>OBLW0100000274.1_pt1 | contig 44324 bp, 40 predicted proteins | sample 1520161 | NCBI WGS metagenome assembly OBLW01 (sample SAMEA3539309, study PRJEB22396) | soil metagenome | biome: tundra; feature: field; material: soil | place: USA | collected 2010-05 | depth 0.15 m
GCATGACGGTGTAGGCGGCAAGCCGTGCCGGGTCTGTCGAACGTGACCTCTCCGCCGGGCGGGTCACCGAGCGCTCAAGGTTGCCGTGCTTTCGCTCGGGTCGCTGCCGGCCGGCGGCGTCGCGTCGTGGCTCCCCGGCGGGTTCCGAACGGTTCGCCTGCGAGCTCTCGTCACTCATCGGCGAGCTTCTCCCCTGGCTCAACGCGGATGCCCCGGGCCCAGTCGGCGGCATCCATGGGCTTCTTGCCCTGTGGCTGGACCGCGCGGAGCAGAACCGCCCCAGAAGCAGTGCCGACCCGCACTGCCCGCTTGGTCGCGGCCACCTCACCCGGCCCAAGAACGGCGGGCGGGCTGACTTCGGCCGCGGTGACCTCGCCGCGCTCGAGGCCAGCGCCGGCGTCGAGCGTGACGGGGTGGATCTTAAGCCGCTCGCCACGGAAAGTCGTCCAGGCACCGGGGGTCGGGGTGCAGCCGCGAATGTGGCGGTCAACAGCCAGTGCCGGGACGCCCCAGCAGATACGTGCGTCCTGGACGCTGATCTTCGGCGCCAGCGACACTCCCTCGACGGACTGGGCGACGGGGTGCAGTCCGCCGGCCTGGAGTGCGTCAAGGGTGGCCACCAGCAAGCCCGCCCCCGCCTTGGCAAGCCGCCAGAGCAGGTCTCCGGAGGTGTCGCCGGGCTTGATGGCCTCGGTCATCACGCCAAAGGTCGGGCCTGTGTCGAGCCCGCGCTCGACCAGGAACGTCGTGGCCCCGGTGACCTCGTCGCCGGCCATGATCGCGTGCTGGACCGGTGCCGCACCGCGCCAGGCGGGCAGCAGGGAGAAGTGCAGGTTGATCCAGCCTTGGGCGGGGATCGTCAAGGTGTCGGAGGGGATCAGAGCGCCATAGGCCACCATGGGGCAGGCGTCCGGTGCCAGCTCACGCAGCCGGGCCTGGAGCTGCGGATCTCCGGCACGCCTGGGCGAAAGGACCTCCAGGCCCAGCGCCAACGCCCGCTGCTTGACCGGCGAGGCCACCAAGGACCGGCCCCGCCCGGACCGGGCGTCTGGCCGCGTCAGGACTGCGACCACGTCGTGGGCAGAGCAGGACAGCGCATCCAGACTGAGGACGGCCACGTCCGGAGTGCCGGCAAAGACGAGCCGCACTAGGTCAGCGACCCGTTCCGAAAGTTGGGTGTGGGCTGACCTTGATCACGGGGGACTCCTGGCCGGCCCACGCGGCGTCGCGGATCGCCTTCATGGCAAGCTTGCGGTGTGTCCTGTCCATCCGGTCGATGAACAGGATGCCGTCGAGGTGGTCGGTCTCGTGCTGGATGCAGCGTGCCAGCAGCTCCGATCCCTCACGCACGACCGGCTCGCCATGCTGGTTGAAGCCCTTGGCCACCACGCGCAGCGCACGGGGGGTGTCAACGAAGATGCCAGGGAAGGACAAGCAGCCCTCCTCGCCCTCCTGCATCTCCGAGGAGAGGTCGAGGCTGGGGTTGATCAGGTGACCCAGCTCGTCATCGACGTAGTAGGTGAAGACCCGCAGCCCCACGCCGATCTGAGGGGCCGCGAGACCGGCACCGGGCGCGCTCACCATCGTGTCGGTGAGGTCTTTGACCAGCTGGCGTAGCTCCTTGTCGAAGTCGACGACCTCGACGGCAGGAGTGCGCAGCACGGGATCACCGAAGATCCGGATGTCCATGATCGACACGAGCTGGTTCCTTGCCGTCGGGTGCGCTTGGGTGGGTTCAGTCTATGTGTGAGACAGCGCCAGGCCACGCACGAGCAGGTCTTCGCGAAGGTGACCGGCGTCGGTGAACAGGATGGCGTCGAGGCCGGCCGCCCCGGCAGCCTCGATGTTAGCCAGGTTGTCGTCGATGAAGATACAGCTGGCCAGCGGGGGACCGACCCGGTTCCGCAGGATCTCGAAGATCTCGGGGTCCGGCTTGGCGACCCCCTCCTCGCCGGAGACGATGATGTCGTCGAACAGGCCCAGGAAGTCGAAACGGCTGCGAGCCACCGGGAACAGCTCCTGGGACCAGTTCGTCAGGCCATACAGCGGCATGCCAGCCGCGTGAAGCTCACGCAGGATCTGGACCGTGCCCTCGATCGCGCCGACCAGTGAGTCCCCGAAGTTCGCTCGGTAGCCCCGGATGGCCTCCTCCCAGTGCGGATGCGTCGTCACCGCCACCTGCTCGCCCCCGTCCCACGAGCGCCCGGCGTCCTGCTGGCGGTTCCAGGCAATGAAGTCGAACCCCTGGTCGCCCAGAAAACGGGTTGCCTGCTCCTGTCCGACGGCCTTGGCAATGGCCGGGTGAGGGTCCCAGCTGATCAGGACGTTGCCAAGATCAAAGACCACGGCATCAACGGGAGCCGGGGGGAGGTCCCGTTCGGGCCCCTGGGTTGACCCGGCCGGATCAGAGCCTGGGACGTCGAAGGGGGCGGTCATGACGTGGACTTTACCCGGAGACGACGATGAAGCCGTGCGCCGGCGCCCATGACAGGTCAGCCGATCCCGTCCATCGGGTCGACTCGGACACTAACCGGCTCTGGTTCCTTTCGCGCGCTGCGTAGGGCCTTCATGCGTGTCAGGGCGGCTGTCAGGGCCGGGCCGTCGGCCAGGCCCACCCGCAGCAGGAGCTGGATCTTAGGGGTCACGCCGCCGGCCGCGGCCGAGCCCGCGGCAACGGCGCCGGCGGGCGTCTGGCCGACCGGGGCCCAGGGCAGGGGGCCCAGCTGCTCAACGCCGTCAGCCAGGCCGGCCATCTCGACGCCGCGCTGGACCGCGGCCCGCGGGCCGACAAGCTGGGCCATCCGCACTGCAGGCGGCAACGAGAGCTCAACCCGCTCGTCCAGCTCTCGGGCGGCGAACCAGACCGGGTCCCAGCGCACCAGTGCCTCGACCAGCGGCAGCGTCGTATGCGTCGGCGCACCGCACAGGACCGTGACGCCTCCTTGCGAGGCGCCTCTGGTGAGCGCCGCGGCTGCCAGCCAACGACGCAGTGCCTCCTCCGACGCGTCGAGTGTGGGTCGGTCCAGGGATGCCCACGCATCGAGCAACAGCGTTGCGGCGTAACCGCCTTCAGCGATCGGCTCGGCACCTGGGGTGGCAATGACCAGGCTGGGTTTGCCGGAGACCGACGAGCGCACCTCACCGGCCCCGGAGGTGTGGACCGTCACGCCCGGGAACGCACGACCCAGCTCCTCGGCCGTGCGTCGGGCACCCACCACGTTGGATCGCAATGCTGCTCCTCCGCAGCTGGGGCACTCGAAGGCCGCGGCGACCTGCCCGCACCACCGACACGTCGCGGCCGCGTCGACGGAGTTCAGGGCCAGCGGCCCATGGCATCGGGCACAGCGGGCCGGCTCACGGCAGGTCTGACAGGACAACGACGGTAGGTAACCCCGACGGGGGACCTGGATGAGCACCGGCCCATGGGTCAGCGCGCTCTTGGCTGCTCGCCACGCCGCCGGGGGTAGATGTGCCACAGCAGCCGCACCATCGCGTTCGATATCGGCGCCCTCGCCGGCGATGACCACACGGGGCGCTGCCGACCGGCGGGTTGCGGCGTCGGCACAGACCGACCGCACCTGCCCCGACTGGACCCATCGCTGGATCGACGTCGTCCGCGTGAAGCCGCCGCTCAGCAGCGCGGCGCCCTCCAGCCGGGCGCGGGCGTGCAACACCTCGCGGACATGGGGGTAGGGCCCACGTTGCTCCACGAGCAGGTCGTCGCCGTCATCCCACCAGGCCACCAGGCCCAGGTCATGGACCGGCGCGAACATCGCCGCCCTGGTTCCCACCACGCACCGGACATGACCGCGAAGCACCTTCAGCCAGGCGGTGTACCGCGCCTGCGGCCCCTGCCCCGCAGTGAGGCGAACGTGCCGCCCGGCCCCCAGCAACAGCTGAAGGGCCGCATCGACCCGGTCGACGTCGCGATGATCGGGAACCACGATCAGAGCTCCCCGTCCTGCGGCCAGCGACGTCGCAGCCGCCACGGCCATCGCGGCAGGCCAGTCGACCTCACCGGGCTGACCAGGAAGAGCCAGCCACGATGCCGCGGGGGCGTCCCCCGACGCGATATGCCGCAGGAAGGGGGCTCCGGCAGGGTAGCTGTCCCAGGGACCGGGCTCCGATGCCCCCAGCAGCGCTTCAGCCGCGCTGTGTGCCTGCTCCCGCGCTGTTGTCGGCGCATGCCTCGGTAGGCTCTTCTCGGCCGTGACGTGCCGGGGTGGAACCGCAAGCCGGACCACGTCACCCAGCGTGCCGGCATACCGGGCGGCGATGACGCGAGAGAGCGCGAGCACCTCTGGGGTGAGAACCGCCTCGGGACTGACCACCTTGCGTAGCGGCGCGAGCGAGCCATCGTGGCGCGCACCGGCTGTCCTGGCCAGGACATACCCGTCAACGTCGCGTCCAGCGAACCGCACCTTCACTCGTGCCCCTGGCGCCGCCAGGTCGGCCATTGACGCGGGCACGAAGTACTCAAACGGGCGGTCAAGGTGAGGCAGCCCGACGTCGACGAGCACCAGGGCCACCGGATCCACCTCGGCGGCCTGCGCAGCCTCTGCTGGCACCGCTGAGGACCGCGGGGTGGCGGGGCGCTGGGAACGCCCGCGCGGTGAGGCCACGACACCGTCGATCGAAAGGTCCCCGCGGGATGCGTGCGTCACCTCGTTACCCATGACCGAAGGTCTACCCCATCGCGGCGACGCCGGCGGGGAAGGTCAGCCGGCGACTGCGGCCAGGAGCTGCTCGACGCGGTCGGTGCGCTCCCAGGTGAAGGCGTTCGCGACGCCCTGGGCGCTGGTGCGGCCGAAGTGGCCGTAGGCGGCGGTCGGGGTGTAGATCGGACGCAGCAGATCGAGGTCCTCGATGATCGCGGCCGGACGCAGGTCGAACACCTTGTTGATCGCATTCTGGATCTTGTCCGCCGAGACGGTCTCGGTGCCGAAGGTCTCGACATACAGGCCGACCGGCTGCGCCTTGCCGATGGCGTAGGCCACCTGGACCTCGCAGCGACGGGCCAGGCCTGCAGCAACGATGTTCTTGGCCACCCAACGCATGGCGTAGCACGCAGAACGGTCCACCTTGCTCGGGTCCTTGCCGGAGAACGCTCCGCCACCATGGCGGGCCATGCCGCCATAGGTGTCGACAATGATCTTGCGTCCGGTCAGTCCGGCGTCACCCATCGGACCGCCGATCTCGAAGCGACCGGTGGGGTTGATCAGCATCCGGTAGTCGGAGATGTCCAGCTCTGTGCCGGCAGCAGCCAGCTCGTCCAGCACCGGCTTGATGACCTGGTTGGCCATGTCCGGCTCGAGCAGGCCCTGCAGCGAGATGTCAGCGGCGTGCTGGGTGGACAGAACGACGGTGTCCAGCTTGATCGCCTTGTCCCCGTCGTAGGAGATGGTGACCTGGGTCTTGCCATCAGGACGCAGGTAGGCGACCTCACCGGACTTGCGCACGGCCGACAGTCGCTCAGCGAGACGATGGGCGAGGTGGATCGGCAGCGGCATCAGCTCGGGGGTGTCCAGGCAGGCGTAGCCGAACATCAGGCCCTGGTCGCCGGCGCCCTGCTTGTCCATCGGGTCAACCCCGCCGGTGCGGTTCTCGTAGGCCGTGTCGACGCCCTGGGCGATGTCAGGCGACTGCTGGCCGATCGAGATCGAGACACCACAAGACTCACCGTCGAAGCCCTTGGTCGACGAGTCGTAGCCGATCCGCAGGACCGTGTCACGCACGATCCGCGGGATGTCCACGTAACCGGTCGTGGTCACCTCACCGGCGACGTGGACCAGGCCGGTGGTGACCATGGTCTCCACAGCAACCCGGCTGGTCTTGTCCTCGGCGAGCATCGAATCCAGGATCGCGTCGCTGATCTGATCGCAGATCTTGTCGGGATGACCCTCGGTGACTGACTCGGACGTGAAAAGGCGTGCGGACACGTAGGTGCTCCTTGTTTGCAGCGGCTGCTGGCTGTTGACTCCGTAAGAGACTATCGCGAGGACAGGACATCCTGCACGACGTCCCACACAGTAGCCGCCACGGCGTGTTTGGCTACCGGGCCTACATGCAGCGTCGCGTGCACGCCGCGCCGCAGGATGTGCACGGTGTTGGTGTCCTGCCCGAAAGTCTTGTCCACACCCACCTCGTTGGCCACCAGCACGTCACAGCCCTTGCGCACGAACTTCTCCTGCGCGAGGTCGAGAACGCTGTGTTTCCCATCGCCGGTCTCGGCGGCAAAGCCCACGATCACCGGCGAGGTGGCTGACCCTCTGGAGGCCACCAGCTCGGCCAGGATGTCGGGGTTGCGCACCAGCTGGATCGTGGGCGCGGACTGGTCCCCATCGACCGCAGAGTCATCATGGGTCTTCTTGATCTTGACGTCGGTGTAGTGCGCCGGCCGGTAGTCCGCGACGGCAGCGGCCATCACCACGACATCGGCGTCCTGCGCCGCCTTGGCCACCGCCTCACCGAGCTCCACAGCGGTCTGGACCAGCACCAGCCTGACTGCTTGCGGCACTGGCAGCGTCACGTTGGCCGAGATCAGGGTGACCTCTGCGCCACGGGCTGCAGCGACCTCTGACAGCGCGTACCCCTGCTTGCCCGAGGAACGATTGCCCAGGAACCGGACCGGGTCCAGCGGCTCACGGGTGCCGCCGGCGCTGATGACCACCCGTCGCCCAGCCAGCTCGAGTCGTGGCAGGCCGGCCTGCACCCCGGACAGGAGGTCGCGGCACACGGCGAAGATCTCATCGGGCTCAGGCAACCGTCCCGGACCGGTGTCGGTCCCGGTCAGTCGCCCCGAAGCCGGGTCGATCACGAGTACGCCGCGCAGGCGCAAGGTCGCGACGTTGGCCACTGTGGCCGGGTGCTGCCACATCTCGGTGTGCATGGCCGGGGCGAGGACCACTGGGCAGCGAGCAGTCAGAAGGATGTTGGTCAACAGGTCGTCAGCCAGTCCGTGGGCCGCCCTGGCCATCAGGTCCGCGGTGGCAGGCGCCACGACAAGCAGATCAGCATGCTGGCCCAGGCGCACATGCGGGACCTCGTGGACGTCGGTCCAAAGATCGGTCGGGACGGGTTTGCCCGACAGCGCCGCCCAGGTGGCTGCGCCGACAAACTTCAGCGCGGCCGCAGTGGGAACGACCGTGACGTCATAGCCGCCCTCAGTGAACAGCCGAAGCAAGGAGCAGGCCTTGTACGCCGCGATCCCGCCGGTGACGCCAAGGATCACCCGTTGCCGTGCCACCGTGTCACTGTCGGCCACCGTGCCTGGCTCCCTCTCGGCCGGGTCAGCCGTCGGTTGGCGTCGAGGTCAGCAGACCCTCGTTGATCTCACGCAGCGCGATCGACATCGGCTTCTCGTTGGGTTTGGTCTCCACGAGAGGGCCGACGTACTCAAGCAGGCCCTCGGAGAGCTGGGAGTAGTACGCGTTGATCTGGCGCGCGCGTTTTGCCGAGTAGATGACCAGGGCGTACTTGGAGTCCGCCACCTTGAGCAGGTCGTCTATCGGAGGGTTGGTGATGCCCTCGGGGGCAGCCTGCGTTCCAGACACTTTCAATCTCGATTCGTCGACGAAAATATGAATACAGCAACATCCGGGCGTCGAGAGTGGATCACGCCCGTATCAATGATACGAGTTCTTCGCTGGCCCGCTGAACATTGTCGTTCACGACGGTGACATCAAACTCTTTCTGGGCTGCCAGCTCCTGCCGTGCTGTGGCCAGCCTCACCTGCCGTTCCTCCTCGGACTCGGTGCCCCGCCCGATGAGCCGACGGACCAGCTCGTCCCAGCTCGGAGGGGCAAGGAAGACGAACAGCGACTCCGGGATCTGTTCTCGCACCTGTCGCGCACCCTGCAGATCGATCTCGAGCAACGCCAACCGACCTGAGGCCAGCGCCTTGTCGACCGGCCCTCGCGGAGTGCCGTACTTGGCACGCCCATGAACGCAGGCCCACTCCAGGAACTCCCCCGCCTCACGCATCCGTTCGAACTGCTCGTCGTCGACGAAGTGGTAGTGCTTTCCGTCGATCTCGCGCGGGCGCGGCTTGCGGGTGGTCATCGAGACCGACAGCCAGATGTCAGCGAAGTTGCGACGCACGTAGGCCGCCACGGTTCCTTTCCCCACGGCGGTAGGGCCGGCCAGAACGACCAGTCGGCTCTTGGGTGATGCCATCAACAGCCGATCAGGACTGTTCGAAGCGCGCGATCAGCGCGGCGATCTGGTTGTTGCCGAGGCCACGGACGCGACGGGTCTCGGCGATGCCGACCTCGTCCATGATCTGGCGCGCCCGGACCCGGCCGACCCCGGGCATCGACTCGAGCAGTGCCGAGACCTTCATCTTCCCGACGACGTCATTGTTCTTGCCGTCAGCGATCACCTCAGACAGCGAACCCTGAGCGTACTTCAGGCGGTTCTTGACCGCTGCCCGCTCACGACGAGCGACCGCAGACTGCGCAAGGGCCTCGGCACGCTGCTGCGGGGTGAGCTGGGGAAGAGCCACAGTCTGTCTCCTCAAAGGGGACGAATCGGATGAAGCCATTGTCATGGACACCAGCCGGCCGGATGGTCCATCTTGCGCCCGAACTTAGCGAAACCGGGCGCGACCATGCAACCGAGCTGTCTTCAGGTGCTCAGGATGGCGTTCAGCTGCTGGGCAGTGTGCCTCGCCGCAGCCTTCAGCGCCGCCCGCTCAGGCCCGGCTTGCAGGATCTCACGACTACTGCTGGCCAGGACGTTGCCCAACGCCGAGCCGAACACGGCTACCAGGTCGCGGGTGGTCGCGCCCTGGGCGCCCACGCCGGGTGCGAGCAGCGGTGCGTTGGCGCCGGCAAGGTCCAGGCCGAGCTGCTGGACCGCCTCGCCGACGGTTGCACCGATGACCATGCCGACGCTGCCGAGCACCCCGGCGCTGCCGGCGGCAGCGTTCTGGATCCTCACGCCATCCACGATGCTGCCAGCCACGGTGCGACCATCCCTGGCCGCGTGCTGCACCTGAGCGCCCTCGGGGTTGGACGTCAGGGCCAGGACGAACAGGCCCCGCCCGTTCTCCCGAGCCAGGTCCAGGGCCGGACGCAGGGACCCGAAACCAAGGAATGGGCTCAGCGTGATAGCGTCCGCGCGCAACGGGCTGTCCTGGTCCAGATAGGCCCGGGCGTACGCAGCCATGGTTGAGCCGATATCGCCCCGCTTCACGTCGAGCAGGGACAAGGTGCCCGCCTCGCGCAGACCGGCCAGGGTGCGCTCGAGCACTGCGACCCCCGCAGATCCGAAGCGCTCGAAGAACGCCGACTGTGGCTTGACCACCGCCACCGTCCCGGCGAACGCCTCGACGCAGGTCATGGCGAACGTCTCTAGGCCCTGGACGCTCTCGTCCAGGCCCCAGTGGGCCAGCAGGCCCGGGTGGGGGTCGATGCCGGCACACAGCGGGCCCTGCTCGTCCATGGCGATCCGCAGCCTGGCCCCGAAGGAGATGCTCATCTCCACGGGTCCAGTCTCGTGTGCGCGATGCCCACAGCGTCGCTGAAACGAGCAAATCCTTTGCCCTGCAGGGCTGAGCTCAGCTCCCGGTTGACCCGTATGGGCGCGGTGGGGTCGTTGAACGTCGCCGTGCCAACCTGGATCGCGCTGGCTCCGGCTGCGACGAGCTGCAACGCGTCGTCGCCGGTGCGCACTCCCCCGACGCCGATGATCGGGACGGTGCGGATGCGACCTCCCATCATCGCGGCACGCACCTGCCAGATGGCGCGCACGGCCACCGGGCGGATGGCGGGCCCGGACAGCCCACCGGTCACGCCTGCGACCTGGGGACGCAGCAGGTCGGTGTCGATGACCATGGCGAGCAGGGTGTTGATCATCGTCAGCCCGTCGGCACCGGCCTGCACACAGGCGCTTGCGATCTGCACGATGTCGGTCACGTCGGCACTGAGCTTGGCGAAGATGGGGATGGCGGCTGGCAGGCTCTGCCGCACCAGTGCGATGACCTCGGCCGAAGATCGCGGGTCACAGGCGAAGACAAGTCCCCGGTTGGCGACGTTGGGGCAGGAGATGTTGACCTCTACGCCAACAACGGCGTCGAACGCCGGCGACCCCTGCAGGGCCGCAGCCACGTCGGCGAACTCACCGGCGGTGTTGCCCGCGATGGATACCAGCACCCGCGCGCCGACCGACTTGAGCCAGACCAGGTCGTCGTCGGCAAACGCGGCGATCCCCGGCCCCTGAAGCCCGATCGAGTTCAGCATTCCACTCGGCGTCTCAGCCATCCGCGGGGTCCCTCGCCCTGACCGGGCATCGGCAAGCACGGTCTTGGTGACGAAGGCACCCAGCGTCGCGATGTCGAAGAAGCGGTGTAACTCCCGGCCGTTGGCCGCGCAGCCCGAAGCGGACATCAGCGGGTTGGGCAGCCGCATCCCGGCAAGCTGGATCCCCATCTCAATGGTGGGGCTCACCACCGTCCCATCGCTGCCGGTCACCATCGCGGCCCCCCGGTCATTGGTGAGCTCTCATCGAAGCCGCGCCTTCGGCATCCTCAGGGACCCGACACAGTCCGTTCCCGAAGGCCTCCCAGCGGATCCGGTCGCCACCGAAGACGGGGCCCTCGACACAGGAACGGGCCATCCGGGTCAGCCCGTCCTTTCCCTTCACCGGCAGCACGCAGGTCATGCAGACGCCGATGCCGCACGCCATGGACTCCTCAACCGCAACCTGGGCGATGGCGCCGTGGGCCGTGGCAATGTCGGTGACAGACCTGAGCATCGCCATCGGGCCGCAGCCGTAGACGACCTCGGCGCCGCTACGGGCGATGACGTCGGGCAGGACGACGGAGACCCAGCCCTTGACACCCACCGAGCCGTCGTCAGTGGTCACCGTGACCCCGTCTGAGACCCGGTTGGCGTCAGCGGCCCCGAAGAGCTGGTCGCGGGTGGCCGCGCCGAGCACCATCTCCACGTGGCAACCACGCTCGCGCAAGGCAGCCGCCAGCCAGAAGAGCGGCGCACTGCCATAGCCGCCGCCGACCAGAACGCAGGCCGCTGGATCAGCCGGAAGCGGGAAGCCCCGTCCCAGTGGGCCGATGATGTTGACCTCATGATGGGCTCTGAGCCCGGTCAGCCACCGGGTGCCCGGCCCGCGCGCGGCCACGACGACCTCAACCGTGCCCCCGCAGGGCCCCCCCGGGCTGGCCTGGTGGATCGAGAAGGCGCGGCGCAGCAGATGGGCCGACGTCTCGCCTCCGACAGCCAGTGCGACGAACTGTCCCGGCTGGGCCCGCTCGGCCACCCCCGGCGCCACGAAGGTCAGATGGTGGTAGGCGCCCACCCGGGCAGTGGCGATCAGCTCTGTGCTGACCTGCAGTGTGCGCTCCTGCGCTGTGGGCTGCTGGCACCCTTGGCTCACGCCTGGTCTTCCGTCGCGGCGTAGAAGTCCAGCTCGCGGGCGTGGTCCTGCAAAGACTTCACCCTGACCGTGTCGGTCAGCTGTGACTCGATACCTTGCACCGCTGCACCGAGCTGCTGCACCGTGGTGATGATCGGCCGATCCATGCTCGTGGTTGCCGCCCGGATCGCGTAGCCGTCCGCACGTGCGTCGACCCCTGACGGCGTGTTGATAACCATCCCGACCTCCCCTGCCACGATGCGTTCGACGATGGTGGGCTCACCCGCCGGGCCCGGTCCCTCACTGTGCTTACGCACGACCGAGGCATAGATCCCGTTGCGCCGCAGGACATCTGCGGTGCCTCTGGTGGCGATCAGGTCGAAACCGAGGTCAGCGAGCCGCTTCATGGGGAAGATCATGGCGCGCTTGTCCCGGTTGGCCACGGAGACAAAGACCGTGCCTTTGCGAGGCAGCCCCGGACCGAAGCCGAGCTGGCTCTTGGCGAACGCCGCGCCGAAGTCCGTGTCGATGCCCATCACCTCGCCGGTCGAGCGCATCTCGGGGCCAAGCAGGCTGTCGACCACCTGGCCGTCGTGGGTGCGGAACCGTTTGAAGGGCAGCACCGCCTCCTTGACCGAGACGTGGGCGTGGGCGGGCATCTTCCCGCCGTCGCCGCGCGGCGGCAGGATGCCCTCCGTACGCAGCTGGGCGATCGTGGCGCCGAGCATCACCCGGGCGGCGGCCTTGGCCAGGGGCACCCCGGTCGCCTTGGCCACGAACGGGATGGTTCGGCTGGCGCGCGGGTTGGCCTCCAGGACATAGAGCACGTCCTGGGCCAGGGCGAACTGCACGTTCATCAGGCCGACGACACCAATTCCCTTGGCAAGTCGAAGTGTTGACTCCCGGACTCGTTGCAGCTCGTGGTGGCCCAGCGTCACCGGCGGGAGCACACAAGCCGAGTCGCCGGAGTGGATCCCGGCCTCCTCGATGTGCTCCATGATGCCGCCAAGGTACATCTCATGGCCGTCATAGATCGCGTCCACGTCGATCTCGATGGCGTCATCGAGGAACCGGTCGACCAGAACCGGGTGCTCAGGTGCAGCCTCCGTGGCACGGTTGACATACCCGATCAGCGTGTCGTCGTCGTAGACGATCTCCATCCCGCGTCCACCAAGGACGTAGGACGGGCGAACCAGGACCGGGTAGCCGATCTCGTGGGCGACCTCCACGGCCTCTGCTCCGCTGTATGCCGTGCCGTGCCGTGGCGACCTCAGCTTGGCCTCAGCCAGGACCCGGGAGAAGGCGCCGCGGTCCTCGGCGAGGTGGATCGACTCCGGGGTCGTGCCCACGATCGGCACACCTTCGGCCTTGAGTGCCTTGGCCAGACCCAGCGGGGTCTGCCCGCCGAGCTGGACGATCACGCCCGCCACAGGCCCTGCCACACGCTCGGCGTGGACCACCTCGAGGACGTCCTCAAGGGTCAGCGGCTCGAAGTAGAGCCGGCTCGAGGTGTCGTAGTCGGTGGAGACGGTCTCGGGGTTGCAGTTGACCATGACGGTGTCAAAACCGTGGTCCCGTAAGGCAAAGCTCGCATGGACGCAGGAGTAGTCGAACTCGATGCCCTGTCCGATCCGGTTTGGCCCCGAACCCAAGATGATGACGGCAGGACGCTGACGGGGCGCGACCTCGGTCTCCTGCTCATAGGTGGAGTAGTGGTACGGCGTGGCCGCCGCGAACTCGGCCGCGCAGGTGTCGACGGTCTTGTACACGGGGCGCACACCGAGGGCGTGACGGACCCCCCTGACAACGGCCTCGGCCATACCGGTCAGGTCGGAGATCTGGGCATCGGAGAAGCCATGACGTTTGGCCAGCAACAGCACCTCGGCGGTGAGGTGGCCGCTGGCCGCCACGTGTGCGGCCACCTCGTTGATGAGCGAGATCTGGTCCAGGAACCACGGGTCGATCCCGGTGGCCTCGTGGACCGCCTCAACCGACAGCCCGCCGCGAAGGGCCTGCTGCACCAGCACGATTCGGCCTTCGGTCGGTACCCGTGCCTGCTCGAGCAGAGCTCGTGCCTGTTCCCGGGACGGATCCTCGTCCTTGCGCCAGTGGAAGCTCGAACCCTGGCGTTCCAGCGAACGCAGAGCCTTCTGGAGAGCCTCGGTGAAGTTGCGGCCGATCGCCATGGCCTCGCCGACGCTCTTCATCGTCGTGGTCAGCGTCGGGTCCGCAGCGGGGAACTTCTCGAAAGCGAACCTCGGCACCTTGACCACGATGTAGTCCAGGGTCGGCTCGAAGCTGGCCGGGGTGACCCGGGTGATGTCGTTGGGAACCTCGTCCAGGGTGTAGCCGATGGCCAGCTTCGCGGCGATCTTGGCGATCGGGAACCCGGTCGCCTTAGAGGCCAGTGCTGAGGACCGGGAGACCCGCGGGTTCATCTCGATGACGATGACGCGACCGTCGCACGGGTTGACCGCGAACTGGATGTTGCAGCCGCCGGTGTCCACGCCCACCTCCCGGATGATCGCGATGGCAAGATCGCGCAACCGCTGGAACTCGCGGTCGGTCAGGGTCAGTGCAGGAGCCACCGTGATGGAGTCTCCGGTGTGCACACCCATCGGGTCCAGGTTCTCGATCGAGCAGACGACCACCACGTTGTCGGCCCGGTCGCGCATGACCTCGAGCTCGTACTCCTTCCATCCCTTGATGGACTCCTCCAGGAGCACCTCGGTGGTCGGCGAGTCGTGCAGACCTGAGCCGGCCATCCGGCGCAGATCCACCTCGTCGTCGGCAAAGCCCGAACCCAGACCGCCCATGGTGAACGACGGTCGCAGGACCACCGGATAGCCGAGCTGTGCTGCGGCGGCAAGACATTCGTCCATCGTGTGCGCGATGTAGCTGCGAGCCGTCTCGCCGCCGCATCGCGCGACGACTCCCTTGAACAGCTGACGGTCCTCGCCGAGCTGGATCGCCTCGATGCTGGCACCGATGAGCGGGCAGCCGTACTTCTCCAGGATGCCCGCCTCGTGCAGGGCGACGGCCGCGTTGAGCGCCGTCTGGCCTCCCAGTGTCGCCAGGACCGCGTCGGGGCGTTCCTTGGCGATGATGGCCTCGATGACCGCGGCCGTGATCGGCTCGACGTAGGTTGCGTCGGCGAACTCCGGATCGGTCATGATGGTTGCGGGGTTGGAGTTGACCAGGATGACCCGGATGCCCTCCTCCCGCAGGACCCGGCAGGCCTGGGTGCCGGAGTAGTCGAACTCGCAGGCCTGGCCGATGACGATCGGGCCGGAGCCGATGACCAGGATGCTGTGCAGATCGGTGCGGCGGGGCATCAGCGGCGGCCTTCGGGGGTGGGCGATGTGGGGCTCGGGTCTGAGGTAGTCCTGGCGGACATGAGCTCAATGAAGCGGTCGAACAGGTGTGCCGAGTCGTGCGGCCCAGCGGCGGCCTCAGGGTGGTACTGAACCGCGAAGGCAGGGATGTCAAGACATTCCAGCCCTTCCACGACGTTGTCATTGAGGCCGACGTGGGAGACGCGCACGCGCCCGTACCGCGTGCGCGGCGCACCCGTGTCAGGGGCTGAGTCTGCCGGGGCAGGCAGGTCACCGTCCATCGGGGCGTCCACGGCGAAGCCGTGGTTGTGCGCCGTGACCTCAACCTTGTCGGTTCGCCGGTCCAGGACCGGCTGGTTGATCCCGCGGTGACCGTACTTGAGCTTGTAGGTGCCGAACCCCAGTGCGCGACCAAGGATCTGGTTGCCGAAGCAGATGCCGAAGAAGGGCAGGCCCGCGGCAAGAACCTCGCGTAGCAGGGCGACCTCCTGGTCTGCGGTGGCCGGGTCCCCGGGACCGTTGGAGAAGAAGACGCCATCGGGGCCCACCGCCTGGATGTCCGCGAACGTGGACGTGGCCGGAAGCACGTGGACCTCGATGCCCCGAGCGGACAGGTGCGCCGGCGTCCGTGCCTTGATGCCGAGGTCGAGGGCCGCGACGGTGAAGCGCTTCTTCCCGAGCGCAGGAACGACATATCCGCGGGCTGTGGTGACCTCACCGGCCAGTGCGGCGCCGCTCATCTGCGGAGCAGACAGCACCCGCTCCAGCAGCGACTCGACAGACTCGGCGGCGAGCTCTCCGGAGAAGATACCGACGCGCATCGCACCGCGTTCGCGCAGGTGTCGGGTCAAGGCGCGCGTGTCGATACCACTGATACCCACGACCCCCGCCTCGACCAGCTCGTCCCCCAGGGCCCGCCGGGCGCGCCAGCTCGAAGGGCGTATAGCCGGGTCCCGCACGACGAAGCCGGCAACCCAGATGCGTTCTGACTCGTTGTCCTCGTCGTTGACGCCGGTGTTGCCGATGTGCGGTGCAGTCATGACCACGACCTGACGGTGGTAGCTCGGGTCGGTCAACGTCTCCTGGTAACCGCTCATGCCGGTCGAGAACACGGCTTCACCAACGGTCTGCCCGACCGCCCCGTAGGCATCGCCATGAAACACCCGGCCATCCTCCAGAACCAGTGTCGCCGGCACACGGCCCTGGAACGTCGGTTCACCGGGCGCCGTGAGGAGGGTCTTGCGTGGTTGCGGGTTCAAGGGCTTCTGGTTGGCGGCGGCGGCTGTCAAGCCAGTTCTCCCTTCAGGACCGTGGGCAGGCCATGCAAGAACGTGGCATGAACCGCACCGGTGAGCTTGCGGCCATGCCAGGGGTTGTTGCGGGACAAAGACAGCGACGCTTCCCGGTCCACCGTCACCGTGGCCGACGGGTCGACCAGAGTCAGGTTGGCCGGCTCTCCCACCGCGATCGGTCGACCGTGCCGGGCCAGACCTGCGATGCGGGCCGGGCGCACGGACATCACCTGGGCGACACCGACCCAGTCGAGCAGACCCGCACGGACCATGACCTCACTGACGACCGACAGCGCTGTCTCCAGACCAAGCACCCCGAAGGCAGCGTCGATGAAGGTGTGCTCCTTGTCGTGACGGGCGTGCGGCGCATGGTCTGTCGCGACGGCGTCGATGGTGCCGTCCGCCAGAGCCGCCCGCAGCACCTCGACGTCCTGGCTCGGACGCAGCGGCGGGTTGACCTTGAACGTCGGGTCGTAACCCGCAACCAGATCAGTGGTCAGCATGAGGTGATGCGGGGTGACCTCTGCGGTCACGGCGATGCCCTGCGCCTTGGCCCAGCGGATGACCTCCACCGAGCCGGCCGTGGACACATGGGCGACGTGGACCCGCGAGCCGGTATGCCGTGCGAGCATCACGTCGCGGGCGACGATGACCTCCTCGGCGACCCCAGGCCACCCCGGAAGGCCGAGTCGCCCGGAAAGCTCCCCCTCGTGACAACAGGCATTGTGGTCGGCCAGCATGGGGTCCTGGCAGTGCTGGGACACCACCCCGCCGAAGGCCTTGACATACTCCAGAGCCCGGCGCATCACCCGGGCGTCAGCCACGCACCTGCCGTCATCGGAGAAGACCCGAACCTGCGCGCGCGAGTGAGCCATCAGACCGAGCTCGGCCAGCTCTTCGCCGCCCAGCTCCTTGGTGACCGCGCCCACGGGCTGTACATCGACCAGACCTGCCAACCGGCCGAGGTCCAGGACGCGCTCGGCAGCCTCTGCGGTGTCGGTGACCGGAGTCGTGTTGGCCATGGCGAGTATCGCGGTGAATCCGCCGATGGCCGCGGCAGCCGAACCGCTGGCAATGGTCTCGGCATCCTCACGACCCGGCTCGCGCAGGTGGGTGTGCAGGTCGACCAGGCCCGGCAGCGCGACCAGACCGTCCGCGTCGATGGTCTCGTCGATGGTGCGCGCGGAGGGGTCCAGCGTTCCGATCGCGCTGATCACGCTGTCGCTGATCAGCACGTCCTGGCGGCCGGCGCCGAGCAGGTCGGCTCCCTTGATCAGGATGTTCATGTCAGGGACCCCTCGCCGGCGAACAGGTGGTAGAGCACGGACATCCGCACGGCGACGCCGGCCGAGACCTGGTCCAGGACCAGTGACTGCGCAGCGTCGGCCGCATCAGCAGCAATCTCAAGGCCTCTGTTCATCGGCCCGGGATGGCAGATCACTGTGTGCTTCTGGAGTGTTCGCAGCCGCTCTCGGGTCAGGCCGTAACCGACCGTGTACTCGCGGGCGGTCGGAAAGAAACCGCCGCTCATCCGCTCGCGCTGGACCCGCAGCATCATCACCGCGTCAACACAGGGTAGGACCGCATCGAGGTCGTAGGAGGTGGTGAAGCCCTCGCTGGCCGCCCAGGTCTCGATACCGGCAGGCATGAGCGTCGGTGGCGCGACAACGGTGACGCGGGCACCCAAGGTCTTCAGGCAGATCAGGTTCGAGCGCAGCACCCTGGAGTGCGTCAGGTCACCGACCAGGGCCACGTGCAGACCCTGCAGATCACCGAGTCGCTGACGCATGGAGTAGGCGTCGAGCAAGGCCTGGGTGGGGTGCTCGTGCAGACCGTCCCCGGCATTGATGACCACGGCATCAACCCACTCAGACACCTGTTGTGCGGCGCCGCTGGCACTGTGCCGGATCACGAACCCGTCCACACCCATGGCTGCGACGGTGCGAACGGTGTCGCGCAACGACTCACCCTTGCTCGTGGAAGAGCCCTTGGCCGAGATGTTGATGACGTCGGCCGAGAGCCACTTTCCGGCGATCTCGAAGGAGGAGCGGGTGCGGGTGGAGTCCTCGAAGAACAGGTTCACCACGGTCCGCCCGCGCAACGTCGGGAGCTTCTTCACCTCACGGTGTTGAACGTCGTGCATGGACTCGGCTGTGTCCAGAATGGTCAGGATGTCGTGCCGGTCGAGGTCGTTCATTGACAACAGGTGGCGCTTCACCGGTCTCCTCCACTGATTCGGACCTCGTCGAGACCATCGTGCTCGGCCAGACACACCTGCACGCGTTCGCTGCGGGAGGTAGGCAGGTTCTTGCCCACGTAGTCGGCGCGGATGGGCAGATCCCGGTGCCCGCGGTCCACCAGGACCGCGAGCCGGATCGCCCTGGGACGACCCAGGTCGGAAATGGCGTCCATCGCAGCACGCACCGTCCGGCCGGAGAAGAGCACGTCGTCCACGAGCACGACCGTCTTGTCGTCGATCCCGGGCGCGGGGATGTAGGTGTGCTCGATCGCCCTGATCGGGTTCCGGCGCAGATCATCCCGGTGCATCGTGATGTCCAGCGCGCCGCTGGGCACATCTCGGCCTTCAACCTCGGCCATCACGTGAACCAGGCGCTGCGCGAGCGGGACGCCACGGGTCGGAATGCCAAGGACGAGCAGGTCCTGCGAGCCCTTGTTGCGTTCGAGGATCTCGTGGGCCACGCGTCGCAGCGCTCGGGAGACGTCACCAGAGCTCATCACGACCCGCACGCTCTGGTCACCTTCGGGCAGGTCTGCGGGGGGGCTGTCGGATGGTGGAGCAGATTCTGGACGCGTCACAGCGCCGAACCTCCTTCCCCGCCTCACCGGACGGGTCGTTAAAGGATGTTTGTCGACCGCGATCCTACCCTGTGCGCAGACTGCTGCGGCCAAAGCCGGTCAGACGAGTGTCGGCTTGACCTCGGAGAGCCTGGCCAGCAGCCCGTTGACAAAGGTCGGCGAGTCATCGGTGGACAAGGACCCTGCCAGGGCAACAGCCTCGGAGATCGCGACAGCGTCCGGGACCGCGTCGCTGAAGACGACCTCCCAGGCGCCAATACGCAGGATGGTCCGGTCAACGGCCGGCATGCGCTCGAGCGTCCAACCCTGGCTGTAGGTTGCCAGCAGCTCGTCGATCTGGGTCCACTTGGCGACCACACCCCGGACGATCTCGACCGTGTACTCGTTCAGCGAGTGCTGGGTCGCGGGTTTCGCGATCCGCTCGCTGAGCAGCGTGTCAGCGTTGACCCCGCGCTGCTCTGCTTCGAACAGAAGGTCCAGCGCACGCTTGCGCGCCTTGGATCGTGCGGACATCTAGTTGACTCGGCCCAGGTACGAGCCGTCACGAGTGTCAACCTTGATCTTGGTGCCCTGCTCGATGAACAGCGGAACGGCAATCTCGGCGCCGGTCTCGAGTGTGGCCGGCTTGGTGCCGCCAGTGGACCGGTCTCCTTGCAGGCCCGGCTCGGTGTAGGTGATCTCGAGAGTTACCGAGGCGGGCAGCTCGACGTACAGGGGGGCGCCGTCGTGGGTGGCGACCATCGCGTCCTGGTTCTCGAGCATGAACTTGGCGGCGTCGCCGACCACCTCCTTGGAGACGTGGATCTGGTCGTACGTGTCGCTGTCCATGAAGACGAAGTCGTCGCCGTCCTTGTACAGGTACTGCATGGTCCGCTTGTCGACGTTGGCCGTATCGACCTTGGTCCCTGCGTTGAAGGTCTTGTCAACAACCTTCCCGGACAGGACCGCCTTGAGCTTGGTCCGCACGAAGGCCGGACCCTTACCGGGCTTGACGTGCTGGAACTCCACGACAGACCAAAGCTGGTTGCCGATGTTGAGGACCATGCCATTCTTGAGGTCGTTGGTCGAAGCCAAGAGATTGTCGCTTTCGTATGACGGACGACCGGATCACTCGCGCTGGTGCGCCGAGGCCGCGTATCTGCCCGTGGGAGGTCTTCGAGGGATGAACCACCATTCTAGCCGCAGCCGCGGCTCGGGCTCGCACGCGTGAACCAGATGCTGCAGCCGGGCCTGGCTAGGCCGAGGCGGTCCGGGAGTCCGAGACCAGCACCGCACGCGGATCATTAGCCGGGGCCTGGCTCGGACCATCAACCCCCCCATCAGCCGGACCATCGGCCGCGCCATCGTCGGGAACGGCCTCCGGTATCTCCTGATCCGGGTCGATGCCCAGTTCGAGCTCCTGGCTCACCCGGTGCGCCTCGAGCCACAGTTTGAGCGTCGCGACTGTGCTCCCATCGGCCAGCACGGTCTCGACGAGTAACGGCAGGTCGTCGACCGCACCCTGTTCGTCGACCAGCTGCCGAGCGACCGACCAGCTGAACCGGTAGCTCGCTGTCCCGCACTCGATCGCCGCAGTGGCCAGGAACCCGGTCACGAGCCGACTGGCCATCTCGCGTTCTAACTCAGGGGACGGGCCCCCAGTAAGCAGCGGCCGCGTCATCTCGTCGACAAACCCGAAGCTCAGCAGCTCCAACAGGGTCGCGACCGACAGCGCTCGCCCCAGCCCACCCTCATGGGCCAGCCGGGCAAGCTGCTTGGCGTCGTCGTATGCGGCGGCACGAGCAGCCTCAGGAACGATGTCCTCCCAGGTCTCGGGAACGAACTCGGCACCGCCGAACATAGCCTCCTCGACATGACGGATTACCTGGTCGGGGTAGCGCATCAGACCCAGGGCGGGCCCGGACTTGTCGTGAATGCTGTCTTCAGGCAGCGCCGCGATCGCGGCCAGCCGCTCCCCCAGCGACAGAAGGCTCTCGCGTGTCTCGGGCTCCTCCGGCGTCGGCTCAGCCACAGACCCGACGAGCTGCTCCCGACGACCAGGCTCCTGCATGAAGCTTGTGAAGCCAGCAAACACGTCATCGGGGCGGCGGCCGACCGCCGCCGCGGGCGCGGTATACCCGCCCACAAAGGCAGCCCACCCCTTGCTCAACACTGCGACCTCACTTAACGCGGCCGCCGTCGCGTTGTTCCCAGCGAAATCGGCACACAGCCGGTCCAACGCCAGCTCATGTCTGCGGACGACCGGGGACGAGACCTCATCGTACTTGCGACGGTAACGCCCGGCGAGCCTGCCGACCTTCGAGTCCTCGCCAAGCCGGTCGCCGACCGGCTTGGCGAGCCTGCCGCCCTTCGAGTCCTCGCCAAGCCGGTCGGCGACCGGCCAGAGGATCGCCTGCCCATACTGGAACACTCGAGCAAGCGAGATGTGTCCCCAGGAACGACAGAACGCGTGGGCAACCACGGCACGAAGTTCCCGCTCGGTCAGTCCGGCCAGCAGTGGCAGGCCCAGGTGCAGGCGACGCACTCCCGGGCGCAGCCCCAGCCAGGTCCTGTGCCCCCAGGCCGTGACCTTGGTGTCGGGGAATATCAGCACCTCGTCGGGCGACCTGAGACCCAGCCCCTCGGCAACGCGGTAGATATCCACCCAGAACAGCGGCTGGACATCCCGGACGATGGGTACACCCACCGCACGTGTCCTCAGATGGCGACGTGTCGCGCGCAGTCCCAGCGCGACGGTGGCGAGAATCCCGACGACGACAAGGCCCGCCCCGACAGCCCACCTGCCACCGGCCATGAAGGCGATGAACAGCAGCGTCGCGACTGTCAGGACGATGACCAGCGCCAGCGCGCCGAGGGCGGCCAACATCAACGCCAAGATCAACGCGGAAGAGACCGCACGCAGGGCGTACTTCATTACTCGTCCTCCTTCGGACAGGACCATCACGATCCAGCCTGTGGCAACCGGCCGCCGAACGAACGCCCTTTGGGCTAAATATGCCCAAACGGATGACTCACCCACCTCAGTGCCCAGAATCGGGCGGATCCGCTCCGGAGGCGGCGCCTTCAAGAGCGCGGGGACCTCACATGGTCAACGCACGAAGCGCGAGGAGGTAGGAATCAGAGCCGAATCCGGCGATCGTTCCGGTGGCCACGCCCGCGATGACGGAGGTGTGGCGGAACTCCTCGCGCCCGGCCGGGTTGGACAGATGAATCTCAATCAGCTTCGCCCCGCTGGTCGTGACCAACGCGCATGCGTCGCGGACCGCATACGAGTAGTGCGTGAAGGCAGCCGGGTTAAGCACGACGTCGGCACCGCGGTCCACAGCCTCGTGGATCCAGCCGATGAGCTCGGCCTCGTCATTCGTCTGACGGAAGTCGACGTCAAGACCGAGTGCCTCTGCCTCGCGTGTCACGAGGCCGGCGACGTTGTCCAGGGTCTGGGAGCCGTAGATGTCCGGCTCGCGACTGCCCAGCCGGTTGAGGTTCGGGCCATTGAGCACGTATACGCGCGACACGGTCATGTCGGCAAGTCTACGAAGACGGACACCTATGACTGCATCAGGTGAGCCCGCTGACACCACTTGCGCGGCCGAGGCTGCCCGTGGTCAGCCAAACCTGGATCACCGTCGGCACAGTTGGGGCGGCTTCTGCGAGAAGGTCCCGAGGGTGAGCTTCGAGATCTTCGCGGTGCCGGTCTCCATCGAGATCCCTGAAGAGGGACAGGAGGTGGACAGGCAACCGCCGAGCCAGCGTGAAGCCGGCCCACCTGGCGTTGGATCACCCACCGCAGACCCGGGCGTACGCGGCCCGCAGCATGGACTCCTCAGGGCCCTCGAGGCGACCAGGCTCGCCCAGAGCGTCGAGCACCACAAAACGCAGCAGCGGACCCCGGCTCTTCTTGTCGCGTCTCATCGCTTCGTACAGCTGCGGCCAACGGTCCCCGCGGTAGCTTGTCGGCAGTCCGACGCCGGCCAGGACCGACCGGTGCCGGTCCACCACCGCGTCGTCCAGCCTCTGTGCCAGGCGGGCTAGCTCGGCCGCGTAGAGCATGCCCACGCTGACCGCGTCGCCATGGCGCCATGAGTAGTGCTCAACCTGCTCGATGGCGTGAGCGAAGGTGTGGCCGTAGTTCAGGATCTCGCGCAGCGAGGACTCCTTGAGGTCCCGTGTGACCACGGCCGCCTTGACCCGGATCGCCCGCTCAATCAGCTCGCGCACAGCAGAACCATCCCAGTGCCTGGCGCTGGCCGGGTCTGCCTCGACGAGGTCGAGGATCACCGGGTCCGAGATGAACCCGCACTTGATGACCTCGCCGAGCCCGGACACAAACTCCTGGGCAGGCAACGTCTCAAGCATCGCGAGGTCGCACAGGACAGCTGCCGGCGAGTGAAAAGCGCCCACCAGGTTCTTGCCCTCGGCAGTGTTGATCCCGGTCTTGCCGCCGACGGCTGCATCCACCATGGCCAGCAGCGTCGTGGGAACCTGGACCACTGTGACGCCTCGCAGCCAGGTGGCTGCGACAAATCCTGCAAGGTCCGTCACCGTCCCCCCGCCAACGCCCACGATCGCATCCGAGCGTGTCAGAGCGCACTGCCCCAGGACTGCCCACAGTGAGGCCGCAACGTCGGCCGACTTGGCCCGCTCACCGTCAGGCACTTCGGCGATGAACACCGAGAGTCCTTCTTCCGTCAACCCATCACGGACTGCCTCGCCGCTGGCGCGCAGGGCGTGCGGGTGAATGACCAGAACCCGCTGGACACGGGAACCAAGCAGGCCCCCCAGCTCCCCGAGCAGCCCGCGGCCGATCGTGACGTCGTAGGCCCAGTCGCTACCCTCGCCCACGCGGATGCCAGTCAGGTCACTCACCTCTGTCTCCGCTCACGGCGTGATCCAGTCGTTGCGCGATCTCGGCCGCGATGTCCTGCGGGGTCCGTCCGGTACCCAGCACAGTGAAGGTCGCGAGCCGCTCATACGTCGGGCGCCGAGTCTCCATCATCGCGATCCACTGCGCCCTCGGGTTCACCGCCAGCAGGGGCCGGGCGTTGTTGAACCCCACCCGCTTGGCGGCATCGGCGATCCCAACGTCAAGAAACACGACCGGGTGCCCGGCCAGGGCCGCCGCCGTCGCCGGGTCCATCACCGCGCCACCGCCGAGCGACAGAACCCCGGTGTGGGATGCAAGGGCGGATGCGACCTCAACCTGCTCGAGTTCGCGGAACCGCGACTCCCCCTCATCAAGGAAGATGTCCGAAACCGATCGCCCCTGCTGAACTTCAATCGCCTGGTCAGTGTCGCAGAGCTCAACGCCCAACAACATCGCCAGAGCCCGCCCCACCGTCGTCTTGCCCGATCCTGGAGGGCCGATGAGAACGACGGCCGGGCCCTTGCAGGCATCCACTGCGTCACTGTCCACGAGGATGGCTCACCACGAGCGCAGACTCGCCGGGATCGCTGCCAGGTAGCCGCGGTGGTTCCTCGCAGTCTCAGCAACGCTGTCGCCGCCGAACTTCTCCAGGCACGCCTGGGCCAGGACCAGGGCAACCATAGCCTCCGCAACAACCCCAGCGGCGGGCACTGCACACACGTCCGAGCGCTGGTGGATGGCGGTCGCGGCCTGCCCGGTAGCGACGTCGACGGTGGCCAGTGCCCTGGGCACCGTGCTGATCGGCTTCATGGCGGCGCGAACCCGCAGAACATCTCCGGTGGACATGCCACCTTCGGTGCCGCCGGCTCGGCCGGTCCGCCGCCTGATCACACCGTTCTGGTCTCGGTCGATCTCGTCGTGGGCGACCGATCCGCGGCGGCCTGCGGTGACGAAGCCGTCACCGATCTCCACGCCCTTGATCGCCTGGATCCCCATCAGTGCACCGGCCAGCTGCGCGTCCAGTCGACGGTCCCAGTGGGCGTAGGACCCCAGGCCTGGCGGCAGCCCGTACGCCAGGACCTCCACGACGCCACCGAGTGTGTCGCCGTCCTGCTTCGCGGCCTCCACCTCGGCCACCATTGCCGCCGAGCCGCCAGCATCCAACGCGCGCACCGGGTCGTGGTCAAGGGCCGCTACCTGGTCTGGCCGCGGAAGGTCTGCGTCCGGGCTGACCCACGCAGTGCCAATGGCGACAGTGTGCGAGACCAGCGTGATTCCATAGGCCTGTCTCAGGAAGGCGGACGCCACGGCTCCCAAGGCGACCCTGGCCGCCGTCTCACGCGCCGAGGCACGCTCCAGGACCGGACGGGCGTCGTCGAACCCGTACTTCTGCATGCCCACCAGGTCGGCATGGCCGGGGCGCGGCCGGGTCAGAGGCTGATTCCGGGCGATCTCCGCCGGCGCGCCGACATCATCGGCGGCGGCCAAGGTGTCGGCCTGGACCGGGTCCGGGCTCATCACCGTCTCCCACTTGGGCCACTCGGAGTTACCGATGCGGATCGCCAGGGGCGATCCCATGGTCACGCCATGGCGGACCCCGCCGAGGAACTCCACGACATCACGCTCGAACGCCATCCGGGCCCCGCGACCGAAGCCGAGCCGACGACGCGCCAGCGCCACCGCGACGTCGGAGGTGGTGACCTCGACACCGGCGGGCAGCCCCTCGATCGTCGCCATCAGGGCAGGGCCATGGGATTCACCGGCAGTCAACCAACGCAGCATGACAAAATCCTGCCACAGGGCCGGTACCGAGCCCGTCAGCTGGTCATGACGTGGACCGGAAACATCAACGCCACCCACGCGCCCAGAATCATGTAGGGCCCAAAAGCGATCTGCGTCGAACGGCTCGCCCGCCCAGTCACCAGCAGGACCACAGCAACGACACCGCTGAGGACGAAGGCACCCAGAACCGAGACGATCACCGTGCCCCAGCCCAACCAACCCAACAGCAGGCCCAGCACCCCGGCAAGCTTCACGTCCCCAAAGCCCAGCCCGGCGCCCCCGGGAGAGATCAGAGCCAGCACGAGGTAGACCACGAAGAGCACCAGAGCGGCCAGCACGGCCCGCCCCAGCCAGCCCCACCGACCGGTCACCACCGTGGGCACCAGCAGCAGCGCGAAGGCGATCGGGTACGAGGGCAGCACGATCAGGTCGGGCAACCGGTGAACGTCGAGGTCGATGAATGTCAGAGCCGCACCGACGACGCCCAGGTAGAGGTATGCCGGCAGCAGCGACCAGTGAAACAGGGCGCCGAACCGGAAGGTCAGGCTGGCCCATGCCGCGGCCACGGCGACCACCAGCCACCAGAGGTGCCGGGGTAGGGGCCGGTCCCGTTCCGCCGCGGTGCGGTACCCTCCGTCGGCCAGCACCCGACTGAGCCCTGCACCCACCGCGGCGCCCACCAGCGCCAGGACGGTGATCGCCCACCAGGGAGCGCCTTGATGGGGGAAGGCCAGTGTCACCGTGACTCCAACGCAGCTAGTCCCGCAGCCCGCATCTGGTCGATGGGTGGGTACTGGCCTGTCATCAGGTGCACCTGCTGGGCCGCCTGATGGACCAGCAGCTCCAAGCCGGACACCACAGTGGCCCCCGCTTCCTGGAATGCCTGCGCCAGCGGTGTCGGCCAGCCGGCGTAGACCACATCCAGCAGGAGGCAACCCGGCATTCGCGAGCCCTTCGCAAGCACCCTGGCCGGCAGCGTGCTGCCGGCCAGGGCGTGCGCGGGCAACGTGCTGACGACCACCGGGGTGTCGCCCAGCACGCCGGCCAGCTGGCCCAGCCCCACGACAACAACCTCCAGCCCGGCGCGGCGGGCCTGGTCCACGCTCTCCTGCCGCGCCGCTGAGCGCACCGCGAAAGTCACCTTCGTACAGTCCAGCGCCGCCAGCGCCGCCACGACGGCGCGCGCTGTCGCACCCGAACCGAGTACGACGGCGCTGGCCGCTTTCACACATCCGGCCTCACGCAGAGCCTGCGATACGCCGTAGACGTCGGTGTTGTCACCGTTCCAGCCACCGCCTTGGCGCCGGACCAACGTGTTGACGGCACCGACCTCGCGAGCCAGGTCCGAGACCTGGTCGGCGACCTCTAACGCAGCTTCCTTCAACGGCATGGTCAGCGACAGGCCCACCCATGCAGGGCCCAGCCCGGCCACGAAGGCGCGGAGCGCCGGGGCCTGCACCTCATGGGCGCCATAAGACCAGTGGCTCAGGCCCAGGGCGCGGTACGCCGCCAGGTGCAGTGCCGGGGACAGGGAGTGGCTGATCGGCGATCCCAGGACGGCGGCCTGCCGACCTTTCGAAGTCAGCACTGGCCCGGGTGGCTCGTGCACCACGTCAAGAACACCTTCACATTGGCCGCCTGACCGGCCGCGTCAACCGAGAACCTGGTCAGCCCCGTCGAGGGGTCCACCGCGACGAAATACATCCACCCCCCGGGGGTGGGACTGACCGCGGCCTGGATGGCCGACAACCCGGGGCTGTCGATCGGGCCGGGAGGAAGACCCGCCACCAGGTACGTGTTGTAGGGGCTGGCGCTGCGTCTTTGGGCGTCACTGGTGCCCGTCTTGCCACGGCGCTGCGCGATGAAATGAACCGTTGAGTCCATCTGCAGCGGCATCCCCTTGGCCAGACGGTTCTCGATGACCCGGGCCACCTTCGGGCGGTCGGCTGCGGCACGTGCCTCGGCCTCGACGATGCTCGCGACGGTCAGAACCCGCTGGGCACTATCGGGAGTCACGCCGAGGATGCTCAGCTGCTCAAGGGTCTTGGAAACCATCGCCTGCAGCTGCTGCGCAGCTGTGGTGTCAGCTTGGAACGGGTAGGTCGACGGGAACAGGTATCCCTCGACGTTGCCCTTGGCCTGGGCGGGCAGACCCAGCAACTGCGGGTTCTTCAGCGCAGCCGTGTACTCGGCCAGGGGCCGACCCGTGCCCGCCGCGAGGGCTGTGAGGACCTCCGAGGTCCATAGACCCTCGCGGATCGTCACCTGTCCGGAGGTGCGGTTGGCCCGGTTCAGCAAGAAGGCCAGAGCCGACAGTGCGCTCATTCTGGAGTGCATGAGATACCTGCCCGGCTGGATGGAACCTGACATGGGGTTGCCGGCAGCGGCGTTCTCGAAGGCCCCGGCCGTCTTGACCACCCCTGCCTTCTCCAGAACGGCCCCAATGGTCCGGCTGGCGTCCCCGTCGTGCACGACGACGGGGACAACGCCGTGGCCACCCCCGGTGTAGTCGTTGCTCGCGGTGAGGCTGGTGACCATGGGCCACAGCACCGAGGTGGCCACAGCCCCGGTGCCGACGACCAGGCCCAGGGCGACCAGCAGCACGATCATCGGGCGAGACCGCCGGAACCGGCGACGCTGCGTGCGTCGAATCCTCTCTTCGCGTTGATGCTCCTCGGCTAGTCGACGTCGGTGGCCTCGCGGGGTGGCTGGCACCTGTGTCACGTCGCCAGGCCCGTCATCCTCGCCGTCGTGGCGAAAGGCACCGAAGATCGAAGACTTGAGATGGTCACCTTTCACCGGCTCACCCCCCCGCCTTCGTCCGTGGCGTGCGGGGCTTGCGTCCCCCGACGAGCTCTCCTGGGGGCAGTCCCGATGACTTCTCGGCATCCAGGGCGGCCTGCAGGATCAGCACGGCGGCCGCCTGGTCCACCAGGGCACGCTGGGCCCGACCGGCCACGCCGGCGTCGCGCAGCTGGCGATGTGCGTCGATGGTTGTCAGGCGCTCGTCGACCAGGCGCACCGGGGTCGGTGAGATTCGGGCCGCCAGGGTGCTCGCGTAGCTGCGGGCCGCGGCAGCGGCAGGACCCTCACCACCGGACAGGGACCGCGGCAGGCCGACTACCACCTCCAGCACCCCGCGCTGCAGCACCACCGCTGCGACCGCGCCTTGGTCTGCGCCGGACTTCAGGTCGCGCTCAAGGGTCTGGATCGGAGTAGCGAGGATGCCGCCGGGATCGCTGGCTGCGAGCCCGACGCGGACACTGCCCACGTCAACCCCCAACCGGATCCCGTGGCGCATCCGTCAGCGCCCCGCCGTCACGAGCTCACCCACGGCGTGCTCGACCTTGGCCAGCGCCTCACCGACCTTGGTCACGTCGACACCGCCCCCCTGAGCCAGATCATCCTTGCCACCGCCGCCGCCGCCGAGTGCCTGCGCGGCAACCTTGACCAGCTCTCCGGCCCGCAGGCCCCACTGCCGGGCAGTGTCGTTGGTGGCGATGATGACCACAGGGCGATCCTTGGCGACACCGGCCACGGCCACCACGGACGGCCGGTCGTTGCCGAGCTTCGACCTCAGGTCAAGAGCCAAGCCCCGTAGGTCGTCCGCGCCTACGCCGTCGCCGGTGTCATGGCCCACGAAGCTCACCCCGAATACGTCACTGGCGCTGGCTGCCAGCGTGGACGAACCGGCCAGAACCTGCTGCTGGCGCATTGCGTTGATCTCGTGCTCGGCATCCTTGAGCTTGCCCAAGATGCTCCCAATCCGCTCAGGCAGCTCTTCGGAACGGACCTTTAGTGCTTCGGTGAGCTGCCCCACCACCGCGTGCTCACGAGCCAGGAAGTCATAGGCGTCGGTCCCCACCAGCGCCTCGACCCGTCGCACGCCGGAACCAATGGACGCCTCACCGAGCAGCTTGACCAGCCCGAGCTGCCCGGAGCTCGAAGCATGGGTGCCACCACAGAGCTCCCGAGCCCACTCCCCGACGGAGACAACCCGCACGGCCTGCCCGTACTTCTCGCCGAACAAGGCCATCGCCCCTGACGCACGCGCCTCATCCTGGGTCATCACCTCGGCGCGGACCTGCAGGTTCTCAATCAACACCGCGTTGACCCTGGCCTCCACCTCGGACATGACGGACAGCGGCAGTGCGCCGGACGCGTTGAAGTCGAAGCGGAACCGACCGGGCGAGTTCTCCGAACCCGCCTGGGTCGCGGTTTCACCAAGAGCCTCACGGATGGCCTTGTGCACCATGTGGGTAGCGGTGTGAGCACGCGAGATCGCGCGGCGGCGGTCGATGTCGACCAGGCCCTGGGCCTGCTCGCCCAAGATCACCTCGCCGGAGACAACCGTTGCCCGATGCACGACAAGCCCCTTGATGGGCGACTGCACGTCGCGGACGTCGACGACGGCGCCGTTGAGCAGGGTGATTCGCCCAGCGTCGGCCAACTGCCCACCACCCTCGGCGTAGAACGGCGTGCGATCGAGCACCAGCTCGATCTCGTCGCCGGCATGCGCCGACGGGACGGACACGCCATCGATGAGCAGGCCGGCGACCCTGCCCTCTGACACGGTCTGCTCATACCCGGTGAACTCCACCGCACGTCCGAGCGAGTCAGCAACGAAGCGGTACGCCGAGGTGTCGCCATGGGCACTCTTCTTGGACCGGGCGTCAGCCTTGGCCCGGTCACGCTGTTCCTTCATGAGACGACGGAACCCGTCCTCGTCGACCCGGACACCTTGTTCTGCAGCCATCTCGAGCGTCAGCTCGATCGGGAAGCCGTAAGTGTCATGCAGTGCGAACGCCTGGTCACCTGCCAACGTGGCGTTCTCGCAGGACTTGGCCTTGGCCACCGCAGTGTCCAGCATCGTCGTGCCCGACGCGAGGGTGCGCTGGAAAGCCTCTTCCTCGGCGTAGGCGATCTGCGATATCCGGGAGAAGTCGGTCTCCAGTTGGGGATAGGAAGCCTTCATCCGGGACATGGCCACCGGGAACAGATGCGGCAGGCACGGCTGGTCGAACCCGAGCAGGCGCATCGAACGCACCGCGCGGCGCAACATCCGGCGCAGGACGTACCCGCGGCCCTCGTTGCCGGGCGTGACGCCGTCACCAATGAGCATGAGCGAGGCCCTGATGTGGTCGGCTACCACACGCAGAAGCACGTCGTCGGGGTCGCTGTGCGCGGCATCATGGGCCGACCTCGCGCCGTACTGCTTGCCGGTGAGCTCGGCCGCCTTGGCCAGCACCGGGTAGATCTCGTCGATCTCGTAGATGTTGTCCACGCCCTGCAGCACCGAGGCGATACGCTCCAGGCCCATCCCGGTGTCAACGCTCTTGGCCGGCAGGTCCCCCAGGATCTCGAAATCGTCCTTGCTGCTGCCCTGGCCCCGCACGTTCTGCATGAAGACAAGGTTCCAGATCTCCATGTAGCGGTCCTCGTCAACGGCAGGACCACCTTCTTTTCCGTACTCCGGGCCACGGTCGTAGAAGATCTCCGAGCACGGGCCACACGGGCCGGGCACACCCATCGACCAGAAGTTGTCGGCCATCCCGCGGCGGACGATGCGCTCAGCCGGGATCCCGGAGTGCGTGAGCCACAGCTGCGCCGCTTCGTCGTCGTCGAGGTAGACCGTCGCCCACAGCCTGTCCTGGTCCAGGCCGTATCCGCCCTGCTCCCGGCTGGTGGTCAACAGCTCCCACGCGAAGGTGATCGCGTCGGCCTTGAAGTAGTCGCCGAAGGAGAAGTTGCCGTTCATCTGGAAGAACGTGAGGTGCCGACTGGTCTTCCCGACTTCGTCGATGTCACCGGTGCGAACGCACTTCTGCACGCTGGTGGCGCGCTTCCACGGCGCGGTCTCCTGACCCACGAAGTACGGCACGAACGGCACCATGCCGGCACCGACGAACAACAGGTTCGGGTCGTCGAACAGAAGTGAGGCACTGGGCACCACCGTGTGGCCCTTGCTCTCGAAGAACGCGAGCCAACGTCGTCTGATCTCGGCGGTTTCCATCGTGGTGTTCCTAACGGCAGTGAGCTGGCCCGCAGCAGGCAGGCCAACACCAAGGGTATGTCGGGTACTCGGGGTACAGGGCCGAGACCGCATTTGGGATGGGACCAGGATGCAGGGTTGGAGTCCCTAGCGAGCTCGCGGCGAGGTGGGGTCCTCGATCAGGGCACGGGCCTGCTCGTCAGTCATGACACGCCCGTCCGGCAGCGTCCCGGTGTCTATGCCAAGGGCATAGCGCAGCTCGGTCTCTCGTTCGGCCATGCCCTCGCGGACCGCGCCCGCCATCTCGCGCAGACCCTCACCCAGGTCTGACAGGCCTCCGGACAGACCCTGGGCCATGCCCGAGGGGGAGTAGGACTGCACAGTCTTGGTGACCTTGCGCACGACCAGCGCACCGACAGTGGCTCCGAGGGCCACCCAGAACAGACGACGCATCGCCTCAGCCCCTCCTGCGCCGGCGGGGGGGCGCGGCATTGCGGGCCCCGGCACCCTTCATCGCCGAACGCACGCCGTAGGTGAAAGCAGCCACCTTGACGACCGGGGAGCCCAGTGTCGCGGCAAAAAGCGCCGTCAGCGCGTTGAGGTTCGTGCTCATCGAAGAGACGTTGGCGGTGATGGTGTCCAGACGCACGATCTGCTCGTTGGTGGAGGCGACTGTGTCGGTGACCTGCGAGAGCAGCGGGACGGTTTGCTCGGATAGTCCGTGGACACCGAGCGAGGTCTCGTCCAAGACCCTGCCGGCCTTGCCGATCAGGCCGCCCAGGCGTAAGACCAGGTAGGCGAACGCCAGAGCCGCAATCACACCGGCGATGTCACCGATGGAGACAGTAGCCACGCTCACGCGCTCACCTCACGACAGAAGTTGATCAGGGCCGGAGCCAAACCCTACCCCCACAGTGGGACTGGCGGGGAGCGGGAGTCGGCGCGTCGAGGGGCGGCTGAAAACTGGCAGCATCGGGGGTCCGAAGCTCAGGTGCCCCTGATCCGCTCCCGCAGCCGCGCCCACCTGAGGGACAGGGTCTGTTCGAACCCCCGGTCGGTGGGCCGGTAGTAGTCGGCGCCGGCCAGCAGATCGTCCGGAAGGTACTGCTGGGCCACGACCCCTGCCGGGTCGTCGTGTGCGTATGCGTACCCCTGACCGTGCCCGAGCCGGGTTGCTCCGGGGTAGCCGCTACCGCGAAGGTGCGCCGGCACCGGGCCACCCTTGCCCGCCCGAATGTCAGCGATCGCCTCGTTGATCCCCAGGTAGCTCGCGTTCGACTTGGGCGCCATCGCGTTGTGCACCACAGCCTGGGCCAGGATGATTCGTGCCTCAGGCATACCGATCTGGGCCACGGCATGCAGCGCAGCCACGGCCGTCTGCAGGGCTGTCGGGTCGGCCATCCCGATGTCCTCACTGGCCGCAATGACGATCCGGCGGGCGATGAACCGAGGGTCCTCCCCCGCCTCGAGCATCCGCGCCAGATAGTGCAACGAGGCGTCGACATCACTGCCGCGCATCGACTTGATCAGCGCGCTGGCGACGTCGTAGTGCTGGTCGCCCGCGCGGTCATAGCGGACCGCAGCATGGGCGACGGCCTGCTCGACCTGGGAGAGCGTGATCGGGATCTTCTGGTCGTCGGCGCGTCCCGCCGCCTGGGCGTCCAGGGCAACCCCTGCTGCCGCCTCCAGGGAGGTGAGCGCGCGGCGTGCGTCACCACCGGCCATCCGGATGACGTGCTGGCGCGCCTCCGGTTCGAGCGTAAAGACTCCCGCCAGCCCTCTGTCCTGGACCAGCGCAGAAGCAAGGACATCGTCGAGCTCTTCGTCGCTCAGCAATCCCAGGGTGATCAGCATGGACCTGGACAGCAGTGGGGCGATGACACTGAAGGACGGGTTCTCCGTGGTCGCCGCGACCAACACCACCAGACGGTTCTCCACCGCCGGCAGGAGTGCGTCCTGCTGGGCCTTGGTGAACCGGTGGATCTCGTCCAGGAACAGCACGGTCTGCCGGTCGTACATGTCACGCTCGCGGGCCGCAGACTCCATGACGGCACGCACATCCTTGACCCCTGCTGTGACGGCGGACAGCTCCACGAACCGGCGTCCGGCCGTGTTCGCCACCAGATGGGCCAGGGTCGTCTTTCCGGTGCCTGGCGGTCCCCAGATGATCGCGGACAGGGGGCCGGCAGCGCCTGCATGGCCCTCGATCAACCGCCGCAACGGGCTTCCGGGGCGCAGCACATCGTTCTGCCCCCGGACCTCGTCCAGGGATCGCGGGCGCATCCGGACCGCCAGAGGAGGCATAGAAGCAGCGCTGGCGTCGGAGCCAGCCCAGGAGTCACGCGACGAGACCGCAAACAGGTCGTCGTCGGCGCCGGTAGTCACGGTTGGCAGGCTATCTCGGGCGTTCCGTGGTGGCACCCACGCCCTGCCTGATTCGAAGGTCCCCGACGCTCAGACCTCGACCGCTTCCTGCGTCTGGGGAACCGAGTCAACACCGGCCTCCTTGCGTTGGGTCGCAGTGATCGGGGCCGGTGCAGAAGTCAGCGGGTCGAAGCCGCCACCGGACTTCGGGAAGGCGATGACGTCCCGGATGGAGTCCGTGCCGGACAGCAACGAGCAGATGCGGTCCCAGCCGAACGCGATCCCCCCGTGAGGTGGGGCACCGAAGGCAAAGGCGTCGAGCAGGAAGCCAAACTTCTCCCGGGACTCGGCCTCGCCCAGGCCCATCACGGCAAAGACCCGCTCCTGGACGTCCTTGCGATGGATTCGGATTGACCCACCACCGATCTCGTTTCCGTTGCACACCATGTCGTAGGCGTAGGCCAGCGCGGAGCCCGGGTCGGTGTCGAAGGTGCCCATGAACTCGGGTTTGGGTGAGGTGAACGCGTGGTGCACGGCTGTCCAGGCGCCGGCGCCCACCGCCACGTCACCGGAGGCCACCGCTTCACTGGTGGGCTCGAACAGCGGGGCATCCAGCACCCACAGGAACGACCAGGCCGACTCGTCGATCAGTGCGCACCGCCTGCCGATCTCGGCGCGCGCCGCGCCCAGCAGGGCGCGTGAGGCCTTGATCGGTCCTGCGGCAAAGAAGATGGCGTCCCCGTTGCTGGCATCGACGTGTTTGGCCAGTCCCTCGCGTTCGGTCTCGGTCAGGTTCTTGGCGACCGGGCCGGCAAGAACCCCGTCCTGGCCGACCAGGACATACGCCAGGCCCTTGGCACCGCGCTGCTTGGCGAACTCCTGCCAGGCGTCGAGCTGCTTGCGGGGCTGGGCGGCGCCCCCCGGCATCACGACAGCACCAACGTAGGGCGCCTGGAAGACCCGGAAGCTGGTCTGCGCGAAGAACTCCGTACAGTCGGTGAGCTCCTGGCCGAAACGCAGGTCCGGCTTGTCTGAGCCGTAGCGGGCCATCGCGTCGGAGTAGGACATCCGAACCATCGGCGTGGTGATCTCGTGGCCGATCAGCTTCCAGCATGAGGTCATGATCGCCTCACCAAGCTCGATGATGTCGTCCTGGTCTATGAAGCTCATCTCGATGTCCAGCTGGGTGAACTCCGGCTGACGATCCGCGCGGAAGTCCTCGTCTCGATAGCAGCGGGCGATCTGGTAGTAACGCTCCATCCCTGCGACCATGAGAAGCTGCTTGAAAAGCTGCGGGCTCTGCGGCAGGGCGTACCAGGACCCGGGCCGTAGCCGTGCAGGCACCAGGAAGTCGCGAGCTCCTTCGGGGGTCGAGCGAGTCAGCGTGGGCGTCTCGATCTCAACGAAGTCGCGCTCGGCCAGGACCGCCCGCGCAGCCTGGTTCACCTTGCTGCGCAGGCGGATGGCCGCAGCCGGCCCGGGGCGGCGAAGGTCCAGGTAGCGGAACTTGAGCCTGGCCTCTTCACCGACGGTGACCCGTTCGTCGATCTGGAACGGCAGCGGGGCGGCCGGGCTCAGAACCTCAAGCTCGGTGGCAACCACCTCGATCTCACCCGTCGGTAGGTCCGTGTTGGTGTTGCCCTCCGGGCGCTGGTGCACCTGCCCGGTCACCTTGACGCAGTACTCGTTACGCAGGTCGTGGGCTCCGCTCAGAGCGAGGATCTCGTCACGAACAACGACCTGCGCGACCCCCGACGCATCACGCAGGTCGAGGAAGGCCACGCCACCGTGATCACGCCGACGGGCAACCCACCCGGTCAGGGTGACGGTCTGCGAAGTGTGGCCGGCGCGCAAGGTGCCGGCCTCGTGAGTGCGAAGCACGGTGATGTCCTCAGTTCGGTGGTTGGACCTGGTCCCGCGCTGGATCTGCGAGGGCAGCACGCTCATCCTACGGAAACAGCCGGTGGCTTCCGAACCGGTGCATGACGGCGCAGCTACCAGCCCTCAAGCCCCTCACGCAGCTTTGCGGGGGCTTTCACGCGCCACGCGTCGGTGTTCAGCTCGGTCAGCTGTCGGGTGTCGACCTCCGGCAACCGCACGAGCACGGCACCGAAGCCGTCGTAGTGCTCCGTGGTGAAGAACGTCTGCGGGTCAGTCGCGAGCAGGGCCTGCTTGTCCCCCAGGTCGGCTACCGGTAGCACGATCACCCCGGGGTGGGGTACCTTCGGTTTCTTTGGGACCCACCCGCTCCCGCCAGAGCCCGACGAACTGCTGACCCGCCACCCCGAAGCTGAACTCGCCCGGAAGCTGAACTCGCGGTCCGACTCCGTGCTCTGGGGGAACGAGAGCGCGATCCGGCGGACGTCCTGCTGGGTGGCCACAGTCACACCTTACGAAAGCCCGGGTGCTCCGGCCAGGGCGCGTCGTGGGGCCGCAACGTGGCCCAGCCGCGCGCCCGTGCCGCGTGCGCTGTCAGGATGCCGACCACAGCGCTGGGGTTGTGCAGCTGACCGGCCAACACGGCCTCAACGGCCTCGTCGAGGTCGACCCAGCAGACCGGCATGGCGTGCTCCTCGCCCTCGCGGGTGAAGCGCTCATCGCGTGGGACGCTGCCGAGGTTGCGGGCAAGGAATACGCGCAGCGCCTCGGAGATGCCGCCGGGAGAGCCGAAGTAGTCGATGAGCACATGCCAGAGACCGGCAGTCAGGTCGGCCTCCTCGTGGAGCTCTCGGGCCGCTCCAACCCAGGCAGGCTCCCCCGCGACGTCGAGCAGACCTGCCGGCAGCTCCCACTCGAACGCGCCGACCGGGTGGCGGTACTGCTGGATCAGGCACACCTGGTCGCGGTCCTTCACCTGCCGAAGCGCCACGATCGAGACCGCTCCCGGATGGTCGACGTACTCGCGCCTGACCTGGCCCGCCTCACCGAGGTCGACAGTGTCACGCCGCACATCCCAGACCATGCCCTCGAACACGACCGCGGAGTCCAGGACCGGTCGCCGCTCGAGCCGGTCGATCAGGTCAACGCCACGGACGACTCCGGCATCCAGGCTCATCGCGCTGCGATGCTCATTGCACCGCTACGGTTTCGGGATCTCTTGGCCTTTCGACCTCGACCAGCCGCGAGGCCTTGTGCGCGTCGATTGCGGCTCCGACCAGACCGGCGAAGAGCGGATGCGCGCGGGTGGGCCGAGACAGGAACTCCGGGTGAGCCTGCGTGGCGACGTAATAGGGATGCACGTCGGCCGGGAGCTCGACGAACTCGACGAGGCTGCCGTCCGGCGAGGTGCCGGAGAACCGGAGCCCTGCCTTCTCGAGCTCGGCCCGGTAGCCATTGTTGACCTCATAGCGGTGGCGGTGACGCTCATTGACCAGCAGGCAGCCGTAGGCCTCGGCGATGACCGTGCCTTCGACCAGCTTGGCCGGATAGGTACCCAACCGCATGGTGCCGCCAAGGTCTCCGGCGCCGTCGACGAAGGCCTTCTGCTCCTCCATGGTGGCGATCACCGGATGGGTGGTCTGGGGATCGAACTCGCTGGAGGACGCGTCCGCGATGCCGAGGACATTGCGGGCGTACTCGATCACCATGCACTGCAGCCCCAGGCAGAGACCCAGTGCCGGCACACCCCTGACACGGGCCCACTTAAGCGCCCCGAACATGCCCTCAATTCCTCGAATGCCGAAGCCGCCGGGGACCACGATCGCGTCAACACCGCCAAGTGCCTTCTGGGCACCTGCTTCGGTCTCGCACTCGTCACTGGCCACCCAGCGGATCGAGACCTTGGCGTCGTGGTGGAAACCACCAGCGCGCATGGCCTCGGTCACCGACAGGTAGGCGTCCGGCAGGTCGATGTACTTGCCCACCAGGGCGATCTCGACGGCGTGCTCGGGGTTGTGCACCCGGCGCAGCAACTTGTCCCAGTCACTCCAGTCCACGTCCCGGAAGGGCAGACCGAGGCGCCGGATGACATAGGCATCAAGGCCCTCGGAGTGCAGCACCCGCGGGATGTCGTAGATGCTCGGTGCGTCCACGCAAGCCACGCACGCTTCGGTGTCGACGTCGCACATCAGGGAGATCTTGCGCTTGACGCTGTCAGGGAGCTCACGGTCAGCGCGAAGCACGATGGCGTCGGGTTGGATACCAACCTGTCGAAGTGCTGCCACCGAGTGCTGGGTCGGCTTGGTCTTCAGCTCACCGCTGGGTGCCAGGTAGGGGACCAGCGAGACGTGCAGGAAGAAGACGTTCTCGCGCCCCGCGTCATGGCGGACCTGGCGTGCAGCCTCCAGGAAGGGCAGAGACTCGATGTCGCCGACGGTTCCGCCGATCTCGGTGACGATGATGTCCGGACGGTCCTTGGCCAAGACGTTGGCCTGCTCGCGCATCCGTGACTTGATCTCGTTGGTGATGTGCGGTATCACCTGGACCGTGTCACCGAGATACTCCCCGCGCCTCTCCTTGGCGATCACGTCGCTGTAGATCTGGCCGGTCGTGACATTGGCTCGGCCCACCGACGGGACGTCCAGGAATCGCTCGTAGTGGCCAATGTCCAGGTCTGTCTCCGCACCGTCATCGGTGACGAAGACCTCACCGTGCTGGAACGGGTTCATCGTCCCGGGATCCACATTGAGGTAGGGGTCGAGCTTCTGCATCGTCACCTGCAGACCGCGAGCACGGAGAAGATGTCCGAGGCTGGAAGCCGTGAGGCCCTTGCCAAGCGAAGAGGCAACGCCTCCGGTTACGAAGATATGCTTTGTCAGTTGCGCCACGGGCTTTAACTTTACGTCATCAGGAGAGTTTCGGAGTACCACGCCAGCCACTGCGCAGCCGTGTCGGACCCGTCCGGCAGCGCCGCGGCGGCCTTTCGCCCGCGGGCGGCCAGATCACCTCGAAGTCCTGCGTCGCCAAGCACACGGTCGATCGCCTTCGCGATCTCCTGCGGATCCCCCGGCGGTACCAGCAGTCCGGTCCCCAGGACCATGTCGTGCAGACCGCCCACATCGGTGGCAACCACCGGGGTTCCGGCTGCCATCGCCTCCTGTACCACCAGTGGCTGGCCCTCCCATTGGCTCGGCAGGACGAACACCTCCGCCGCACGCAACCACTGGTCTGCGTCGCTGCGCGCCCCGGCAAAGTGCACCGGCGCCCCCGACGCTCTCACCTGCACCTGCAGCTGGGCCAGCATCTGTGGGTCTCCGTCGCCCAGGACCACCCAATTACAGGGGTTGCGCACCCGGGAAGCCGCCCCGACCAGCACCGGAAGGTTCTTCTGCGCTGCGATCCGCGAGATCGTGACGACCAGCGGCAGTGCGAGGTTCTGCTGCTCCAGGGCGAGCGAGGCGAGCAGACCCGACCGGGTCCGGGCCCGGGTAGGGCCATCAGCCAGTTGCTGGGCGAGCAGGTCAGGAACTTTGGGGGACGGCACTGCGGCCAGTTCGGCGCGAGCGGCGCCGAACCCCAGCGCCTCCTCCACCAGGTCGCGACTGACCCCTGTGACGAGGTCCGCCTGATGTGCCACCCAGCGCCGTGCAAGCCTTTTGAGGCGCTGTCGGCCGGCCCCCTCCAGGACCGCATTGTGTTGGGTGACAATGACTTTCGGCCGATGCCCAGGACCTATGATGCCCAGGGTTGACAAGGTTGCCAGCAACGCACTCTGGTGTCCGTGGGCGTGCACGATATCGCTGGTGGAGGCAAGACGGCGCAGCAGCCAGATGTTGCCCGCCGCCCGGACCAACCCAGCAGATCCAGGCCACCACAGCCTCACCGCCCCGAAGTCGAAGCGCGAGGCGGTGAGCGGGTCGGTGACCACGATCACGTCCACGCCACGATCACGAAGCTCCGTGCTGAGGGCAGCCACATGGGTTCCGATACCGCCGGTGCTGCGCCCGAGCAGCATGATCACCTTCACCGAGGCCTCCCAGGGAGCTTGGCCAGCGCAAGCCGAGCCGAGTCACGATCGCCTGCCCAGATCGAGCCGGCGAACAACGCCGCGACCGCGATCGCCACCAGCACAGCCGCCACCGATGCTCCCACCAGGCCACTGGGGTGCAGCACTGCGGTGATGCCACGACCCAGCGTGGCTGCGAACACACCCGCGACAAGAGCCACCACCGCGCTGCGGGTGAAACCCCGGAACGCTTTCGCGCCCCACGCACGGCGAACCGCAACGAGCAGCCCCACGGCAGCCACCGTCATCCCGAAAGAGCTGGCAAGCCCCAGCCACAGCAACGTGCTTGCCGGTCCGGCGTCGCCCGTCAGCACCAGCAGCGGTACAGCCGCGGCGATCAGCCAGCCGAGCGCCACCAGACCCCCGGCGACTGCGGGACGGCCCTGGACGTACAAGGCACGGGTCAGCAGGGCCGCCATGCCGAAGCCGACCAGCCCCGGTGCGAAGGCACTCAGGGCGCCGGGCAGGGCCGCCAAAGCCTCCTGGCCGGCATGACTGTGCCGGCCCGCGTCTAGGGCGCTGAAGAAGGCGCCCATGGGGGTGGCAATGGCGAAGAGCATGGCAGCCCCTGCGCTGGTGGTGACGATGATCGCCCGCGCCGAGGAAGCCAGCGTCGAGTGCGCGCGGGCCAGCCCAGCCTGGTCTGCGCCGGCAGGGAGCCGAGCCTGGTCTGCGCCCGTGGCCAGCACCGCCTGGTCCAGTCCCGTCGCCAACGCAGGCAGAGCGGACATGGCAAAGGGGACCGCCACAACGGCATACGGCAGGAGGTAGATGGCCTGGACGTAGACATAGACGTTTAATGTCCCGGTGCCGCCACGGTGCTGGGAGACCCACAAGGTCACCAGCACGGCGCACTGTTGGGCAACCAGGGCCAGCAGCCCAGCCCCGGCCAGCGCACTGGCCCTTCGGGCGACCCCCTCAGGAAAAGTCCAGGCCGGACGCAGGCGTATCCCGGCACGGTGGACCGGAACCAACAGGGACAGGCTCAACGCCGCAACGCCGAGCGTCGTCCCGACCGCCAACACGCCGGAGGCTTGGCTGGGCAGTCGCGTGAGGTCGCTTCCCGTCCCGTGCGCAAGGTCCGCGAACAGCAGGTAGGTCACCATCACCACGATGCTGGACAGAAGCGGAGCCACGACCACGCCCAGAAAGCGTCGATGCGCCTGCAGCACCCCGGCAAGAACGATGCCGACGCCGTACAGGGCAATCTGGGGCGAGAAGACCAGGAGCATCGACGCCATGAGATCCGTTGAGCCGGCGCAGCTCGCGTTGTCGACCAGGAACCTCGACAGTGGCCGGGCGCTGGCTGCCATCAGGATGGATAAGGGCACCAGCACGGCGAGCGTCCACGTGAGCATGGCCGATGCCGTCCAGGTGGCCTCGGCCTCGTTCTGACGAGCCAGCTGGCCGGCGATGATCGGGACGACGACCGCTGCCAGCGCTCCACCGGCGGCAACCTCAAAGACGACATTCGGCAGCTGGTTCGCCGCCTGGTAGACACTGCCCACGCAGGTGGTCCCCACGCTCTGCGAAAACACCAGCCAGCGACCGAACCCGAAGACCCGCGCGGCAAGGGTGACCACCGCGATGAGGCCGGCGGCGGCAAAGACTCCGGGCACGGCCCGCCCTGCCACCCTTGCCCGCGCCGAGGTCTCGTCGTGGCCAGTCATCGAGTTACAGCGGCACCGGCAGTGACGGCCGCGAGGGGCGGCCGAGTGCGTCCAGCTGCCGCAAGCCTGGCGTCGACTCAATCACTTTCGTGAAACTGACCTTCTCCGAGGCCAGGGTCAACGCGCTGACCACCACGAGAGCGAGAAGCCGGCCGCGCGGACCGGTGCGCGCTACCAGTGCCGTTCCGACCAGGGCGCCGGCACTGTTGGCCCCCGTGTCGCCGAGCATGCTCCGGCCGGCAAGGTCATCCGGCAGTGAGCCGATCGCGGCACCAGCGGTGGCTCCGGCAGTGGCGATGGCAGTGGCAAGGTGGGTTCCCCGGCCACCTGCGGCCATCGGCGCGGCGAGCAGCAGCACAGCCTTGAGCGCCCGCCCCGGGCGCAGGTCGAGCAAGTTGGCGATGTTAGCCGAACCCGCGATGACAGCCCCGCCAACCAGTGTGGCCATCAACGGGTTCGACGCATCCGCCCGGTCGATCAACCGGGCGCTCAACAGACCGGTGGCTCCTAGGCCGAGGATCTTGATCATCCCGGTCGTCAGCTCGCCTCGGCAGGCCGCAGCCAGGTGGCCGCGCAGGCCCTTGCTGGAGCGGTCACCGACCAGATCATCGAGCCCGCCGAAAGCTGCGGCACCCAGCCCCGCGACTGCGGCGGGTGCCCCGGCACCGCCGGCCAGGGCTCCGGCAACGGCGCCCACCGCATAGGCGGGGCCCTCGAACAGGGTCACCGGACGACCCGCATGGTTTCTTCGCGTCCAGCGCTGTACGCCCCCAGGTGGGCGGCCCCTGAGAATGGCGGCTGCCCCCAGCGAGCAGAGGGCACCGATGATGAAGGAACCTGAAGCGGTCCCCCGTCCCCTCCCGGTCACTGGTTGGCCGTGAGGTCCGGCAGAATCGCCTTGGCGTCGCCTGCCAGGCCATACTGACCGACGCCACCGGCGTACTGCTGGGCCAGCGCCAGGACGAGCGTGCCCTGTCCCATGGGCAGGTCCCCGTCATCAACGGTCGAGACGACCTTGAGAGCGTCGGAGTTCTTACGTACCGCAGCCACCAGATCCCCGGACTTGGTCGCGTCGGTGGTGTTGGACTTGGCAACGACCACCTCCCCGGATCCTCCGGCGTCAAGGGAGCGAGCCAGCTGTACGTAGGCCGCGAGCCGGGCATCGGTGTCCTGTTGGGTGGAGCCCTTGACCGGTCCACTGAGGAACACGACGCTCGAGGACGGGACAATCTGGTCCGGTGTCACGTTGATCAGGTCGCCTGCCTTCAGACCATTCAACGCGGCGCTGGCCGAGGCGCTGAGACGTTCGGTGGAATGGTCCGTGCCAGCCAGGATCGCACTCGCCAGCACCGTGGCCGCGAGCTGGTCCGGGCCGTCGGCCGCCACCGGCGCCGACGCCAATGTGGCGAACGGGCTGGCCACGGTGTTACGAAAGGCCATCTTGGACGGGTCGGCCCACACGTCGTTCAAGGTGATCGTCGAGCCCACCTTGGCGCCCGCGGCAACCAGGGAGGCCGTGGCGTTCTTGATCAGGTCCGCATCCACTCCGGGCGCGACGACGAGGGCAACGGTCCTACCGGTCAAACGACCCTTCATGACCGCCGGTGCCACTGCCAAGGAGAAGGTGTCACGGGCAGCGGCGTCCCGCCTGGCAGCATCCAGGTCGGTGCGCAGCTGGGTCTTCTCCGCGCGCAGCGCGGTCATCTGCTCGGTGAGACTGGTACCGATGTCCCCTTTGAGCGGTCCCGCCCCCAGGACAATTCCAACTGTGAGCGCAAGAAAGATCGAGACGATGGAGACGAGGTAGTAACGAAAGTCGATCATGTGAACGGCCCCATTATCCAGGACCACAAGTCATCCCACCGGGCAGCCACCAGCTGGAGGATGGCAGTCCCGGCCGGTGTGGCGGCCAAGGCGACGAATAGTGCAAAAACCCCGACGGACAGCAGGACCGCCAGGGAAAGGTTGGAGATTCGCGAGCGGTAGAGGCGGCTCACACCCTTGGCGTCGACCAGTTTGCCACCCAGGCGCAACCGGGTCAGGAAGGTGCTGGCCATGCCCGAACGGCCCTTGTCCAGGAACTCGACCAACGTGGCGTGGGTCCCGACCGCAACGATCAGCGAAGCCCCCTTGTCGTCGGCCAGCAACATCGCAACATCCTCGCTGGTGCCGGTGGCAGGAAAGACCACCGGATCCAGACCCAGCTTGCGGACACGCTCCAGTCCTGGCGCCCGGCCATCTCGATAGGCGTGCACCACGATCTCTGCCCCGCAGTTGAGTGTGGCATCCGAGACCGAGTCCATGTCTCCGACGATGAGGTGTGGACGGTGCCCTGCTTCGAGCAGCGCGTCGGCGCCGCCGTCGACGCCGATCAAGATGGGATGGAACTCGCGGATGTAGTGCCGCAGCGTCTGCAGGTCATCTTTGTAGTGATAGCCACGAACCACCACCAGGGCATGGCGCCCCTCAAGAACCGTGGTGATGTCAGGTACACCAACGCCATCCAGCAGCAGCGCGCGTTCACGCCGGAGGTACTCCATCGTGTTGGCCGCAAACGCCTCAAGCTGGACGGCCAGGCCGGCCCGGGCCTCGATCATCGCGGCAGCGACGATGTCACGGTCAAAGAGGATCCCCTTGGCGACCACGGCCTCACCGACGTACAGGGTGTCGCCATCCAGGCGTGCAGACTGCCCGTCCTTCAGCGCGAGCATGACGTCGTCGCCCACGTTGTCGAGCAACGGGACCCCGGCGTCCAGAAGGATCTCCGGCCCCATGTTGGGGTAACGCCCGGTGATCGAAAGTGCCGCGTTGATCACGGCCACCGGCTTGCAGGCAAGCAAAGCCTCAGCGCTGACCTTGTCGAGGTCCTCATGGTCAATAATCGCAATGTC
>OBLW0100000276.1_pt1 | contig 44193 bp, 33 predicted proteins | sample 1520161 | NCBI WGS metagenome assembly OBLW01 (sample SAMEA3539309, study PRJEB22396) | soil metagenome | biome: tundra; feature: field; material: soil | place: USA | collected 2010-05 | depth 0.15 m
GCATACGAGATGCCGAAGTGACTGGAGTTCAGACGTGTGCTCTTCCGATCTGAGGCGTTGCGCCAGGGAACCATTCGCCGCCGCGATGCCGAAGCGCGCGGCAAAGATGAAGAGGCCGCCCGCCACGCCGCCATTGCATTGGAACTGGTCCACTCGCTGCCTGTGGAGCGCGCGATTCTTCTCACCCGCGCCTTTGCCTTTTATTTCGAACTGATCAATCTGGCCGAGACCAATCACCGTAAGCGCCGCCGCATCGCGCTGCAATTGAGCGGAGAAGCAGGCCGTCAGCGCGGCTCGCTGGCCGGAACTCTGTGCGAGATGAAGCGCGTTGGCATCAGTGCCGAGGAAGCCATGGATTGGCTGAAGCGCGTGCTGATTGTGCCGGTATTCACAGCGCATCCTACCGAGGCTGCCCGTCGTTCGGTGATGGTGAAGCGCAGGCGCATCGGCGAATTTCTCACCACGCTAGACCGCATTCCCCAACCGGAGCAGGAACTGGAGCGCCTGCAGGAGCTGCTCCGCGCCGAAATCACCAGCTTGTGGCAAACGGACGAAGTTCGCTCCCGGCGACCCTCCGTCTACGACGAAGTGAAGATGGGGCTCGATTACTACGATGTCTCGATTTTCGCTACGCTGCCGAGCCTTTATCGCGAAATCGCGGAAGCTCTGCGCGCCTCCTATGGACTTGAGATCGAGCCGCATGAGTTGCCACTTGTGTTGCATTTTGGCTCCTGGATTGGCGGCGATCGCGATGGCAATCCCTTTGTTACACCCGAGGTCACGCGCGATGCGATTCGCCTGGCGCGTGGGCATCTACTTCTCTACTACCAGAGCCAACTCGACAACCTCATCGATCTTGTGACCACCAGCGCGCAGCAGAGTCCGGTCAGCGACACTTTGCTTAACCGCCTGAAGGCTTACGTGGCGCAGGTACACACTCCTGAGGCGCAAGTCTTCGGCGCGCAATACGAATTCGAGTACTATCGACGCTTCGTCATCTGCCTCAAGGCGCGCATTCAGCGGACTCTTGAAGAGGCCAGCGAGCCGCGATCGAGTGGGCTGTTGCCGGTGATGCCTTTCACTCTTGCGCAGGGCCAAGACAAGCTGGCGCAGGTGCTGCCGGCCTACTGCTCTGTCGAGGAGTTCCTCGACGACCTTGAGGTGATGCGGTCTTCACTGGCCGCGCATCAAGGGCTGCGCATCGCGCGCACGCTGGTTGACCCGCTGATCCTGCAGGTGCGTACATTTGGCCTCCATCTGCATGCGCTCGATATTCGACAGCACGCGCGGGTTCACGCTGCGGCGCTGAAAGAAGCGATTGCCGATTCCATTGCGGCTTCGCTGCCGGGCGCCCTTTCAGACGAATCCGCCAGCGTGCTGGAGACGTTTCGGGCGGTTGCAGAAGCCAAAAATGGTTGTTCTCCTGAGGTGGTTCGCCAATACGTCATCAGCGGTGCAGCCACGGTGGACGATGTGCTGGCCGTGGTTCGTCTCGCGCGGCTTGGCGGCGTGCGCGTCGAGGGAAACGGGCGCGATCCGGGCCTGATGCCAGTGCCGCTGTTCGAGTCGATTGAGGATCTGCGCAATGCGCCGGCGGTGTGCCGCGAGCTGTGGAGCCGCCCCGATTATCGCAAGCTGATTGCGAGCTGGGACAACTGGCAGGAAGTGATGTTGGGCTATTCCGATTCGAACAAAGATGGAGGCATGCTGACTAGCACGTGGGAGATTTTCCGCGCGCATCGTGCATTGCACGCGGTGGCGCGCGAGTGCGGCGTGAAGCTGCGGCTGTTTCACGGACGCGGTGGGACTGTCGGCCGCGGCGGCGGCCCGACGCATCGCGCCATCTTCGCGCAGCCTATGGATTCGTTCGAGGGCCAGTTCAGGATCACCGAGCAGGGCGAAGTGCTCAACTTCAAATACGCCGACGAAGTGCTCGCCGAACGCAATCTGGAGTTGATGATTGCGGCGTCTCTGGATGCTTTAGCCCGGCCCAATGCGCGCGATCCGCAAGGCCACTTCACTGGCATTCTCAAGCCGGAATGGGAGGCCGCGCTCGACGAGTTGTCGAGTTTATCCTTTGCCTTCTATCGGGAAAATATTCTCGACAACCCCGATGTGATCACGTACTTCGAGCAATCCACCCCAGTGGGTGAACTGGAGCACGCCATGATCGGGTCAAGGCCCTCGCGGCGCAAAGCTTCGACCAACATCGCCGATCTGCGGGCGATTCCGTGGGTGTTTGGGTGGACGCAATCGCGCCTGCTGGTTCCTGCTTGGTTCGGTGTGGGTTATGCGTTCAGTCAGTATTTGGAGCGACCGGGCGCGCTCGAACTGCTGCAGACTATGGCGCGCGAGTTTCCGCTTTTTATCGATTTAATACGCAACGTGGAGATGGCGCTGGGCAAGGTCGATCCCGCAACCGCGCGGCAGTATTCGCTTCTGGTGCGGGATGCGGCGCTGCGTGATCGGGTGTTCGACATGATTGAGGCGGAGTTGCATCGCAGCGTGTATGCGGTGTTGGCGATTACGCGGCAGAAGGACCTGCTTGAAAAGAATCAAGTGCTCGCGCGCTCGATTCGGCTGCGTAATCCTTATGTCGATCCCATGCACTTAATTCAAATTGACATGCTGCAGCGGAAACGCGCGGGCGAAGACACGCCTGAAGTCAATCGCGCCATTGCGGCGACGATCAGCGGGATCTCGGCGGGGTTGCGGAACACGGGGTGAGGCGAGCGGGCTAGTCAGCAGCGTCTGCAAAATTGTTCCACGTGGAACAATTGTGAAAACTGACACAGGTGTTGGCGGGGATTTGCGAAGTATATGGACTGGCCGTGTATGCAGAGGCTGCCTGGTGGCCGGGCTCGGATGCTTCCATCACAAGAATGCGTAATTTTCTGCAAGATCGCTGCGGATAATTGCAAATTTACGGAGGGAGGTAGGGGTACCCGGGGTACCCCTTCATCGGTGCGGACCGGGCAGATGGCTGACTCGCCGCATGTGGTCCACTTCGATTGTGCGCCGATGGTGGCGAGCTTGCTGGCGACTTCTCGCGTGACTTTGGCTCGCTCTTTGGAGGGGTCGAGCGCGTGCGGATCAAGCCAGACACCGCAGAGGCGCTCTCGAATCTCCGGCTTCTCAAGCTCCTCGAAAAGGATGCGGGAGTTGTGGGGGCCAGGGAATGGAAGGTAGGCCTTGCCGGTGAGGGAGAAATCGGCGAATAGCTCGATGGAGTAGCCGACCTCGGCAACGATGAGAAAGGGCGGCCAACCTTCCGATGCCGGGAGCGCTTTGGCATAGCGCTCGGCTTGTTCACGGGCGGCGAGCATGGCCGTGTCCCAAACCTTGGTGCCGCAGACGGCCAACCCGCGCTTCATTTTTCGCTTGGGCTCCGGCGCAGCCAGCTCGAAAAGTGCTTCCTGTATGGGATTGCTGCCTTGCTTCGCTTCGAGGACAAAGCAGTTCTTCTTATAGAGGTCGATGTAGTTCGTCGTGGTTGAGCCGTCGAGCTCTTGATAGACGACTGCCTTATCGATCACATAAATGTTCAGGCTTTCGTCTGCCTGGCTTGGCTGAGGACGCGGCAGGCCAAGATAATCGCAAAGCTCCGAGAGGAACAACGCATAGTTGGCCCGCTCCGAGGCAGAAGACTTCTGCCAGCGAACGATGAAGCTCTCATGATTGGGAGACGCTAGGTCGGGCATTTGAGCGGACGGCTTATTGTAGTCTGGGCCGATTGGCATTTAGATGGCGGATGAGAGGTCGGTTCATTCGTTGCCAATACCCGCAGTCGATAGGTTAAGCGACAATGCGATTGTTCAGAATGTTGAAGCCGAGGCCGACGACAGGCCCGTGGCTAAGCCACTTCTATGGAAGGCTCGTATCATGGGCCTGAAGGCCCCTGCTCCCTCCGTCAATGACGACCGCGGGTTCCCCTTCGGCTTCGCTCAGGGCAGGCGTTCGATTTCGCTGAGCTTTGCGGAGGATGACAAGGGCTGGTTTGGGTCCGTGCTTTCCCAGGTCTGAAAATCCAGACCTGGGGCACCCATTTTCGTGGTGATTGCTGCAGGCTTAGGAGCAACCGCAGGTCCCCCTTCGACTTCGCTCAGGATGACAAGCAAAGACAAAAGCAACCGCAGGCCCTTCGACTGCGCCGTTCGCTGCCCGGCCGGCTTCGCTCATGATGACAAGTCGTTTAAGTTTGAGGCGTTGGCGAGGGCGGCGAAAATGCAAGAAAGGCTGGGATTGCTCCCAGCCCTGCTTGTGTTTTCTAGATTCTGCCGGAATCCGGCGGCTCGGTGCTTAGAGAGGCTGAACGTCCGCAGCCTGCCATCCCTTGGGCCCCTTCACCACGTTGAACTGCACGGCTTGACCTTCTTGCAGGCTCTTGAAACCACTCGAATTGATTGCAGAGTAATGCACGAAGACATCTTCGCCGTTCTGACGCGAAATAAAGCCGAAGCCCTTCGCGTCATTGAACCACTTCACGGTACCTTGTTCCATTGTGTTCTTGTTTCCTGGTATTGAATTGCGCTGGATGAATCGGAGCGACCACTGGCAGAATCTTGCTTGGTTCGGCGTTTTAGGAAAGTCTTTGCCCTTGGTACTTTGTGCAAGGTCGCCGCTCCCTGAGGGTCGCGTCGACGGTGCGTCGGTGGCTTCGGGATACGGAACTTCCTAAAGCGCTATGGGCGAGTACTGCTCACGCCCGGTTCGGCTCTAACGCTGACGGTAGTGTATCATTCTGCTCAAAAAATCCAGCTGGGATTGTGATGAGCCTTCCCATTACGAATGGGCAGACCTGCTCGCAGGTTCAAATTGAACCGGATAACGCGCCGGTTGCGGCTGCAGGGTAAAGCTATGATACGGTTGAGGGTCGCGATGCCCACCGATCCTGTTCCCGTCCTGTTAAGGCGCGCTGCTGAGGCGCTGGCGGCGGAGTTTGCAGGGCTTCCGGCGTACGAACTGGCCGCGGAGGCGGGCGCCGGACGGGACGCGGAACTGGCCGCGATGGCCGAGGTGCTGGAGTCGGTGGCGCACCGGCTGGGCAACAACTACCCCTACTTCCATCCTTTGTATGCGGGACAGATGCTGAAGCCGCCGCACCCCGTAGCGCGGGCGGCGTATGCGCTGGCGATGGCGATCAATCCCAACAACCATGCGCGGGATGGGGGACGGGCCAGCTCCGAGATGGAGATTGAGGCTGTTCGGGAGATTGCCGGGATGTTTGGGTGGAAGGGGGGGCAAGACTCGGGGCCGGACTCGTATTTGGGGCACCTCACTTCCGGCGGGACGATGGCGAATCTCGAGGCGTTGTGGGTGGCGGGGGAGATGGCGCCGGGCAAGCGGATTGTGGGATCGGAGCAGGCGCACTACACGCACCATCGGATCTCGCATGTTCTGAAGCTTGATTACACAGGGGTTGCGGCGGATCGATGCGGGCGGATGCGGCTGGACGCGCTTGAGGACGAGCTGCGCAAGGGCGATGTGGGGACCGTGGTGGTGACGCTGGGGACGACGGCCATCGGGGCGGTTGATCCGCTTGACCAGATTCTGGCGCTGCGGGGACGGTATGGGTTTCGGGTGCATTTGGACGCGGCGTATGGAGGGTATTTTCGGCTGATTGCGGGGGAGCTGGAGCAGGGCGCGCGGCGGGCGTTCGAGGCGATTGAGCAGGCGGATTCGATTGTGGTCGATCCGCATAAGCATGGGCTGCAACCGTATGGGTGCGGTTGCGTGCTGTTTCGCGACCCGGCGGTGGGGAAGTTTTACAAGCACGATTCGCCATATACGTACTTCACCTCAAAGGAGTTGCATCTCGGAGAGATCAGCCTGGAGTGCTCGCGGGCAGGGGCGGCGGCGGTGGCGTTGTGGGCGACGCATCAGCTTTTGCCGCTGACGCCGGACGGGCTGTTTGCGCGAGGCTTGGCGCGCGGGCGCGCGGCGGCGTTGGATCTGGATCGGCTGATTCGGGAGGACGGGCGGTTTGTGCCGTTGGCGGCGGGAAAGCCGGAAACGGATATTGTGGCTTGGGCGCTGAAGGCGGGATCGCCTGCGGAATCGTCGGCTCTGGCGCAAAAAACTTTTGAGATGTGCGCCACACGCGATTTGCACCTGGCCCTTGTACAATTGCCGCAATCCTGGTTTGGGGCCACGGAGGGCAAAGGCGAGAATCAGGAGTATGTTACATGCCTGCGGTCAGTGCTGATGAAACCAGAGCATCAGGAATGGCTTGAAACGATCTGGGAAAAGCTGACGGCATCCTGCACAGAGATTTTTGGGGAGTAAATGGGGATGGCTGGTCAATGTTTGACAAGGGTCGCAAAAGAAAACGTTCTCATCCAAAGCGGTGATTGCACCGTCACGCTCCTTCCCCAATTCGGCGGCAAAATCGCGTCGATCTGCGTGAAAAATCGAGAACTCCTGCATGCGCCTTTGGCCGAAGTCGCACCGCGCACGCGCACGATGGCTTTCGATGCGGGCGATGCGAGCGGCTGGGATGAATGTCTGCCGTCCGTGGCTGCCTGCGCGGTGAAAACGAATTCAGGTGTTGCTGAGATTCCTGATCACGGGGACATTTGGCGGGTGGAGTGGGAAGAAACTAAAAACAGGGAACAGGGAATAGGGAATAGGGAACAGAAGGCAGAGACAGGGCAGCGGGCACACGGATCCATGTGCATTACGCTGCGTGGGGAATGTTTCTCGCTGCCGCTGGTGCTGGATCGAACCCTCACGCTGACGGAGTCGGCGAAGGGCTGGCAACTTCTCGTCGACTACACGCTGACCAACACAGGCAAGATTCCTGCTCCGTGGTCGTGGGCAGCGCATCCGTTGTGGGCTGTGGATGCAGGCGACATCGTCGAGCTTCCCGAATCGATTACTTCATTGCGGGTGGAAGGCTCAGGCGGCGGACGCCTTGGAGCAAACGGCGACCAGGTGGCGTGGCCAGTGGCAAAGCGCGCCAAGGGTGGGCAAGCGGACTTGAGTGTGGTGCAGAGCCGCCGATCGCGCATTGCGGACAAACTGTTTGCGGGCCCACTGGCTACAAACGAGAATTGGTGCGCCTTGCTGCGGCCACAGGCAGGTTTGCGCATTCGTTTCGGTTTCGATGTAGCCGACGCGCCGTACCTCGGATTATGGCTCTGTTATGGAGGCTGGCCTGAGCGGCGTGGCGCGAAGCAAATGTGTGTGGCAATGGAACCGTCGACGGCGCCAGTCGATTCCCTGGCGCAGACGGGAGAGTGGTCGCGTACGCTGAAGCCCGGCGAATCCACCTCCTGGAAAATGAGCGTTGCCATTGAAATCGTTTAACTTTTAGTTATGCATGATCCTGTTGCACTACGCGCGCTGCACAAGACCCGATTCGGGGCCGAGCCGGAAGTGTATGCCGCTCCGGGGCGCGTGAATCTGATCGGCGAGCACACCGATTATGCTGAAGGGTTCGTGATGCCAGCAGCGATTGATTTTGCCACGCTGGCCGGGATTTCCCCGCGTAAAGACGGCAAGATCGTGATGTACGCTGAAAATTTCTCAGAGGAGCGAACGTTCGATGCCGCCGCGCTCCCTGCGAAAGCTTCGAGAAACTGGAGCGATTATCCGCTCGGTGTGGTGACGATTCTTGCCGGCGAAGGGCTCAAGATTCCTGGATTCAGCCTGACACTGTGGGCCGATGTGCCTCTCGCGTCGGGCCTTTCCAGTTCAGCGTCAGTTGAAGTGGCTACGGCGCTGGCTGTTACATCCCTGATTGGCGCGAGCTATCCGGGGGCAGTGTTGGCGCGGCTTTGCCAGCGCGCGGAGAACGAATTTGTCGGGGCCAATTGCGGCATCATGGATCAGTTCATTTCGGCCAATGGGGCTGAAAATCACGCCCTGCTCCTGGATTGCCGCGATTTGAGTTTCAAGCTTGCTCCAATTCCCGCGGACGTGGCGCTGGTGATTGCCAATACGATGGTGAAGCATTCGGTTGCGGGCGGCGGGTACACCAGCCGGCGGGCGCAGGTGGAAGAAGCGGCTGCCGTTATCGCGCGGCACCGGCCGGAAGTGCGCTTTCTACGCGATGCAACCTTGGATGATTTGGCGCGCTGGGGATCAGAGATGAGTCCCAATGCGCTCAAGCGGGCACGTCACGTGATCAGTGAGAATCTCAGAACGGTAGCAGCGGCCGATGCGCTGATGCATCGCGATCTTGAAGAGCTTGGGCGGTTAATGGCTGAAGCGCACTTGAGCTATAGCCGCGATTTTGAAGCAAGTTGCGTTGAAGCCGATGCGATGGTGTCGCTGGCCCAGGGACTTCGGGGCCTGATTGGTGCGCGGCTTACCGGTGGCGGATTCGGCGGCTGCACGATCAATCTAGTGGAGCGCGATCATGCGGCGGAATTCTCAGAGGAACTTTCGGCGCGCTATGCAACCGAAACTGGAATCGTGCCGCAGATTCTGATCTGCCACGCTTCGAGCGGAGCGCACAAGATCAATCGATAGAGACACTGGCGATACATCCTGCGCCCAATCGAGCACATCTTACACGTAAGGTTCGCGTCTGCCTCGTTTTGGTACGACGAAAGTAACCGTTCCTGTTGGTGGACCGTACCGAGTCCTGGTGCGAATAATTCTGTCAATCCTTGTTAGAATCGTTCAAAGTTAATAGCGTTGAAATCAGAGGGGAGCGCTCTCGAGAAGAGGTCCTTTCTGTATTTTCAAGTACGGACCGTTCATTTGAAGAATAAACAAAGGCAACAGAGAGATAGCAATGGAAAATAGCTCGATTAAACCATTTTCATACGAGACATTTCCCGCTTCAGGACTGGTCGCTTACTTCTCTATGGAGATCGCGATCAACCCAGCGATGCCGACCTACTCCGGCGGATTGGGAATGCTTGCCGGAGACACGCTGCGCTCGGCCGCCGATCTGGGCGTTCCTCTGGTGGCCTTTACTTTGGCGCATCGCAAAGGCTACTTCCAGCAACACCTGAACGGATCGGGCGAACAGAGTGAGGAAGTACAGCCCTGGAATCCGGCAGATTTCTGCAAAGAAGAGCCGGCGCGGATTACGGTTTCAGTTGAAGATCGCATTGTGACCGTGCGTGCGTGGCGCTACGAACTTGTGGGGCGCTATGGGCACGTTGTGCCGATCTATTTATTGGATACAGATCTGGATGGAAACTCCGGCTGGGATCGCGGCCTGACCGACCACCTATACGGCGGAGACACAAATTATCGTTTGCAGCAGGAAATTGTGCTTGGCATGGGTGGGGCGCGGATGGCGAATGCGCTGGGCCTTACTGTAAACGTCTATCACATGAATGAAGGCCATGCGGCGCTGCTGACCCTCGCGCTGCTGGAAGGCCAGCTTGGCGGCGGTCCGCTGGGCGCGGCAACGGACTCGGACATTGCACAAGTGCGCCGCAAATGCGTATTCACGACCCATACGCCAGTTCCTGCCGGACACGATCGTTTTTCAATGGAACAATCGATTCGCATTCTCGGCGGCGATCGCGCGGCGCGGCTAGAAAAGCTGGGCTGTTTCCACGAGGGTTTGCTGAACATGACCCTGATCGCGCTGCGGTTCTCACGGTACGCCAACGGCGTCGCTATGCAGCACGGCAAAGTCTCTCGCGCGATGTTCCCGGAGTTTCCGGTGGATTCGATCACGAACGGCGTGCACGCGCCCACATGGGTGTCCGAACCAGTGCAGCAAATGCTCGATGCGCATATACCTGCATGGCGACGCGACAATCTCTATCTGCGCAATGCGATCGACCTGCCGGAGCAGGAGATTTTGAAGACGCACGTGCGCGCGAAAGAAGTGCTGCTCGCCGAGGTTGCATCGCGGACAGGATTGGTGTTGAATCCGCGCGTGTTGACGCTGGGTTTTGCCCGCCGCGCTGCGACATACAAGCGAGCCAGCCTCCTATTCACTGACCCGGACCGGTTGCTCAAGATCGCGACCCAGGCGGGTGGGTTGCAGATTCTGTATGCAGGCAAGGCGCACCCGCAAGATGTTCCAGGCAAGGCGTTGATCCACGATGTGATCGAAGTGGCGCGCAAACTTTCCAATGACGTGCTGCGGATTGTTTATCTCGAAAATTACGGTTGGGATCTTGGCGCGCTGCTGACCGCGGGCGTGGATGTATGGGTGAATACGCCGCGCCGTCCCTATGAAGCCTCCGGCACAAGCGGGATGAAGGCAGCATTGAATGGCGTGCCGAGCCTTTCGATTCTAGATGGATGGTGGATCGAGGGCTGCATCGAAGGCTTCACCGGCTGGGCTATTGAAGATGGAGCGAATGACGCGGAAGAGGCGGTTTCGCTCTACAACAAGCTCGAGAAGGCGGTGGTGCCGCTTTATTGCGACGTTCCGGAGAAGTGGGGGCGCTTGATGCGCACCACGCTGGCATTCAACGGCTCGTATTTCAACACCAATCGCATGGTGAAGCAGTACACACGCAACGCGTACTACCCCGTGCATCTACTAGAACCGGCCAAGGTGGAAGAACCCGCTTACGCGCACTGACGCGTGGCGTTCTTCCAGCAGGAAATCGTTTGAAGGAGAAGGCGAGCCGTACATGGCTCGTCTTTTTTGCCCAAATCGCTGATGTGCCTGTCCCTCGAAATTTGCGTTGATCCACGGCGAATTTGCGGAAGATTTCGGAGACTCTTGTCTCCCGATGCAAGGCGAGACGCGGTCGTCAGGGGCCTCCGTCTGGGCGGCTAGTCCCTTATAATCTGATCGAATCAACTCCACATATTGCTGAGAAGGGGTGCGCGTGGATTCCGAGAGTTCGATGTCTCCCGATCTATCGCGGCCGCTTTGCGTCGATCTTGACGGCACCCTGATCAAATCCGATTCGCTCTTCGATGCATTTTGCGAATTGGTGCGAAGGAATCCGCTCGCGGTATGGCGTTTGCCTCTGTGGCTGATGGGTGGTCGTGCGTGCGTGAAGATTGAAATTGCGCGCCGCGCACCACTGGATGCTACGCGGCTACCGTATAACTTACCTCTGCTGCGTTACCTGCAGGCGCAATGGCGCGAAGGGCGGCCGCTGTATCTCGCGACTGGCGCGGATGCAGGGCTCGCGGAGCGCGTGGCTGCGCACCTGGGAATCTTTCAAGGCGTTCTGGGGACGGAAGGCAAGATCAACCTGACCAAGACGAGGAAGCTTTCGCGGTTGAAGGAGCGATTCGGTCAGTTTGATTATGTGGGCAACTCGCATGCCGATGTCGCCGTTTTAGCCGGGGCGCGTGTCGGGTTGGTGGCGAATCCGACGCCGGGGCTTCGGCTTGCGTTGCGCATGCGGCACATTCCCGTCGAGCGTACGTTCATCGACAAGAGGCCGACGATGCGCACACTGGTGAAGGCGATTCGCCTGCATCAGTGGACGAAGAATGTGCTGCTTTTCGCACCGCTTTTGCTCTCCCATCAACTCACTGCCCGATCTGTCGCTGCGGCGGTCGCCGCGTTTTTCTGTTTTTGTTTCATGGCGTCGGCGAATTACCTCGTGAACGACATGCTCGATATTGAGAGTGACCGCCGGCACCGGTCGAAGCGGCTGCGGCCTTTCGCTGCAGGGGACCTGTCGGTCCAAGGCGGGATTGCCTTGTCGTTGGCGCTCTTTCTTGCTTCGGTCGCTTTGCTGCCGGAGCTGCCGAGGGCCTTTGCGCTGTGGCTTGGTTTGTATATCATCGCTACGCTGAGCTACTCGCTGTATCTCAAGCGGGTCGCGGTGGTGGATGTGCTGTTGCTTTCCGGACTATATACGCTGCGGCTGCTGGCGGGCGGCGCTGCAACGGGTACGGAGATTTCGCAATGGCTGGCTGGCTTTTCAAGCTTTCTCTTTTTGTCGCTGGCGATGGTGAAGCGGTTCAGCGAGATTGAGAACCTGCGCGAGAAGGGAGGGGCCGCAACGGATGGGCGCGGCTACCTGGCGGCTGACCTGGAGCAGATTCGCAGCTTTGGTACATCCAGCGCGTACGCGGCCGTGGTGGTATTCATGCTCTATATTGCACGGCCTGACGTGACGGAACTCTACCGGCACGCAACGCGCTTGTGGCTCATTGTTCCGCTGCTGATTTACTGGCTGAATCGCGTATGGCTGCTCGCCTCGCGCGGGGAGCTGGATGACGATCCGGTGGTTTTTGCCATGCGCGACGGCATGAGCCTGGCAGTGGGTGCCGCGGTTGCAGGTGTGGCGTTGCTTGCGATGTAGGATGCGGCCGCGAGCCCAGAGCCGGGTTCGACTTAGATTCGAGCAGCTCGAAGGTGCTCATTTTGTTGCATTAGCGAGGCGGTCGAGTTGAATCCTTCGGGGCTAGTGGCGCGTCAATAAGTCATGCACCCGGGATGGCGGGCACGTGGGTCGTTTTGAGGATGCACCTTCGTCTACCATTTACCATTGTGTTTTCGGTTGGTTGATGTTGGAACGGCACGCGAATGCGTCGCCGGTGGCCAACACGAAGGGCCGAACGGCCCTGGAACCTTTTGAACCGTTGTCTGCCCGATGCAGGGCGTGTCGAACGTTTGAGCGCGCGCGCCTTCCACCAGCTCCCCCGGTGGCGAGCAAACCGGCTCTGGAACGAGTACCCGTCCTATGATGTGGATTGTCCGGCTTGCGCTGCGGCGGCCCTACACCTTTGCCGTCTTCGCGCTGTTGATTTTGATCCTTGGCGTTTACAGCATTCTGTCGATGCCGACGGATATTTTTCCCAACATCGACATTCCTGTGGTGACGGTCGTCTGGCAGTACACAGGCCTCTCAGCCGATCAGATGGCCAACCGCATCGTGTTCAACAGCGAGCGCGGGATGACCACGACGGTCAATGACATCGAGCATATTGAGTCTCAATCGCTGAGCGGCATCGCAATCATCAAAATCTTCTTTCAGCCACACGTCAATGTGGCGAGCGCAGTGGCGCAGGTAACATCGATCAGCCAGGTGCAGTTGCGCAGTCTGCCGCCTGGCACCACGCCGCCTTTCATCATCCAATACAACGCGTCGAGCGTACCGGTGCTGATGCTGGGTCTTTCAGGCAACGGGCTCAATGAGCAGCAGCTCTCCGATCTTGGAACGAATACGATTCGCACGCAGCTGGCGACGATCGAAGGCGCGCAGACGCCGTTTCCTTACGGCGGTAAGCAGCGGCAGATTCAGGTGGATATCGATCCAGTGGCTTTGCAGGCCAAGGGACTTTCGCCCGCGGACGTTGTGAATGCGGTGTCCGTGCAGAATCTGATTGTGCCCTCAGGTACGGCGAAAATCGATCGCTTTGAGTACGCAATCGAGACCAACTCCGCACCCAGCATCGTGGAGCAGTTGAACGACCTGCCAATTCGGAACGTGAACGGTACGGTCATCTTTGTCCGGGATGTGGCTCACGTGCGCGATGGTTATCCGCCGCAGACCAATATCGTGCGCGTGGACGGGAAGCGCGCGCTTCTGATGAGCATTATGAAGACGGGCTCGGCTTCGACGCTGGATATCATCGCGGGGGTTCGCGCGAAGCTGGACAGCATCAAGGGCCAACTGCCGCCGCAACTGCAGATCAATCCCCTCTCGGACCAGTCGATTTTTGTGCGCGGCGCGATCAACGGGGTGGTCCGCGAGGCCATCGTCGCTGCCTGCCTGACGGCGATCATGATCCTTATCTTTCTGGGGAGCTGGCGTTCGACGCTGATCATCGCGGTTTCGATTCCTCTTTCGATCCTGTGTTCGTTGGCGGCGCTGGCGGCCTTGAAGGAAACGATCAACATCATGACGCTGGGAGGCTTGGCGCTAGCGGTTGGCATCCTGGTGGACGATGCGACGGTGGAGATTGAAAACATCAACCGTAACCTCGAATCGGGGAAGGAGATCGAGCAGGCGATTCTTGACGGCGCGGCGCAGATTGCTACACCAGCCCTCGTTTCGACTTTATCGATCTGCATCGTTTTTGTACCGATGTTCTTTTTGAGCGGCGTGGCCAAATACTTATTTGTCCCGCTGGCCGAGGCTGTGGTTTTCGCGATGCTGGCCAGCTATCTGCTTTCGCGCACCGTTGTGCCGACGATGGCGAAGTATCTGTTGCACGAACACGACGATGCCCAGGTGGAGAAGAAGCGCGTCAGTCGCAATCCGCTGGTTCGATTTCAATTGGGATTTGAAGCCGGGTTTGAAAGATTCCGGCGCTCATATCTAGGCATGCTCACTCTCTGCGTCGATCATGCGGGCGTGTTCCTGGTTCTCTTTCTGATCTTTGCGCTCGGTTCGGTTGGACTGCTTGCGCCATGGCTTGGACAGGACTTTTTCCCTGCAGTCGATGCAGGACAGTTCAAGATTCACGTGCGCGCGCGGACCGGAACCAGGATCGAGGAGATGGCGTCGCTGTGCGATCACATCGATACGACAATCCGCGAGCACATTCCCGCGAAGGAAGTGGTCACGATTGTCGATAACATCGGGTTGCCGTACTCGGGACTGAATCTTTCGTATTCAACGTCGGCCCCCGTGGGCTCGGCGGATGCGGACATTCAGGTGCAGTTGAGCAAGGACCATCATCCGACGGAACGGTACGAACAGAGCCTGCGTAAGGTTCTGGCCAATGAATATCCCGGCGTCACGTTCTATGAATTGCCGGTGGACATTGTGACGCAGATTCTGAACTTCGGGCTTGCCGCGCCCATCGACATTCAGATTGTCGGTCCGGATCTCTATGGAGACCGCGGGCTGGCCGAACGGATGCTCAACGAGGTGCGCTATGTTCCTGGCGCCGCGGATGCGCGCATTCAGCAGCCGTTCGATTTGCCGAACATGACGGTGAATGTGGATCGCACGCGCGCGCAGGCGATTGGACTGACGCAACAAAATGTCGCGCAGAGCCTGCTGGTCGCGCTGAGCGGAAGCTTCCAGACCACACCCAGTTTCTATCTCGATCCGCGCAACGGGGTGAGCTATAACGTTGCGGTGCAATCGCCGCAATACGACATCCAGTCTCTGGCCGCGTTGAAGAGCCTGCCCGTGACGGGGGCCGTGAATACTTCGATCTTGAGCACGGCGGCTTCGACAGGCGCGCCGGGCTCAACTGGCGGAGTGCAGACGGCGGGGTACAGCGGCGCTCCCGGAGCTTTGCGGCCGGTGCAGATTCTCGGCAATCTCGCCGATATCGTTCCTGGCACGGAGCTCGGCACGGTGAGTCATTACGACGTGCAGCCGGTGATCGATATCTACGCCAACGTGGATGGAACGGATCTTGGCACGGTGTCGCGCGCCGTGGAGAAGATCATTGCGAACCATCAAAAGGAGCTGCCGCGCGGATCCCATTTCATTTTGCGCGGGCAGAGCGAGACGATGGGGAAGTCGTACTTTGGATTGCTCTCCGGACTGGCTTTCTCGATCCTGCTGGTGTATCTGCTCATCGTCGTGAATTTTCAGTCGTGGCTCGATCCGTTCCTGATTGTGTCGGCGCTGCCTGCGGCGATCGCAGGAATTGTATGGTTCCTGTTTATCACTGGAACGCGGCTGAGCGTACCGGCGTTGACCGGCGCCATTATGTGCATGGGGGTGGCGACGGCCAATTCGATTCTCGTAGTCAGCTTTGCGCGGGAGCAGTTGGAAGTGCTGGTGGGCGATGCGCGGAGAGCCGCGCTGAATGCAGGTTTCGTGCGTTTGCGCCCGGTGCTGATGACGGCGCTGGCGATGATTATCGGCATGGTGCCGATGGCGTTGGGGCTTGGCGATGGGGGCGAGCAAAACGCTCCGCTGGGGCGCACGGTGATTGGCGGACTGCTGCTGGCGACGGTCGCCACGCTATTTTTTGTTCCCGTATTCTTTTCAGTTGTTCACAGCTGGTTGGAGCGGCGCAAGAAGGCGCATGTGCCGGTGAGGACCAGTATTGTAGATGAGTTTGACGAAACCATGGAGTAACTCAAATGGCGAATGAATCGAAGCCGCAGCCGCAAGCGGCTCACAATCACGAGAGCGCGCCCGAACAGGTGGCCGTCTCGGCCCGTCTTGCAATCATCGGGGTCGTCCTCGTTGTAGTGGTGACGGCGCTTCTGGCCGGCTTCGGGATCTTCAACCGGATGCACAACGATCGAGTGCTGGCGGATACGACGACGCAGCTGGCGGCGCCCACAGTGATTGCTCTGCCGGCGAAGCAGGGCATCTCGACCGATACGTTTGTGCTGCCGGGCAATGTGACTGCATACACAGATTCGCCTATCTATGCGCGGACATCAGGCTATCTGACGCGCTGGTATTTCGATATCGGCGCGCGCGTGAAGAAGGGACAGCTGCTGTGTGAAATCGCATCGCCAGAAGTGGATCAGCAATTGGCGCAGGCAGCAGCGGATCTAGCCACTGCAAAGGCCACTGCGAACAATGCGCATATCCAGGCCGATCGGTATAGCGGTCTTGTCGATTCGAACGCTGTATCGCGGCAGGATACGGACACATTTGTGAACCAGGCTGCGGCAACGGCTTCTTCGGTGCGGTCCGCGGAGGCGAACTTACAGCGGCTGCACGAACTGCAATCGTTTGAGAAAGTGTATGCGCCCTTCGATGGCGTGGTGACGGCCCGCGACGTAGACACGGGCCAGCTCATCGACCAGGGCGCGAGCAAGGAGCTATTTCACATGCAGGCGCTGCAGGTGCTGCGCGTGTATACCAACGTCCCGCAGGTTTACACGGGAAGCGCGAAGCCCGGATTGAAACTAGACCTGACTTTTCCGGAGCACCCGGGCAAGACGTTCCAGGGAACGCTAGTGCGCACCGCCAAGGCGATCGATCCTGTAACGCGTACCTTGCTGATTGAGATTGACGTGAACAATCGAGACGACGAACTAATGCCTGGAGCGCTGGCGCAGGTGCACTTCAAGGCGCCCATCGCGCGGCCCACATTTATCGTGCCTGCCGCGGCGCTCATCTTCCGCAGAGAAGGACTGCAGCTTGGCACGGTGGTGAATTCGAACAATGGTCCCGTCGCGCACTTGGTGCCGGTGGTGATTGGGGAAGACGATGGAGCCAATGTGCAGATCGTGAGCGGACTGGAGGCCGGGGACAAGATCATCCAGGATCCGCCGGACTCGCTGATCGAGGGTGAAAAGGTAGCGCCGCAACAGGCCCCTTCCGGCAACTCGCAGGGAGGCAAGTAGGGATGCGGAGATCGCTCACCGTCTCCGTGGAGAGTAGGTCCGTGCGAGGAACGGATCGCGCCTGGTATGGGAGAACCAAGCCTGGGAGAACCAAGGCAGCAGGCGGGACCGCGTGCGCGCTGTTGTCCTGTTTGGCGCTTGGATTTGTTGTGGGATGCAAGCCGGTTGGCCCTGATTACCATCGTCCGACCTACACTGCGCCGCCGGCGTACAAGGAAACGGGTGCACCGACAGTGAATGTTCCGCCACCGAATCCGGAGGGAGGAAGCTGGCAGCCTGCATCGCCTTCCGATGGAATGCTGAAGGGGAAGTGGTGGGAGATCTACCAGGACCCGCAGCTGAATCAACTTGAAGAACGGATCGCGGCGGCGAACCAGGGATTGCGGCAAGCGATGGAGACATATCTGGCGGCGCGGGACCAGATTGCCATTGCGCGGGCGGCCTTGTATCCGACGCTTGCGCTCTCGCCGTCGGTGACACACTACAGCAATTCGGCCAATAAGCCGCTGGTGACGCCAGCCACAAAGGAGAATTATAACGATCTGATTCTCGAAGGCCAAGGCTCGTGGGAGCCGGATTTCTGGGGCCGCGTCCGGCGCAACGTAGAGGCAACGCGCGAAAATGCGCAGGCCAGCGCGGCCGATATGGCGAATGTGGATCTGAGCCTGCAGGCGCAGATGGCTACGGCGTATTTCCAACTGCGCGGCGCCGACTCGCTCATACAATTGCTGGACTCGACGGTGAAGGATCTCGAAAGCCAGCTTGACCTGGCACAGCGCCGTTTGAAGGGAGGAGTCGCCACCGAGGTGGATGTGGCGCAGGCGCAGACACAGCTTGAAACAGTGCGGGCGCAACGTGTCGACGCGGAGCAGGCCCGCGCGCAGTTTGAGCACGTGGTGGGCACGATTGCCAACTACCAATTGCCAAGCTTCAGCATTCCATTTTCACCGTTAAATCTTCAGTTGCCCCAGACGCCTATCGGCGTGCCATCGCAACTGCTAGAGCGCAGGCCGGACATTGCCGCTGCGGAGCGGCGCACGGCGGCCGCGAATGCGCAGATCGGGATTGCGGTGAGCGCCTATTATCCGACGATCAGCCTAGGCGGGACAGGCGGATTCGAAAGCACTCACGGCGGGACGTGGATCCAGGGGCCGAGCGCCTTGTGGAGCCTGGGCGCGCAGGCGACGGAACTGCTTTTCGATGCCGGGCAGCGGCATGCTGTAACGGACCAGGCGCGGCATACCTACGAAGCGCAGGTTTCCGCGTACAAGAGCGCGGTGTTTCTCGCTTTCCAGGACGTCGAGGACCAGCTCTCGTCGCTGCGTGTTCTTGAACGGGAAGCAGTCGTTGAACAAGCAGCGGTGGCTTCCGCTCAACACTCATTCGACGTTTCAAACCAGCGCTACAAGGGTGGAGTCACGAGCTATCTGGAAGTGCTTACGGCCGAAGCGGCACTGCTGCAGAATCAGCAGACGGCGGTGAGCCTGCAGACGCGCCAGTTCGTCGATAGTGTGGCGCTGATTCGGTCGCTGGGCGGCGGTTGGGATGTTTCGCAGTTGCCGAAGTGAGTGAGGACTAGGGAAATAGGGAATAGTAAGAGACTTAGTGGGTCGTCGCGAAAGGATTGGAGCGAGTTCGCGAAAATGCTTTAGGCGCTGGTCTGCATGGCTTGGACATCCTGCTTGGCTTTGGATTCTGTTTGCAGAATGGCTGCCAGCTTGAAGTGAAGGTCGGTTGGTTTTCCAAGTCGGAGTCGAGCTTGCAGGGCCTGTGCTGCGAGGTCGAGGTCACAAGCGCGCAGAGAAGCCGCCGCCAGGATGTCATACAACTCGTCGTCGGCCGGGGCGGACGCCACTGCTTGCTGGATGCGCCGAAGGCCTTCGGGGCGCTGAGCCAAGGTTGACGTCGCATGCGCCCATTTTTGCTTCACTCAACGGGGAGGCTTCTCCCATGGCGGCAACTTGCGCGTAGGCTGCGTGAGCCTGGTCGAAATGCCCGGCGTGGAAATGAGCGTCACCCGCAGTTTGATAGAGCAGGCCGGTATGCAGTCCCAGATTTGCGGCTTGCTCGAGCCGGACAAGAGCTTCGGTAAGCTTCGCCATCCGAACCAGGCACACTCCCGCATAGAGCCATCCGGCGGCGGACTCGGGACTCAGCTCACAGGCGCGTTCAAAATGGACCAAGGCGGCGGCAGGGCGCCCAGCATGCTCCAGTTCAGTAAGGCCCATTTCGATGAGTGCTTGCGGGTCATCCTGATTTGTGACGAGCTTGACGATCGTCGAGAGTTCAGCGGCGGGTTTCATCGAGAGCACTCCTGAAGCGCGGATCTAGCTATCAGTTCACTTGCAACCGGTACAGGACTTCCCCCCCAGCCGGAGGTTGATGGCGCCGGATATGACGCGCTTGCCTGCACGACGCAGAAAGTTTGTGGGATATATCGGTCAGTTGACCTGTTTATTTCAACGGCAAGGGATTTTAACGAGGACGTGCGGGCGGAAACGTAAATATCTGAAAAATAAACTAGATATTGGGGCAGGCGTGGATTTGACCGCGAGACATAATTCACCGGAGCAACCGGGACTCGCCCGCTGAAACGGAAGAGTCCCGCAAAATCCTGCTCTCTAACCCAAAATCACTTACCCCTTGGCGGTCGCGAAGCGCTTGTTGACTTCAGCCCAGTTCACAATGTTCCACCAGGCGGCGAGATAGTCGGGACGGCGGTTCTGGTACTTGAGATAGTAGGCGTGTTCCCAGACGTCATTGCCGAGGACGGGATAGAGGCCCTGGCTCAACGGCGAGTCTTGATTCGGGGTGGTGATGACTTTCAATTTGCCGCCCTGGATGACCAGCCAGCCCCAGCCGGAGCCGAACTGCTTGGCGGTGGTCTCATTGAACGTCTTCTTGAAGGCCTCGAAGTCGCCGAAATCGGCTGAGATCTGTTTGGCGATTTCGCCGGTGGGAGCGCCGCCGATACCGGCTGTGCCGGGCTTGCCCATCAGCTTCCAGAATGCAGTGTGGTTCGAGTGGCCGCCGCCGTTGTTGCGCACCACGGTGCGGATGTCTTCAGGGACTGCGTTCAGGTCCTTGATCAGGTCGTCGACGGATTTAGCGGCCAACTGCGGATGCTTTTCGAGAGCGGCGTTGACGTTGTTGATGTAGGTTTGGTGATGCTTGTCGTGATGGAGCTTCATTGTTTCGACATCGATAAAAGGCTCGAGAGCCGCGTAGTCGTAAGGAAGCGGGGCGAGTTCGTAAGCCATTGGGGAAATCTCCTTCGTAACGGATTGTACTGTGCGGGTTTGACCGCAACGGTTGCTGTGTATGTGGAAACCCTTTTGGGGACGAGTGAAACAGAATCTTCACACGGCGGCGCGGTGCACTGTGATTGGATGGAAACGCGTCCCCCACTTGGATGGATGCGATTGGGGGCGGTGAGGTGCGAAACTAATTCAGCGTGACCTCGGAAACCTTTACCTCACGAAAACATCTTCTTAAGCAGACGGAATGAAGCAGGCTTGATTTTCCCCATCCCACCGAATGGTAGCGATCATTGAACGAGCAACCCCTCTATCGTTGGCTTGACCAGCAAGGCGAGGCATTTGGCGCACCGGGCCTCGAACCACGCTGGACATCAAGCGTGAAAGACGCGATCGGCACGGCCTATGCGGCTTCGAGCCGCATCTGGTTCACGTGCTCGCATGGAATTCTGAACGAAGTTTACCACCCCACGATCGACCATCCCCAGGTGCGCGACATGGAGTTCCTGGTCACCGATGGGGAGACGTTTGCGCACGAAGAAAAGCGCGATCTGGTGACGAGTTTTGAGTACATCCATCCCGAGGCACTGGGTGTGCGCTACGTGAATCGCGAACCGGAGGGGCGCTACAGCCTCATCCACGAAATCATCTGCGACCCGCATCATTCGGTGATCCTGCAGCAGGTCCGGATTGAAGGGCACGAAGAGCTTTTGCCGCGGCTGAAGGTATACGCGCTGCTGGCGCCCCATTTGGACTGCGGGGGAGCGGGGAATTCGGCGCGCGCTATCGATATCGCCGGCCACAAGGCACTACTCGCCTGGAAGAACCAGTGGTCCCTTGCGATGGGCGCGAGCTGCGGATTTACGCGGGTCAGTTGCGGGTTTGTGGGCTCGAGCGACGGTTGGCGCGACGTGATGGATAACTACCGCATGGATTGGGAATTTGGCTCGGCCAGAAACGGTAACGTTGCGGTGCTGGGCGAGCTGAACCTGAACTGCGCCGGGTCGGACGGGTCGCGTACCTTCATGCTGGCGATCGGGATTGGCGAGGGACACCACACGGCGTTGCAAAAAACGATGAGCGCGCTGGCAACGCAGTTCGAGCAGCACCGCGAGCGATTCATTACGCAGTGGCACCGGGTGGCGAACCCCGAGTGGCTGGCTGCCAAATCGCAGGATGGCGGCAAGCTGATGCGGGCCAGCCACAACGTTTTGTTGGCTCACGAAGACAAAACGTTTTCGGGCGCATTTGTCGCATCGGCGTCGATTCCCTGGGGCCAGGCAAAGAGCGACGAAGACCTGGGCGGATACCACCTGGTGTGGACGCGGGACATGGTGCAAACGGCGAGTGCAATGCTTGCGTGCGGACGGGCCGAGACGGCGCTGCGCGCGCTGGTGTACCTGGCATGCACGCAAAAGCCCGATGGCGGCTTTGCGCAGAATTTCTGGGTGGATGGGCGACCGTACTGGTCTGGCCTGCAATTGGATGAAGTGGGGTTTCCGATCATTCTGGCATGGCGATTGTGGAAGGCCAACGGGCTGGAGAATATGGAAATTTTCCCGTTCATTGAACGCGCGGCGGGATTCCTGGTGCGGCATGCGCCGAACACGCATCAGGAGCGGTGGGAGGAAAATGCCGGGTATTCGCCCTCCACGCTTGCCGCTGGTATCTCGGCCCTGATCTGTGCGGCGGAAATCGCGCGGGCTCATGATTCAGTCGAATTGGCGGTGTTCTACGAGGAATTCGCCGACTGGATGGAGCACCATCTCGAAGATTGGACGGTTACGAACGAAGGAGTTTTGTTGCCTGAGGTACGGCGGCATTACATGCGCATTCGCCCGCCGGAGCAGGGAGAAGCCTACGCCTGCGAGTCCTGCGGCACTGAGATGATCCACCTTAACAACCGGCCTCCGGGTACACGCGAGTTTTTTCAGGCACGTGAGGTGATCGATGCAGGATTCCTCGAACTGGTCCGGTACGGGGTACGGCGCGCAGACGATCCATTGATGGTGGATTCACTGAAAGTGGTGGACGCGGTGCTGAAGCGTGAGCTTCCGCAGGGGCCGGGATGGTTGCGCTACAACTGGGATGGCTATGGCCAACGACCTGATGGCGGCCCGTTTCTTGGTTGGGGCCAAGGCCGCGTGTGGCCTTTGTTGACCGGAGAGCGCGCGCATTATGAACTGGCGGCGGGGAAGGATATTACTTCGCTGATTGAAACGTACGAGCGCTTTGCCACCATGGGCCAAATGATGCCGGAGCAGGTATGGGACGAGCCGAATTCCCCTTCGGGGAGATTGCAATTGGGCCAGCCTGCGGGATCGGCGGTGCCACTGGTGTGGGCGCACGCCGAATATCTGAAGCTGCTGCGATCGGCGTTGGACGGCAAGGTGTTCGATCGCATCGAACCCGTCTATGCACGGTATTGTGAGCCGGAGGGACAGAAAGCGCTTCGACGCGATCTTGAGATCTATACGCAACGCCGGCCTTTTGAAAGGATTCCTGCGAGCGCCACGTTGCGGATCATTTACGAAGATCGGTTTGCGGTGACCTGGTCGGTCGATGGCTGGAAAACGGTGAACGTAACCCAGAGCCGCTGCCTGGGCAGCGCGGGGCACAGCGTGGATATTTCCACCGCAACGGAATCTGCCGGTGGTGAACTATCATGGACTCTCCAATGGACCGAGCAAGGACGTTGGCTTGGCTACAACGTGAATCTCAAGATCGACACTTCGCAATAAACAGCAGGGCCCATTCAGTTAATAGCGGAGACCACCTGGTTGGTTTTTGCGGACACCTCTCCCGAGGAAAGGAATACACACAGCATGACTGCTACTGTTGCAGCACTCTCGATTGATGAACTTTCCATCGATACATTGCGCTTGCTTGCCGTTGATGCGGTTGAGAAAGCGAAGAGCGGCCATCCCGGAGCTCCGTTGGGCTGCGCGCCCATTGCATATCTGCTGTATCACAAGTTGATGAAGCACAATCCGGCGCACTTTAAGTGGGCGGACCGCGATCGTTTTGTGCTTTCAAATGGCCATGCTTCGGCGCTGCTTTACTCGACGTTATTTTTGGCCGGATACAAGGTGACGCTGGACGATTTGAAGTCGTTTCGTCAATGGCACTCGAAGACACCGGGGCACCCCGAATCAGGCGAAACGGAAGGCGTGGAGGTGACGACGGGGCCTCTCGGGCAGGGCTTGGCCATGTCGGTTGGGTTAGCGATGGCGGAGAAGCATTTGGCCGCGGTTTACAACAAGCCTGGATTCGACATTGTCGATCACCACACCTATGTGCTCTGCGGCGACGGCGATCTGATGGAAGGCGTCTCGCACGAAGCGGCTTCGTTGGCCGGAACGCTGGGGCTGGGTAAGCTGATCGTGCTCTACGACGACAACTTAATTTCGCTGGATGGGCCAACGGAATGGAGCTTCACCGAAGACGTGCTGAAGCGATTTGAGGCATACCACTGGCATGTGCAGCGCGTTGGAGATGGCAACGACCTGAACGCGATTGAAGCGGCGATTGAAAATGCGAAGGCCGAAACGTCGCGGCCGTCGTTCATCGCCGTGCGTACGGTGATCGGCTACGGTAGTCCGAAGGCGGGCACGAACAAGGTACATGGTGAGGCGCTGGGCCCGGCAGATACTGCGGCGACGAAGAAGTTTTTCGGCTTCCCTGAGGATCAGAGTTTTTATGTGACGGAGGACGCTCTCGCAAATTGGCGCAAGGCCGGCGAGCGGGGAGCCGCGCTTGAGGGTGAGTGGAAGCAGCTCTTCGAGAAGTATCGCGCGCAGTATCCGGATCTGGCTGCGGAGTTTGAGCGCACCAAGGCCAACCAGCGCAAGGCTGGGTGGGAGAAGGCGCTGCCGAGCTTTCCTGCGGGCAAGCCTGTGGCGACACGAAATGCAGGAGGTTCGGTGATGAACGCCATTGCCGAGGTGGTGCCGGAGTTGTTTGGCGGTGCGGCCGATCTGACTTCTTCCACGAAAACCATCTTCAAGCCGGGAGCGAATTTTCACCTGGATCCCGCAGGCCGCAACGTTTTCTTTGGCGTTCGGGAGTTTGCGATGTGTGCCGCGGTGAACGGCATGGCTGCTCACGAAGGGTTGGTTCCGTTCGGGTCTACGTTTTTCTGCTTCTCGGATTACTGCAAGCCGGCGATTCGCCTGGCGGCGCTTATGCGGGCGCACTCGCTTTTTGTTTACACACATGACTCCATCGGCCTCGGCGAAGACGGGCCGACGCATCAGCCGATCGAACAATTGATGATGCTGCGCGCGGTGCCGGATCTTACCGATTTTCGCCCGGCGGATGCCAATGAAACGGCAGCCTGTTGGCGGCTGGCCTTGGAACGCACCGGTCCTTGCTTCTTCGCGCTCACGCGCCAGGACCTGCCGGTGATCGACCCGGCGACGCACGACGCCTATGCGAACGTCCGCAAGGGCGCCTACGTTCTGGAAGACGCGCCGAACCCGAAAGTCATTTTGATCGGCACCGGTTCTGAAGTTTGGCCGTGCGTAGATGCGAAGAAACTGCTTGAAGCCGAAGGTATTGCCACGCGCGTAGTCAGCATGCCGAGCTGGGAGATTTTTGAAGAGCAGTCGGCGGAATATAAGGCGAGCGTGTTGCCTGCGGGTGTGAAGAAGGTCGCTGTGGAAGCAGGGTCTCCTTTGGGTTGGTGGAAGTATGTGGGCCAGGACGGCGATGTAATTGGGCTTGACCGATTTGGTGCTTCCGCACCGGGCCCCAAGGTGATGGCAGAGCTTGGATTCACGGCGGAGAATGTGGCGGCGCACGCGAAGGCGCTGTTGAAGCGATAGCGGAGTTAGTCGCGGTTAGCGGAGCTAGCGGAGTTAGGAACGGCTGCAAGTCAATCGTGGAGGCGAGCTCGCCTGCTATCTAACCCCACTAACACGCGCGAAGCGCGACTAACACCGCTAGCGCAGCTCTTACGAAAGGATTAAAGGATCGTAATGAAACTCGTTATCGCTTCCGATCACGCGGGGTTCAACCTCAAGGAAGAGGTGCGCGCCTATTTGACCAAGGCGGGCCACGAGATCATCGATCTCGGTGCATTCACCTGCGATCCGCAAGATGACTATCCCGACTTCGCCGAACGTGTCGGCGAGGCCATTAAGGCCGGCGAGGCGCCGCGCGGGATTCTTATCTGCGGATCCGGCGTGGGCGTTTCGATTGCAGCGAACAAGATTCCCGGCATTCGTGCCTCCATGTGCCACGACACGTACTCGGCGCACCAGGGTGTAGAGCATGACGATATGAACGTGATTGTGCTTGGGGCGCGCATTATTGGAACGTCTCTGGCATACGAATTGGTTGATGCTTTTATTCGCGCAAAATTCATCTCCAATGAGGAACGGTTTACACGCCGTTTCAAGAAAGTAATGGCCATCGAAGCGAAATACCAGAAGAACAGTGCATAGTGAACTGTGGACCTTGGACAGAGAAACAGTAAGACAGAGAAACGGTGAAGCAGTAGTCAATCTCCCCAATTCCTGAAGCACCTTTGTGAACCATCAGTGTCAGAGGCTACCGGGCAATGTTCCCCTTCGACGCAATCCTGTTCGATGTAGGCGGAGTCCTGCTGACCAATGGCTGGGACCATTGCGAGCGTGCGATTGTGCTGGATCAGTTTCATCTGGATCGTGCGGAGTTTGAGGCACGGCACACCGGGCCGAACGATGCGTGGGAACGGGACTTGATTACGGCGAAGAAATACCTTGATGCGACAGTGTTCTATGAGCCGCGTGATTTTTCACATCGTGAGTTTCTCGATGCGATTTTTGCTCAGTCGAAGTTGCTGCCGGATGGGGGTTTGGGAATCCTGCAGGAGCTCGCAGCATCCCATAAGTGCATGCTGGGCGTGCTGAATAACGAAGCGCGCGAGCCGAACGGGTATCGCTTTGAGCATTTCGGGATTCGCGCGTATCTTCAGGTTGCCTTTAGTTCGTGCTACATGGGCCTTCGCAAACCTGGATCGGCGATCTACCTCCGGGCATTGGATATTCTCGGGCTCCCGCGAGAGCGCGTGCTGTTCATAGATGACCGTTCGGAGAACGCCGCAGCCGCAGAGGCCGCGGGGATGAAGGCGATTCGATTTCAAGGCGCGTCTGCGTTGAGAAGTGAGTTGGGAAATCTGGGAGTTTTGTAGAGAGATTGGAAGGGAGAGGGTTATGCAACTGGGATTGATTGGTCTCGGCAAGATGGGCGGCAACATGGCAGAGAGGCTGCGCCTGGGCGGCCACCAGGTGGTGGGATTCGACTTTAGCGCGGAAGCGGTACAGAAACTTACAGCGTCTGGGAACGTTGGCGTGTCGTCGCTGGAGGATATGGCGAAGAAGCTGACGGGACGCAAAGCGATTTGGATCATGGTGCCGCAGGGCAAGCCCGTCGATGACACGATCGCCAAGTTAGAGCCGCTGCTGAACAAGGGCGACATACTGATCGATGGGGGCAACTCGAATTACAAGGACTCGCAGCGCCATTACAAGGAAGTGACGGAGAAGGGTTTTCAGTTTGTGGATGTGGGCACGTCGGGCGGGGTGTGGGGACTGAAAGAGGGATACAGCATGATGGTCGGCGGCGATAAGGAAGCTGTCGATTATCTGCGGCCGATCCTCGAAACGCTCGCTCCCGGGAAAGACAAGGGCTGGGGGCATGTGGGTCCTGCAGGTGCAGGACATTTCGTGAAGATGGTGCACAACGGCATCGAGTATGGGCTGATGCAGGCTTATGCCGAGGGCTTCACCATCATGGAAAAGAAGGAAGAGCTGAAGCTCGACCTCGGGCAGATTTCGCAGATCTGGCGCTTCGGCAGCGTAGTGCGGAGCTGGCTGCTCGATCTGACAGCAGACGCGTTAAGCAAGAATCCCAAGCTGGATGGGCTGGAAGCTTACGTGGCCGACTCGGGCGAGGGTCGGTGGACGGTGTTCGAAGCGATCGATCTGAATGTGTCGGCGCCGGTGATTACCGAGTCATTGATTCGACGTATTCGTTCGCGCGAAGAGAATAACTTCACGGACCGGATGCTTTCGATTATGCGCAACGCGTTTGGCGGCCATGCGGTGAAGAAGGATTGAAAGACAGTTCACAGTTCAGAGTTCATAGTCTGCAGCAAATCACCCGGAAAGGCAGTTTTTGGCTGCTTGTAGATCACTCAGAACTCCGAACGGCGGAAGTCGAGTCAGAAACTGTGAACTAAGAACTACGAACTATGAACTGAATTTACGGCGGGAGGTTTTCGAGTTATGGCGACAGTTGAGATGAAGATTAGGCCGGAGGATTTGTCCAATGTTCAGCACACTGGAGAGCGCGTCCCCGATCCTGGGATCCTGGTGATTTTTGGCGCTTCCGGCGACTTGACGAAACGCAAGCTGCTGCCGGCGCTGTTTCACCTGGAGCAAGCCGGGCTCTTGCCGAAGAAGTTCGCGATTGTGGGTGTGGCGCGACGACCGCTGGGCGGCGAGTTTGTCGCCGATATGCGCGAAGGGATTGTCGAATTCGGCGATGTGAAGGAGTCCGATCCGCTGCTCGAAGATTTTGTGAAGAACATCAGCTACTACGCGCTGAGCTTCGACGACCCTTCGCACTTTGCGGGGTTGAAGGCCGAGCTGGACAAGATTGCGCAGGCGAAAGGCATCGGGCCGGACCGGCTTTTCTATCTCGCAACCGCGCCGGAATATTTTGCCCCGATCATTGAGAACCTTGGCGCGCAGGGCATGGCGCAGCCGGAACACGGGCGCATCGGCGTTGTGATCGAGAAGCCTTTCGGCCACGATCTGGATTCGGCGCGCGAGCTGAATCACCACGTCAATAGCGTCTTTCACGAGAACCAGGTTTTTCGCATCGACCACTATCTTGGCAAAGAGACGGTGCAGAATATTTTAGTTTTCCGGTTTGCCAACGGGATCTTTGAGCCGATATGGAATCGCAATTATATCGATCACGTGCAGATCACCGCAGCGGAGACGCTGGGCGTCGAAGGCCGCGGACCATTCTACGAGAAAGCCGGTGCGCTACGCGACGTGATTCAGAACCACGTGATGGAACTGTTGAGTTTTGTTGCGATGGAGCCGCCCTCGAGCTTCGAAGCTGAAGCAGTGCGCCGCGAGAAGGTGAAGGTGTGGCGGGCGATTCCGAGTATTCCGATTCTCAACGCGGTGCGAGGCCAGTACGGACCGGGCGTGGTGGAAGGGAAGAAGGTCGTGGGTTATCGCGATGAAGAGCGCGTGAACCCCGAATCGGGCACGGAGACGTATGCTGCTGTGCGACTGGAGATTGAGAACTGGCGGTGGGCGGGGGTGCCGATCTATTTGCGCGCGGGGAAGCGGCTGAAGAGGCGCGCCACGGAGATTAGCATCCAGTTCAAGCAGCCGCCGCTGCTGATCTTCGACCGTCTGAAATCGAGCGGGCCGTGCAACGAGATTCAGCCGAATCTGCTGACCATTCGCATCCAGCCCGACGAGGGGATCGCGCTGCGGTTTGGCGCGAAGGTGCCGAATACCCCGAATATGTCGGTGTGCCCGGTGAACATGGACTTCGACTACTCCGCGGCCTTTGGCACGTCGAGCGCGAACGGGTACGAGCGGCTGCTGCTGGACGCAATGCTGGGGGACCAGACGCTGTTTGCGCACCGCGATGGGGTTGAGGTGACCTGGGCGCTGTATACGCCGATTCTGGAGTCGTGGGCGGCGAAGGCCCCGGAGGTTTTCCCAAATTATTTTGCGGGGTCGTGGGGACCCGACTGCGGCGAACGGTTGCTGGAACGGGGTGGGCACCAGTGGCGGAATAATTTGGGGGTGAAGGGGTAAGTGGCGATGTCAGTAACGCTGTTCAATATCAACTCTCGTTTTCGGCTCTCTGATGTCACCCTCGCCCGAAAAAAGTTGAAGCGTACAACTAGTCGTTGTATAGTGCTTCTGTTTTATCGTCCGCTTCCAATTTGCGTCGTCCTTTATTTTCCTCTTAGAGATTTTGGGCTGAATCCTATCTTGGGGGAATCGTCAATGCGTGCTCACGCTGGACTCCTTATTGCTTTGATCGGTGCAGCGGGAACGGTGGTTGCTGCCATCGCCAGTCGCTCAAAAAAGATTGACGCATACAACTAGTTGTGGCGCAACTCCGCTGTCCTATCGTCAGCCTCCAATTTGCAGCGTCTATTTTCCTTTCAAAAGATTTTCTGCTGAACCCGGCCACGGGAGAATAGTCAATAATGCTGCGAGAACTATTCGCGGATGACTTTGACGAGAATGCCGTCGGGGAGTTCGCCTTCGATGAGGTGGACCACGCCGTTTTTGACCAGGCCTTCGAAGACCTGGCGGGTGGGCTTCGGCGCTGGTGCCTTTTCCTGCGAAGAAGCCGAACCATCCTGCGCCTGACCGTCCGTTCCCGGATTGCCTGATCCCTGATCCCTGATCCCTGTTCCCTGCCTTTTCCCCATGCCCTTGTCCATGGCGTCGTTGGCCAGTCGGTCGGCTTCCTTGTTGCCGCCGCGCAGGGTGTGGCTCAATTCGAATTTTGTTAGTTTCGCGGCGCGGCGTTTAGCTTCTTCCCAGAGCGGGACAAGGCCGGGGTTCTTCACCTTGTAGAGCCCCTTCATCTGCTTGACCATCAGCTCGGAGTCCGAGACGACCCTTAGGCGCCTCGCGCCATTCTTGAGCGCCCAATCGAGAACCGCCAGCAGCGCTGCATACTCGGCATAGTTGTTTGTCTGTTTGCCGAGGTATTCGCTCAGGCGGGCGACGATGCGACCTTGAGAGTCCTCGATGACCGCTCCATAACCGGCCGGACCGGGATTGCCGCGCGAGCCGCCGTCACAGTGGGCGACAAACCATCCGGTGGCGTCGGGATTTTCCTTTCTGGCCGTATCTCTTGTCTCGTCTTTGGTCGGAGGGGGGATCATTTCGGGAAACAGGGGGTTATCCATCGTTTTCCAGTGTACCGGCAGGGGCGTAGGCGGCACGGAGGTACCGTGCGGCGCGCTCACTAAGCGACACGATCGGCGTCTACTTGAGTGCGACCACTCTTCGAACCACGGAGCAGTGATTCAATGACAATTGAAGCTGCCAGCTTGGCACCCGTCCCTGCATCGACACTGGCGACAGCGCCGGGCGGTTTGGCCTGGCCAGCCGCGCGGGGGGTACAATCCTCTGCAGGTATGGCTGCTACCAGGGCAATGAACGGGCCGGACCGAGCGCAGGAGCGCTTGCAGGCGCGTGCGCCGGAGATGGAGCTGATCCGCGAGGCGCAACGGGGATCGCGGGTAGCGTTCGACGCGCTGGTGCGCCAGTATGAGCAACAGGTTTTGCGGCTGGCGCTGCACCTGACGGGCTCGGAGCATGACGCCGAGGATATCTACCAGGAAGCCTTTTTGAAGGCCTTTCGGTATATCGGGAACTTCCGTTTCGAGTGCTCGTTCTACACCTGGATTTACCGGATTGTCACCAATCTTTGTTTGGATCAACTGCGGCGGCGCAAGACTCGTCGCGAAGATTCGGCGGTGCTGGTTGACCACTCGGGCGATGAGATTGACTTGCTGGCTTCAGTGTCGGACAATCGGTCGTTTTCACGTCCCGATCGCGAGCTGGACCGCAAGCTACTGGGAGAACGGATTCAAGCCGCGCTGAGCAAGCTGACTCCGCGCGAACGGATGGTTTTTGAATTGAAGCATTACCAGGGGCTCCGCCTGCGGACGATCGGAGAGATGTTGAATACGACAGAAGAAACCGCCAAAAATACGCTCTTTAGAGCGACGAAGAAGTTGCGGGCTCAACTGGCGGGATTGCGTTAACACTGCGTGTAGCAGAATTTTGGACCAGATTTGTGGCACTGAGGTACGAGGCTGGAAGGACGTATCACCATGAATTGCGAAGTTGCCCATGAACGGATCGTGCTGGCGGCTTACGGCGAACTCGCCGATGATCAAATTCACGAGCTGGACCGGCATTTAACGACCTGTGCGGATTGCCTCACAGAGCGGGATCAACTGCAGGCGCTGAAGACACTGGCTGCCGTGCACCCCGTTGTAGAGCCGCCTGCCAACCTGGTAGCGCGCTCGCGGTTGCGCCTTGAAGATGCGCTCGACGCGATTCCTCCCAAGCGCTGGTATGAGCGGTTTGGCGAGAACATCCTGAATCATTTTGCGCGTCTGCAATCAGCTCCAGTGGCCGCGGGCCTGCTGCTGGTGGTGGGTATGGGTGCGGGCAGCTTGGGTGGATTTGAGTTCGCGCAGGCTCGCGCGGCGCACACAGCGTCGAAAGCAAGCGAGGCGACAGCAACAGCGGCGCCGCTTCCGACGAGTCCGGCGGATGTGGCGAGCATTTCGAGCATTGTGCAGCAGCCGAACAGTGAGATGGTCGAAGTGCGCTACAACCAGGTTGTCCCCCAGCGCATCGAGGGGTCGCTCGACGATCCGGCCATCCGGCAGCTGTTGATGATGGCGTCTGAGGACGCGGCTTCGGCAGGAATTCGCGACGATTCGGTGGGCCTGCTGGCGGCAGAGTGCCGTGCCGGTCACAGCTGCAATGCCGCGGGTATTCGCGACGCCCTGATGGTGGCCTTGCGCTACGACCGGAATGAGGGTGTGCGCGAGAAAGCGCTGAAGGGCCTGGAACCTTACGTATCTGAAGATATGCGTGTGCGCGACGCGGTCCTGGAGGCACTGTTGAACGATAGCGATGCGCGTATCCGCACGGAAGCGATCAATGTTCTAGAACCTGTGGAGGCCGATATGACGGTGCGTCAAGTGCTGTCGACGGTTGCCACGTCAGACCAGAATCCCCAGATCCGCAACGTCTCCCGGCAGGTTCTGAGCCGGGTGCCGGAGATTCAATAGCAATGACTATCCTTCGGGTCACAGCACCGTACCTAAAGAGTGCGGGCCTGAACAGGGCAAATCAGCAGGGGGAAGAAAAATGAAGTACTTTTCGAGGCCGTACCGCACGATGTTCCGCAGTGATTCAAAGAGTGGGTTGTTTGGGGTTGGCGTTGCCGGATTGATCCTCGCTGGCCTGTTTCTTGCGCCCCACCGAGCGCCGGCACAGTCCGCTGGGCTGGCAGAAGTCATGCAAGAGCCGAGCCCGCTGTTGCATTCGAGTTCGCAGGGTTACATGGGCGTGCTGGTGGGTGATGTCGACTCCGACTCCGCTGCCAAGTTGAAATTGAAAGAGGTTCGCGGCGCAGTTGTCACGCTGATCGATCACGATGCACCGGCGGCACAGGCAGGTGTCCGCGTGAATGACGTGGTGCTGCAGGTGAACGGTCAAGCCGTGGAAGGCGCCGAACAATTCAGCCGCACGATGCGCGAGATTCCCGCAGGCCGTTCGGTGAGCCTTGTGATCAGCCGTGACGGCGCTGTGCAGACCATCGCGGTGCAATTGGCGGACCGCAAGAAGATGGAGCACGATGTGTGGAATCGGCTCGATAACAGTGGCGATCAATCGACATCGGCTCCGGGGATGGGCATTCTGTCGGGCGGCTCGGGCGATGTGCCTTCGGGCTTTCACATTCCGTTCATTGGGACAAGCACGCTGAACGTGGGTGCTCTGGTGGAACCGCTGACCTCGCAGATGGCCGATTATCTTGGAATCCAAGGCGGCCTGATGATCAAACAGGTGGCCCGCAAGAGCGAGGCAGAAGCTGCGGGGCTGAAGGCTTTCGATGTGATTCTGAAAGTGGGAACCGACGGCATCGCCACTACCGCAGACTGGGATCGCGCGCTGCGCGCCAACCAGGGGAAGCCTGTGCAGGTTACGATTCTTCGCGACCGCAGACAGCAGGCGGTAACGCTGCAGGTAGACACGAAGCGCCACCACTCGTAGCTGGAGGGCGTGTTTCCGTTGGTTTCAAGCGCCTGATTGAGGTTCGTTGCTTTCCCAGGTCTCAGAATCGAGATCTCCACCCCAGCGACGAAGACCTGTCGCTGGGGACCCCGGACCTGGGCACCCATTTTCGTGCTGATTGGTGCATTGCGACGGTCAGGGGTGTCCCCTGCTAGCGATTAAGCACTTGCTTGGCGATGGTGGCCAGCTGCATGTTTGAGGTGCCTTCGTAGATCTTGCCGATCTTGGCATCGCGGTAGTACTTCTCGGCCGGGTAGTCGTGCACGAAGCCGTTTCCCCCGAAAATTTCCACGCATTGGCTTGCGACGCGTTCGGCTACCTCGGACGCGAAGAGCTTGGCCATCGCCGCTTCCTTGATGTAAGGTTTTCCGGCGTCTTTGAGGCGTGCGGCGTTGTACACCAGAAGGCGTGCAGCCTCAATCTGCGTGGCCATTTCTGCCAAGGTGAATTGAACTGCCTGAAATTCTGCGATGGGCTTACCGAATTGGCGACGCTCGCCGGCATAGCGGGCTGCGTGACCCCAAGCGCCGACAGCGAGCCCTAGCATCTGCGCACCGATGCCGATGCGGCCTTCATTCAATGTCTCGATGGCGATCTTGTAGCCCTTGCCTCGTTCTCCAAGCAGGCTCTCTCCCGGAATCAAGCAATCATCGAAAATCAGTTCGCAGGTGCTCGACGCGCGAATGCCGAGTTTGTCTTCCTTTCGGCCTACAGTGAAGCCTGGCGTGTCTTTTTCGACGAGAAAGGCCGTGATGCCGCGATAGCCAGCAGCGGGATCGACGGTAGCGAAGACGATGAAGAGCCCGGCCTCGCGGGCACTGGAGATCCATAGCTTGCGGCCTGAGAGGCGATAGCCACCGCCAGGAGAATCGGACGGTTCGGCGCGGGTCTGAAGGGCGAAGGCGTCGGAACCCGAGCCTGCCTCGCTGAGAGCATAGGCGCCGACGGTATCTGACGCGAGGCGCGGGAGCCAGCGCTGCTGCTGCGCGTCTGTGGCCCAGCGACGGAGCGCGTTGATGACCAGCGTATTGTGCACGTCGACCAGGACCGCGACTCCGGGATCGACGGTGGAGATGGCTTCGATGGCGAGGACTGCGTCAAAAAAGCTGCCGCCCGCTCCGCCGAAGGCTTCGGGAGTCTCGATGCCCAAGAGTCCCAATTCGAAAAGCTGTTTTACGAGGCCGGGAGCGAGTTGCTGGTCAGAATCCATGCTGCGCACCAACGGCTCAATCTTTTCCTGTGCGAACGCACGCACGGTGGAGTAGAAGAGGCTCTCTTCTTCGGAGAGTTGTGTGAGAGGGGAAGGAGTGGCGTGGCTCTTCGACAAGCGGATCTGTGCCTCCGGCCTCGCAGTGTACCAAACGGGGAGGTAGGCAGGGAGAATGAGTTTCTCCGCTGACTTCATTCAGAGAAACAAGGATAACTGGGGTGGTTGAGGTTCGTGCTTTCCCACCCTGGACGCCGACTGCCCGTCCAGGATGGGGCACACGAGTTTGAGGGGATTTGGATTTCTCAGTTTCCCACCCTTTCCGCAGAAAAAAGCGGAAAGGATGGGGCACGGAGGGTCTTGCGGATTGGTTAGTCGATGACGAGGGTGAAGGTGATTGGAGTCGCAGCTATTGTTGCTGTTGTCGAATCTTGTCCGGTGACGGTGATGGTGTATGTCCCCTTGGGCGGATTCGAGACTGTGGTGGAACTGGAACTGCTGCCGCATGCCGAGAGACCTAAGCCGATGGCGAGCAGGCCGATCACTGCGGCTAGGCTCCGCAATTTGCGCGAGGAGCGACCCATGAATCCGGCGAGCAGCAATCCAGCAAAGGCGACGGCGAGAGGCACCCGGCTCGGGGCGTTGTTTTGCGACGTCTTCACGGGTCCGAGGCGATGCATTGGTTTTTTGCCGCCTTTCGCAATTGCCGCGCTGGCGCAGTCCGAGGCATTAGTGTCGAAGTTGAGTGTAGTTGTGACGGCACTCGTGCCGGTGATAGCCACCGATCCGCCGCCGCTGGTGAGTTGAGTGCCGAATTGGTAGCAGAGGTTGGAGAGAGCCGTGTCGTTCGACGTGTCGAAGTTCAGATCCACCGTCCCCGTATAGCCGCCCGCGGGGGTGACCGTAATGGTTGAGCTGGCCGAGCTGCCCTGAGCCACGGTGACGTTTGTGGGAGGGGGTGTAAAGGCGAAGGTGCCTTTGCCCGAGCTTGAGCCGGCGATGGATACCGAAACAGAGCCGGTGGAGGGCAAATGGGTGGAGTCGCCCAAGTATTGAGCAACGATGTTATGGACACCTGCCGTTCCGAAGTTCGCTGTGTAGATGGCTGTGCCATTCGCAGCCAGGGCTATCATCTGCGGGGTACAGCCGGTGGTGCCGTAGGATGTGCCGCAACCGTCGATGGAGAGAGTTACGTTGCCGGTGGGAATGGTTGTTGAGGGGGAATCAGAGGCGACGGTAATGGTGATGGTGTCGTTGGTGCTGACGGCCGGCGTTGCGCTTGCCGCAGTGACGGCGGTCGTGGTGCCAATGAGGGTGGCGGTGCTCAGCGGCCAAGCTGTCACGAGGGCGGAGAGATTTACCGAACCAAGGCCGGTGACCTGGTCATAGCCCGTCGTGGTGGTGTAGCTGCCTTCACTGGCGGTGCTGCAATAGGAAGAAGCAGAAGGAAGGCTCGATGGGCACTCGTTGTTGCCGGTGGTCACGTCGTGAAACGCGGCTGCATACGTCGTGGCGTTGGAGGCCAGCGTATATAACGTTGGGTTGATAAGCCCCTGGCCGGCGCCGTAGCCCTGGGCTTGATTGAGAACGGCCACCATGCCGGCGAAGATGGGTGTGGCGAAGCTAGTGCCTCCGGCGACGGTCAAATCCTGCGTCGCTGAATCGCGGAAGCCGCTGTTGCAACTGGCTTGTTGGGAGGTGGTCCAGTCGCTTGTGTCACTGGTGCAGTACAGATAACCGGGTAAGTCCGGCGATGCGTAGAAGGCCACGTCGGGCACATCGCGCTTGCCGTCACTTGGGATGCCGGGTACGCCGGTCTGCCAGCTCGGTTTGGTCGTGTAGAGCGTGCTGGCGCCGCCGCCGGTGGCACTCAGGGTAGTTGCTCCAGCCGCCACTGCGGTGGCATCGTCGTTCCAGGCCACTTCAGGAATGTACTCGAGAAGGGAAGTGACTTCGTCGGAAGTTCCCTGGCCCTCCCAATAGGTGGAGTTGGTGGAAACGTCATCCGCGGCTGTGATCTCGGTGCCACCCACGCCCGTGGCGTACTCGCTGCTGGCGGGATAACTGACGGCCAGTTCTTCCTGCGTGGTAAGTGGGGGAAGCCCGTTTTGGGTGGTGGGAACACCCTGGTAGCAGGCTGAGGAGCCGGAGTCGCCTGACGCGGCAACGAGGGTCTGCCCCTGGGTTGCGGCCTGCGCCAGAACCAAATCGAGAGCGCTTGCGCTGCCCGCAGACATCTCCGGTTCGCATGAGCCGTAGCTGATGGAGATGATGTTGCCGATCTTCTCATCCACGGCGTAGGTGATTGAGTCAAAGACGCCGTAATTCGTGCTGCTGCCGGTATAGATGAAGAAGATCTCGGCCCCGGGGGCGATGCCACCGGACCACTCGACGTCCAGGTCCGATTCGCCTTCGTCGCCGGCGAAAGTTTGCGAGGAACCGGAACCGGGTACCAGGACCTGGTTGGGATCCTTCACCGCCAGCCCGGAGGCATTTTCAAAATTTTCAATGTCGCTGTTCAGGATGGAAGACTGGCCCGTAATCGCGATTGATTGTCCAGCGCCCGTGCTGCCCGCGCTGATGAGGGTGTTGACGCCGTAGGCCAACTTGATGTCGCCGGGGGCGAAAAAGACGCTGCCGGAGACGCTGGAGGTGAAGGCAGGATTGGCCTGGATCTTTCGGCTCTTCTCGATCATGGGCTTGGGCCGGAAATCGTCGAGGTTTCTGACTGCCATCACGACGGGCGTAAGCGCGGAAGGAAGCATGAGCGCCGTGGAGGGAGCGAAGTGTTTTTCTCCAGCGATGGTGTAGAAGTGCATTTGGGTCTGGAAGGCCTGCTCTAATCGGCCCACGCTGCCGGAAAACCGGATCATGTTGCGGCTGCGTGCGACCGAGTCGACGGAGAAGCCTTGCTGCTCGAGCCAGGCCTGCACCTTGTTCAAGTCCGATGGGGCCATGCCGAAGCGAGCGGCGAACTGATCGGGGTTGAGCCACTGGTGGTAGAGAGGCGAGCTGGGATTCTGCTGGGCGGCGATGAGGGCTTCAAGATCGGCCTGTTGCGCGGCCGAGCGGTTGAAGACGATGCTCATCCCATTCAGGCGCGTATCTGCGGGGACGCGACCGGAATCGTACTGTGCTTGCGCCAGGGGGTGAAGCGAGCCTTTTAAGGTGGACGCCGAGGAACTGGAGATCTCGGCCTGAAGGCGGGGCGCAGGAGTTTGCGCGCCGAGAGTGGTCGCGGCCAAGGCGCAAGCGGCGAACCATCCCCAGATTCTGGGGCCACAAATGCTGAGGCCACGAATGCTGAGGCGTTTTGGTGTAGAGGAGAGAGGCGAAGTCGTCATAGTCATCCTTGTTCGTTCAAAGCGTTTTTGGGTCAGGAGAGTGTGCCCGCGGCCTCGTAAGGCCCGCGTTCGACCAGAGAGCGAGGACGACAGTTTTGCCCGCAACAGTTCCGGAAACCTGATGAGCGAGTCGGCACTTTTCCGGGGCAGAGGAAGTCGAGTCTCAAGGGTTGGAGTCCATCCGATGCACATCTGGGGACAGCTACCCGGCATTCACATGGAGCGCGTCTCCAAGATTAGACTCGGATCGCACGACAAAGTTGTGGCGCGGCTGGTACGGATAGGGACGAAAGTCATGGGAAAGTGGAAGCAAATGCTCTCCCGGGGAGTGTTGTAAATGCTTTTATGAGCTTGGATTGGCCAATTGCAAGGCCGGCACGGTCTTGCTCGGCGGGATGAATTTGCCCGCGCGCCACGCGATTGTGAGATGCTCGCCGTCGAGCAGCTTTCGGATTTGGCATCGCGCGTGATCGGCCCATGGACCGCTGCGATCGAGGCGCACGTAAGCCTGCCAGTGACGCAGGGCGGACCGAGATTCACCCTTGCGTTCGTAGGCAAGAGCGAGATTATAGTGGGCGTCGGCGTAGAGAGGTGAGAGCGCCACGGCTTGCTGGTAGGCGCGGATCGACTCTTCGGATCGTTCCAGTTCGTCAAGTACGTTACCCAGGTCAAAGAAGGCGAGGACGTACCCCGGATCGGTTTCGGTGGCGCGGCGATAGAGTTCCTCTGCGCGGCTATAGCGGCGCAGGTGGAAGTAGATGGTGCCCAGGTTGATGTAGGCTGCGGCGTAGCGAGGATCCCGCTCAACAATCTGTTCGTAAAGAGCGATGGCGCGGTTCTTGTCGCCTGCTTCCTCTGCCTGCACGGCGGCAAGGAAGAGGTTCTGCACGTTCTCGGCGCCCGTTGGCTGACCTGGCCCGCGCAAGGGCGACGGCCCTGCTGCGGTGGGGTATTGATCGAGCCGCTCGAAATCGAAGAGAAACTGGCGGCGGATCGGATCGACCATGGCGCCACTGCAGCGAAACGCAAGTCGGGTGCCGGTGCGAACGAGGCTCGCCTCAAGGAGGGGATTGGACATGCCGGCTACTGCGCGCATGGCGACGATAGAGTCGCGAATGGAAGCGGCCGGAACGTCCTCTTCCCGCAAGACGCGCAAGGTCCGCAGTTGGCCAAGATCCTGGAATGTGTAGGCTTGCTGCGGAGGAATGAGTCCGGCTCTCTCCCACCCGAACAACTGGTGGGAACTGATCTGCAGGATTCGCAAAACATCCTGACGGCTATAGCTGGTCACTCTTCCATGCTCCATATCCGATCGGACGAAGACCTGTCCGTTGGATCGCGAATCGGGTTCAGATCGTAAACCGTTCTTTCGTTTCTCCGACCTATCGTCTCGGACATCGTCCGACGAATAGCTGCAGAGGAACCGCTAGCTGGATTATGCCAAGAATATGCGTGGATAAGCTGGAGCGAATTACGCCACGAAAAAAAGTGAGTGGATAACTAATACTTTATTTGGTTCCTTTGCGCTGGGGGTGGCTCTCGCCAGCAGGGACTCAAAGGTGAAAGTCGAAAGCAGCAGGCATGTCGACCGGTTGGCTCCCCCGAGGCGACCCGGATAAACATGTGTGACAAACGACGTGTCAGATGGTCGTGAAAATGCGGTGCTGAGTTGGGCGAATCGTGAGCCCCTAAGTCTTTATTACTTAATCAATAAGCGCCTTTATTTCGCTGTCTTTGAGGATATTTTTATGGTACCGTAGTGCCTTCTTCGAGTGCATGCGCCAACTTACGCACGATGGCGTCTTGAAGAGGAATCGGCCCCGTGTTTGAAGCGGATTTTCGCCTGGCATTGAAGGAAAAAATAGACGTATTGTCTGCCAGCGAACGTGTCGAAGCGCTTCTGGGATATAAACCAAAAGAATTCCTTTTATCCACCATTTCTCTGGAGGGCCTGGTTCACCCTCACGACGCTGCCGTGGTCCGGCAACTGTTTTCTCCCTCGTCCAAAGGTGAATCCGGCGAAGTGAAAGTCCGGGTTCGCCACGCCGATGGGCGGATCCGGTGCTTGAGCTGGGTCTACGAACGCGAGAACAAAGCCCAGGGTTTCGCAATCCTGAACTTGATTCTGCGCGACGCGTCTCGTCTTAAGCACAAAGACGCCGACCCAGGGGCCGTAGCCGACCTGATGGCGTTGATGGAGGGCATGGACGAATGCGCCTACCGCAAGGACCGGAACCATGTCATCACGCTGGCGAATCGCAATTTCCGCCGGATGTTATCCGATCCCTCCAAAGGGCCTCGCGATCTGACGGGGCTGACCGACTACGACCTGTTCTCAGAGGAATACGCCGATCAATCGTATGAACTTGAGGAACAGGTCCTGGCGGGTCAGCCTGTCGCGTACGTAGCGCAACAGATGGTGCAAGGAAGGAGGGAGCGGCTCGACCACCGGAAGTTCCCCGTTTGGGACCCGCAAGGGCAGATTACTGGGCTTTTCACCATCATTGCCGTGACAACGGAACGCGCGCAGGCGGAGCGAACTTTGCGGGCGAATGAAGAGTCCCTGAAAGGTGCACAAAGAGTTGCGGGTGTGGGCACCTTCGTTCTCGACATTCAAGGCCAAGTATGGACTGCCTCCGATGTGCTCTACGAGATTCTGGGGATCGACAAGGGGTGTGAGCGCACGCTGGCCGTCTGGACCGACTTGATTCGCGAAGAAGATCTAGCCGCGCTGGTAAAGCTCTACGGAGATATGGTCCTGGGCAAGAGCAAGATGCTGGATGGTGAGACGCGTTTCATTCGCCGGACAGACAAGACCTTGCGGTGGGCGCGTGTGAGGGGCCGTCTTGCCTTGGACGAGGAGGGAAGGCCACACACGCTACGCGGCACGATAGAAGACATCAGCGATCGAAAGCTGGCTGAAGCCGAAGTGCGGGAGAGCGCCGGATTGCTTCAGTTGTTTATTCAGGATGCTCCCACCGGGCTCTCTATGTTCGATCGCGAGATGAAATACATCAGCGCGAGCCGACGATGGATGGAGGACCAGGGAGTAAAAGAATGGGATGTTGTGGGTCATTCTCACTATGAGCTTGGCTATACGGTTCCCGAACGCTGGAAAGAACAACACCGCCGTGCTATGGAGGGAGAAACCATATCGTTCAACGAGGACTGCTACCAGCGGGAAGACGGAAGCGAACGATGGGTGCGGAGGATGGTGCGGCCCTGGTGGCCGGCCAAGGGACGGTTGGTGGAATCGTGGTGCTTGCAGAGGATATTACTGAGCGGAAGGCCATCGAAACTGCGCTGCGGGAGAGCGAACAGTCCTTGAACGAAGCACAAAGGATCGCAGAGGTTGGCAGCTACGTTCTCGACCTTGCCACCGGAGTCTTGACGAGCTCCGAAATGCTGGACGAGATTCTCGGAATCGACGGGTTATACGGCCACACCGTGGAGGGCTGGAAGGCCCTGGTTCATCCGGACGACACGGCAATGATGGCCTCGCACCTGGTGAACGAGGTCCTGGGAAAGGCAATGCGCTTCAGCAAGGAGTACCGGATCGTGCGGGCGAACGATCGGGCGGTGCGCTGGGTGCAGGGGCTGGGCAAACTAGAGACGGATGCGCAGGGAAATCTCTCATTACTGCGGAACCATCCAGGATATTACAACCCGCAAACAAGCTGAAGCCTCGCTGCGGGAGAGCCGGGAGCTTCTGCAACTTTTCATCGAACATGCTCCGGCAGCGATTGCGATGTTCGATCGCGAAATGAGCTATCTGGCCGCGAGTCGTCGCTGGCTCGAAAGCTACGCTCTGGTGGGGAAGGAGGTCTTCGGTCGTTCATACTATGAAGTCATTCCTGAAATTCCTGAACGTTGGAAAGAGGCACATCGCCGGGGATTGGCCGGCGAAGGCCTCCGCGCGGAAGAAGACCGCTTTGAGCGCGCTGACGGGTCGGAATGCTGGCTGCGCTGGGAGCTTGCCCCATGGCGCGCGGCAGATGGGACGATCGGCGGAATTGTTCTGTTCACTGAAGACATTACCGCATTGAAGGCAAGCGAAGATCGTCTTCAACTTGCCGCGAATGTCTTTACGCACGCATCCGAAGGCATTCTAATCACAAACGCGGAAGGGGTCATCCTCGACGCCAACAGCGCGTTCACGCGGATCACCGGATACACGCGCGCGGAAGTCCTGGGACAGAATCCGCGCATGCTGAAGTCTGGCCGACAGACGAGAGAGTTTTACGCGGATTTGTGGGCGCAGCTCAAGGAGAAAGGTCACTGGTCCGGAGAAGTCTGGAATCGCGCCAAAGGCGGACAGATTTTCGCCGAGATGCTGACGATCAGCGCGGTGCCCGATACGACGGGCCGCACGAAACAGTATGTGGCGATGTTCTCCGATCTGACGCCGATCAAGGAGACCGAGAAGCAGCTCAAACATATTGTCCACTTTGATTTGTTGACGGGCCTACCGAATCGGACTTTGCTCGCTGATCGCCTGCGTCAGGCGATGGCGCAGTGCCATCGCCTCGGTTATATCGTTGCGCTTGCGTATCTTGATCTGGATGATTTTCATTCGATCAATGACCGCCATGGAAGAAATACAGGCGACTTGCTGCTAACGGCGATCACTCACCGATTGACTGCTGTGCTGCGCGACGGAGACACGCTTGCCCGGTTGGGAGGCGACGAATTCGCGGTCATTCTATTAGAAATTGCGAACATTGAAGAGAGCCTTGCACTGATTGGGCGGCTAAGAGATGCCGTGGCGGAGCCTGTCCAGTTAGGCGAACTGATCCTTCAGGTGTCGGCAAGTATCGGAGTTACGTTCTATCCGCAAACAGAAGATGTAGAGCCCGATCAACTGCTGCGTCAGGCCGACCAGGCCATGTACTTCGCGAAGCTGGCCGGCAGATCGCGCTATCACATTTTTGATCCGACGCTCGATCGCAGCATGCGCGGTCGTCATGAGGATTTGCAGCGCATCCGCCAAGCCATGCAGGCCCACGAATTCGAGTTGTATTTCCAGCCGAGAGTCAACATGCGTACCGGCTCGGTCCTGAGCGCAGAAGCGTTGATTCGCTGGCGGCACCCCGAACTTGGCTTGCTTTTGCCGCAACATTTTTTGCCGGTTGTGGAGGGAAACCTGCTGGCAGTGGAACTGGGTGAGTGGGTGATCGGGAGCGCCTTGTCGCATACGGAGCGATGACGCGAGGAGGGCCTGGATATACCCATAAGCGTGAATGTCGATGCGATGCAATTGCAAGAGCCTCGATTTATCGATCGGTTGAAAGAATTGTTGGCCAGGCATTCGGGCATTCAGCCGTCGAAGTTGGAGCTGGAGGTTCTGGAAAGCAGCGCATTTCAGGATGTAGCCCAGGTCTCGGAGGTGATTCGGGCATGCAGCAAACTTGGGGTCTCTTTCGCACTGCGACTTTGGAACGGGGTATTCTTCGCTGTCGTATTTGAAGCGATTGCCGGTCGATGTTCTGAAGATCGATCAAAGTTTTGTGCATGACATGCTCAATGACCCGGAGGACCTGACGATTCTGGAAGGGGTTCTGGTGCTTGCCAATGCATTTCGACGTCAAGCGGTCGCTGAAGGAGTCGAGACAGTCGATCATGGGTTGATGCTTTTGCGGCTTGGATGTCCGGTTGCTCAAGGATATGGGATCGCGCGCCCTATGCCCGGGAGTGAGTTTGCGCGTTGGGCAGCAAATTGGCGGCCTGATCCGCGTTGGGCAAACGTACCCGCCGTAGATCCGGTGAAATGGCCGATTTTATATGCCAGCGTGGAACACCGCGCGTGGGTAGCGGAGGTTGAAGAGTTTCTTCAGGGAGATCGGTTGGCGGCACCGAGAATGGATCACCATTTGTGCCGATTTGGCTCCTGGTTGGACGCCGAGACATCGGCTGGCCGGAGTGACTTTACAAACCTTCAGGTGATTGACGCACTACACCAGAAGCTCCATGCGCATGCCAACGGAATCCTCGATTTGAAAGACCGGGACGTTGGGACGTGGGAATTTGCCGGATTGACTGAGCTGCGCACTCTCCGGGATGGCCTGCTGGAGAAGCTGCAATACTTTGTTCAGTCGGTGTGAATCGGCGACGGTAATCGCGTACAAGCTGAGGTCGCGAAACTTCCGGTTCACGCAGTACTCGTGGAAGTCCTCGCCGTTTAGGACCTCTTGGAGTCGAATGTTAGACTTCTTCAAGAGAATTTCGCGGGTACCGAACGAAAAATGAACAATGCTGCGGATTGGTCTGGAAGCCGCCTGCGTTGCTTGCCTGTCTTGCCAGCTAACCGATGCATATACTAATTCTTCCGGTCAGAGGATCTCCCAGAGAGTGATCGAAATCAGCGACACCATCGTAGTCACTGGCGGCGCGGGCTTTATTGGCT
>OBLW0100000278.1_pt1 | contig 44025 bp, 43 predicted proteins | sample 1520161 | NCBI WGS metagenome assembly OBLW01 (sample SAMEA3539309, study PRJEB22396) | soil metagenome | biome: tundra; feature: field; material: soil | place: USA | collected 2010-05 | depth 0.15 m
TCTACGGCACTGTCCGGCAGCGGCCCGGCGTATTTCTTTCTCCTGGCCGAGCAGCTGGCGCAAGCTGGCGTCGCGCTCGGCCTGGAGCGCGATACCGCGATACTGCTCGCAGTGGAAACCCTTCGCGGCACCGGAGCGCTGGCTCGCGGCGATGCTACGCTGGCCGAGCAGCGCGCCGCAGTCACCTCCAAGGGTGGCACCACCGAGGCGGCGCTAAAGGTTTTCGAGGCCGGCGGCTTCGATGCCCTGGTCGCGAGCGCGCTGCTCGCCGCCGCGGCGCGCAGCGCCGAGCTCGCCGACTTGCTGGCGGCGGCCGTGAGTTCCGCATCGAGCGCACAGCGCTCATGAGAGTGTGCCGATGGCCGCTTTGATTTTTCTGCTCGAAACGCTGCTGTCGCTGTGCCTGCTGGCGGTCCTGCTGCGGCTGCTGCTGCAATGGTCGCGTGCGGATTTCCGCAATCCGCTGGCGCGCTCGATCGTGCATCTGACCAACCCCGTGATCGTGCCATTGCGGCGGCTGCTGCCCGCCATCGGACGCGTGGATACGGCCTCGTGCGTCGCGGTCGTGGTTTTTGCGCTGCTTCAGGTGTCAGTGTCCTGGCTGCTCAACGGCTTCGGCCCGCCCCCGGCAATCATCTGGCTGCGACTGACCGTGATCGAGATCCTGCGCACCACGCTGTGGACCTATTTCTTCGCGATCTTTCTGTACGCCACGCTGTCTCTGGTCGCTCCGGGCATTTATTCACCGGCGCAGAGCCTGCTGGTATCGCTGTGCGAGCCGATCCTGCGGCCGTTCAGGCGCGTTATTCCGACGCTCGGCGGCCTCGATCTCTCGCCGCTGTGGGCCGGCATCGCGATTCAAACGCTGCTGATTCTGCTGCGTTGAGCCGCATCGTCGCGGCGCAGATTGAGCGCGGCACGCACCAGCAAGCCACGGATTCCGCACCGGCGCGCGCGCGGGCCTATAAAAAAAGGCATTTGCTCAACACCTGTAACCGAAAAACCATTTGCGCGGAGGCAGCGGTATGCTATGTTGCGCGCCGTTTCGTGAACGTTTTCATTCGTTACGCGTCGACAAAACCGGCGTTGACATACACCCGAGGAGATTCAGCAATGGCGAAAAAAGGTGGGGCACCGACCAAGTCGGAGATTCTGGCCCAGGTTTCCAAGGATACGGAACTCTCCCGCAAACAAGTCAGTGAAGTGTTTGAGTCCCTCAACGGTATTATCAAGAAGAGCCTGCGGGGCAATGGTTTATTTACACTTCCTGGTCTGCTCAAGCTCAAAGTTGTGAAGCGTCCGGCGACCAAGGCGCGCGATGGTGTCAATCCTTTCACTGGCGAGAAGATGACCTTCAAGGCAAAGCCCGCCAGCAAGAAGGTGCGCGCGCTGCCGTTGAAGAATTTGAAGGCGTTTGTGAACTGACCGTCGAGTCATTCGCACTGCTTTCGAACAAGCCCGGCAACCTCGCACCTGCCGGGCTTTTTGGCCTCAAGCGTGCACCGCAGCACCACGGCCCTCAGGCCTGCATGATCGCTTCGCGCAGCTCAGGCAGCCGGCGGTTGAAGAAGTGATCCACACCGGGCAGCATTCGCAGCACCGGTGCCGGTGAAAAGCGCGCCGCAAAGGCCGCGACCTCGCGGTAATCGATCAGCTCGTCGGCCTGACCCTGGATGATCAGCCACGGACAGGGCGGCTGCTCGATCGCGGCGAACTGCGCGTGCGTGACCGCCGGTGCGACCGTGATGAGCCGGACCGGCTGCGCGGCCGGTGCCGCAAGCAGCGCCACCATCGCCCCGAAGGAGAAGCCGGCCAGCGTCAGGGGTGCCTCCGGCCAGCGCGCGCGTCCCCAGGCGATAACCGCCAGCGCATCGGCCGTCTCGCCTCTGCCCTCGTCATACTGGCCTTCGCTCTGGCCGACGCCACGATAGTTGAAGCGCAGTGTCGGCAGCCCTTGCTCCTGCAATGTACGGGCGAGCGTATACACGACCTTGTTGATCATCGTGCCGCCGTAGAGAGGATGCGGGTGGCAGACGACCCCGAAGCCGATTCGTGGGCCCAGAGGCGTCGCCTCGAGTTGCGGATCCTCGAGCAGCCCCTGGAGCCCGCCCGCCGGACCGGCTATGTGCAGCGGCTTGGCGCGCGGCGGACGAAAGCTCAAGGCTTCTTACCGCCGGCAAAATCCAGCGAAGCCGAGTTGATGCAGTAACGCAGGCCGGAGGGGTCCGGGCCATCCTCGAACACATGGCCGAGATGGGCGCCGCAGCGCGCACAGTCGACTTCGGTGCGCGTCATGCCATGGGACTTATCCACATGCGTGCGCACCCGCTCGGCCGCCATGGGCAGCCAGAAGCTCGGCCAGCCCGAGCCGGAGTCGTACTTGGTATCCGAGCTGAACAGCTCCTGGCCGCAGCACACGCAGGTATAGACACCCGTCTGCTTGTTATAGGCGTACGGGCCGCTGAAGGCCGGCTCCGTGCCCTTCTTCTGCGTCACCTGGTACTGCAGGTCGGTCAGCCGGGCGCGCAGCTCGGCATCATTGGGCGGTTCGGTACTCAATCAGCGCTCCTTAAGTATCGCGGCCGGACATGCTGGACGGATTATTGACGCGGCTCGACCAGACGCACCAGCAGCTTGTTGAGGCGGCGCGCGAACTCGGCACCGTTGGCGACCTGACCCTCGTCGGCCAGGCTCGCCTGGTCGTATAGCAGCAATGCCAACTCGCTGAACGGCTCGGCCTCCGTGAGCCCATCCATGTAGCGCACCAGTGGATGCGCCACGTTGAGCTCGAACCCCGGCGCACTGGCCGGAATCGCCTGACCATTGGCCGCAAGCACCCGGCGCATCGCCGCCGACAGCTCCGCTTCGCCGCGCACCAGGCAGGCCGGCGAGTCGCGCAGGCGCTCGCTGACACGCACTTCGAGCACCTTGTCGCCGAGCGCATCCTTGAAGCGCTTGAGTAATCCCTTGTGCTCGCGCCGCTCCTCATCGATGCGAGCCCGCTCGTTGGCCTCGGCCAGTCCGCCAAGCTCCAGATCGCCGCGCGAAACGTCCTTGAAGCGCTTGCCTTCGAACTCACCGACGCGCCCCATGACCCACTCATCGACGCGATCGCCCATGAGCAGTACTTCAACCTCTTTCTGCCGCAGCAGTTCGAGGTGCGGGCTTTCGCGTGCCGCATCCAGGCTCTCGGCGACGATGAAGTAGATGCGATCCTGCCCGGGTCGCATGCGCGCCACATAGTCGGCCAGGTTCACGCTCTCCTCGTTGCCGGCGCTAGCCGTGCTGGCGAAGCGCAGCAATGGCAGCAGCCGCTCGCGATTACCAGCATCCTCCCCCAATCCCTCCTTGAACGCGCGGCCAAACTCGCGCCAGAACTGCTGGTACTTCTCCGGCTCATCCTTGGCCAGCCGGGCGAGCATCTCGAGCGCCCGGCGTGTGAGGGCACTGCGCATGGCCTCGACTTCGTGATCCTGCTGCAATAGCTCGCGCGAGATATTCAGCGGCAGATCGTTCGAGTCGATGACGCCCTTGATGAAGCGCAGGTACAGCGGCAGGAATTGTTCGGCATCGTCCATGATGAACACGCGCCGCACATAGAGCTTGAGCCCGCGTGCGGCCTCGCGTTGCCACAGGTCAAACGGGGCGCGCGCCGGCACGTACAGCAGGCTCGTATACTCGCGCTTGCCCTCGACGCGATTGTGGCTCCAGGCCAACGGATCGGCGTCGTCGTGCGCGATATGGCAGTAGAAGTCGCGGTATTCCTCGTCCTTGAGCTCCCCGCGCGGTCGCGTCCACAGCGCCTGCGCCTGGTTGACATCCTCGTACTCGAGGGCGGCCGTAGCCTCCTTCTGCATGCGCACGGGGAAAGCGATGTGATCGGAATAGCGGCGCACCAGAGCGCGCAACCTGAAGGCGTCGACAAACTCCTTGGCTTCCGGTTTCAAATGCAGCACCACGCTGGTACCGCGCTGCTCGCGCGTGATGGTCTCGACCGTGAATTGCCCGTCAGCGCTCGATTCCCAGCGTACCGCCGCCTCAGCCGGGGCGTCGGCGCGGCGGCTGAGCAACTCGACCCGCTCGGCGACGATGAACGCGGAATAGAAGCCAACGCCGAACTGCCCGATCAGCTGGGCGTCCTTTTGCTGGTCCCCGGTAAGGCGCTTGAAGAACTCGGCGGTGCCGGATTTGGCGATGGTCCCGAGGTGCGAGACCGTTTCCTCGCGGCTCATGCCGATGCCGTTGTCGCGGATCGTCAGGGTGCCGGCCTTGGGGTCGGCGTCGATCCAGATGGCCAGCTCGCTGTCCGTGCCGAGCAGCGCCGGATCCGACAGCGCCAGGAAGCGCAGCTTGTCGTTGGCATCGGAAGCGTTGGAGATCAGCTCTCGCAGGAAGATCTCCCTGTGGCTATACAGGGAGTGGATCATCAACTGCAGGAGTTCGCGGACCTCGGCCTGGAAGCTTAACTGCTCGCGCTCGCTCGACATGTCACCACCCGCCGTTACAGTCAAAGCGGCGGTATGGGGTCGAACTGCTACGGTTTCAAGTCAGGCGGCGCAGCATGTGTTTGCAGGCTCCGACCCAATCGTCCATCTCGTCCCAAATCAGTAGCAATACTTCCACGATGATTGTGCTGCGGTGAAGGTGCCGCGATGCTAGAGAGCTTGCGTCTAGCTGGGAGTGCGCTGCCTCACAGGGTGCGCTGCCTCACAGGGCTGGTTGTCCGGCTTGCGGCCTGTGTCGCGCATGCGTAGTCTGCACACGGACATAATCTTCGGCAGATCAGGATTTTCGTATGCAGCGTATCGTCGTGCTGAACCCGAAAGGCGGTTCGGGCAAGACGACCATAGCCATCAACGTCGCCAGTCACTACGCCCAACGCGGCGAACGGCTCGTGATGATGGACTACGATCCGCAGGCCTCCTCAGCGCACTGGCTCAGCAAGCGCCAGGATACCCAGCCTCACATCGCACTGATCGCGGCCTTTGAGCGCGACCCGCGGATTACGCGCGCCTTCCAGCTGCGTGTTCCCCAAGGCACCGATCGGGTCGTGGTCGATACCCCGGCGGCGCTCCAGGCCAACGAGATCCCGGATCTGATCCGCGGCGCCGACAAGATCCTGGTGCCGGTGCTGCCCTCGGACATCGATATACACGCCTGCTCGCGCTGCGTGCAGAACCTGCTGCTGGTGGCGAAGGTGCGGCGCGACGAAAACCGCCTCGGCATCATCGCCAATCGCGTGCGGCGCAATACCCTGATCTACCAGTCGCTGACGCGCTTTCTGTCCACGCTCAACATACCGATCGTGGCGACGCTGCGCGATTCGCAGAATTACGTGCGCTCTGCCGAGACCGGCTACGGACTGGCGGAGATGAAAACGACCCAGGTCGCCGAGGATTGGGCCGACTGGCAGTCGATGTTCGAGTGGCTGGAGTCCCCGACGTATCATCGGGCCCAAGGCGCCGGCCTCAGCTCGAGCGCGCAGCGCTAAGAGAAGACGGCGTCAAGGCTTGCCGTCGTCCTTCCAGTCGATGCGCATCTTGTCAGCCCAACTCTTGTAGTTCGACCAGGTGTAGAGATTGCGCGTGATGGCTGCGTGGCGCGTGCGCGAGCGCTGCATGTGCTCGAGCCAGCGCGCATACGCCTCGGCGCCGCTCGGCGCCGCCAGCTTATTGGCCAGCACCTCGTCCGCAGTCTCGACCTTCGGCAGTTCGGGTTTACTCATGTGGGTTGGGGACCTCCGTAGGCTCCAGACTAGGGCGCCGCTGCGAGCGGAGACAGGAACTGGATCACAGCGGTGCAGCCGTTACGGCGCTGCACGGCGCCAGCGCATAACAAGTGAAAAAACGAGAGGTTGAGCGCGCCAATAATGCAGCGCGACGCTCGAGCGTCCTTGAGATTCAGCTCACCAGGCGGTAGCAGGGCCGGTACACGCTGCCCGGCAGCTTCATGCGTCGCTGCGCGACAAATGCGGTCAACAACTCATCGAGCAGCGGCATGATCTGGGGATCGGCGGCGAGTACGTAGGGTCCGTCGCGCTCGATGGCGGCGACGCCGTTTTCCTTGACGTTGCCGGTCACGATGCCCGAGAACGCCCGGCGCAGGTTCGCGGCGAGGCGATGCACCGGCTGCTCGCGATACAGCTCCAGCGCGCGCATCGAGGCGTGCGTGACCTCGAAGGGCTGCTGCATATCGTAGGGCACACGCAGCAGCCAATTGAAATTGAAAGAGTCGCTCTGGTGGCGGCGAAACTCACGCACGTGCTCGAGGCGGTTCACCAGGTGGCGCGCGGCGCCGGCCGGGTCGTCGATGATGACTTTCAGTCGTGTCAGTGCGGCCGGCCCGAGCGTGCCTTCGATGAAGCGAGCGATCTGCTCGAAATAACCGGCGCTCGAGGCCGGACCGGTCAGCACGACCGGCAGCGGCTGCGCCGCGTTGGCAGGGTCGAGCAGCACCCCGAGCAAGTACAGAATCTCCTCAGCCGTCCCCGCTCCACCGGGAAGCACGACGATCCCGTGCGCCAGCCGCACGAAGGCCTCGAGGCGCTTTTCAATGTCCGGCATGATCACGAGCTGGTTGACGATGGCGTTCGGCGGCTCCGCGGCGATGATGCCCGGCTCGGTCACACCGATGAAACGGCCGTGTGCGATGCGCTGCTTGGCGTGGCCGACCCCGGCACCTTTCATCGGCGCCTTCATGGCCCCCGGTCCGCACCCCGTGCAGACATCGAGCGCACGCAGTCCGAGCTCATAACCGACGCGCTTGGCATACTGGTATTCGGCATCGCCAATCGAGTGTCCGCCCCAGCAGACCACGAGATTCGGCCGTGCCTTGTAATCGAGCACCCGCGCGTTGCGCAGGATATGGAACACGGCATTGGTGATCGAGGCGGGGTCGTGGGCGTCTAGGCGGCCCACACTGATGATTTCATTAGCGGTGTAGATGATATCGCGCAATACCGCGAACAGATGCTCCTTGATCCCATGGATCATCTCGCCATCCACGAAGGCGGCGGCCGGCGCATTGCTGATCTGCAGTTTGATGCCCCAGGGGTGCCGCACGATCTGCACGTCGAAGTTGCGGTAGCGCTCGAAAATCTCCTTGGCGTTGTCGTTGTCGCTGCCGGAATTGAGCACCGCGAGAGCGCAGTTGCGAAACAGGGTGTAGAGCCCGGTCTGGCTGGTATCGAGCAGCTTGTCGATCTCGGCCTGTGACAGGTTCTCGAGGCTGCCGCGCGGGCCGACACGCGCATCGACCGAGTCGGCCACGACGATGCTGGCTTCCGGCGCCGCCGCACGCCCGCCACCTGGGACGGTCCTCAAGGCAGGATTTCGATCCGGGTGTTGTCCTGTGTCATCATCCACAACTCCACCATATCCGAATCGGACATGGCGATGCAGCCATCGGTCCAATCTGACTGGGCATAGTATTCGGGCGGGTGGCGCAGGTTGTTCGGCAGCCCGTGCAGCATGATCGAGCCGCCCGGGTCGATGTGTTGATGTCGCGCGCGGCGCAGGTCCTGATCGTTCGGGTAGGACACCTGGATCGAGAGGAAATATTCGCTGCGTGGATTGCGATGCGTGAGCTGGTAGCGGCCCTCTGGGGTACGGAAATCCCCGGCGCGCTCCTTGGCTCCTGCCGGAATGAGGCCCAGCGCCACACGATAGCTGCGCAGCACCTCGCCGCGACGCATTAGATAGAGTCGCCGCTGGGACTTGCGCACGATAATCTGGTCGGCGACCGGCATGGTGGCCGACAACCCTGTGGGGCCACCCTCTGCCGGCGCGGGGTGGGATGAGCTATCAATAGAATTCGATCCGATGTCCGCCCAGCCGGCGCCGGGGAGACTCAGAAGCAGTGAAAGCAATGCAGGCAGAATACGTCGCATCGGCTTGAATTATAGGCATACTGCCCACGCCGCGCGAGCGTACTTCGTTCACAGGCCTGTGACGTCTTCCACTTTTGGCAGCGAAATCTGTGTCCCCGGGCGCAAATCGCTGAAATCCATATCCGGGTTGTACTGCTGCAACAGCCATATGGGCACTTTCACGTTGCGCTGCGTAATGCTCCAGAGCGAGTCGCCGCGCCGGGCGATATAAATCTCGGTTCCGGCGATGCGATGCGAGGCGAAGTACGCCGCCTGCAGCCGGTCGTGATAGTCGCGCCGCCGCTGCTCGAACTGCGCGCGCGAGGCATGGTCGAAATCGAGCTTCATGCGCCGGCCCATGACCACCGGCGTGCGGCCGCGCAGCTTGTTGAGCGCCCGCAGCCGCGTCGCCGAGGTGCCGAGCCAGTCGGCATAGTGACCGAGGGTCTCAGCGGCCACCACGCGAATGCTGCCGTCCGCGGCAACCGAGTAATCCACGGGGTCGGCCGACTCCGGCCCGGTCGTGCCCGGCACCAGCTGCGGGCCTTGCGCCTGCGCCTGCGCGGCGGAGACCGGCTCGGTGTTGGCGGCGACTTTGCTGGCTGCCGCCACGGCCTGCTGTTCCTCCTGACTCTCCTGCACGGCGGCTTTGGCCGAGTCGACGTTCGCGGCCGTGGTCTCGGTTTCCGGTTCGGGCGCAGCGGCCACGAGGCGCAGGCGCTCGCCGCCGTACATGTAATCCTGGTCGGGCATTGAATTGAGCGCCATGAGCTTGTTGACTGTCACGCCCGTTCGGGCCGCAATGGTCGAGACCGTGTCATCGCTCTGCACGAGGTAGTACTGAGATGAGGCGGCATCCGCGGCCACGTTGGTTTCCGGCGGCGCAGGCGCTGTGGGCTGGGTTGGGGGCGCTGTAGGCCGTGCGCTGCTCGCCGGGGGCAGCACGTTCGCGGGCGGCGTAACCTCGGCAACGACGACCGGCTTCGAAGCGCCCAGGCGCTGCGCGAGCAGATCCGAGGTCCATTTCGAGGCTGAACCGGGCAGGCGCACCACGTAACCGGCAGGAATCGAGCGCTGGCCGGTCCAGACCCCGGGACGAAGAGCCGGATTCAGGCCGCGCAGCGTATCGCGATCGACACCGAGCGTTCGCACCAGCGTCGCACTGCTGGCGCTCGTGCTGAGCTTCACTTCAACGAATTGCGATTCCGAGCCGCGGTGGAGCGGGCCGAAGTACTTATCCGGATCCTGGGCGATGCTGAGGGCCGCCAGGAACGAGACGTAGAAGTTGCGCGAGGCGAAACCGAACGTCGGGCTGCGATACTCGCGCACGATGCGCACGATGTCGTCCGTTCCGAGCTGCTCGCGGGCGCGGCGCATGCCTTCGGCGCCATGGTTATACGCGGTGATCGCGAGCGGCCAGCTGCCGAGCAGTCGGTAGTTGTAGTTCAACAGCTGGGCGGCCGCTTCGGTCTCGCGAAACGGATCCATGCGCTCGTCGACCGCGGCGTCGATGCGCAGGAAGCGCCGGCCGGTGGAGCGCATGAACTGCCATAGCCCGGCCGCGCCGACCTTCGAGTAGGCACTTGGATCGAACGAGGACTCCACGTGCGGCAGGGCAGCGATCTGCGCCGGTAATCCCAGATTCGCCAATACCTCGCCGATGTGCGTTTCCCAGGTGCCGGCGCGCATCAGACCGGCGCGGAAGCGGTCCGACTGGCCGAGCTGAAAGCGCACGTCGTCCACCGCCTCGGCGAGTCGTACGGGCGTGGCATCCGGTCCCCAAAGATCCCGCACCTTCTGCTCGTCGGCATTTTGCGGCGCCGCGCCGCTGGCCAGACGCCGCAGGATGTCCTGGACGCGTGCGCGCTGCGCGTCGACCCGATGCGCGCGCTCGTGCGTGGGCGTGTCGGCATCGAAGTGCATCGTTTCGTAGACGACCGAGAGCTTGTGCTGGTCGTGAATGAAGCCGTCGTTGGTCGAGATCTGGCTGTAGACGCGGATCCAGAACTGCACGTCCGGCTCGAGCTCTGCCGGACGCGGCAGCAGATCCTCGGCGGCCACTGCGAGCCGCGAGAGGCACAGCAGCGCGAGCAGCAAGGATAAGCGTTTCATGGGCACAGAAGTAACACGCGGGCCCCGCCCCAAACGCTAGCGAATTTCACATTCCGCTGCACCGACGCGCGCGGCGAGGCATCTTTTTGCTGCGCCCAACTGTCCCGCTATCGTTCAACCGCATTTGGACTCGCCGCAGTTCAGGCAGGTCATGCAGCCATCCAGCATGACCACGGCGGCAGTGCTGCATTTGCTGCACAGCGCGGCGCCGTCGGGGAAATGCGATTTGGCGAATGCATCCTGCTGCTTGGCTCGCGCCTCGAACTCCGCGCGCTTCTCCTCGACCATCTTCTTCTGATGTTCGTCGAGCTCGACTTTGCGCATCATGCCGATGGTCTGCAGATGCTTTTCAATCACATAACCGAGCTCGGCGATGATCGAGGGCATGAATTTTCCGCCGGGCTGCCAGTAACCGCCACGCGGGTCGAACACCGCCTTGAGCTCATCGACCAGGAACGCCACGTCGCCGCCCTTGCGGAACACCGCCGAGATGATGCGCGTGAGAGCCACAATCCATTGGAAGTGATCCAGGTTCTTCGAGTTGATGAAGACCTCGAACGGCCGGCGCTGCTCGTACTCCGTGCCCTCGTTGAGCACGATGTCATTGATCGTCACGTACATCGCGTGATCCGAGACCGGAGTCTTGATCTTGTAAGTGGAGCCGATCAGCACCTCGGGGCGCTGGATCTCCTCGTGCATGCGAATGACCTTGGCGGTCCGGCCGTCGCGGCTGTGCGCCAGTTCCTCGACCGGCGCGGCCGGGACTTGCGGCACCGGCTGGTCCTCGGGCTTGTGCACCCGGTACTTAACGATGCGTTTGTCGATATGTGTACTCATAGTCAAAGCTTCCCGTAGTAGCCTTCCTTCAAGGCATCAAACAGATTCGCGGCGCTGTGCTTTTCGCCGTCGTAGTCAATCTCCTCATCGCCGCGCACCTTGAGCTCGGTGCCGTCCTCGAGCGTGAACACGTAAGTGGTGTTCTTGAGGTCCTCCTCCTTGACCAGCACTCCCTGGAATGCCTCCGGATTGAAGCGAAAGGTGGTGCAGCCTTTGAGCCCCTGCTCGTGCGCGTAGCGATAGATGCCCTTGAAATCCTCGTAGGGATAATTCGTCGGCACGTTGGCGGTCTTGGAAATCGATGAGTCGACCCACTTCTGGGCCGCGGCCTGGATGTCGACATGCTGGCGCGGCGTGACCTGGTCGGCCGCCGTGAAATACGCCGGCAGCGCTTCGGCTTCATTGGTCGAATCGGGCATCGCGCGCGGATTCACGAGCTCGCGATAGGCCAGCAGCTCGAAGGAAAACACATCAATCTTTTCCTTGGTCTTGCGGCCGGCGCGGATCACATTGCGGAAGTAGTGATGCGCGAACGAGGGCTCGATGCCATTGCTGGCGTTATTGGCCAGCGACAGCGAGATCGTGCCGGTCGGTGCGATCGAGCTGTGATGGGTAAAGCGTGCCCCAACCTGCGCGAGCTGCTCGACCAGCTGCGGTGCCGCCTGCGCGACGCGCTGCATATAGCGGCTGTAGCGCGCGTGCAATAGTCGTCCCGGAATCCTGGCACCGGGCTTCCAGCCCTCGCGAGCCATCTCCGGGCGCTTGCGCAGCATCTCTTTCGTGACCGTGAACTCCTCGTTCATGATCGGCGCCGGGCCTTTTTCGCGCGCTAACTCGAGCGCCGCCTCCCAGCCCGCGAGTGCCATCTCGCGCGCGACATCCTCGGTGAATTGCACCGATTCACTGGAGCCGTACTTCATGCCGAGCAGTGTGGTGGTCGAACCGAGTCCGAGGAAGCCCATACCATGGCGGCGCTTGCGCTGGATTTCCTCGCGTTGATAGCTCAATGGCAGGCCGTTGATCTCGACCACGTTGTCGAGCATGCGCGTGAACACGCGCACGACCTCACGGTACTCATCCCAATCAAAACGCGCCTGCGGCGTGAACGGTTCGCGCACGAAGCGCGTCAGATTGACCGAGCCGAGCAGGCAGGAACCGTAGGGCGGGAGCGGTTGTTCGCCGCACGGGTTGGTGGCGCGAATGTTCTCGCACCACCAGTTGTTGTTCATGTCGTTGACGCGGTCTATCAGGATGAAGCCGGGCTCGGCGAAGTCGTAGGTCGAGGACATGATCACGTCCCACATGCGCCGCGCCGGCAGCGTCTTATAGACGCGGCAGGCGACCAGCCCCTCCTCGTTGGCCACGTAGCCTTCGTGTATGGGCCATTCGCGCCAGACAAACTTCTGCGGATCGTTCAGATCGGACTGTTCAGCCTCGTATTCGCGCCGCGTGATCGGGAACGCGAGCTGCCAAGCGCCCTCCTCGCGCACGGCGCGCATGAACTCATCGCTGACCAGCAGCGACAGGTTGAACTGGCGCAACCGTCCGTTCTCACGCTTGGCGCGAATGAAATCCATCGCATCGGGATGGCCGACGTCAAAGGTACCCATCTGCGCGCCGCGACGGCCACCGGCGGAGGACACGGTGAAGCACATCTTGTCGTAGATATCCATGAACGACAGGGGGCCGGAGGTATAGGCGCCGGCACCCGACACGTAGGCGCCGCGCGGGCGCAAGGTCGAGAACTCGTAGCCGATGCCGCAGCCGGCCTTGAGCGTGAGGCCGGCCTCGTGCACTTTGCCGAGTATGTCGTCCATCGAGTCGCGAATCGTGCCCGAGACCGTGCAATTGATGGTCGAGGTCGCCGGTTTGTGCTCCCAAGCTCCCGCATTCGAGGTCACGCGACCGGCCGGAATCGCCCCCTGACGCAGCGCCCAGAGGAATCGCTCGTAGCAGGTATCACGCAGATCCTCGCGTTCGACATCCGCGAGCGCGTGCGCGACACGCTTATAGGTATCGTCCATGCTGCCGTCGAGCGCCTGGCCATCCTTGGAGCTCAACCGGTACTTCTTGTCCCAGATGTCCAGGGAGGCTTCCTGGAAGGGAATGGAATCCACGTCTCGGGTTACGAGTTTCATCACTGAATTCATAATACTGGCGGCTCCCTGTCTCCCCGAAAATCGCGCAAAAATCTTCCCCGCGTAACACAAGATCTAGTTGTGCGACCGGCACAGCCTAATCAAGCGCAATGGTCAACGTCAAGATTATGAAATATAAAATACCGGAATTATAAGTATGCTAAATCAATAGGTTACGAAAGTCTTCGCAGCACGAGCGCGATCAAAAAGATTCCTCGGACGAGCTGCGTTACCGAACCGACTACCACCATATGTTGTGTCCGCCGGCCCTACCGGCGGCTCACAGGCCATCCATAGCCTAAACACACCGCGGGGCCTTGAAAGCGCGCGCTTCAGCCTCAGATCTATGCGCAACGGGATTGACCCGATACGTCGATTCAAACTGCTTTTGGAGGATTACGACCATGACATTGATACGTTACGAGCCCTGGCACGTGATGGACCGGCTGCATCGCCAGATCGATCAGATCTTCGGCGACAGCTTTGCCTCGCCAGCGGCCAATGGGGATAGCTCCGTCGCCTGGATTCCGACTGTCGACGTTCACGAGGAAGCGGATAAGTTCGTCGTGCGCGCGGATCTGCCGGGGGTGGAGCCCAAGGACATCAGCATCACGGCTGAGAATCGCGTACTGACTCTGCGTGGCCAGCGGCACTTCGAGCGCAGCGAGAAGCAGCAGGGCTTTGAGCGCCTCGAGCGTGTCGAAGGCTCGTTCCTGCGCCGCTTTACGCTGCCGAACAATGTTCAGGACGATCAGATCAAGGCCCGCCATATCAATGGTGTGCTTGAAGTGACGATCCCGAAGCTGCCGACGCCGGAGCCCCGGCGCGTCAGCGTCGAGTCGCACTGAGGCATCTCGCGCGGCCGCACGCGGCTGCGATGGACTCGGGGCCGGTATCGCGCTTTACTGCGCTTCATGCAGTGCAGCGCGCCATCGGCCCCGGCCGTTTGAAAACACCGATCACCCGGGGTCCGTTGCTGATCGGCGTGACCGGAGGCACCGGCTTTGTGGGCCGCGAGCTCATCACGCGCCTGGTGGGCGCCGGTCACGGCGTGCGCGTTCCGACGCGCGATGCCGCCCATGCGGACCAGCTGCTGCCTCTCTCGAGCGTCGAGATTGCGGTCGGCAACGTCTACGACTCCGATTTCCTGCGCCGCAGCCTCGAGGGCTGCGATGTCGTGATCAATCTGGTTGGCATTCTCAACGAGCGCGGCCGCAGCGGCGCGGGCTTCCGTCGCGCACACGTGCAATTCACCGCCGGGCTGCTGCGAGCGATGCATGAGGCGCACATCCACCGCCTGCTGCACATGAGCGCGCTCAATGCGGATGCCGGGCGCGGCCGCAGCCATTATCTGCGTAGCAAGGGGCAGGCCGAGCAGCTGGTGCGCGATGCGAGCGCGCTGCAGTGGACCATCTTTCGGCCTTCAGTCATTTTCGGCGCCGCCGATTCGCTGACCGTGCGCTTCGCTGCCCTGCTGCGTCTCAGCGCAGGAATGCTGCCTTTGGCGCGAGCCGGCGCCCGCTTTGCACCCATTTACGTCGGCGATGTCGCGGAAGGCTTCATGTGCGCGCTCAGTGGTGGCGAAAGCGTCGGGGCGACCTATGAGCTGTGCGGGCCGGAAGTGCTGACGCTGGCCCAGATCGTGCGCCTGACCGCGCAGGCGGCGCAGTTGCCCTGCCATATACTGCCATTGCCCGACGCGATCGCCCGGCTGCAGGGCGCGCTCATGGATTTCCTGCCCGGGAAGCCGTTCTCGCTCGACAACTATCGCTCACTGCTGAGCGATAGCGTGTGCCATGACAACGGCTGCGCTCGCCTGGGGCTGCATCCAGCCAGTTTCAGGGCCTGGACTCCGCTGTGGCTGCGTCCGAAGGGCGCAGCGATGCCGCTGCCGGTGGTGCCGACTGCGTACCGGGTGCCGTAACGGCGTCCTGCCGGCACAGCGCCTGACGCGCGCTGCGCTCACGGCCAAGCTTCCTGACGGCGGCGTAGAACGCCGGCAATTGACCTGCATGCTGTTCGAGCAATCGCTGGAACCCCGGCACGCACTCGGAGTAGGTCGCGATCGAGGCCAGGTGAGCGTTGTTGAGCCCCGCATCGATCCAGGCTCCATAGCCGCTGCGTATCTGATACTGCCGCTCGAGCGCGCGCACGTTCTCGCCCGTGGCGGCCAGCAGCTCGTGCTTGCGCTCGCGCATGCGGTCCGCGCTCAGCGGTTCGTGATACAGGCTATTGAGTTCGGCGCGCCCGGAGGCAATGGCGCGGATGATCTGCTGGTCGGCGCGGCGCAGCTCGAGGAAATTCTGCAGCTCGAGGCTGCGTCCGCGCGCAGCCAGCCAGCGGCGCAGGCCTTCCTGCTCCACCGCCACGGCAAAGGATTCATTGAATTCGCTGTCGCCTTTTACGTAGATCAATTGATGCGCGAGCTCGTGGAAAATCGTCGCCACCAGGTCCAGATCGCCGTAGCGCAGCATCGTGTTGAGCACCGGATCGGCGAAATGGCCCAGCGTCGAGTACGCGCTCACGCCGGCGACCAGAGTGTCGTTGCCGCGCGCGGCGAGCGCATCGGCAAACACGTGCGCGCTGCGCTCTCTGAAGTAGCCGCGATAGCTCAGGCAGCCCGTGAACGGAAAGCACCAGCGCAACGGCTCAATCGAGAATTCCGGCGCCGCCACCACATTCCAGACCACATACGGCCGGCCCAGGTCAGCATAGCTGCGATAGCTGCGATTGTCGGGCAGCTGCAGCTCGCTGGAGGCGAAGTCGCGCGCATCCTGCACCAGCTCCAGGCGAGATTTGAGCTGCGGGCTTGTGCTCGGATCGGCCAGCACCCCATCAATGTGACGGCGCGCGCGCATCAGGCGCCACTGGCCCTGCGTGGCCTGGGCGAGATAGGCGATACCGCAGCCCGAGATGTCACTGCACAGCAGCAGCGACAGCAGGACCTGGAACGCTCGCACGGGGCGGCTGCGGCTCTCGGTTAACATGCGCTTCCATGCAAGTCTATCTGGTTGGCGGAGCGGTCCGGGATGAGTTGCTCGGGCGGCCCGTGGCCGAGCACGACTGGGTCGTGGTCGGCGCGACGCCCGAGGAAATGGAGCGTCTGGGGTATCGAGCGGTCGGGCGGGAATTCCCGGTGTTTCTGCACCCAGATACTAAAGAGGAGTACGCACTCGCGCGTCTTGAACGCAAGACCGGGCCGGGCTACCGCGGCTTCGCGACCGAATTTTCCCCCGATGTCAGCCTCGAGCAGGACCTGCGGCGGCGCGATCTGACGATCAACGCCATGGCACGCAGTGCTGCCGGTACGCTGATCGATCCCTATGGCGGTCGCAACGATCTGCAGCAGCGGCAGCTGCGTCATGTCTCGCCCGCCTTTGCGGAAGATCCGGTCCGGGTGCTGCGCGTGGCGCGCTTTGCAGCCCGCTTTGCCGACTTAGGCTTTCAGGTCGCTGCGGCAACGCGCACGCTCATGCAGGCCATGGTGGTCAATGGCGAAGTCACGGCGCTGGTCCCCGAACGCGTCTGGCGCGAGATGGAACGTGCGCTCGGCGAGCCCACCCCGGAGGCGTTTTTCGACACTCTGCAGGACTGCGGCGCGCTGCGCGTCGTGCTACCTGAATTGCACTGGGAACCGTCCGACCGCGAGCCACTGCGCGCGGCCGTGCGTGTGACGCCCGACGCGAGCGTGCGTTTTGCGGCGTTGATGGCCGGGACCGCCGTGCAGGGCATCGAGACCTTGTGCGAGCGCCTGCGCGTCCCGAACCCGTATCGCGAGCTGGCGCTGCTGTGCGCGCGGCTCCAGGATCGCATCGAGGAAGCACTGAGCCTCGATGCCTCCGGCCTGCTCGAGTTGCTCGAGGGCGCCGACGCTTTTCGCCGGCCGGAACGCTTTGGCAGGCTCATGCTGAGCAGTGCCGCCCGCTCGGGGGCCCCGGAGGCGCAGGCGCTGCTGAAAAATGCCGCCGCGGCGGCGGCGCAGGTCGCGCTCGATGCGGCGCGCATGCGTGAGCTCAAGGGTCCGGCCATCGCCGCGGCGCTGCGCGCCGCGCGCATCGAGCGCCTACAGCGTTTTCAAAGCGAGCGTCGCAGGTCCTGATAGGCAAACCCGCACAGGGGCTCATCGAAGCCGCGCGTGAGTGCCATGACTTTGAAGCGCTCGCCCATCTCACCGGGCAGCAGCAGCACGCGCGCCTGCGAGGCCAACCGCGCGCGCTCCAGGGTGTTGCTGGCCGCGGCGAGTTCGGCCTCGATGCCGTTAGCCAATAGAAAGGCCGCCTGCGTGCAGAAGCCTGCGACTTCGAGCTGTGCATCGACGGCCGCTTCCGCCACGCGCGTGAAATCTACCCAGGCCGTGATGTCCTGCAATCCCGGGTAGAGCAACGGATCGTCATGCGCGCGATGGCGAAAATGACAGCGCAAGGTGCCTCGATTGCGCTGTGGGTGGTAATACTCGTGGCGCGGCAGGCCATAGTCGATCAGAAACACCGCGCCGCGCGACAGTGCTTTCGCGATGGCGGCGACCCAAGGGCCCAGCATCGGGCACAGCTCGGACAGATAGCGCCGCGGCCAGCCATTTGGCGCCATGCGCGCGAGCTCGGCGCGCAGCGCGGCGCTCCCCGGACGGTCGGCATCGACCAGCGCTGCTTCGTCTGAGAGACCTACACCGCGCTGGTAGAGCGCCTCAGCGTCGATGACGAAGCGCTGAAAGGGCAAGGCGTCAGCCACTTCGTTCGCCAGGACCACGCCCGTGATGGGTGTTGCGGGCAGGGCATCGAGCCATGCGACGCGCGAGCGCAGCGCCGCGGGCAGCCCCTCGAGTGTCTCACTCTGGCGCACGCGCAGATCGGCGCTGACCTCCAGGATGTAGTAGTGGTGCGGCAGCTGCTCGAGTTCGGCCAACCGCGTGAGCACGCCGGCGGCGAGGCGGCCGGTGCCGGCGCCGAGCTCCAGCACATCCCCACCCACGGCCCTTAGCACCGGCGCACATTGGCTGGCCAGGCAGCGCGCATACAGGCCAGACAGTTCCGGGGCGGTCACGAAGTCGCCTCCCGGGCCGAACTTCACGCTGCCTGCCGAGTAGTAGCCCAGGCCTGGGGCGTACAGCACGATGCGCAGGTAGTCATCGAACGCCAGCCATCCGGCCTGCGCCTCGATTGCGGCACTGACCGCTCGCGCCACAGCGGCCGAATGCCGTGCCTGATCGGCGGTCAGGTCGGGCAACATTGAGCAAGACTCACCGGACGTCATAAGCTGTGCCCATGAATCCTCCGCTTCGCCTGGCCGGCCAGACTGCGCTCGTGACCGGCGCGGCGCGGCGCATCGGTGCGCATATCGCGCGCGCGCTGCACGCCGAGGGCGCCAACCTCATGATTCATTGCCATCGCTCGCTCGATGAGGCGCAGCGACTGGCCGAGGAACTCAACGTGGAGCGCAGCGGCAGCGCGGCCGTGGTCCGTGCCGACCTATGCGACACGGCGCAGCTGCCGCGGCTCGTGGCGCAAACCTGCGACCGCTTCGGCGGCTTGAACCTGCTCATCAACAATGCCTCGAGCTTCTATCCGACCCCGCTCGGCAGCATCACGCTGCAGCAGTGGAACGATCTGATCGGCACCAATCTGCAGGCGCCATTGTTCCTGGCGCAGGCCGCCACGCAGCAGCTGCGGCGCCATCGCGGCGCGCTGCTCAATATCGTCGATATTCACGGGCTGCGGCCCTTGCGTGATCATGCGGTCTACAGCGCCGCGAAGGCCGGCCTCGTGATGCTCACACGCGCGCTCGCGCGCGAGCTCGCCCCGGAGGTGCGCGTCAATGCCATCGCTCCCGGGGCAGTGCTGTGGCCCGAGGCCGGCATGGACGAGGAGCGCAAGGATAAAATACTCGCACAGACACCATTGCAGCGGCGCGGCGCACCCGAGGACATCGCGCGCGCGGTGCTGTTCTTCGCCGCGGAAGCGCCATTCGTGACCGGCCAGATCCTGGCGGTCGACGGCGGCCGCAGCGTCGGCTGGTGAGGCCGAGCACCCAATGGCTCGATCTAGCTCTGTCTGGCGGTCGATTAAAGTTTGCACAACTTTACACGACCAACCCATCTTTTCGCGTTATAGGGGTCTGATCCCTCATGTACCGTCCCGCTAACTCGTTCCTCGTTCAAGCTGGGCAGGCAAGTCTCGCTGCCACAGCATCGGCTGCCGCAGCATCGGCGCCTGGCCTACACCCGATAGTGATTCGATTTGGTCGGCTCGGCGACATGGTTTTGCTGAGCCCTCTGCTGAATCTCCTGCATCGCCGATATCGCATGCCCTGCTGGCTTATCGGCTCGGGGCCGTGGTCTACACAACTATATCGTGGTCACGAGGACATAGCGCAGATCTGGTCCCTGGCGGGCCGCCATACGCCACTTTTGCTCGGCCCGACCTGGTGGCGTGTGCTCTGGGCGCTGCGCCACAGCGGCAAGTCGCCGGTCTATGTATGCGAAAGCGCAGCATCCCAACGATTGAAAAGGATCAAAGTCCTATTGGCCCTCGCCGGTGTCGAGCCGGAGCGCTGCCTATTCCTGCAAGAGGATGTGGCCGACGGCAACGAGCATCGCGTCGACGGCCTGCTGCGCTTCGGTAAACAGACCCCGTCCGCGCTGCAAGCGGCTAATTTCCCGTGTCCAGAGGTCGACCCTGCACCACAGCTCAAGGTACAGGATGAACACCGGCTCGAGTGCGACCGCTGGATCAGAGCCCAGGGCTGGTCCGGGCGGCCGATTGTGCTAGTGCAGCCAGGCAACCGGCGAACTATGCGGCAACATAGATGGCGACGAAACCAGATCGATGACAAAGGATGGTCGCTCGCGAACTGGTCGGCGTTGCTCCGATGCGTGCATGCAAGCCTTCCCCAGGCACAAATTGTGCTCTGCGGATCTCGCCAGGAGCTGACATTGCTGCGTCGAATCCGCTTGGTCACGGGGCTTAACGAGGTGGTTGCAGCGCGCTTATCCCCGTGTCGGCTGCTCGCGCTGTGTGAGGTTGCGCACAGCATGATATCGGTGGATACCGGTCCGGCGCATGTCGCGGCGGCATTGGGCTCACCACTGGTCGTCATGTTTGGTAACACTTCGCCACGCCATTGGTTGCCGCGTAGTGTGCTCGGCGGGCGGATAATAGCTTTGGGTGGACCGCCAGGCGTTTGTCACGTCGATCAAATCTCGGTGCCAGAAGTATTCGAGGCTTGGCGCTCGCTCCCGGTGCGGCAAAATAGCCTCAGTGGCGGGCCAATCGGCCCGGACCGGGGCAGTGTCTCAGTTTGAATTTTTCCCGTAGGCACATTGCACGATGAGTCGAGCGCCTCGCAGCAGAGTTAGGCCAGCGATGAGACTGGATTACACGGCGGCTTTTTGCGGTCGGTAATGCCAGCTCAAGCCGCATTGAGATCCAGCGCGGTGGCAGTCATCGCGTAATCGGCTTGCGCGAACGCCGCCCACAGCGCCCCGATGGACTCGCCAGATACGGGGTGACGCACGTGCGGGGCCAGCTCAGCGAACGGTCCGAGCATATAAACCCGGCGCAACAAATCGCGTCGCGGCAGCGTGTAGCCGGGCCCCTCGCCGACCTGATCGCCATACAGCAACAGGTCCAGATCCATGGCGCGCGGTCCCCACTTGGGATCCTCACGGCCGCGGCCGCACTGCGCTTCGATCGCGTGCAGCACGCGCAGCAGCGCCGGCACGGGCAGCCCGGTCGAGAAGCCCGCCACGGCGTTGATGAAGTCGGCGCCCTGGAAGCCGAAGGCAGGATTGCGGTAGCAGGCCGAAAAATGCGTGTCCGGAAACTGCATTCTGAGCAGGCGCGCGGCTTCGAGAAGTCGAGCGGCCGGATCGATATTGCTGCCTAGGCCGACGAAAACCTGACTCATTCAGGGCACGGCTCCGGATAGCCGATGACGCTCGATGCAGACCCCCACATCGCGCGAGTCGCGGATCGCGCCCGGCTTGTTGACGCTCACGCGGATCCAGTCGAGCGCGAACTCCGCCAGCAACAACAGCGCGAGTTGATGCGCGAGAGTCTCGACCAATTGGAATTGCGTAGTCGGCAACCACGCCAGCACTCGCTTGGCGATGCGCTTGTAGTCGATGGTGTCCTCGACACGGTCGCTGCGGGCCGCGCGCGTGCAATCGCAGGGCAGCTCCAGATCGATCAGCAGCGTTTGCGGCGTGCGCCGCTCCCAATCGATGAAGCCGATGATGCATTGCGCGCTCAAACCCCGCAGAAAAATGCGATCGCCGTGATAGCGGTCGCCGTGAACGCAATCGTCGCGGTCTTGTTCTGTCATGCGCTTAAGTCTAGGGTAAGTCGGCGGCAACGCCCACCGCCGTCAGGCCGGGTGGCCGCAGCTGCGAGAGCGGCCAGCGCGCGCGCACTTCGATGGCGGTGCTCGCGTGTTCGCCCGCGCGCAGGCGATGCAGCCCGGCGACCGCGATCATCGCGGCATTGTCGGTGCAGAACTGCACGCGCGGGTAATACACGCGCGCCCCTGCGGCCTCGGCCTCGCGCGCCAGCCGTGTGCGCAGCTCACGATTGGCGCCGACTCCGCCGGCCACCACCAGCGTGCGATGGCCGGTGAAGGACAGCGCGCGCAATGCCTTGGCGCACAGGGTGGCCACGATGGCATCTTGCACCGCGTAGGCCACATCGGCTCGGCCCTGATCGTTGAGCGGCGCTGCGCGCACGGCTTGCATGACCGCGGTCTTCAAACCAGAAAAGCTGAATTCGAAGCCGGGCCGATCCAGCATCGGCCGCGGAAACCGATAAGCACCCGGGCGCCCCTCGGCGGCGAGCTGCGCGAGCTCCGGTCCGCCGGGATAGGGCAGGCCGAGCAGTTTCGCGGTCTTGTCAAAGGCTTCGCCGGCGGCATCGTCACGCGTCTGCCCGAGGATCCGATAGTCGCCGATGCCGCGGACCTCGATCAGCATCGTGTGGCCGCCCGAGACCAGCAACGCGACGTGCGGAAACGGCGGCGACGGCGTCTCGAGCATGGGCGCGAGCAGATGACCTTCGAGATGGTGCACGCCGATCGCCGGCACGCCCCAGCCGAAGCTCAGCGAGCGTGCGAGCGCTGCGCCCGTCAGCAGCGCACCAACCAGCCCCGGCCCCGCGGTGTAGGCGACACCGTCGATCTGCGCTGCACGCGTATCAGCCTGCTCCAGCGCGGTCCGCAATAAAGGCACGAGCCGGCGCACGTGATCGCGCGAGGCCAGCTCCGGCACCACACCACCGAATGCCCGGTGCAAATCAACCTGGCTCCAGAGCTCATGGGCGAGCAGGCCGCGGCGCTCATCGAGCACCGCGACCGCACTTTCATCGCAGGAGGTCTCAATGGCGAGGATGCGCATCGCGAACCCCCGGGAGAGCGCCAAGCGCCAGCATTTTGCGTTTTCCGTTAACTCTCATTAGAATCGCGGCCCGAAGTCAAGTGCCTAGTGGCCAAAAGCACTTCATAATCAAGAGGTTGGGATTTCGATGCCGAGTGTTCGTGTACGAGAAAACGAATATTTCGACGCCGCCCTGCGGCGCTTCAAGCGAGCGTGCGAGAAGGCGGGCGTGCTCGCCGAGCTGCGCCGGCGCGAATTCTACGAAAAGCCGACGCAGGAACGGAAAAGAAAAAAGGCGGCTGCGGTCAAGCGGCACATGAAGCGCGTTTCGCGCGATTTCGTGCGCCCGGCGCGCTGATCCTCAAGCGTCGCGGCGCTTAGCGCCCTGTCACCATGAGCCTCAAAAAGCGCGTCCAGGAAGACATGAAGACGGCCATGCGGGCCGGAGACAAAGAACGTCTGGGCACCGTGCGCCTGATCCTGGCCGCGATCAAGCAGCGCGAAGTCGATGAGCGCATCGTGCTGGACGATACCCAGGTGCTCACGGTACTCGAGAAGATGGGCAAGCAGCGCCGCGAGTCGATCACGCAATTCGAGGCCGGTGGCCGCTCTGATCTGGTGGCGAAGGAAAATGCCGAGCTCGCAATCATCAGCGCTTACATGCCTGTCCCGCTCGCCGACGCCGAGCTCCATGCATTGATCCGTGCGGCCATCGCCGAGACCGGCGCCGCCACCATCAAGGATATGGGCAAGGTCATGGGCATCATCAAGAGCAAGGCCCAGGGCCGCGCCGACATGGCAGCGGTCGGCGCACGCATCAAGGCGATTCTGTCGCCGTCGTGACCGGGCCAGCGCCCGATGTCCGGCCGCATCCCCCAAAACTTCATCGATGAGCTGATCGCGCGCGCCGATATCGTCGAGATCATCGGCAGCCGCGTCCCGCTCAAAAAGGCGGGGCGCGAATACAAGGCCTGCTGTCCGTTCCATAACGAGAAGACCCCGTCGTTCTGGGTCAGCCCGGACAAGCAGTTCTATCACTGCTTCGGTTGCGGGGCGCACGGCACCGCACTCGGATTTCTGATGCAGTATGACCAGCTGCCGTTTCCGGAGGCGGTCGAGGATCTGGCCGGCCGTCTGGGATTGACGGTGCCGCACGAGGGCGGCGGGGCCTTGAGCGGGCCGGTGGATGACATGGCGCCGCTGTACGCGCTGCTGGGCCGCGTTGCCGAGTTCTATGCGGGGACCTTGCAGGCCAGCGCCCGAGCGCGCGCCTATGCCGAATCGCGCGGATTGCAGCCGGCCACCATCGAGCGCTTTCAGATCGGCTACGCGCCGGACGCCTGGGATGAGCTCCTCAAGCGCTTCGGCAGCAGCAGCGAGCAGCGGCGCGAACTGGCCGCCACGGGCCTGATCATCGAGCGCACCAGCGGCAGCGAGGGCTACTACGATCGCTTCCGCGATCGACTCATGTTTCCCATTCGCGATACGCGCGGGCGCGTGATCGCCTTTGGCGGCCGCATACTGGATCAGGGCGAGCCGAAGTATCTCAACTCGCCCGAGACCGCGCTATTTCATAAGGGCAAGGAGCTCTACGGCCTATATGAATCGCGGCTCGCGCGTCAAAGCTTGAAGCGGCTGCTCGTGGTCGAGGGCTACATGGATACGGTGCGGCTGCACCAGGCTGGTTTGAGCTACGCGGTCGCCACGCTCGGCACCGCAACCACGCCGGAACACCTGCGCCGCGCCTTTCGCCTGGTCAGCGAGCTCGTGTTTTGCTTCGACGGCGATCGCGCCGGCCGGGCGGCGGCTTGGCGCGCCTTGCACAATGCGCTGCCGGAAGCTCGCGAAGGGCGGGAAATCCGCTTCCTGTTCCTGCCGGATGGCGAGGACCCTGATTCGCTCGTGGGCAGCGAAGGCGGCGAAGCCTTTGAGGCACGCCTGCGCGGCGCGCTACCCTTGTCCGAGTACCTGATCGCGCATCTGAGCACGGAAGCGGACGTCAGCCACGCCGACGGCAAGGCGCGCTTCGTCGCCCTCGCGCGCCCGCTGCTCGAGAAGATCACGCCAGGGGTGTACCGGGAACTCCTTCTCGAGCGCGTTGCGCAGGCCATCGGCTTTTCAGCCGCGCGGCTCGGGCAATGGCTCAGGCGACCGGAGGGCAGCGCGCCCGAGACCGCGCCACCGCGCGACACAGCGACAGCGCCTGCGCGCGCCCATGGCGCCTTGGGTGCCCGCGCCGGCCGCGGCAGCCTGATTACCCAGGCCATTGCGCTGCTACTGCACTGTCCGTCGGCGGCGGCGGCGGTGAGTCCCGAGCAGCGCCAGGCGCTCGCCCAACTGCCGCACCCGGGCGTCACGGTCTTGAGCGAACTGCTCGAAGAGCAGCTCGCACGGCCGGCCCTGAGCATGGCGCAGACGCTCGAGCGCTGGCGCGAACGGCCGGAATATCGGCGGCTGTGCGAGCTGGCGGCAAGCGAGCCACTCGTGGCCGGTGGCACGGCTGCGGGCCGGGAACTCATGCAGGCGATTGAGCGTCTGCTTGATGCGCAGCTGCGCGGCGGTCGGCTGGAGGCTCTGATCGAGAAGGCTCGTGACCAGCGCCTAAATGAGGCTGAAAAACAGGAACTTCAAACACTTACAACAGGCCATAATAAGACGGGACCGGCCTGAGGATCGCTCAAGTCGGCCGTGTCGGCGCCGTTACGCTGCGGTAGGACTTGAAAATTGGCAGTCGCGCAACAAAATTTAGGTACAATTGTTAACTTTTCCATGAGCGAGCATCCCACCCCAGCCTTTCGTTACCACGCGACGGGACGGGCGGTTTTGTCGTCTTAAGTTGGCCCTGGAACACCTCCGAAGACACCATGACACGAAAGCACAAACCAGCCCCCCTTGCCCGCAAACCTGCTGTGCGCGCCGCCACGGCGCCGCATCGCAAGAGCGTTGCCGCCCCTGTGACCCGCGCCGCCCCGGCCGCACCGAAGTCGGCTGAGCCGCATAAGGCCGAGTCGCATAAGAAAGCGGCGGTCACCTCCAAGGTTGCGTCGGCACCGAAGGTGCTCGCGCCGCCCGAGAAGGCGCACCTTGCGACGCATAAGAGCACGGCGCCGTTTACCACATCCAGCATCAGCACCGATCTTCGGCGCGGCCACGGTCTTCCCGAGGACCGGCAATCGCAGCTCAAACTGCTGATTGCGCGCGGCAAGGAACAGGGCTACCTGACCTACGCCCAGGTCAATGACCACCTGCCGGCCGAGATCGTCGATCCGGAACAGATCGAAGGCATCGTCAACACGATCAACGACATGGGTATTCCGGTGTACGAGAAGGCACCGGATACGGAATCGCTGCTCGCGAGCGAGCCGCCCTCGCCGGCCGACGACGAGGCCATCGAGGAAGCCGCGGCAGCGCTGGCCGCGCTCGATGCCGAGTTAGGCCGCACTACCGACCCGGTGCGCATGTACATGCGCGAGATGGGCACGGTCGAGCTGCTCACGCGCGAGGGCGAGATTCGTATTGCCAAGCGCATCGAAGAGGGCCTGGATGCCGTGCGCACTGCGCTCGGTAAATACCCGGCGACCTTCGAGCATCTGCTGCGCACCTACGAACTCATTAAAGTCGGCCAGGCGCGGCTCATCGACCTCGTGGTTGGCTTCATCGATCCAAACGCGCCCGATGTGATCGCGCAGCCGCAGAATCCGACCAAGATCGATCTCGTCGCCGACTCCGAGGACAAGGAAGACGACGCCGAAGATGATGAGGCGGAGGAAGAGGCGGTCGATACCGGTCCGGACCCGGAGGAAGTCGCGCGGCGCATGGCCTCGATCGGCAAGCTACTGCAACACTCGCTCGCCTCGATCGCCAAGCAGGGTGCCGACGATCCCAAGACGCAGAAGCTGCGCAAGAAACTCGCCAGCGAGTTCATGGAACTCAAGCTCTCGCCGCGTATGTTCGACGCGCTGACCGATCAGCTGCGTTCGCACATCAGCGAGATCCGGCAGATCGAAAAGGAAATCATGATCATTGCCGTGCGCGACGCCGGCATGCCGCGCAAGGACTTCATCGCGACCTTTCCCAAGAACGAGACCAGCGCGCGCTGGATCGCCAAGCACGTCAAGGCCGGCAAGAAGTATTCGGCGCCGCTGGCACGACTCAAGGACGAAGTCGAGCGGCGGCAGAAGAAGTTGATGCTGCTCGAGGAGCAGTATCACCTGTCGATCAACGACATCAAGGAAATCAATCGCGAGGTCTCGATCGGCGAGGCCAAGGCGCGCCGCGCCAAGAAAGAAATGGTCGAAGCCAACCTGCGATTGGTCATTTCGATTGCCAAGAAATACACCAACCGCGGCTTGCAGTTTCTGGACCTGATCCAGGAAGGCAACATCGGCCTCATGAAGGCGGTCGATAAGTTCGAATATCGCCGCGGCTACAAATTCTCGACCTATGCGACCTGGTGGATACGCCAGGCCATCACGCGTTCGATCGCCGACCAGGCTCGCACCATCCGCATCCCGGTCCACATGATCGAGACGATCAATAAGCTCAACCGGATCTCGCGGCAGATGCTGCAGGAAATGGGACGCGAGCCGACACCGGAAGAGCTGGCCGTGCGCATGGAGATGCCGGAAGACAAAGTGCGCAAGGTGCTCAAGATCGCCAAGGAGCCGATCTCGATGGAGACGCCGATCGGCGATGACGAGGATTCACACCTCGGGGATTTCATCGAGGATCAATCGGTGGCCTCACCGATCGATCAGGCAACCATGGAGTCGCTGCGCGAAACGACCCACTCGGTGCTCGCACAGCTCACGCCGCGTGAAGCCAAAGTGCTGCGCATGCGCTTCGGCATCGACATGAACACCGACCACACGCTCGAGGAAGTCGGCAAGCAATTCGACGTCACGCGCGAACGCATCCGTCAGATCGAAGCCAAGGCGCTGCGCAAGCTGCGCCATCCGAGCCGCAGCGAGCAGCTACGCAGCTTTCTGATGGATGATTGACGGCGCTTGAGTCGCGGCGCGGCGGCGCTCTCAAATGGCGCCCTCGCCTTCGACTCGGCCCAGCCGCGCGCGCGCAGCCGTGAGCGCGGCCAGCAGCTTCGCCTCGCCACCAGCCAGAGCCGGCGGATTGTATGCAGCGAGCGCGTTCACCGGCGCCGGGGCAGGCGCAGTTGGCGTAGGCACGCTGGGCGCCGGAGTGCGTCCCTGCGCCTCGAGCAGCTGCTGACTTTCGAATCGCAGCAGATCGAGTTGCTCGAACACGCGCGTCAGATGGCCATCCACGGCACGCCTAAGTCGCGAAATCGAACGCAACTCCAGCACTATCACGAGGCCCAGCGTCGCCACCGCCGCGGCCAGCGCCGATTGTGAAATCTCATGTATCCAGATCATGCAACACCTCCAGTGAACAGCAGCACAGATCATGCCAGCTACAGGCGCCCTTCCGGTACGCCCTCGCCGCCCTCGCCGCCCTCGCCGCCCTCGCCGCCCTCGCCGCCCAGGATGACGACTGCGACCCGGCGATTGGCATTGCGTCCCGTGACATTGACGTTGGACGTCGCCGGGCGGTACTGACCGAAGCCCATCACTGCCAGCCGTTGGGCTGCAATGCCCCGATCCATGAACAGGTGCACGACGCTCGCCGCGCGCGCGGCCGACAGCTCCCAGTTCGACGGGAAGGCTGAAGTCTGGATCGGCCGATCGTCGGTATGCCCCTCGACGCGTATCGCGTTCGGGAACGGCTTGAGTGCATCGGCCAGGCGCTGCAGCACTGGGTTGGCGGGCCCTGAGAGCCGCGCCACGCCGCTGCCAAAGAGAATATCAGTGCTGATGTCGACCGCGACCCAGTTCTGATAGCGGCGTACGTGCACTTCTCCGGCCGCTACCAATGCGCCCATGGCGCTGGTGACCTGTTCGGCGACCTGGCCGAGTTCGGCACTGCCGGCCGCATCCGCGCTGGGCGCGCTCGCCGCGATTGCAGCGGCGTGCGTTGCGGGTAATGGCATGGGCGCATTGGCCGGCAGTGCGGCCGTGATCAGGCGATGCACTTGATTGAGCGGCAGCTCGATCTTGCGCGGCGGATCCTCAACGACTGATACCGCTGCCGCCGACCGCGGTGTGCCGTTGAACGCCTCGTTCAGCGAGTCCGACAGCACACGGTATTTGCCCTCGTTGACCGATGACATCGCGTACATGACGACGAAGAAAGCCAGCAGCAGCGTCACGAGATCGCCGTAGGGGATGGCCCAGGCCTCGTGATTCTCGTGCTCTTCGTGGCGTTTGCGTCGGGCCATGGGACTATTGCAGGAAGCCGTGCAGGCGCCCTTCGATGATGCGTGGATTCTCGCCTTCGGCAATGGCAATCAGACCTTCGATCTGCATCTCGTTCAGATGCGCGCGCGCCTGCACCGCAACCTTGAGCTTGTTGGCGACCGGGAGAAAAAACAGATTGGCGAGCCCGATGCCGTACACGGTCGCGGTAAAGGCCGCGGCGATGCCGTGCCCGAGCTTTGAGGGATCGTTGAGGTGCTGCATCACGGCCATCAAGCCGAGCACGGCGCCGATGATGCCGAGGGTCGGGGAGTACACGCCCATGCCCTCAAATACCTTCGCGGCGCGCGTGTCCGCGGCTTCGCGGGCGTACATGTCGACTTCAAGCGTGCTGCGAATCGTGTCGGGCTCGCTGCCGTCGACCACCAGCTGCAGGCCCTTGCGCAGAAAGGCATCCGGTTCTGCTTCGATCAGATGCTCGAGGCCCAGCAGGCCCTGGCGACGCGAGATGTTGCTCCAATCGACTATTTTCCTCGCGATGAGCACGGGCTGATGCACCGGCGGCCGAAACACCCACGGCAGCAGGTTCAAGGCCCGCTTCATGACGTCCATCGGCGTTTGTATGCAGATTGCGGCCACGGTGCCGACCACGACGATCATGAAGGCCGCGGCCGAAACCAGCGCGTGTACGCCGGCGCCTTTGAGTACCGCACCGAGTATGATCGCGACGCAGGCCAGCGCCAGGCCTAGTATGCTGAGCACATCCACGCCTGCGCCCTTACGTCTGCCACTCGCCGAGCCGCGACTTCAGCCGCAGCAGCGCCTGCCCATGCAGCTGACACACCCGCGATTCCGTGACTTTAAGGACCGCACCGATCTCCTTGAGATTGAGTTCCTGCTCATAGTACAAAGACAGCACCAGCCGCTCGCGTTCGGGAAGCTCCTGCAACGCATCGATGATGGCCTGGCGCAGTGAATCGACCAGCGCCACGCCCTGCGGATCCAGTGCGTTATCGGGCAGGCGATCAAGAGTGGAGTCCTCACCGTCCTCGGCATCATTGAGTCGCAGCAGTTGGCAGCCGAGCGCATCCTGCACGATGTGCTGATATTCATGCAGGCTCACGCCCATCTGCGCGGCGACGTCGGCCTCGGTGGCTTCCCCACCGCGCCGAGCTTCCACCTCGCGCAGCGCCACCGCCGCGGCTCGGGCCTTGCGATGCACCGAGCGCGGCGCCCAATCGAGCTTGCGCAGCGCATCGAGCATCGCACCGCGGATACGGATGCCGGCATAGGTCTCGAAGCTGGCACCGCGGCCGCTGGCGTAATTCTGCGCCGCCTCGAGCAAACCCATCATGCCCGCCTGCATGAGGTCCTCGACGTCCACCTGGGGCGGCAAGCGGCCGGCCAGATGGTAGGCAATACGCTTGACCAGATCGGCATGCTTGCGCACCAACGCATCCATGTCGGGCGCAGGCTCGGCATTGGCATATGCGCGCACGCCGCCGGTCATTTGAGCACCATGAGCCGTGGCGCCGGCCGCATGAGCATGCGTTCCATGAAAAATTCGATTCGACCGCTCGGGCCGGCCGGCAAAGGCCACTGATTGGCTGCTCGCGCGAGGCCCTTGAAGGCCTTGGCGGCTGGACTGGATGGAAACGCCTCCAGTACCGGCCGCTGCGCCTGCACCGATTTCTGCAACGAGAAGTCCTCGGGGATATCCCCAACGTGGTCGAGCACGACGTCCAGATAACGATCGGTAACCCGCTGCAGGCGCCGAAAGGCTATCTGTCCCTGATCGGCTTCGCGCGTGAGGTTCGTCACCACACGGAACTGGCGCACGCCGCGATCGCGGCTCAGCACCTTGATCAGCGCGTAGGTGTCGGTCAGGGATGTGGGCTCATCACGCAGCACCGCCAGTACCTGCTGCGCCGCCTGGCAGAACTGCAGCACCGGCTCGGCGATGCCGGCGGCGGTATCGACGATCAGCACATGCAGCGGCCCGGGCAGCGTGCTGAAGGCCTGCACAATGCCGCTCTGTTCGGACAGGCTCAAGCTAGCCATGCGCGCCACACCCGAGGAGGCCGGCACGACGCGTACGCCCGAGCTGGTCTGCAGTATCACTTCCTCGAGCGTGCGCTCGCCCTTGAGCACGTGTTCGAGCGTGTAGCGCGGCGTCAGTCCGAGCAGCACATCCACATTCGCGAGGCCAAGGTCACCGTCCAGCAGCATGGTCTTGCGGCCCATCTGCGCAAGTGCGGTCGCCAGATTCACCGCCACGGAGGTCTTGCCCGTGCCGCCCTTGCCACCGGTGACGGCAATGACCTGCACTGGCGCGGCCAGCTCGGTGGCGCTCAATTCAGCCCGCGGCATGGACACTCGCTCCGTAACGGCGTGCCAGCAGTTCATCGTCGGCGCAGCTCTGCGCCTGGCGCGAGAGTTCGATGGCTCGTGCGACCAGCTGATGCGCACGCGCGGGCCGCAGGTCATCGGGAATTGCCGGCCCATCGCACACATAGGCCACTGGCAACTGTGTACGGGCGAGCGCGGAGAGCACACCGCCGAGGCTCACCGCCTCATCCAGGCGCGTGAGCGCACAACACTGCGAGACACCGTCGCCGAAATGCATGGCCGCCTCATCGACCACGCCGCTTTGTGCGCTCGATGGCAGCACCAGCATGAGCTGCAGCGCGGCGCAGCGCTTGCGCAGCGCGCCATACCGAGCGGCCGCTTCGCCGTCGCGACCGGCCACTCCCGGCGTATCGATCAGCACCAATCGGCCCGGCAGCGCTTCGATGCGCGCGGCCAGTTCATCCATACCAGACACCGTTTCCACGCGCGCACCGAGCACGCGGCCGAGGCTGCGCAGCTGTTCGTGCGAGCCCAGGCGCTCATCGTCGGTGGAAATCAGTACCAGGTTCGCTGCGTCCTGGTCGAGCACGTAGCGCGCGGCGAGCTTGGAGAGCGTCGTGGTCTTGCCGGACCCGGGCGGCCCGATGAACGCCAGTGCTCCGGTGCGCTGCACCGGCGGTAAGCACACCTGTATGCGCCGCGCCAGCATCGCATAGGGGGTGCGCCGCACCTGTTCACTGTTGAGCGCATTCGGCAGGTCACCCACGATCTGCAGTGACAGCGTGCGCTCCAAACCCAGATTAGCCAGATCCGCCAGCGCGCGTGCCTTGAGCGGCTCGCGACGCGTGAAATCGTTCCAGGCCAACGCCGCCAGCTGCTGTTCGAGCAGGTTGCGCAGACTGCGCAGCTCCTCGACGACTGTGCGTTCGGCACCGACCTCGAGACTGCCGCGGCTTAGATGAGCAGGCAGCGTCGCAGCGCCTGCGGCAGCGGCTGCCGCAACCGGCGGCAGATAGGCTGGTGCTGCGGCCTCGACCGCGTCGCGCTCGAGTTCCTGCAATGCGGCGCGCTCGAGCTGTTTGAGCGCCGCGGTCTCGGCCAGCGTCCCCTGACCCGCGGCCAGCTCGACATCGATCGCCGCGCACACCTCGACCCCTTGCGGAGTTTGCCGTGTGCTCAAAATGACGGCATCCGATCCCTGCTCTTCGCGGATCGCGCGCAGCGCAGTACGCATATCGGCCGCGAGGTAGCGCTTCATCTTCATGAACGTGGCATCTCCATCGTCAACTTAGCGACCCACCGCGGCCACGAGGCGCACGCGACGGTTATCCGGAATTTCGTTCCACGCCAGCACGTGCAGGCTCGGCACTGTCGCGCGCGTAAAGCGCGCCAGAGTGGTTCGCAACTGCGGCGCCACCATGAGCACCGCCGCTTCATTCGACGCCTCCTGCCGTTGCACCGAATCGGCGAGTTTGGACTGCAGGCGTTCAGCCAGACCGGGCTCGAGCGCGGCGTTGCCGGCCGCCTGCCCCTGCAGAGTCGACTGCAACAGCTGCTCGAGATCGGGCTCGAGGGTAATGACCGGTAATTCGGCGCCGCTGCCGACGATGTCCTGCACGATCTGGCGTCCGAGCGCGATACGAACCTGCGACTGCAGCACCGCCGGGTCCTGCGTGCGCGCGGCGTGCTCGGCCAATGTCTCGACGATCGCACGCAAGTTGCGGATCGGCACGCGCTCGGCCAGCAGGCCCTGCAGCACGCGCACCAGCACGCCGAGTGGCAGCGCTTTGGGCACCAGATCCTCGACCAGCCGCGGCGCGGTCTTGGCCAGAGCGTTCAACAGCTGCTGCACCTCTTCATGACCGAGCAGCTCGTGGGCGTGGGACTGGATGACGCTGCTCAGGTGTGTCGCGATGACGGTGCTGGCATCGACCACGGTATAGCCCAGCGTTTGTGCGTGCTCGCGTTTGGCGGGCTCGATCCAGACCGCCTCCATGCCAAAGGCCGGGTCGCGCGTCTCGATGCCCGGCGGCTTGCCGAACACGCGGCCCGGATTGATCGCGAGCTCGCGGTCCGGATACACCACGCCGTCGGCCAGCACGACCCCTGCAAGGTTGATGCGGTAGGCGTTGGGCGAGAGCTCGAGGTTGTCGCGAATATGTACCGATTGCACCAGGAAGCCCAGCTCCTGCGAGAGCTTGCGGCGCACGCCACGAATACGTGCCAGCAGTTCCCCGCCCTGGGCCTTGTCGACCAGCGGTACGAGTCGGAAGCCGACTTCGACTCCGATCAAATCAACCGGCTGCACATCGTCCCAGGACAGCTCGCGCTGCTCCGGCGGCACTGCAGCCGGGGTCGCCGCCGGCGCCGCGGCCGCGTCGGCAATCAGTTTGGCGCGCCGTTGCAGCAGCCACGCGCCGGCCCAGCAACCGGCGGCGAACAGCAGGAACGCGGCGTTCGGCATGCCCGGAATAAGACCCATGACACCGAGCACGCTGCCCGCGACCGCGAGACTGCGCGGCTGACGCAGCAGTTGCTTGGTCAGTTCCTTGCCGAGGTCCTGCGCCTTGGACATGCGCGTGACGATGATGGCCACGCCGGTGGATAGCAGCAGCGCCGGAATCTGCGCCACCAGGCCATCGCCGATGGTCAGCAGCGTATAGACGCGCGCGGCGTCGGTAAAACTCATACCGTGGCTGAGCGTACCGATGGCCAGCCCGCCGGCGATGTTGATGATCAGGATCAGAATGCCGGCGGTCGCATCGCCGCGCACGAACTTGCTGGCGCCATCCATCGAGCCGTAAAAATCCGCCTCGGCCCGCACCTCAGAGCGGCGCAAGCGCGCCTCATCCTGATTGATCAGCCCGGCATTGAGGTCGGCGTCGATCGCCATCTGCTTGCCCGGCATCGCATCGAGGGTGAAACGCGCGCTGACTTCGGAGATGCGGCCCGCGCCCTTGGTCACGACGACGAAATTGATGATCGTCAGAATGGCGAACACGACGATCCCGACCGCGTAGTTGCCGCCGACCACGAACTGACCGAAAGCTTCGATGACATGTCCGGCCGCAGAGGTGCCTTCGTGACCATGCAGCAGCACCACGCGCGTGGAGGCCACGTTGAGCGCCAGGCGCAGCAAGGTAGCCAGCAGCAGCACGGTCGGAAAGATGCCGAAATCCAGTGGCCGCGAGACATTCACGACCGCCATGACCACCAGCACCGATAAAGCAATGTTGAACGTGAACAGCACGTCGAGCGCGAGCGGCGGCAATGGCAGGATTACCATTGCCAGCACCGCCAGCAGCAGCAGCGGTGCACCGACGCCCCGTTGCAGCAAAAGTCGCAGCACCCCGGCCGAAGTGCCCACCGGAGTGCTTACCCCAAGCGGGGCTCTGTTGATCGTGAGTTCAGCCATGTGAGCCTTGAGGAGCAATTCTTGTGCCGCCGCTCGCTGACAAATTACCGGCGCGTCAGCACGCGACGCGCGTCACGGAAATCGTGCCGCCGCTGATCATTGCTCCGGCACCTCGACCGTTGGCGGCGCAGGGGCAGGCCCGCCCTGACGGCGAGCCGTGCGCAACTGATAGACGTACGTCAGGACCTTGGCGACGGCGGAGTACAGCCGCGCCGGAATCGCATCCCCGAGGTCGCAGTGCGCATGCAGCGCCCGCGCCAGCGGCGGCGCCTCGACGATGGCGACCTTGTGCTCGATGGCGAGTTCGCGGATACGCAGTGCGATGAGGTCCCGGCCCTTGGCGACCACGACCGGCGCGCGCATCCGCGTCTCCTCGTAGCGCAGCGCCACCGCATAGTGGCTCGGGTTGGTGATCACAACGTCAGCCTTCGGCACTTCCTGCATCATGCGTTTGCGGGCCATCGCCTGCTGCACGCGCTTGACCCGGGACTTCACCTCCGGGCTGCCATCGCTTTCCTTGTTCTCCTCCCGGATCTCCTGGCGGCTCATGCGCATGGACTTGTGGAACTGCCATAGCGCGAGCGGCACATCGATGATCGCGATCACGGCCAGTGCGCCGCCGAGCGCAATCAGTGCGGCGCCGCACAGCGTCAGCGCATGACTGATCGCCACCGGCGTGGGCTCTATGTTCAAGCTGGAATAGCTGTGGAATTGCTTGCGCAGCACGATGACCGCGACCAGCGCCACCAGGATCACGCGTACCAGCGCCTTGCCGAGTTCGATCAGACCGCGCAGCGAAAAAACCCGCCCGAAACCTGCAACCGGATTCAGGCGCGCGAAGTTGGGCACCAGCGCTTGCGCGCTGAACGTCCAGCCACCGATCGACAGTGGCGCCAGTATCGCGGCCGCCAGCAGCAGGCCCAGCAACGGCGCGGCGGCAAGTCCGCCCTGCAATGCTGCGTGGCCGAAGCGTAAGAGCATCTCACCGCCGTCGAAGGCCTCGGGGTTGGTGAGCGACAGACCCTCGCGCATGATCGCCAGCAGTCGTCCGCCGATCAGCGAGCCCAGAGCCAGCAGTCCGAGGCCGCCGGCGAGCACCACCGCGGCGGCATTCAGATCGCGCGAGCGCGGCACCTGCCCCTTGGAGCGGGCATCGTCGAGCCGCTTCTGTGTTGGGCTTTCTGTCCGCTCGCGATCGTCGAAATCGGCCATCGGCTACGCGCCCCCGACCAGCATGCGCATGAACTGGAACGCTGCGCTCAGCAGATCGGTCAATACGGTCTGTATGCCCGGCAGACCCAGCAGCACGATCACGAAGCCGAAAATCAACGTGACCGGAAAGCCGACCGCAAACAGATTGAGTGCCGGCGCGGCGCGGCTGGTGACACCGAAGGCAAGGTTGATCACGAGCATTGCCGTCATGCCCGGCAGCGCGACGCGCAGCGCGCCGAGGAACATTTCATCGCCCCAATCGGCAAGCGAGTGCAAAGCCTGCGCGCTTAAGCCGCTCGGTCCCACCGGCAGGCCGCGAAAGCTGCTAATCAGCGTCTCGATCAGCGCGATATGACCATCGAGCGCCAGGAACACCAGTATCCCCAGCAAGGTATAGAACTGGCCCAGCGCCGGCGTCGTCACGCCGCGCAGCGGATCGATGTTGAACGCAAAGCCCAGTCCCATGCCATTGGCCAGAATCTGGCCGCCAAGCGTGAGTGCGTCGAACATCAGTTGCAGCGCAAACCCCAGCGCAACACCGATCACGATCTGCTCCACGGTAGTGATGACACCGTCGGCAGACAATACGGTCATAGCTTGTGCATGCGGAATCATCGGCAGCGCCACCAGGGTCATGGCGCCGGCCAGTACGATGCGGATGCGCGGCGGTACGTAGCTTGCGCCGAACATCGGCGCCACCATCAGACAGGCGCCGATTCGCAGGAACGGCCAGAAGGCGCTGCCGATCCAACTCTCGATCTGCGGGAAGGTCAGTACCGGCACGGAAACGCACTAGCCGATCAGATTCGGAATACTTTCGATCAGCATGCGCGTATACCCGACCAGCTGCTTGAGCATCCAGGGACCGGCCAGCACCAGCGTCGCGGCGATGCCGAGCAGCTTCGGGATGAACGACAGCGTCATCTCATTGATCTGGGTCGCGGCCTGAAAGATGCCGACCAGAATTCCGATCAGGAGCCCGACCAGCAGCATCGGTGCGGCCAGCATCAAGGTCATTTCCAGCGCTCGCTGGCCGATCGTCATCACTGTTTCCGGGCTCATGCCTGCCTTCCGTCTAGCGATAAAAGCTCGCTGCGAGCGAACCCATGACCAGCGTCCAGCCGTCGACCAGCACGAACAACATGATCTTGAAGGGCAGCGAGATCAGCACCGGCGAGAGCATCATCATGCCCATCGACATCAGAACGCTCGCGACCACCAGATCGATGATCACGAACGGAATGAACAGCAGGAAGCCGATCTGGAATGCGGTTTTGAGCTCGCTGGTCACGAACGCGGGCACCAGCAGCGTCAACGGTACATCCTGCGGGCTGGCAAAACCCTTGCCGCCGGAGATGCGCACGAACGCTGCGATGTCACTCTCGCGCGTCTGCTCGAGCATGAAGCTCTTCAATGGCGCGACACCGTGCTCGAGCGCCGTCGTGGTGTCCATGCTGCCGGCCATGTACGGCACGACCGCATCGGTGCGAATCTTGTCAACCACCGGTGACATCACGAACAGCGTCAAGAACAACGCCAGTCCCACCAGCACCTGATTCGGCGGTGTCTGGCCCGCACCGATGGCCTGGCGCAGGATCGACAACACGATCACGATGCGCGTAAACGCCGTCATCATGAGCAATGCCGCCGGCAGCAGTGTGACGGCCGTCATCAGCGCCAGCAGCTCGATCGTCAGTGTATAGGTTTGGCCCCCGCCGCTACTCTGCACAGCGAGCGCAGGAATGCCCGGCGCGGCGGCGCTCGCCGCCACCGGCAAAGCGAGCAGCAGCGCTGTGAACAACACAGTGCGTAATCGCGCGCGCGCGCGCGCAGTATGGATGAGGCTCATTTGCCCAGACTCCTGAGCAACAGCGACTTGAATGAGGGTCGTGGCGGACCGTCCGGCACGCCCGGCGCCGCGCTGGCGGCCGTCGCGGCCCAGGCGCCGCTCGCCGGGGCTTCGACCACATGCAATGTGCGCACGTTGCCGGGCGCGACACCGATCAATATCTGACGTTCGCCGACTCGAATCAGTACCGCGCGTTCACGTGTACCGAGTGAGACTTGCGCCAGCACTTCGAGGCCGCTCGTGGGCAGCGCGCTCACGCCGCGAAAGCGGCGCGCGAGCCACGCGGCACCCAGCACCGCGCCGAGCACGAGAATCATGGCCACGGTTACCCGCAGCGTGCCGCCCGCCGGGCTGGGCGCGCTCTGCGCTGCCGGCGCGGCGAACGGCGTGTTGGCGGCGGCGCACGCAAGATCACTCCAGCTGGCGACGAGCGCCAATGTCAGTGAGACGCACCGCGCACGGCGTGCAGTTCCGCTTGCTACAGTACTGTTCAAGGCTCGCAGGTCTCCGCGCATGAATCGCCGCGACTTACGGAGCAACGCGCATGCCATGAGCCCCTGCGCGCGGCTAAGTCATTCTGCTGATTTGATTTGCGGCCAATCGAGCACTGTGACGTGGTCCACACTGCATTGAGACGCGCTCGCGCCGACAGATATTTGGCAGGCGCCTGTCGCCTGACGCCGACACAACCGCTGCATTCGCGTCTGTTACCACCGCGGCGTCAACCAATCCCGCATTGGGGCGCTTAGTGCGTCAATCTCTACCAACCGAGCATGAAGGGATGGTTATGCAAATCAATCAACTTCGGTACGCCGCCTGCGGCGCGTTAATAGCCGGACTTGCCGCCTGTGGCGGCGGGTCCTCGGGCATGATGGGATCGACTGCTGCGTCGGGCGCCGGATCAACGAGCACGCAGTCCGGCACGGTGCCGCTCATCGTCAGCGATGCCTCAGCGGATGATTGGGCGGCGATTGGCGTCAAGGTGCTCAGCATCGCGCTGATCCCGCAGGACGGCGCAAGCAATGTCACGGTCTATACCGCGCCGTCCGCCCAACCTTATGTCAACCTCGAACAGCTCGATCAGCTGGGCGAGATTCTGGGCAATGTGTCGGTGCCGATCGGCACCTATACCGGTGCGCTCGTCACGCTGGGCGGCAACCCGGGCGATGTCATGCTGACGGTAGCCGCGGATCCCGAAACCGGCTTCAGCCTGCCGGCGGGTACGGCGGTGGCCTCGTCCGATATCGAGATTCAGCACACGCAGGGCAGCTCGCCGAATAGCGTCGTGCCGATTTCGGTGAGCTTCGTCTCGCCGCTGGTCGTCACCACCAGCCAGAACAACGCCCTCGATCTCGAATTCGATCTGTCGCATCCGGCCTTCATTGTCGGCCATATGCCACCGGGCGCGGCCAGCATGCAGTGGGCCGTGAACTTCACCGGTCCGGTGCGCCACCGGCCGATCGCCGACATCACGCGATTGGTGCTGCGCCATATGTATGGCAGCGTCACCGGGATAGCGAGCGACAACTCCGCCATCACGATCACCAGGGATTTCGCGACTCTGCCGGCGCAGACGCCGGAAACCTCGGTGGCAAGCTCGCAGTCTTTGACAATCCTGGCCGATGCGACCAACGGCACGCTGTTCTACGACGTGGATGCCAAGACCAGCACTACCATCATGAACTTCTCGACTGAAAGCAGCCTGACCGGCAAGTTCGTGCGCATCGCGGCGCGCTATCAGCAGAACGGCACGCTGGTGGCGACGCGTATCTGGGCGAGCAGCAGTTTCGCCAGCATCTGGCTGAGCCCCGAAGGCCACGTGCTGCACGTCAATGCCACGACCGATATCGTCACGATCGAGAATGAATCCGGCGTCGGCGTGCCGATGCTGGTCGACGCCAACACGCAATTCTATTTCCGCCAGCCCGCCAGCGCCGTCGCCGATGCGACCCCGATCGGCACCGGGCCTTCCTTCCTGACGAGTGAGGATCTGGTGCGCGGCTTCAAGGTCCACGCCAGCGCGGTTGATCCGTTGGCCACGCCGATGGTGGCGCAGAGCATCGACATCGAGACGGCGGCCTACTCGGGCACGATCTCGCAGGCCAGCACCACCGGGTTCACCTATACCCGTAACTACCCGCACGCGAGCGACGACTACATCGTCACGCTGAACTACATTGCCGCGGCCAGCGCGAATGGCAATGATGACAACGGTACCGCCATCAGCGGATACAAGTGGTGGAACTTTGCCTACCCGACGCTGGTGGACTCCGGCAGCACCGCGATCGGCGATTTCGTGACCGCTACCGACGGCACTGTGGCCTTCGGCGGTACGGCGCCGGGCATATCAGCCTGGGGCGTGAGCTATGCCAGGTGGGCTGACCCGGCGAATACCCTGGGTTGGAGTGCGGCCGCCACGGTCCTCGAGCCGGTGCCGGTACCGACGGTCTCGGTGGCCACGGCACTCGCCGCCGCCGCCAGCGGTTACGCCTTCACGGTCACCGCCGCCGACGGCACGCAACCGGTCACTGTCGATGTCAACAACGGCAGCGGCGAGGCCACCTTGGTCTACCAGCTCGACTACAGCAACGGCGTTGCGACCATCAGCCCCGTGGACATTACGACGGCCACCGGACTGATGACGCTGACCGACGGTCTGGCAGTCGGGACGAAAGTGAAAATCTCAGCCATAGCGCAGAGCGATGGCACCTTGAAGGCCTACGTGGTGACGTACTTCACCAACACCACCCCGGCGAGCTGACGAGCACGCAACATTACGGGGCCCTGACGGGCCCCCTTTCTTTGAGCTCGACTATCCGAGTGCCGCCTGCAGCATCTCGATGTCGGTCTGCGACTCGAGCATGATGCGCACCAACGCCGAATCGCTGAGGCCGAGCGCCGCCGCGGCCGGCGTCTGGGCCAGCACCGAGTCGTCGGCGCTGTTGTTGGCCATCTGCGTAGCGACGTTGACCGCGACGATCAACAGGTCCTGCAGATCCGGGTCGCCGGAATGGCTACGATCAAGCTCATACTGCCCGCCTACCGCCGCAGCCAGTTCGTCGCCCAATTTCCAATTCTCGATCAGCGCCTGACCAATGCTCGGATGCCAGCTGCGCAGTTCTTCATCGTCATTGCCGAACGCCTCGGCTTGGTCCTTCGGCGTGCGCGCAAGAATGTAAATTTTACCGATGTTGTGCAGCAGGCCGGCCAGCATGGCTTCATCCATGCGCACACGGTGCGATTCCTTGGCCATGGCATGCGCGAGCGCGGCAACGCGCACGCCTTCCTGCCAGCATTTGTCCAGATTCGCGCGGATATGCACCAGATCCGCGGCGCGGCGCAGCTGCGCCGTGGCATAAGCGAGCGCTGCGGTGCGGATATTTTCGTGTCCGATGCGGGTGATGGCGACTTTCAGGTCTGTGACGCGCGAGCCGCCGCGGTGCAGCAGCGTCGAGTTCGCCATGGTCAAAATGCGTGCGGCTAGCCCCGCGTCGGAACTGACCACACGGGCAATGCGCTCGCCCGTGACGGACTCGTTGGAGAGCACCTGCTGCACGCGCGCCGCCGCGTCCGGAAAGGACGGCAGATCCACGCGTCCGACCGACAATTCCTTGGCGAGCTCGCTGACGAATTGGAACAGTGACTGATGCGTTGCCGCCGCTTGGGCCTGGGGCTGGAGCATCGCTGGCACGTTAGAGGTCTCCTGAATCCATTGCCGCCTGCTCGACATATCGGCCGAAAGCAATGTTTCTTAAACCCGATTACTTCAGTTTACGGATGCGCTCGGCGGGACTGATAACGTCCGTCAGGCGGATGCCAAACTTGTCATTGACCACCACCACTTCGCCGTGCGCGATCAGGGTGCCGTTGACGTACACATCCAGCGGTTCGCCGGTGCCACGATCCAGCTCGACCACCGAGCCCTGGTTCAGCTGCAGCAGGTTGCGGATGCTGATACGGCTGCGGCCGACCTCCATGGACAGTGTGACCGGGATATCCAGCACCACGTCGAGATTCAATTCACGGTTTGCGCCGGCGTCCGGCGCCTCGGGCTTCAAATTGCCCAATTCGGCCGGCTGCGGCTCTATGGCTTTTGCGGTTTGTGTGCTCATGACTTGCCCACCACGACGTTACTTAATATCGGCGGCTTGCGCCGCATGACTCGTTGGGAAACCTTGACGGCTTGCTGGCCGCGCGAGAGGCCGTAGCCGCCGCGCAGCACCGGCACACCCTCGGCAAACAGCGTGACCTCGCCGTCAAAATCGCAGGGAATGACATCGCCGGGTTTCAGATCGACCAGGCGACCGAGCGACAGCGTGCTATGTCCGAGCACCGGTACCAGCTCGACCTCCGCCTCCTCGATCTCCTCGCGCAGCGTCCGATTCCAGTTCTCGTCGTGCTCCATGCGGTCGCTCTGCATGCCGGAGTCGAGCAGGTCGCGAATCGGCTCGATCATCGCGTACGGCATCGTGACATGCAGTTCACCACCACCGCCGTCGAGCTCGATCTTGAACGAGGTGACGACCACGATTTCCGATGGACTCACGATGTTGGCGAAATGCGGATTGATCTCGGAATTGATGTATTCGATGTTGATCGCGCTGCAGATGCTCCAGGCCTCTGTCAGGTCGGCAAACGCCTGGCGCAATACCATTTGCACGATGCGTCCTTCGGTCAACGTGAATTCACGGCCTTCGATCTTGGCGTAGCGGCCGTTGCCGCCGAAGAAATTGTCGACGATGGCGAACACCAGCGTGGCGTCGAGCGTCAGCAACCCGGTGCCGCGCAGCGGGTTGATCTTGATCAGGTTCAGGCTCGACGGAACATGCAGGTTCTGCGTGTATTCGGTGAATTTCTGTACCTTCACCGGTGCCACGGCGATTTCGGGCGTGCGCCGAAGCATGTTGAACAGGCCAATGCGGAACAGCCTCGCAAAGCGGTCGTTGATCATCTCAAGCGTCGGCATGCGACCGCGCACGATACGAATCTGCGTCGCAAAATCATAGTCCCGAACCTTGCCGGGTTCCTCCGGCGGCGGGGTCGTGGGCACCGCGCCGTCGTCGACGCCCTTGAGCAGCGCGTCGATCTCATCCTGATTGAGGATCTCGGCGCTCATGTCTATTGGATCACGAAGCTCGTGAAGTACACGCTCTCGACCAGCTTGGCATCGCCGCCCTCGGCGCCGATGACCTTGCGCACCGCCTCGAGCGCCGCGGCGCGCAGTTTTTCCTTGCCATCGGCCGACAGTAGCGTGGTGTTGTCCTGGCTCGAGAACAGCAGCACCAGGTCATTGCGCACTGCCGGCTCATTGTTCTTGAGCATCTCCAGCGTCGCGGCATCGCGCGTCATGGCCTCGACCATGACCTGCAGATAGCGCGCGCTGCCCTCGGTACCGAAGTTCACGACAAAGGCGGGATCGAACTTGTAATAGAGCGCCGGCGAGCGTGGCCCCGCCGGTTTTTCGGCGGTCGCGCTCGCCGTTCCGGCCTCTGATTTGGGTTTGAAGGCGAGCCAGCCGCCGGCGCCAGCGCCGGCCAGCACCAGCGCAATGATGATATAGAGCAGCTTACCCTTCTTCTTGGGCGTGTCCGACTTCGCTTTGGGCGTAGCCTCAAGTTTTGCAGCGTCTGTCGCCATAGTCAGTGTCGCTCTCTTAGGTGCACGGAAAGTTAGCTTGCTTGCCTACGAAGCAAGCCGTGTGCCAGTGCTGAATCTGCCGGCAATGACGGAAATTTGTCGCTCGCAGCACATACTCAGGCGTACTCATCGATCAATCCCACACTACGCGTCACACTGGCGGCGATCGGCTCCTCAGTCGACTCAGCGCCGACGACGCCATGAGTCCGTGCGCTCAACGACTGTGACCCAGATCGCGCTTCGCCTTGCACCTGCGCCTGACCGAGCGTCAATCCGCCGTGGGCCAGCATGGCACGCAACGTCGGTACGCTCTGTTCCAGAGCGCTGCGAGTCTCGGCATGCGCCGCGACGAAACTGACATTGATCTGCGAGGCCTGCATATCGATGTGAACTTCCACCGGACCCAGGTGTTCGGGCGAGAGCCGCAAGGTCGCGCTCTGAATGTTGGCCGCCGCAAACAATTGCACTTGGGCGGCTACGGCATGGGGCCAGCTTGGATCGGATACCGGCACAGCAATCGAATGCTGTGCCGTACCGGCCTGCACCGCGCCACCTGGCAACCCGCGCACCAGGCTCGCGAGCGCCGACAGGTCTGCCGTCGAGGCGGCATTGGCTGCGCTGGCCTGATCGCTGGTCGCCGGCGCGAATGAGGCCGTCGTGGCCTGCGTCAACTTGGGCGTCGCGGCGCTGGCGGCTTCTGAGTACCAGGCGTTGCTTAAAGCGCAGGCACTACCGAGCACCGAATCGGCGCTCCCGGAATTGTCGCTCGCGTCAGAATCCTGCTCGGCCGAGTCTTGCGCACCACTGACCAACGTGCCGATGGGGCTCGCCGGAACGCTCGGGGCAAGCAGCCCTATCGCCAGCGCCGTCAGCTGGCTCGCGCTCGCGGCATCGTTGCTCGCAGCAGCGCGGTGGCTGGCGGCCTTCGTGCCGCCACTATCGCCGGTCTTGCTCGACTTCGGCGGGGTACCCGTGAGCACAG
>OBLW0100000281.1_pt1 | contig 43841 bp, 23 predicted proteins | sample 1520161 | NCBI WGS metagenome assembly OBLW01 (sample SAMEA3539309, study PRJEB22396) | soil metagenome | biome: tundra; feature: field; material: soil | place: USA | collected 2010-05 | depth 0.15 m
ATATAGATGATCACTACAACGCGATCCTGTCTGCGATCTCTTTGGTGGATTTTCGCGAAACGTCTGCCAGTTCGGCATAGCGTGGCCATTTGGCCACGGACCTTTTTATCCTCTCCAGAATCTCCGGTGCGTTTTTTAACCCGTGCTGTTTGCCCAATGATTGAAGTTGGGATGTGCCGGGATTCCTTCCCTCGCCCATGACAAGCATGCTTTGCTCGCCGCCCGGGCCATAGGAAAAGACCAGATCGTAGGCGGGCGCGAAGATCCACTCGTTTCTCGCGTTAAGAAGGAACGAAAAGTTCTTCACATGATCGTCGCGGTTATGAGCAAGGACGTTGAAGCAGGCCAACGCATAGGCCTTTTCCGCATCCTTAATATTCCTGGTCAACGCCAAGGTCACGCGCAGAACCATATCGTAGTCGAGGCTAGGACTGCGATGATCGGCATGTATCAGGCCACCAAGGCTATGCATATGGATGCGAGCATCTCCGTCCCGGTCGAAGCGTTTCGTCCCGAAATATTTGTTCCTTCTCGTGCAGAAAAGATGGGTTTCAGATATCTCCACGCCTGCATCCTTTGCCATCAGGCTATAGGCGTATTCGATAGCTCCTACGTCTCGTGCGTCCTGGGAAGACGGAAACTTGATCATCCAGTGCGCAAAGCCGGGTTGCAATTCCTGCTGGCCGTGAATGATCCTTTTCTTGTCGGCGCTCACTTGCGCCACGATCTTGGGCCGGGCACCCGAAGAGGAGCCATTTAGCCGCAGTAGCTCCTCGAATACCTCTTCGTTTTCTCCGGCCAGCACGGCGGCTGATTCCTCGGCGAGTCTGTCGAGCGACAGTGGAGCATTATCAGAGTTTTCGAGACTCAGCTCCGGCTCGTAACTGAGAGCGCCCATGCCGTGCCGTCCCACATAGGCCAGCCGGTCGAGCGGATTCAGTTGGCCGCGATGGATACCATATTTTTCCACCGTGCGGTCGAGCAGAAGGCGGCCCCATCCGTCCGGCAGGCTGTCATTGAATACGCCGAACAGGCCGTCGAAGATCGTGGTGTCCGCGACGGACACGCCAGGCCTGAGGGGAAGTTTGATCGGCGAAATTTCGATTTCTGACGCGATGAATGAGGCATCATACTCGAAAAGGACCCGCCTATCCTTGAACGCGAGGCGCCCTACCTTGCGGCGTTGGTTTTGTGCGTCCAGATAGATGGTCAACAACTCTGTCGGGCTATACGCCATGGTTGCGTCCTTTACTTCCCGTCGCTCTTCGCCGCAACGACGGCGTGGTCAGCAGGGCGTCGAGCGATTGAGCGGCTGGGATTGGCTGGTGTTCCACTGCCAGCTTGTCGAAATCGTCAAGGCACTCCAGCACCAAGGCTAGATTCAGAAGCGAATCCAGCGCGATCAATCCTTCGCGCTCAAATCGCTTCAGCGAACTCCAGGTCACGCCCGAGCGCGCCGCCAGTTCTCTCTGCGTCAGGTTCATGGCAAGACGCCGGGCCTTGAACCGCCCTGCAATTCCTGTCTGTACCTCTTGCACCGTACTGAGATAAAACGCCAATATATTGCCTCTTCAACACTATTATATAACATAATAGTCAATGTATTAGCCTTAAATCAGAAGCATGAACCATTGTTCCGGGACCATTGGCTGAATTACTCTTTGGCGGGGACTACGACAGGAGAAATACACCTAATCCTGCAACCGAAGTTGCGAGCGTAAACCAGGCTACTTGGTATTTATCTTTTCGTTAACACCAGCTCACGCCTTCGGCATAGATGATGCTGCTCAGTCCACCGGACTTCACTTGGCAGGATTCCTGTGTGCTAACTAACAGCATGACTGTACCAAGGTGGCAGCATGGGTTTGTTCAGGGTGGCAGAATGCGGTGCATTCTGCACGAGCAGCGGCAGGATATGGGAGGCGACCTCGCCGACCGCATTCCGATAGGGTTTCCTTTGTTTTTTCGGCACACTGTTTGCACACCTGCATGCGCGCGACATCGCGAAGGTCGCAATCAGTCTGCTTGGGAAGGCTGATGCCGGATCAGCATTCCGGAACTCGACCGGTGGGGACCATCATTATAGAATCAAGCACTTGCCTTTAGAATAAGCCCGCACGGAAGCACTGTAGTCTCGTCGCCTAAGGTACTGATTTGACACATTTGTGCACGCGCGGCATGGCACAGTCTACGACACAGCTGATTTGAAGCTATGTTGGCTGCCTTTTTGCGAACGATTTTCACGCATGCGAGTCAACGTGACGGGCGACAATCGAAACTGCCGATCCTTGAACCAAGTCGCTGGCGTAACGGACGCTGCTGCGTGGGCTTTCCCCCGGCATTGTTGACCGTGTAAGCCTCGGGTCTTAGGAGGTCTACCGTGCTCCATCTTCGGCAACGTATGCTGGATGACGCGCGTCGGTGATACAGAACGAGCCAATATTTTGCTCTGAAACTGGAGTCCGCACTCCGCAAATCGACGCTCCACGGCCTTGCAGCATCCTACAAGCCTTCAGTCACCCATTGAAATCCCATGTCCATTTGTAGATCACCGCGTCCGTCGCAAACACCAGCGACTTACTCAATCATTTGCCACTGCCGACTCTCTAAAGGCTGACATCCATACCCATACTGGTCATCGGTACGCAATGACCGATTCGACCCTCTCGTTTAGGAATACTCTTCCGTTGTTGAAATTCGAGGGGTGCGAAGCTCTTGACAAGTGCGCGAGAGTGACCGGAAGTTTTGGTGAATTCCGAGTCCTTATCGTAGCGTTTTTGCTTGCGAAAAAGGCGTGAGGCCCGAGTCGGCATTTTTCCAAAGATTCTGGAAGTTCTTGTAAGTGGAAATACTCCTGGCGCGATCGCCGGAAAGCTCATAGGCACGCGCGAGCTCGAGAATAGCCATGGCACTGACAGGGTCAGTCAGAGTCAGCTGCGGATGATCGAGGATTTTTTGAAACTCCGCGGCCGCCTGTGCTCCCTGTCGGGCGGCAAGATATGCCTCGCCACGGAAGTAGATGGAATAGCAGGTCAGAAAGGCTACACGATCCACTGCATGAGAGCCAAATTCGGTGGGCGCGGCTACAGCAAGTTCGCTGAGGATGGCAATCGGATCATCCACCCGCGCACCGCTGTGCAGAGCCGCCGCGGCGCGGATCATGGGAAGATATTGATCGCGCACCATGGTATTTTCCGGAAAGCGCTTAGCGAGGTCGTTGGCCAGGCGCAAGGCCTCAGCGGAGTCGCTCGCAACCGCGAACGCTACTGCGGCAACTGCTTCTCCTTCGCGTCCCGAAGAGAGCTGCAGAGCTTTTTGCGCCTGCTGCCGGACTTGGGTCCGGTTTCCGGCCCAGGCATCGTTCAAGGCCGCCTGGGCCAAATAGAGAGACGCGCTGTCTGGTTGCTTAGCGTCCAACGCCATTTCGACTGCCCGCTTTGAAATCGAGCGAGACTCATTCAACCTTCCTTCACGAGCCGCGGCCTGAGCTTGGTAGTCAAGCAGAATGTCTTCAAACTCCGGCGCACCCTTCAATAGAGCGGCTTGCCGAGCCATCTCCTGCGTGTCTCTCTGCTCATAGGCAATCAGGTAGAGGCAAATATGGAGCCACGGGCTATCAAGTTGGCGGGCTCGCGCCGACTCGGCCGCAGCCTTGGCTTCCGGCAATTTCCCCAACGCCAGGTAAGAGCTGACGAGGTTTCCATTCCAGATGCGGCTGCCGGGATTGCGCCGCATCGCCTCCTGAGTTGCCTCGAGGGCATGATCGTATTGCCCGAGCAGGAAATAGACGTTTACGGCGTTGCCAATTGGTATATCGTCATGAACGTAGATTTGGGATCGCAACTCATAGGTCTTGCGCGTCTCGTCCAAATCACCGGTTACGAATTCGTGATAGAGCGAGAGGATGAAGAGTTCTTCATGCTGGCTCACGTGCTTGCGCAGATCGTAGGCGCTGCGGAGATTTTCGGCAGCCTGCCCCAGTTCACCCATGTTAATGTTGCAGACCGCCAGCCGCGCGTAAGCCATGGCAAACTTCGGATCGAGCGTGATGGCCCGCTGAAACAGCTCCGCGGCCCCGGCCTCATCGAGTTTGACGACATGGACCTGAAAGCCGAGGCTATAGGCCTGGAGGGCTTCCAAAGAGGCGGTGGTGACGTTCTCTGGAGGGGCATCGTATTGTTGCACTGAAGCCAGTGACTCACCGAGGTGGCGGCGGAGCTTGGCGGCGCTTTTGGCCATTGCGTCGAGGACGTGTTCTTTGCTGTCGGACTGCGCCTGTTCTGTATCCAAAATTTCGCCGGTATGACAATTGATTGCCCGCAGGCCCAGGACGTATTGCTTGCCGAGAGCAGCGATCGATCCGTCGATGACGACGGCGTTGCCGGTGCGCTCACAAACTTCCCGCGCCAGATCCTCGGTCAGCCGCGTGTCCTTCTCCTTACCCATCAGAGCCAGGGTCTGCGCGACCTGCGCATCGGATAGAAGGCTGAGATAGGGCGATTGCTCCAACTGGGCCGCCAACCCCTGGCGCAAGGCATGATCGAAGATCACATCCCCCGTCGTGTTGGTAAAGTCAGCCAGCACAAGTGTGCCGGTATTGGCCGCGGCTCGGTTGTACGCGTGGGTCCAGAGAAAATAGACTGCTCCGGCCGCCAACAGCGTTCCAACCGCAGCCAGCGGCCATCCCAACCGCCGGCTTCTGGGTGAGGCAGGCGCCGGCGTGGAGATCTCGGCTGGAGGCGGGTTCGCGGCTTTGCGGGAGGAGAAGCATGGGACATAGCCTCCCTTGGGAAGGGAAATCTGAACTGCCTCCTCTTTGCCTTGGTGCGCATAGTAGAGATCAAGAGCGGAGCGCAATCTCCGCGCCTCAACGCGTACGACGGGGTCTGTACGGGTGTCGTAGGAGTCTTTGCGTCCGCAGACTTCGACGCCGATATGGTATTCCTTCAGATCTCCCGACTGGCCTTGCAGAGTTTTCTCAACAACATAACTGAGGAAATGCGTGAGTCGTTCCGAGCGCAGAAAAAGGTCGCTCGCCAGGATTCGTTGGAGTGCTTCTTTGACTTCGTCGCACGAAACGGGTACTAAGAGCGATTCGAGGTTCTCAGACGCCGCTAGTTCGAGTTCCTGTAACTCTTTTTGTCTCACCTAACGGCCCGCGCCCAAACAACCATCCATTTTACCGTAAAAAGCAACTGTGCCCGCGGTAGTGTGGGATCGCTGTCTTACGATCCCGCACTCTGGTACGCATCACGAAAGTAACCCCTACAGGCTTCGCGCCTGTTTACAGAGTGTCTTAGCCTCCTTAGTCCTATTCTCACTGCGCCTTTTGAACTTTCTTCTCCGCTTTAGGTAAGCCGTTTTACGGTAAAACACTTACTTTGCCCCCCAGCATTCGCTAGGCTCGCGGCACTGAAACTATACAGATTGTGGTCCGCTAGCAGAGCGGTTACTGACCTGCTAGCAGACGCTATTTTGTTGCAGGACAGCCTTAGTGCGTTTAGCGAAACTCTCTCCGAGACGCGATCTGCCGCCGCAATTCAAAGTGCAGCCGACGACAGAAGAGCCAGTGTCTGCGAACCGCAGGCCGCACCTGCCGACGATGTCGATGTATTGGGGTTTGTTGAACATGGCTGGGGGAAGGACGAGGCTTCCAAATATGCATCTCGCGTCCCCGTGAACTCAACCTGTCGTTACCCGCAAGATTCGCTCAGTTTGCTGGAAGTCTGTCCAGGACTGAAGGACGTTTCACAAATTCCATCACTATCAGGCAGTTGGTTAATTCGGAGGGTACAGATGCACTTCAAAAGGTCATCGCTGTTGGCTATCATTCTGGCTTTGACGTCATTTCTCTCGGGATGCGGCGGCTCGGGTTCCGCGCCGTCCGTCTCGGTAACCGCGTCTGCATCTTCAGTGGACGGAACAGACGCGGTCACTCTGACCGCAACCGTCACCAACGACCACAACCCCGGCGGCGTTACCTGGAGCGTGAGTGGCGGAGGAACGCTATCGAATACGACCACCACGGCGGCTACCTACACGGCGCCGGCGGCCACAAGCTCATCGCAGCCGGTGACGATCACTGCAACCTCGGTCGCCGACGCCACCAAGACCGGAACCGCGAGCATCACCGTTGCGGCAATGCCGTCGGTTACCTCGACGAGTACAAATCTTACGGGCGCGGTGGGAAGTACATACTCAATCACGTTATCCGCCAGCGGCGGAATTGCTCCCTACACGTGGGCCCTTGGCAGCGGCACCACACTACCGTCGTGCCTGACGCTGAAATCGACAGGTGTTCTGACCACGGCCTCCGGAACCGCGCCTACAGCCGCATGCGCGGGAAGCTACAGCAACATTACTTTCAAGGTCACCGATTCCGGAACACCGACGGCACTTTCGGCGACTTCGTCGGCGCTGACAATTACCATTACCGCGCCGTCGATCGCGTTCCCGTCTTCTGTGGCAAGCGGAACTGTGGGCACGGCCTACAGCGCCAGCGTTGCGGCCACCGGAGTCCTGGGTGCGACTACCTATAGTTTGGCCAGCGGCGCGTTGCCTCCCGACCTGAGTTTGAACGCCAGCACAGGCGCCATTACCGGAACCCCAAAAGCCGCGGACGTGGGCACGGCCGCATTCCAGATCTCGGCCATCGACGCATATGGCGACACGGCGACCTCGGGAACTCTGACCATCACGATCGTGGCTGCCCCAGCGATCACATTTGGCAGCGCGCCCACTGCCACGGCCACATTTGGAGTGGCCTATTCAAGCAGCACCAGTGCCGCAGGAGGCGCGGGCACGCTCACTTACAGCCTGGCCAGCGGCGCATTGCCGCCCGATCTGACACTGGCAAGCACCGGGGCCATCACAGGAACCCCGAAGGCCGCAGACATTGGCACCTTCGGCTTTTCAGTCAAGGCGACCGACGTCTACGGAGACTCGGCCACTTCGCCTTCCTACACCATCGTGGTCAGCTACCCAGCCGTGACCATTGCACCCGTAGCCGGCAGTTTGCCGTTTGCGGTTACAGGACAATCGTACACACAGACACTGACCGCGTCAGGCGGCAGCGGAGCCGGCTTCACCTGGGTGGTCACCGGGCTGCCCGCAAGTGGAATCAGCTATAGCGCCAGCAGTGCAACATTGACGATCAACGGTCCGGCCACCACTGCGGGCCCAGTCGACTTCTCCGCAACAGCAACCGACAACGCGAGCAACAGTGCGGGGCCAATCGCCTACAGCATCCAGGTCTACAGTCCTGTGACCATTCCATCCACCATTCCGGCCACGCTCCCTGCTTCGGCGACGGTGAACGTCGGATATACCGGTACCGTAGTTGCAACAGGCGGAAGCGGGAACTATTCCTGGACCGTGACTGGCTTATCAGACGGCTTGACCTCGTCATCGAGCGGCGGGACGTTGACTATCAGTGGAACGCCCACATCGGCAACAACAGTTACTGCCAACGTGTCAGTCAAAGACACCACCACCAACGTGACGTCAGGCCCGTTTGCCTATGCGATCACGGTGTATGCGACGGTGACGCTGCCTGCAACAAATCCATCGACACTGGGACCGGCGATTGAAAGCACGCCGTACAGCGGGACGATCATCGCAGCCGGTGGCAGCGGGAATTACTCCTGGACGATAACCGGCCTACCCGCCGACGGCCTAAGCAGTTCAACAAGCGGCGGGACGCTGACCATCAGCGGAACGCCCGGCGCAGCGCCCACCACTGTTCCGTTTACCGCCAAGGTGACAGACACCACCACCAACCTCAGCTCCGGGCCGATTAACTATTCAGTCACGGTGTACGCACCGGTCACGGTTGACGCCACGACGTTGCCCACCACAGCCAATGCAACCGTGCCGTACACCGGAACGATAACTGCGTCGGGAGGCAGTGGGTCAGGATATAGCTGGACAGTGTCCGGACTCTCGGATGGGCTCACCTATTCGGCCAGCGGCGCAACGCTGACCATCAGCGGAACCCCAACGTCGGCGGCAACCGTCACCGTCACCGCGTCTGTGAAGGACAGTGCCGGAAACGCTGCGGGACCTTCCAACTATACGATCACGGTCTACGGCGCGCTCACTCTGCCCACTTCTAACCCCGCGACGCTTGGGCCTGCGATCATCAACACCGCATACACAGGAACGATTGTTGCGTCCGGCGGTAGCGGGAACTACTCATGGACGGTCACTGGTCTGCCGACCGACAGCCTCAGCTACTCGGCGACCGGCGGAACCCTAACCATCAGCGGGACGCCGGGGTCGGCAACCACGGTTCCATTCAACGTGACGGTCAAGGACACCACCACCGGCATCAGCGTAGGACCGACCGGATATAGTGTGACGGTCTACAACGGCCTAACGTTGCCCTCTCCAAATCCGTCCACGCTGCCCTCCGGGAATGTGAATCAGGCCTACACCGGATCGATTGTTGCGGTAGGCGGCGTAGGACCTAACTATATCTGGACCGTCAACGGGCTCGGCATTTCTCAGGCCGGCTTGTCCGTGACACTTTCCGATGGCCTGAGCGCGACCACCACCGACAACAACACGCTCACCATTACTGGCACACCCACCGCGGCCACGACTGGCGGCAGCCCGATCCCGGTTAGTGTCTCGGTGTCAGACAGCGGAGGCCACAGCGCCGGCCCGATCGGCTATAGCATCACGGTCTACGGCCCATTGTCGCTTCCCACGCCCGATCCTTCGTCGCTGCCGGCGAACGGTTTCACCAACGTCGCCTACACGGGATCGATCAACGCCTCGGGTGGCAGCGGCAATTACTCCTGGTCGGTTTCCGGCCTGCCGTCAGATGGATTGAATGTAAGTGGTGGCACGAACGGCAGCACACTCACCATCAGCGGCACGCCGACGAAGCCCGCATCCGGCGGCAATCCAGTCACGGTCACATTCGACGTGACGCTGACGGACGCCTCGTCCAACACCAGCATCACGAAGAGCGGATACAACATCATCATCAGCTATCCGACCCCGGTGTCTCTGCCGGCAACCAACCCGAGTTCGCTTCCTTCGGCGACGGTCACTCAGAGCTACGGAGGCGCGATCAATGCGTCTGGTGGAGTGGGGCCGTATTCGTGGTCGATCAACGGGGCTGCCGTTACATCGAATGGCCTGAGTCTCGGGAACGGCCTGACGGCCTACAACACCGGCGGCAACACATTGAACATCAGCGGAACGCCGAGTGCTACGGGAACTGTCGCACTGACCAACGTCAAGGTGACCGACACGCTGAACACCACCGACACTAAGAGCTACTCCATCACCGTGAGCCCGGTATCGACACTGCAGATCACGTTTGACTGGATACCGCAAGGCATGGTGAATATGCCTTACACCTTCGAAGCCCTCATTATTAACGGTGGCAATGGCCCTTACACGGTCAGTTATACGGACGTCCCGGCGGGGCTTTCGCAACAGAGTGGAACCTGGCACCTGGTAGGCACGCCCACCAGTTCGGGCTCGACCACGGTCACCGTCAAGGTAACAGACAGCTCGACGCCAACGGCTCAGACTCAGACTACGACCTTCACTCTGCCGGTAGTTCCACAAACAGTTGCTGCCAAAAACAGCGAACTGAGCGGACAGTACGCCTGCTACCTCCAGAAATTCTGGAATGGCGGTGTAACGGGAGGCACCGGTAAAATGCTCTATCGCGGCGGCATGGTCTTTGCGTTCTCCGCAAACGGCAGCGGCAATATCACTGGGGGTGAAATTGACGCGAACAGTCCTTACAGTGGCTATGCGAGCGCTTCCACGATCGGCGCGCTCAGCGGCACCTACGCCGTCGGCGCTGACAACCGTGGGTACCTGCTCTTCGGCGTAGGCGGCGGGTCGATGGTCCTGGCCCTCGCCGGCGGCAACCTCGACAGCAGTAGCCACTTCTCCGAATTTGCCATAGTGATTATGGATGATGCAGGCTCATCGCCAAATGGTCAGTACGGCAGCGGCCACTGCTTCAAACAGAATACGACATCCTCGCTCAGCGGTATCCAGCTCAGCGGCGGCTACGTCTTCGGTGATAGAGGCGAGACCGCCGATGGAAACCTCTCCGCGGCGGTTGGCTCCGTACAGTACAGCGGCGGCAACATGTCCGGCGTGATGGATCTCGTCAACGCCGGGACCTTGAACTCGAATATGAACATCTCCGGCACCTACACAACAACCGACGCCTACGGCCGCATGATCATGACGGCTGGCCCCGCGGGCCAACCCAGCCAGGCCAACCCCAACGTGGTTTACATCACCAACAATGCAGTTGGAGAAGCCGTAATCATGAGTGCAAACGCGCACAACGCGGCCAACAATGCCGATTTCGATATCGGTGAATCACGCGCACAGAACGCGGCGCACGTCGCCGCTGCCTATCCGTTCAATGGGCCGTCAGTGCTCTACGAATCGGGACTGAACGGCGACCTGACCAGCTACGATACCTTCGTGGGGCAGATTTCGGGCAGTTCCAGCACCACATCCGTCAACGTGAACAAGATCATCGAGAACAGTGGTGGAACCACCCAGGCCCAATCTCACGGCACGATGCATTACACCACCAGCACTCCGAGCGGCCGCACGACGCTCACTGAGCTAAGCGGGGCCATATTCTACGTTTACGACACCAACTCCGCCGCGGTACTCTTCGCAGATTCTAACAATGGCCAAACGACCAAAACGCAAACCCAGATCGGCTGGCTAGAGCCGCAGACCGCACCCAGCTCGGGCACGTGGTCTTCCGGCAATCTGGCCGCCAGCTACTTCATGAGCCCGGTGTCAAACGGCGACTACAACAAAGACTTCGGTTCCGGTGTTCTTACCTTGAATAGCAGCGGCGCATTCACTAACTTCGCGCAGGAGGACGGAGGCTGGAATTGGGCTGACTGGGATGAGCCGCTCTCGGGCAGCAGTTCCGTAACAGCAACAGGTGTTGTTGTACCCGACACCACTAACGACCCAACCGGCGCATTCGGAATCTTCGATATGAATATGACGGAGGGCGGCTCGACATCGACGCAAGTCTATTGCGTCGCGATCAGCGTGGACAAGGCAACCAATTCCAGTACCCAGGGGCGCCTCGTCTGCGTTGACGCCGGCAGCAAATCGCCGCAACTCACAATCATTTCAGAGTGAGGTTGGCCCGAATAGACAGCCTGCAGTTGGCATTTTCAAGCCCCGCCTTCGGACGGGGCTTGTCTTTATCGGCCTAAGAGTTACATGCGACGGATCCAGAGGTGCCACCTTTGCCAGTCTTTTTGAAGACGCCGAAACTCGAACGGGAAGCGGCCATCCTCTTTCATCTCCGCTGTTGCCGACAGGTGCTTTGCCCGCCGGGTGAGGAGAGACGGGTAGGACCGATCGGGGTATGTTTGGGAAGGATGCCGTGACACAACCCACACCTTTTGACACGGCTCTTTTCATACAATTTTGCCTTTTGCTTTCTGCGAGATAGAAGGCATGAATTGCGGAGGCATTCCGAACAGTAATGCCGGATATTCAAGGGGTTTGGCCGTTTCAAAAGGCTGTCGCGGTAGGCCGAGGTTCGGCACGCCTTTTGTAACATAGTCTGGAAGGATCCTGCGAGGGTTTGGATTTCGAGAGACGGCAAGCCGGTGAATGGGAAAAGCAACCGCAAGTCCTTGGACTCGGTTTCGCTCCGCTCAAGATGGTACTGCAGCCCGGTAGACCACCACGACGGCAATGCGGGATTGAAGAGTGCGGGGGTTGTCTTTCGCCGGGATAATGAATGATAAGGGAGATTAACGTCAGGAACCTCGCGCCGTGGCTTACTTTATTAAGGTGGCTCCTTTGCGGTTGGGTTTACTGCCGGACCGAAGCTCAAGAGACGGTCGAGGGGTGCGCTCCCTATCTCCCAAAAGCAAGTTGGCGATAGCGTCCTTTATCGTTCATAACCTCGGTGGATGCTGAATGAATTCAATCCTGCCAACCGCCATCATTCAATGCTTCCACCTGACACATGTTTCCAACACCGGCGAAACCTCGAAACGCGCTTTGTTGATTTTGCATTAACTGACATGCTGTCGGTTTGCCACTCCAAATCGCGAGCGAGGTTTTTAGCCTGCTGGAGAGCTGAAGATGTCGAGCGGGTGTAAGGCGACGTTCCGTGTTTGCGAGCGGAGTTTCGTGGGGACCGAACTGAAGCGCATGCTAGTCTTTGCCGAAAAAGTGATTTGCCTGCGCGACCTCTGGAAGATCTGAATCGGCGTGGCTGCAGTTCGTAAGCAGCCTGCGGTAATGCTGTTCCGCGGCAGGCCGCAGTCCTGCCTCCTGGGCGGAAACCGCGGCGCCGTATTCCGCTCTGAGGCGTCCCGGGGTGGATTTCAGGGCCGATTCATAGGCCACCAACGCGAGCTTCGGCTGCTTTGCCAAAAGCAACATATCGCCCAGCATCTCCGGCGCGGGAGCGATGGAGCCTGGACTGACAGGCGATTTTTCGGTTGCGTCTTCCATTGCTGCGGCCGTTCTCATCTCTTGCACGGCCGCATCGTGATCACCATCTGCCCACTTGATCCACGCGCTCACAATCTTCAATTGAATATTCACCTGATCCGCATCGCCGTCGCCGCTCTGCGCGAGTGCGTCGCGCAAGGAAAGCAGCGGTTGCATTGCTGCCTGCGCCGCCTTACTGTCCCCGAGCCTTGAAGCGCCAAGCGCGCGGGCGAAATAAAGAGTCGCCTGAGTCGACGCATATGCGTCCCCTGGTGAGGTTTGTGGAGGCAAGGGAAGGGTCACGGCAGCGTCCCACTGCTGACGCTCGATCCAATACCGGGCTGGTATCGCAGCTGTCGCGTAACGCCCGGCATAGCGGGCCGCATCGCTCGGTTCGACAACGGGAAGTTGTTGAGTCAGTTTGCGGGCTTCAGTTATGCGCCCGGTTTGCAGATACGCATAGACCAGGTAATCCAGAGCGTGTAACTCGTCGCCGGCCAGCTTTTGTTTGCGCGCGCTGGCGGCCGAGGCGAGGTTCGAGGCAATGGAGTCCTCCCATAAACCGAGCCTTGTAAAAATGTGAGAGGGCATATGCAGGGCGTGAGGCGAGTCAGGGGCAATCTGGGAATAGTGCTTCGCCGCATCCAAAGCCAGCTGAGCCAGCACCGGATTATCGTCCGCATGGATGATGTAGTGCGCGAGACCCGGATGTTGCGGCTGCTGCAGGATGATCGGTTCGAGAATTTGGGTCGCCTTCTTCTGATTCGCGTAATTCTTGTCATTGAGCGGAGCATTCGCGATCAAAGACAGGGCATAAAAGATGGCAGCTTCGTTGTCCTGCGGATACCGGCTGTGGAGCGACTCCATCGCAGTCTCATACCGTTTGGCGCGGATGCTGTGACTTTCTGAGCCGGCATTCTGATAGAAACCCTGAATAGCGCCCAAATAGTCGCGTTCCCTTTGAGTCTTCGGTCCCATCGACAAACCTTCTTGAGCGGCTTCCAGGCCGATCCTTAGATCGTCCTTAGTCGGCGGATCCCACAATTGGCGATAGTGGCTCATCGCAATGCCCCACTCCGCCATGCTGCAACTGGGATCTTTGCTCAAGACGTCAGCAAATAACTGCGCTGACTTCCGGTAGCCAAAGGAATGTAAAGTCGCCACCGCCAGATCGAACTCGTCGCGCACCGCAGGACTGCATGACGTGTCGAAGTGGACTGTGCCCATCCGGTCCGGCTGGTCCGACGCATGATCATGCTGCGGTGCACATTCCACCCGGGCTGGTGTGAATACCAAGAAGGCCAGGAACCATGCGAAAACAAAGCGCAGCATAACCCGTGTCTCCTCAATCCATGGATCATAGTAGCTGGTCTCGCGAGTTTTGCACTAACGACTTCAGACCAATGCACATTTTGAACTTTAGGGTCTACCATTCCGGGGTCAGGTTTGGACGTTCAGCACCGGGAGATTGGACAACCACCAGCAGCTGACATCCGTGCCGGCTGTGCCGCGGGCATCGGGTCAACTTGCAGACAGGGTTCCGACTCAGAGAAAATCTGTCAACTGTCATAGGGACAGGCGTGAATCATTTTCCGGGTTCAAACAAGCACCAAGCTCTGTCTCTTTTCTCTGTCAATCAATGACAGATTTTGACAGATTTTTTGTCAAATACTGACATAAATAGACTTCTTATTAATAGGTATACATATATATATCTATAACTTACGTTATCTCTTTCTTGTTCGCCTGTCAGGTATATGACAGTTGACAGATTTTTGTCCATGCCTGGCTCACAGACCGAGCTAAATCTGTCACTCGCTCCAGAAAATCTGTCACCAATCTGTCACCCATTTGACAGATTTTTTGTCACTCCACTCCCTGGCTTGACCGCGGTGCCCTAACGGCCCGACTGAATTCACTGGCGAGAATCTCAGGTCGGCGAGAAATGCTCCTTTCGCTCCAAAATACTCTAAATAAAGGACGTATCTGCAGAATCCTCTCAGCAAAGGAGTTAGCAGCCGATGCGGCTCCTCTGGCGGGGGCGACGCCGAATTCTTTCGCACTTTGCCCCTAATTGAGATTGTGCACGATGTTGCGGAAATCTTCTGCAACCGGAAGTCAGAGGCCGTCTTTTCTTTTACGAGCTGTGGTAGCCAAGTCGCGGCCTATGCCAAGTTCATCTCCATGGTGCGGTGTTGAGGAGCGCAACAGATATTTTTCGTGAGTAAATCGGATGGATGGAAATGGCTTTAGGCAGACAGGGGTAGATTTGGTAAGTTCTGCATCCGCCGCGAAGGAACGCGGCGGATGCAGGTCAGGTAAGACTGGTTAGAAGGTGATGTGGCCAGCGAACTGCCAGTCACGGTTGCCGGTTGCGCTGGTGATGGTGCCGAACGTGGTGGAACCGGCTGCCCAGGCTGAGCTGGGATTGCCGAAGGTGACGTGGTTCCACACGTTGAGGCAGTCGGCCTCGAAGACGAAGGACAAACCTTCCTTTACCAAGGGGAAGGTGCGACGGATGCTGGAATCGACATTCCAGGTATAGGGGTTGCGTACGCCGTATGCGAGCGTACGGGGTGCGTTGCCAATCAGGTACTGCGCCTGACCGCTTACCGTCGAGATGTTCTGCGGCGTCAAGAATCCGTTTGAATCGAAATACTGGATCTTGGTGCAACCCGATTGGCCAAGTGCATTGATACCCAGGTTGCAAGTGTTGTAGCCGTTGGGGCCGGAGCCAAACTTGCCGTGGACGCGCAACGGTCCAGAGAAGGATCCGTTCTTGTCCGGCATTGCCTGTCCCTGACCGGGCTGTGTCGTTCCGGTGGCGCCAGTCCAGGTGAGGGCCATCGGAGTGCCTGACTGGTAGGTATAGATGCCGGAGAACTGCCATCCACCGGCTACCCAGCGTACCAGCGCGATGTCGTTTCCGAGTTTACCCTTCCCAAACGGCAATTCATAGACGCCGTACGCGTGGATGAGGTGCGGCCTGGAGATCGCTGTCCAGGAGCGGTCGATCCTATCTTGCTTGTAGGATTTAGTCCCGCCAGAGATTGCGCCGGCGGGAATGTCAAAGCCGCTGCGGTAGGTGCCGTCGTCCCCAAGATTCTTCGAGTAGGTGTAGTTGAAGTTGTAGGACAGGCCGTTGTGCATGCGCTGGTTCAGCACGACCTGCAGGGAGTTGTAGCTGAAGTTGCCCACATTGCCATAAGTGTCGCTGACGCCTGAGTACTGCGGGAAAGCGGTTAGCATCTGCGCGACAGTTGCCGAGGCGCTGACTGCGCCGGCGGCGGTAAAGAAGACCGGCGCGGGCGCCGTCGGGAAGTAGGAGGCCACGATGGCCGCATTCGCGGTTGTGGCAGCCGCATTCAGGATCGGCTTGGTACCGGTAGAATCCTTGACGCTGCCAAGCACGGCCAGATACTTGGGATTGAGTTGATTGGTCCAGTAGCCTCGCGCATTGCCGCCAGTGGTCCCGGAGTTGACGATGAAGTGGCTCTCGTTTGCGGCATAGTTGACGCCGAGAGTGAGGTCGGGGGTGACGCTGCGCTCGATGCCGAAGTTCCACATCACAATCTCCGGAGCGCGGCCCGAGAAGTGAGGATCGGCGAAGGAGACGCTGCTGGCGCTGACAAATTTGTTTGAGCTGTTCAAGTAGTTTCCAGTGTTAAGTTCCTGCGCTGCCACGCCAGGAGTTGGGGCGGAGGGATAGGTGTAGCCGGGGCCGAAGATGCCGGTGTTCGACAATCCGAGCGTGCCAAACGCGGCGCTGTTGTTCAGCCAATAGGAGGGGCCGGCAGTAATGGTCGAGCCCGACTCTGTCGGTCCGGTGGCGCTCACATTGAAGCCGGTCTGGCCGGTGCCGGTTGCGTTGCCGCCGCGTCCCCCGACGCCGCCAGCCTGCGAGTAGACGACGGCAAATCCCGAGCGGACGACCGTCTTTGGGGTTAACTCCCATGCGAAGCCGACGCGCGGCCCGAAGTTTTTCCAATAGGTCTGTACCGGGGTTCTGCAGCCGCAGCTAACGTTTGGTCCGCCGTAGTTGCCCGCGAACTGCAACATGCCCAGGCTATTGGTGAGCGGGTTGGTGATGTTCGGATTCAGGAAGGTCCAGCGATCCTTGACCTCGTGGAAGGGAGGCAGGTAGTCCCAGCGCAGACCTATATCGACGGTTAGCTTGGGCGAAATTTTGTAGCTGTCCTGGATGTAGGGAGCCATGGGGTGATAACGTCCGCCTGTTTCACTGAGCGGGAAGAGCCCGAACGAAGGCGCAGTGTTTTCAGCTGTCGCAGATCCGCCGACGGCGCCCAACATATAGCTGGCAAACGAGAAGCCGGAAGGCGCAGTCGCGGTACCGGTGCTGAGGGCGTTTGAGTTGGCCGCGAAATTGGCAGTGGAAAAGCCGTTGTAATTCAAATACAGCTCGGTGGAGAAGCCGATCGGGGCCGCACTGTTGATCTCCTCCCACAGATAGGAGAAGCCAAAGGTAAAAGAGTGCTTTCCCTTGTTCCATTGGACGTTGTCGAGGACAGCATAAGTGTTGGGGTTCACCTGTTGCGTCGTTGTGGCGGAGCCATTGGAGGTCCAGACTGTGTAGGCCGTGCCATAGGCCGCGGTGGTGCCGAAGGTCGCACCCGGGAACTCGCGGCTGCCCTGGCCTGCTGGCGTGTTGGTGATGCCATAGGCCGAGGGTTTGTACGCATCCACGCCGTCCGTGGCGTTGATCTGCGGCTGGATGAAGCGCGTAAAGCTGTATTTCAGCTGGTTCACGAGGTTCGGATTGATGGTGAAAACGTGCTCCACGATGTAGCTCTGGGGATAGATCTTGGCGTAGGTGCCCGAGACGTAGGGAAGCGGCATCTGGTTGCTGAAGTTGGTCAGGTAAATGCGGGCCCCGTTTACGCCCACCGTCGAAAGTTTCTGCCTGGAACTCAGGTCGTAATCCACGCGCCAGTCATAAAGCCTGTCGTCAAAGCCTCCGGGAATGGCGCCCAGATAGTTGTTGTAGAGCGACGAGGAATTGGTCGGCTTGGGCAAAGCGGTCGCCATGGCTTTGGCGATGGGCGAGATCATGCCCGCCGGAATGACGTTGTTTGTGGCGACACCGTTTTTGATTCCCTGGAGTGGTGCTCGCGTACATACGGTGCCAACGCAGCTGTTAGACGTTGGATCGAAGAGGATCGCAGGGTTGTCGGTGCCGGTGCCTGTCCTGCCACCACCACCCACGTTTCCGTTCAGTTCAGTAAAGTCGCCCGTGAGCATAGCCGCTGAGGGAATGGAATAGAGAGCCGGGTTTGCCCCGAGGCGCTCGTGGTATTTGTCGTAGGCGAAAAAGAAGAAGAGCTTGTTGCGGGTGAATGGCACCACACCGCCCGCGCTGACCGACAGCTCATTCTGGTGCTCGACAGGTTTGGGAGCTTGTGCGGTGGCTCCAGTTGCGGTGACGCGAGTGGCAGCTTTGGATGTAAATCCCCAGGTATCGAAGATGGTGTTGCGCACGAAATCGGCAACCTGGCCGTGATACTTGAGGCCGCCTGACTTCATGGTGAAGTTCATAGCGCCGGCGCCCATGTACTCAGCGGGAGGCGTGCTGGTGAGCACCTGGAATTGGTCAACTGCCTCAATGCTCATGGAGAGCCCGACCACGCGGTTGTCGCCCTGCTGATTAACGGTGGTAGCCGGCATGCCGTCGAGATAGAGTTGACCGAGGTAGTCGCCCGTACCGCCAACGACCGGGAGGCGGGTTCCGCTCTGGGCACCGGGGGTCAACGAGCCGAACGCAGTAGGATCGCGCTGCTGCCCATTTACCTGGATCGGCAGATTGGCGTAGGTTTCGTTTTCGACTGTGAGACCGAGCGTGGCATCGGCGGTGTCCAGAACCGGAGGCGCGGCGTCCACGGTGACGGTTTGCGATTCCGCGCCGACTGAGAGTACCGGATCGAACGCGCGGGTCTGAAGAGCGTCAACAACCACGTTGTCCTGCACCAGCATCTTGAACCCCTGCGCCACCACCTGAACGGTATAGGTGCCGGGAGCAAGCGGCGAAATGTTGTAGAAGCCCGCTGACGACGACTTTTGCACTGCGGAGACATGGGTGGCAGTGTTCGTTACCGTAACTGTGGCGCTGGGAATGACCGCGCCGGTTGAATCCGTGACCGTGCCCTGGAGTGAACCCTGGCCGGCAAGCTGCGCTACAGCCGGTAGGGTCGCCCATATCAGGCAGAGAGCTATTGTGAATATGCACCTTGCAATGTTGGCCAAGTATCTGTTGCGTCTGGCAAGCGAATTGACTGAATGTGGAGAGTTTTTCATATGTTCCGCCTGGATAGCCTCCTCAGAAATTGTGTGTAGTTTCGGTTCTAGGAGCTAAGGGAAACACAGCCTCCAAGGCTCGTGTTAGGGGAGGTCTGACCTTCGGATGGGATTAACTCATTTTGCTGAAAGTATTGTCAATAGAAAAATTGTTTTATCTTTACTCATCGGTAATGCTCCATTCAGACGCGCAGGACAACACTCCGCCAATTTTCCAGGCAGACTGCAATTTCGTCGCACAATTTGGAAGGCCTCAATTTGCCTGATTCTGCCTTGAATATCAAGTTGCAGATATATATATACTTAAATGGATTTTCCAAATGATACCAATGAGCCGCCCGAGCGAGAGCGCATCGTTTCAGTGGAGAGGGAGAGCCGATTCTGCCACGGAACAACGATGAGGCTGATGACGTGCATTGCAGAATTGCCAGGCGAAACTGCGGCCGCTTCGATGAATCACAACCGGCGCAAGAGTGTACTATGCGAGATGCCCGGACACCCTGCAAACTCCCTAGAGGTCTGTCCAATTGTGAAAGGAGATCTCGTGTCATGGTAAGGCAATCATGCTTCTGCATGACGATTGCGGCGATCCTACTGCAGGCCGCGACGAGCAGTTCTCAGCAACCCTGGCAGCGATTGCAGAATCCGACAGCAGCGGAGGTGGTGGGTCGCTGGTTGACTCCTCCGCCAGAGTACGGGCCCGAACCGTATTACGGATTGAACGGCAGCGTCACCATCTCCGAAGTTGAGCGCGACCTGGACACGCTGCATGGCCTCGGTTTCCAGGCAGTCACGGTGCAGGCCGGCTACAACATGCCGTTTGCATATCTTTCGCCGGAGTATTTCGCCTTCTTTCGCAAATTTATCCTCGAAGCCAAACAGCGGAATATGCGTGTCTGGATTGTCGACGACGCCGGATATCCCAGCGGCTTTGCCGGCGGAAAGTTCACTTCAGAAAAGCCAGAACTGCGGATGCAGGCGCTTGAAGTGGCGGAGAAGATTTCTGTCGTTGGCGGAACAGTGCTGCACAAGGACCTGCCTTCCGGCACTGTGAGCGCGGCGGCCGTGGATCAGAACGGGGCGGCGATTTCCCTTCCCTTGAATGGCAACACGCTGGACTGGACCGCGCCCGCCGGTACATGGACGGTGTTGCTCGTGGATCACGAGTTCCGCACTTCGCCCACGCGCTCCGACACTAATACGCAACGAGTGAAGGACACCTCGCAATCGCTTGAAGATTATCTCGACCCAGCTGCGACCGAACAGTACTTGCGCTTCACCCACGAGCAGTACAAGGTGGCTGTGGGCGATGAATTTGGCAAGACGATCTTGGGCCTTCGTGGCGACGAGCCCGATTACTCCATCAGCGGCCTGCCGTGGACACCGAAGTTCTTCGCTCGCTTTCGCGAAATCAAGGGATACGATGTGCAGCCATATGTCGCCTTGTTTGCGCAGTCGCCTTCACGCCGCGATCCGGGCATTGCGATCAATCTGACGCCTGAACAGATTCGCATCAAGGGTGATTATTACGACGTCTTCTCGAAGATGTTTGCCTCGGGATTCTTCAAGCCGCAGGGCGACTGGTGCGCTGCAAATCATTTGGAGTACCAGGTACACCTGAATCACGAAGAGATGGAGATGGAACTCACGCAAAGCGAAGGCTCGTTCTTTCGTGACATGCGGGCCGTCCAGGTTCCCGGGATCGATTCCATTTGGCATCAGATCTGGCAAGATACGATCTCCGATTTTCCGCGCTTGGCGAGTTCGGCCGCCCATGTTTACGGCAAGCCACGCGCGTTCACCGAAAGCTTTGCAGCGTACCGGCCTGCTCCGGATGTTGATATGGCGCGCTACATCCTGAACGAGCAGTTTGTGCGCGGCGTGAACCTGGTGGAGACGATGTACTTTCCGGCGACGTCCTCCGGGCCAAGAACGTTGACGAATTATATGGGACAGCCGGGTTTTCGGGAATTGCTCAGCTACGTGCGCCGCATGAGTTACCTGATGACGATGGGCGGGCCGGATGCGTCAGTAGCTCTGTTTCTGCCCTCAAGCTCCATGTGGCTGGGCGACGAGGGTGCAGACATACAGTTTGTTTCAACGGAGCGCCTGCTGAGCGAACACCAAATTGATTTCGATATTGTGGACGAAGATGCGGTTGCTCACGAGTTGGAGGCAGTGAAGGGCGGCTTTGAAACACTGAGCGGAAACCGTTATCGGACGGTGATTCTGCCTGCGCCATCCGTTCTCTCATCTGAGATCCTGACGCGGCTGAAGGAGTTCGCCAAGGGCGGTGGCAAGGTCGTGTTCCTGGGTGACACACCAAGCTGGCTCGCGGGCCGTACGATGCGCAATGCGGCGCCGGCAACCAAGGAAGACTTCTCGTGGGCTACAGTGGTCGATGCAAAGTTGCCACCGACTCCGACGCCGCCGGCAAACCCGCCTGATTCGCCGCCGGCACTCCAGGTTGTTCCAAGCGCAGTTCTCGCGGCGATCGATGCGGCGGTGGTCGAGCCAACTTTGAGGATGGATACGGCGGATCCGGCATTGAAGGTGATGAAGCGCAGATGGAAGGACGCGGAAGTCTACCTGTTCTTCAATGAGTGCGGCAAGGCGAGCGATCATACGATTACGCTCTCGAGTACAGGGCGCAGAGTAGAGGCCTGGGACGCGCAGGCGGGGACTGTCGAGCCCGTTGATTCAACAAACAACGGTGGACATCTGACCGTGCGCCTAAACATGCAGCCTTATGAAACGCGTGTCATCGTAGTTCGCTGACTCAATGCAGGAAAGCCGCTAATCGGCCAAGTGCTCTTGTGACAGATTCTTCGGTCAGGTATCGCTGCCGGAAGATCGCCAGGATAGTCTATCTCGTTCATAGCAGAGAGATCCCAAAGCCAATCGTACTCAAGACCTTTCAAGCAGCGGAAAAGGAATACGCAAAAAGCCGGTTCCTTTCAGAGGCGCACGCGTGGATTGAGGTTGGGGCACACGCGAATATTGTCCAGGCACATTGGGCTCGTGAAATCGACGGGCAGATTTTCGTTGCAGCCGAATATATAGAACCGGACCCGGAGGGTCGCAACAATCTGACCCACTTCTTGAGCGCCGGCACGCTCCGGATCGAGACAACTCTTGTGTGGGCCACTCAGTTCTGTCTGGGGATGGACTATGCAACATCAAAAGGGCTCCTCGTGCATCGCGACATCAAACCAGACAACTTGATGATCGACGGTGAAGGGCGTCTCAAGATTACTGATTTCGGCTTAGCGAAGGCGGCCAACTGGGAGATCCAGCCCCATCCACTTGTCGGGAGTGCCTTTGGTGGAGAGGCAGTTTCAAAGAGAGGTTCGCAAACAGCCATAGGCTCGACTATGGGAACTCCGCCACTCCCAGAGAATAGTCCCTCAGTTCCGCAACCAAACTTGGCTCTTCGGCGCAACCGGGCTTTTTGGTCTCGCAGTCTGCCGCATGAACGATATAATCCCAAGAAAACAGCGCCGAAGCAGGAGATTCCGGTCAATGTCTTTCTTCAAAAAGGCTACACGCAGAGAGTTTTTGGTCGCAGGGTCCTCCGCGGCACTGGCCGCTGCAGCGTCGGCAGCAAGCGCACCGGCAAATTCGCCTGGCTCGGACGCTCCTGTTGTTCCAGGTATTGAATCGACTTCTTACACTTCAATAGATTCGTTTGAGAACGCGGCGCAACGCACTTTCAGCGGCGACAAGGCTACTCAGATAGCGATGCCATTGGGAGGAATTGGAGCCGGCGCGATCTGTTTGAATGGCTATGGCGGATTGCAAGATTTTTCCATCTGCGAGCGTCCCGCGACAACAGCATTGCCGGCGGTTTGGAGCGCCAATTCTCCTGAGGCAGCTTTCGCTGTTCTTCATGTCAAGGGATCTTCCAGCGTTACTAAGCTCGTTGAGGGGCCGTTCCCAGCCTTTAAGATATTTGATCAAGGTCTCCAGGGGCAGGGATTGCGCCGCGGAGGCTTCGAGGGATTCCCGCGCTTTGGGAAATGCGTATTCAAAGGGGAATACCCATTTGGAGAAGTCCAGTTCAGTGACCCATCTGTTCCGCTCGAGGTCCAGCTGACAGGCTGGAATCCATTCATTCCTCTCGACGATAAGAACTCGGGGATTCCGTGCGTCATCCTGGAATACACGCTCCGTAATTCCTCACAGCGGCCGGTAGAGTATGAGTTTTCCTATCATCTCTCGCATTTGGCGCCGGGATGCAAACCGGAACAGTCGGCAAGCGCGAACACTGTGATTCCCGGCAAGGGCATCTTCCTTCACAATTTCGAGCAGCCGAATTCGGAGGCATACGGCAGCGCCACCCTCACCGTGATCGGCGATAAACCCCGTATCAAGGGCATGTGGCTGCGCAGCCCGGAGTGGACTTACGGTTCTTTGACAGCACTGTGGCGTGAAGTGTCCACTGGGACATTCACTGCCAATGAGGGATCCAACAGTGTCGATGTTGAGGGCCGGAATGGAGCGTCCATTCTGCTGGAAGGAAAACTGCCGCCCAGCGAATCCCGAACCTACACCATTCTCATCGCGTGGCACTTTCCCAACTGTTATGTTCAGGCCGGCGGAAAGCCGGGAGCTTCTGACGTGCATGGGACCGCCGGGTGCCGTTCAGCGGCGGACGGGCAGCAGCCTCTGTGGCGACCGTATTATGTGACCGAATGGAAGGACGCGCGCGAGGTTGCACTCTACGTAGAGAAAGAGTATGTCTCGTTGCGCACACGCACGATGAAGTTCAAAGTGGCGCTTTTTTCCTCGACATTGCCCCCGTATGTTCTCGATGGTGTGTCGGCCAATCTGGCCATTCTCAAGTCTCCCACTGTTTTGCGCGAGGAAAATGGCAATCTGTGGGGGTGGGAAGGCTGCTTTCCAGATAACGGTTGCTGCGATGGCTCCTGCACCCATGTGTGGAACTACGCCCAGGCCTTTCCGCATCTTTATCCGCAATTGGAGCGGACGCTGCGGGACCAGGAGCTTTCCCGTTCTATGGACGGGAACGGCCATGTGAACTTTCGCGGGGCAATTCCGGACGGGCCGGTGGATCACGGTGGGCATGCGGCTGCTGACGGGCAGTTAGGCGGAATCATGAAAGTATTTCGTGACTGGCAAATTTCAGGAGATTCCGGGTGGCTTGGGAGAATGTACCCGCTGGCCAAGCGTAGCCTCGACTATTGCATCGGCGCCTGGGATCCAGATCATCGGGGAGGTTTGTTCGAGCCCCACCACAATACCTACGATATTGAATTCTGGGGCGCAGACGGAATGTGTACCAGCATTTACCTAGGCGCGCTTTCGGCCATGGCCCAAATGGCGCATGCGGTCGGTCAGCAATCGGATGCGGAATATTATTCGGACCTGGCGCAGCGGTGTTCGCATTGCATGGACGACCAGCTTTTCAACGGCGAGTACTACCAGCAGAAGGTCGAGTATTTGGGCTTGCAAGACACGTCATTCGCCAAAACGGTGGCCCACATCGACGACAGGAGCAGCGAGATGCAGCGACTCCTGAAGCGGGAAGGCCCGAGATACCAGTATGGGATCGGATGTCTTTCTGACGGAGTCATCGGTGCGTGGATGGCCCGGACATACGGAATCGAGACTCCGCTTGCCCGCAACAACGTGCGATCTACCCTACTGGCCATTTTCAAGCACAACTTCAAGGCCGATCTCAGCGAGCATGCCAATGCGCAGCGTCCGGGCTATGCCATGGGGAGTGAGCCGGGACTGCTCTTGTGCAGCTGGCCTCGGGGCGAAAAGCCTACTTTGCCCTTTGTCTATTCCGATGAGGTGTGGACCGGCGTTGAGTACCAGGTAGCCTCGCATCTCATCCAGGAAGGCTTTGTAAATGAAGGCCTGACTATCGTCAAAGCTTTGCGCAGCCGCTATGATGGCCGGACGCGTAATCCCTGGAATGAATATGAATGTGGCAATTGGTATGCCCGCGCAATGGCGAGCTATTCGTTGCTCGGAGCGCTTGCCGGATTCCGCTACTCGGCGGTTGAACGAACACTCTGGTTTGGCCCTCAGTTGAACATCCGGCCATTCGAGATTTTTTTCTCTACGGCTTTTGGGTTTGGGACCATCGCACTAGACGACCATGCGATGAGCATTCGGATGATTGAAGGCCAGCTGCTGGTTGAAAAACTGGTCTTGACCGTTGAGGGGCAAACGAATTCGATTGACTGGAGAATCACCGCCGGGCCGGATGCTCCCGCGATCAAATCCATCTGATCCTGCAAATAGACAGGGCGCGAACGTGGCATGTCACGATTCGCACAACTGCTGTCGGCTCCGACCGCATAGACTCCGACTAGGATGAGCGATTCCTCTCCACAGCCCCGTACCCCTGCAGAAGAGATCGCCGGGCTTGTAGAACGGGTCACCTTCTTCAACGAGGAGAGCGGGTTCGCCGTGCTCAGTGTGAAGGTGCGGGGACAGCGGGAGTTGGTGACGATTCTTGGCTCATTGCCCGCGGTAAGTGCCGGAGAGTGGTTGACCGCAAAAGGGTGGTGGGTCCGGGACAAGGAGCATGGCCTCCAGTTCAAGGCTCAGGTCCTGAAGGCTACCCCTCCGACTACGAGCGAAGGAGTTGAGCGCTACCTCGGCGGCGGATTTGTGAAAGGCGTCGGCCCGTGCTTGCAAAGAAACTGGTGGAGCACTTTGGCGCGGAAGTGCTGGGTGTCATTACCGACAACCCCGCCGACCTGGAGTCCGTAGATGGTATCGGGCCAAGGCGCAGGGAACGGATTGCTTGCCGATCTGTACCCCGTGATCCCGCAGTCCAACACGCTGGCTTGCAGACAAGTAAGACACGCACTTACTTGTTTTTGGTCAAGTTCCGGCCAGGCCGCAAGCCCCTCAATCACAAGCGCCTTTATTTTTCGATACCGCGTAGATGTGAAGTGGATATAAAATGACTGCGGTTCCTAACCGAAAGCGAATCCCCTCCCAAAAATCTGCCAACGGACAAGGAGTTGTCATGCGCAACCCGATTAGGTTCCTTCTAGTCTTCTCCGCAATTGGCTCTGGCCTTGCTGCAGCCCAATCTAAGCTGCCCACTACTCCAATTCATGAAGTGACGGAGAATTACTTCGGAACCAAGGTGAGGGATCCCTATCGCTGGCTTGAGAATACAACCGACGCCCAGGTCGTTGCCTGGATGAAGGCGCAGAACGACTTCACCCGTGCTACATTGGCGAACATTCCGGGGCGGGATCAGCTCATGACCCGCATCAAGGCGCTGGATAACGCCGGCACCGTAGTTTCGGCTCTCCAGGTATGGGGTGGACGCTACTTCTATTTCAAAACCGAGCCCGGTTCAGATAATCGCAAGCTCTACGTGCGCGACAAACAGGATGCGCCGGACCGCCTGCTTGTGGATACCGAAAAGCTGACCACGGCAGATGGCAAACATTTTTCAATTGACTACTTCCAACCATCGCTCGATGGGAAGTATGTCGCCTATGGGGTTTCCCCCGGCGGTTCGGAAGAAAGCATCTTGCATGTCATTGAGAGCGCAACCGGCAAAGTCTTGAGCGACACTATCGATCGCGCCCAATTTGGGCAGCCGACATGGTTGCCCGACGGGTCATTCTTTTACACTCGCACGCAAAAGCTGGCGGCCGACGCTCCCCCCACCGCGAAGTTTCAGAAACTACGCTGCTATCATCACGTGCTGGGTGCCGATCCAGACAAGGAAGTCGCTATCTTTGGATATCAGGTATCTCCCGAAGTGAAGGTGACGGAAGACGACTTTCCTGTGCTCGCTTTTTCGCCAGGAGCCCCAAAGTATCTCGTGGGACTTGTCATTCACGGCGTCAAACGTGAGCTCGACTTATACGCCACGGCCTTCAAAGATTCGGTGAGCGAGAAGACGGCGTGGAAGAAAGTTGTCGATGACAACGATGCGGTCATCACTTTCGACGTGCACGGCGACAGTATCTTTCTCGTTTCGCATAAGGACGCGTCCCGTTACAGAGTCCTGCGCACCAGTCTGGAAAATCCCAACTTGGCTCAGGCGGCGACGGTTGTTCCAGAAAGTGAAGTTGTGGTCGTGAATATCGCCGCCGCGGACGACGCACTTTACGTGCAAGATCTCGATGGGGGAATCGGGCGACTGCAGCGGTTGCCCTACCGAGGTGCGACCATCCAGCCTGTGAAGTTAGCGTTTGACGGTGCTATTCAAGCGCTTGTCACGAATCCGACTGAAACCGGAGCATGGCTCGAACTGACGTCATGGACAAAATCCCCGCTGTGGTACTCGTTGGATTCTCGCTCCGGCAAACTTATTGACACTCATCTGGTGACTCCATCCCCGGTGGACTTCTCGCAGATCGAATCGGAAGAGGTAAAAGCAAAAAGCGCGGACGGAACAATGGTGCCACTCTCCATCGTTCACAAGCGCGGGATGACTTTGGATGGCTCGCATCCCACCTGGTTGGAAGGCTATGGTTCCTACGGGGTCACGCTCGATCCCACGTTTCGTCCCACGCAACTGGCGTTTCTTGAGCGCGGCGGCGTTTTCGCCGTGGCTCATGTGCGCGGTGGGGGAGAATACGGAGAAGACTGGCATGTGCAGGGCCAAAAGCTGACCAAACAACACACCATCGACGACATGCTGGCCGGCGCCCAATACCTGATCGAACATAAATTCACGTCGCCGGCGCACCTCGCCGGCGAAGGCACCAGCGCGGGAGGAATCACCATCGGCGGCGCCATCACGCAGCGTCCCGATCTATTCGGCGCCGCTTTGATTCGGGTCGGTGATTCCGACTCCCTCCGGTCGGAACTGATGACCAGCGGCCCCGCAAACATTCCCGAGTTTGGCACAGTCAAGGAGCCCGACGGTTTCAAGGGGCTGTTTGCCATGGATGCCTATCAGCACGTCAAACCAGACACGCCTTATCCAGCAATACTTTTGACGACAGGCGTCAACGACCCTCGCGTGGCCCCTTGGCAGGCTGCCAAAATGGCCGCCCGGCTGCAAGCATCTACCAATAGCGGCAAACCCATATTGCTGCGCGTCGACTACGATGCAGGGCATGGCATGGGCTCAACCAAAACGCAACGCGATGAGGAGCAGGCCGATGAAGTGGCCTTCCTTTTATGGCAGTTAGGGGTGCCGGACTTCCAACCCGGGCAAACACCGGTTGCAACCCTCAATGAACAACTAAACAAGCCGATACGCTGAAAAGGGCGCGAATTCACAGGCTGCGGAAGGGCTAATTCGGGTGGTAGGCCAGGACTTTCAACGATTTTCATTTCCTTCGGCGGCTGAGGCCGCGTCCAGTCTAATGCTTCTCCTGCACCTCTGATGCGGTGCCGTTGCAAAACCGGTCCTTCCTCCGCAGTCTGAAAAACAGCTACTCCAAGAACTCCCGCACAAACTAATTCTCGCTGGCGACTAGGTCGTGGGGCGAACCGTCGAAGACCAGACACTGTTCTTCGAGCATGAGGAAGGTCGTGCTTGTATGCCTCTCGCTCTTCGGGAGTGGGACCATTCCGCCCTACTCGGCGTCGAAGTGATGGGGCACAGGGTGAAGTCGTCCTGCGGGCGGTCGGTCCTCGTTCCACATCGCCGCCACTTCCGAGAGCCGCTTGCCCTGAAGCGATGCGAGCTCAGTATTCTGGACGACCGCAATTCAGATCGCCTCCGGCGAGGGAATCTCCTGCCACTCGTTGTCCCAGCCCTCGCCAGGAGTGATAAGTTCCTTGCGGATACGGGCTCGGATCGTCGGGTCCTTGAGCCGTTCGATCAGCTTCGCGTCGCCGCCATCATGCGCCCAGGGCGGAATGAATGCGGAAAAGGTGTTGAACCAGGCGGTGTAAGCGTAGGTGGTTGCGCTGATGTTCACACCTGAGTTGCGAGCCGCTTGATTTCTCCCACCGCTTCCTTCAGGCGCTGACAGGCCAGCCGAGAACCCTTCCACCCAAATGCCCGGGAACGGAACCGTGCCCTGAAAGTCCACTTGTGCTTTGGCATGGGGGTCGTCACGTTGAGATTGTGCCACGGGCGGAGCAAAGACGGAAGATCGGCTTCTGGCCGACGATTTCGGATAGCACCACCAGCAATTGCGTCTCGAAGGCTACACCTGCCGGTACGAATAGTTTCCGCGCGCCATGTGTAACAGGTCAGGCATCCTCAGCCTTGCCTGGTGACCCCCGAACCCTCAAGACAGCGTTGGAAGCAGTCGGCGGGTCTTCCTCCCTCCCGCGGACAGGCCGAGTCATTTCAGCCCACATTTCCATTTTGATGTTGACTTGCGAATCTTCGGATAGAGTTCATCATCAATATCCATAGGGGTTTGAGCGTGATGAAGACGCTCCGGAGGACAACACCAATGGGTGAGAAACAAAACGGGCCGTTTCAGCTTTCTTTCAACGCCTCCTTGAAGATCAGTTTCCAGGGATCACGGGTCACCTCCGACGGTGGCCTCATCCTTGTTCGTGATTTGGATGAACGGCTGGGCTTCGGCGAACTAATCACCCAGCATCTGACCGACTCACGGCGCGGGAAGAATACCCAACTTCCGCTCGCCGATCTGTTCCGCCAGTCCGTCTACAGCCGCATCGCAGGCTATGAGGATGTTAACGACGCCGAAAGGCTGGCGCAAGATCCGACGTTCCGGTTGATCGGCTCGGAGAAGACTTGGGATCGCGGCGCGGCACTGACTTCGCGCTTGCAGACGTTCGAGACCGAGATGCTGGCCGAGGAGGAGAACTTCGCCAGCTTGGTCCGCATCAACCGCGAACTCATCGGCAAGGTCGAAGCCATCGATGCGCAACAGCGGATAGTGCTGGATATGGACTCGACCGAGATCCCGGTGTACGGTCAGCAGGAGAATTGCGCGTACAACGGTCACTTCGAGTCCACCTGCTATCACCCGCTATTGCTATTCAATCGGGAGGGCGACTGTCTGGCGGCAAAGCTGCGCCCCGGCAACGTGCATAGTGCCGAAGACTGGGAAGAACTGTTGCTTCCCGAGATTGAATGGCAGCAGAAACTGGGCAAGGAAGTGGTGTTCCGCGCCGACGCCGCCTTCGCCAAGCCGGAGATCTACAAGGCGCTGGAGGAGCGGGGCGTGAAGTATGCCATCCGCATCCCGGCCAATGAGAACCTGGAACGGGATGTATCAGAACTGCTGCCGCGCCCGGTGGGGCGTCCCAGTCACAAACCGATCATGTGGTACAAGAGCTTTCTCTACAAGGCATCCAGTTGGACGACGGCACGGCGAGTGGTAGCGAAGGTCGAGCATCATACCGGGGAGTTGTTCCCTCGCATCGGGTTCATCGTGACCAATCTGGAGACGCCGAACCGGGCGGTGGTACGGTTCTACAACAAGCGAGGGACGGCCGAGCAGTGGATCAAAGAGGGGAAGCAAGCGGTGAAAATGACGCGGCTGAGCTGCCATCGATTCCGGTCCAACGAAGTTAGGCTGTGGCTCAGCGTGATCGCATACAACCTGGGCAACCTGTGGCGGCGGCTCGTGCTGCCGAAGGGAATCCGAACGTGGTCGTTGACCAGCCTGCAGCAACGGTTGGTGAAGACCGGCGGGCGGCTGGTAAAGCATGCCCGTTACTACTGGCTTTTGCTGGCGGAGAGCCATCTCACGCGGCGCTTGTTCGGAAGCATGCTGCGGCGGATTGAGGCTCTGCCGGTGCCAGCGGGGTAGCCGAAAAGCTTGGAAAATAAGCATGGCAGAAAGGCGGGAAAGAGTCAGAGCTGTGTCTGAAGTATCGGCTGCGCGAGCGGAAAATCCGGGTTCCGCAGTAGTTGTCTGCCAAGATGAGCAATTCTAAACAGACATACCGCCGCCCAGAAGTCTTTTATCAGTTAGCTGGGCTTCAAAAACAGAAACTCAAGTATCGTGCGGGGCTCCTGGAAGTCAAAACGGAAATTCCAGTGTATATCACTTGTGCACAGGACAGAACTCGGTCACAACTCGCCCCAGGGCCGACGCATATCGGAACTTGAGACAAACAGTTACTGCCCTGATTACGAGGCGACGGTTTGGCATAGCAAATCAAATCATCTCGACCATTTCGGGCCGCAAAACGCATCCCTGTTGCTGCATCGAAGGCCTATTGGCTTATTGGTTCGGCTGGAACGAGTCCAGTTTGTGGCCCGGAAGAGCACTTTCGCTGTATTCGCCCACGCGGTGTGATTTATATGCGTCGGCCCTGCAACTCGCCCGCTGCGCGTGGCAACTATTGCATTGCCAACCGTGTCACTCCATGGCTGGGTCCATGAAGTCTAGGCCTCGGGAACCGGGGCTCGTACCGCAACGAAGACAAAGGAGGACAACCGGATGATCAGGAGCAAAGTTCTATACTGTTTCCCAATTTTGCTGCTCGCGGCTTCAGGTTTGGCGAGTCCGCAGGAAGCAAACCCAACCGCCCGCGGACAGTCGCCCATGCAAACCAATGCCGTGCCAATGACCCAGGAAGGGACGCGCGACAACGTTCCCCTTTACAGGATTCAAGTGGTCGGACGCGACATTCCCGCCATCAACTACTTCCATCGCAATGGCTCCACAAAAATTGGCTTTCAGGGAACGAGTCTGCTGTCTGGTGCCAAGGGTTCCGCCAAGGTGGACGCCCGACTGGGAAGGACTTCCATCGAAGCCAGTTTTGAGGGATTGAGCCCCGCCAACGGTTTTGGCACCGAGTATCTGACGTATGTGCTGTGGGCCATTACACCGGAGGGGCGACCAGTGAATCTGGGCGAAGTGCTTCCCACTGGTTCCAAAGACAAGAATCAGATTACAGTTACAACCAACCTGCAGGCCTTCGGCTTGATTGTAACTGCCGAGCCTTACTTTGCCGTGACCATGCCGAGCGACGTGGTTGTGATGCAAAACATCGTTGACGACCGCACGCAAGGAGTCATCGAGCAGGTGAATGCCCACTTTTCCCTGTTGCCTCGCGGAGCTTATGAGGAAACAGCCGGACGCCACACGGTGCTTAACCCCATCACTCGCGATGAGCGTTCGCCTCTGGAGCTTTACGAAGCTCAGATGGCGGTCGAGATCGCCGTGGCCGCTGGAGCGGACAAATACGCCGCGGATACGATGACTACGGCCAAAACCGCATTGCAGAACGCGGAAGATATCGACACGCACAGGCGGGACCGCAAGGAAACCATCACGTTCGCTCGTGAGGCTGTGCAGTCGGCTGAAGACGCGCGCATCATCACCATTCGCAAGATCAAGGCAGAGGACGAAGCTGCGGCGCAACAGGCTCGGTTAGATGCGGAGCAGCAGGCACAGCAGTCGCAGGCAGCCGCACAGCAGGCCCAATTGGCAGCCCAGCAGTCTCAGGCGGCAGCCGAGCAGCAAGCCGCCGCACGAGCTGCTGCAGACGCCGCGGCAGCTGAAGCCCAGGCTCGAGCAGAGAAGGCACGCGAAGCGCAGCATCAGGCCGAGTTGAGCGCGCAGCAAGCCGCTCAACAGGCAGACCAGGCCCGCGAACGGCTGCGGCAGCAGTTGAATCAGGTGCTGCAGACCACTGAAACGGCGCGTGGCTTGATTGTGAACATGTCCGACGTGCTCTTTGACTTCAACAAATACACATTGAAGCCCGAGGCTCGCGAAAAGCTGGCCAAGGTTTCGGGGATCCTGCTTGCCTACCCTGATTTGAAGCTCCAGGTGGAGGGACACACAGATAACATCGGATCCGATGAGTATAACCAGAAGTTATCCGAGGAGCGCGCGGACGGCGTTCGCGACTATCTTGTATCGCAGAGTGTTGTGGATGCCAACGTCACGGCAAGAGGCCTGGGCAAGAACGAGCCCATCGCCGATAACTCGACGAATCAGGGAAGAGCGAAGAACCGGCGTGTTGAGTTAGTGGTCTCAGGCGCAGCCATCGGCGTGGAGCAAAGCGCTCCTTCCGCCCAGTTGCAAACGCAGCCGGCTCCGACCCAACCTGGCCAGGGTGCCACACCACAGACCCCGGCTAGTGAAAATAATCTGGCTGGAACGTCGAACCCCCAGAAGTAGCTGAGCCAATTCCGGCGGAAAACAACTTGGGCTGTTCCTCTCATCCGAGGAGCAGCCCATTCATTTGCAGGCTCCAGGAACCTGTTGCAGCCCGATTGCGAGTAACGGATCGGATTCCTCAACCTCACACCAGCAACGGCGCGAACTTCCCTGCGACCTCGTCGAATTGCTCAATCCGCCTCTAAGGAAACTCTGCACAAGTCTGCGACCGGCGTGTTATTTGCATTAACTATAAGCATGAAGCGAATGGCGCGGATTCAGCAGACACTGGCATCCCAGACGAGTTTCGAGAAGCATGGGCGGAAGAGCAAGCGGGAACTGTTTCTGGACCATATGGAGCAGGTCGTTCCGTGGAGCGAATTGCTGGCTTTGGTCGAGCCTCATTACCCCAAGGCGGGCAACGGTCGCCAACCGGTGGGAGTCGCGATCATGCTGCGGACTTACTTTCTGCAACAGTGGTTCAGCCTGTCGGATCCTGGCATGGAAGAAGCCTTCTATGAGTCTCCGGTGCTTCGCCGCTTCGCAGGAGTTGACCTTGGGGTAGCCGCAGCGCCGGACGAGACGACCATTCTTCGCTTCCGCCACTTGCTTGAAGGGCACGATCTATGCGGTCAGATGCTGGACACGGTGAACCATTACCTGGAAAGCAAGGGCATCCGTATCAGCACCGGCACCATTGTAGACGCGACGATTATTCATGCGCCCAGTTCGACCAAGAACTCCAGCGGCAAGCGCGACCCTGAGATGCATCAGACCAAGAAGGGCAACCAGTGGTACTTCGGAGCCAAGGCGCACATCGGCGTGGACAGCAAGGAGACGGTGGTGCATTCGGTATGCACCTCGGCGGCCAGCGTGGCGGATAAACATATGCTTCCCGATTTACTGCACGGCAACGAGCGCAAAGTATGGGGCGATGGCGGCTATCAGGGCCAGAGCGAAGCCATCCGCGCGGCCGCGCCCAAGGCACAGGATATGACTTGCCGCCGGATCAGATACAAGAACTATGTTGACGAAGAGGCCAAGCGCAAGAACACAACCAAGGCCCGAGTGAGAGCCAAGGTGGAGCATCCTTTCCGCATCCTGAAGCGCGTCTTCGGATTTACCAAGGTGCGCTACCGAGGCATATGGAAGAACCACCAGTGGCTATGCGCGGCCTTCGCGCTGGTGAACCTGTACCAACATCGCAACCGGCTGGCCCCTCAAAGGGCGTAGTGTCTCCGGGGCCAGAAACACGGCCTCACTAGGCAAACAGACAACCAGAAACCCACATTCTTCTAACAAAAACTGACCCACAATCAAGAAATCATCCGAAGCCGCGTCGTCACCGCAAAATCACGCACCTGCGCAGAGGTTCCCTAAGTGTACGCGTCGGCGGAAAATAGATCACGTGACTCGCGGTAGGGAAACTCTGCGTTTACAAATAACCGCGAACGCAACTAAATGGGTAATTCAAGTTCAGCAGCCCAGGAGGGCGAGTTTTGCCGTTGTCTGCGCGAAAACGTGACCTTCGTGTTGATCGCGTCAGCGGCCAAACGCACCCTAACGCCACGGCCCACTGACCGGGCGGTGGGAAGAGCAATAGCAACGCACCGCGGAAGCTCGCGGCTAACGGAAAGCAGGATTGCGGCTCTGTTGAATGAGAGGGAGTGACGCGAACCTTGATAGCAATTTCCTTGCACGTCCCGGGACCCATTGCACGTACGAGTCGGGCAAAACTCTCCTCTCTCAGTTCGTTTAAGCGGCACGGTGAAATCAACTGCCTATCCTCCGTGCCCGTAACCCAGTAACGCGGCTCCGTGCGAGCTTCGACGGCTGGGCGGGGGGTGGCCGCGTGTTGGGGGTGGCTTCTCATACGGGAACTCGGGAACTCTCTCAATGTGTTGCTTCAGCCGGGGCGGAATCCTTCCATACTCTTGGTGCGGGATAAACCGTCCCCGCCTCCTCTGTTCGTTCCAGCCTCCTCTGCTGGCTCTTCGTTCTTGCCGTCCCAGATACTGGCGCGTGGAATGTCCAAGGGCACGCGGACAGTGACCGTCGTCCCGTTGCCGGGGGAACTGGAGATCTGTACGTCGCCTCCGCAGAACTGCGCTCGTTCTTTCATGCCCAGGAGTCCCAAAGACCCAAGAGAGTTCGATAAGTTCGATTCACTGAAGCCTATTCCGTCGTCCTCCACAACCAGGACGATGTTCTCATCTTCCTGGTTCAGGGCAACGCGCACCGACTTTGCCTGCGCGTGCCGAGCCACGTTGGTCAGACACTCCTGGAAGATTCGGAAAGCCGCGGTTGCCCGGTCACCATCCAAGTGCAAATCGACAGGTGGTACAGAGACCTGGCATTGGATACCATTACGGGAAGCAAACTCACTCGCCTGCCATTCGATGGCTGCCGCCAAACCAAGGTCATCTAACACTCCAGGACGCAGCCCACTGCATATAGTCCTCACTGCCTTGACACCGTCGTTGATCGACTGGATCGATTCCCTGAGTCGAGCGAGCACCTCGCCTTCCGACTCCGGCAGATGACGAGTGATCCATGTCATATCCATTTTGATCGCGGTCAAAATTTGCCCGATTTGATCGTGCAGGTCACGAGCGACGTGCTTGCGATCTTCTTCGCGTACCCACTGCAGACGTTCAGCCAGGGCCCGCAGTTGTTCTCTTTGCAAGACGAGCGACTCCTCGGCGCGTTTCATCTCAGACAGGTCCGAAGCGATCAGGCAAACAGCCTGCGTGCTATTCAGAAGGAGAGGATTCAAGGAGAGATGGACGGACATAGGGGCGCCTCTGCGCGATTGCAAACGGATCTCGCCCCGGCAGTTCTTTTGGGCCGCGCACTGAAGTAGGCCACGGAGTTTGGGATGATCGTCGGGCAAAACCAAGTCCAGCATGGAAGAACCGATGACGCTCTGGAGCCTCCTTCCCAGGAACCGGGCAAAACGGCCGTTGCAGTGCAAGACGGTGTGGTCGCTGCTGAGAACAGCGGCGCCTTCATTCATCCTCTCCACGAAAGCACGGTAGGTATGATCGGCCCCCTGCAGCGTGAACACTTTCCCCTCGCCCTGGCCGTGCACGACAATGGCATCCACTTCGCCGGAACGAACGGCACGGAGGGTTTCCTCGGCTTCGCTCAGGCGTGCGAGCAATTCCCGGCGCGATAGAGCTTGCGCTTCTTTGGGGAGGCGTACAATCTTCTTTTCCGCCAATCTAATTCCGCCTTCCACCCGCTATTCCTCGGGCATTCTCAGGTCCAGCCCGATGAGCACTTTCTTTGGGTTCGACAAGTCTCCAATGAGCCTTCGCAGCGGAAGCGGGGATCGCTTGATAAGCGTGGGTACCGCCACAATCTGCTCGTCCCTGGCCAGATTCGGCTGCTGATAAATGTCGATGACTTCCAGGTCATACAGATTCTTCAAGTGCTGCTCACAAATCCGCTTGATATTCTCAATAGCCAACGCCGATTTCGCCGTGGATCCGCTCACGAACAAACGCAAGACATACTTTGTTTCGCGGGAACTGGAACCTAATGGTTCCAATCCCCCCGCCAATCCGGGTTTCCGCTTTCGTGCCGGGCTGCTCTTCTTCGGGGGCATTTTCATATTGGCATTCATGTATTGCTCAACCTAGCTTTAGCAGATCCATGCCCACAAGCAGCAGAATGCTGTTAGACAGGTCCCCGATGATCGTTCGCAGCGGTAGAGGAAGCCTTCTTACCAGGGTCGGAATTGCTACGATCTGGTCGCCGCGAGCCAGTTGCGGATTCTTCCTCAGGTCGATCACTTCGATCTGATAGCGGCCCTTCAAGTGCTCTTCACACATCGCCTTGAGGTTGTCGAAGGCGCGAACGGACTTGGGAGTCTGGGCCGCCACGTAGAGCCGCAGATTCCAAACCTCCGGTTCCTTGGGGTCTGGTTTGCAAGGCCGCGTCCGAGTTATTGTCCGGGGTGTCGGCATTCAGCGCACCGGCGCAATTTTCGCGCGCCCTTCCTTCTTGTAGGAGGATGTGTCCGCTTGCCTGCTCAGCACCATCTGCCCGCGGTCCTGCACCACTTCCTCGCCGAGTAATTCCGATTCGGAGATGGTCTGCTGAATGATTTCCTCCTCCGCTTCAAACTCCGCCCGGAGCATGACCATGCGGGCCTCAAAGATGCGACGCTTGCGCTCCAGTTCTCGTCGTTGGGTCTCGAGCTCCTGGCTGCGGAACGTGGCCACTGCTTTCTCTCGCATTTCCTGGGACACGCGGGCGGAACCGGTTAGCACGCCCTCGGCTCCGAGGTAAACGTCCAGCAAGCGAAGGCCGTCGTCCGTGAGCACGAATTCGCGAATCTGGTTGGAATGCTCCATGCCTCTCGATTTCAGCACGTAGAGAGCGCGGTTCCGTTCTCCCCCGACCTCGATGTTTTTCAGCAGGAGCCAGGTATCCATGAGGGACGAGACATCCGCCTCGCTGGCTTCCAGGGACCCCGCCGCAGTCAAACTCGTGAAGATCGACGTGATCCCCTGGGTCTTCAGAAAATCGACCAACCGCGTGAGCATGGACCGGACTTCGTTCTGGGTGCTGACCATGAGCAGATTGGTGACCGGGTCCACCACAACCACGCTGGGCTTGAAACTGGTGATGCCCTTGTGGGTCAGCAACAGGACCTGTTCGATGCCGCCGTAGGTGGGACGCGCCGCATGGAATTGCAGAAGCCCTTTTTTGACCCATGGCTCAAGGTCGATGCCAATCGAACGCATGTTGCGGAGAATCTGTTCGGGGGATTCTTCAAAAGCGAAAAACAATGCGCGCTCACCGCGCCGGCAAGCCGCATCCACGAAACATGCCGCAATGGTTGTTTTCCCTGTTCCCGCAGTCCCGGATGCCAGAATGCTGCTCCCCCGATAAAAGCCCTTGCCTCCCAGCATGCCATCCAACCGGGAAATGCCGCTCGAGACTCGCTCGTCAGGCGCATCGTGGTTCAGGCCGAGTGAGGAGATCGGCAGGACTGAAATGCCTTGGTCATCAATGAGGAACGGATACTCGTTTGTGCCGTGGGTCGATCCTCGGTACTTGACAATGCGCAAGCGTCGGGTCGAGATCTCCTCCCGTATACGATGGTCCAGCAAGATCACGCAGTCCGAGACGAACTCCTCTATGCCGTGCCTGGTCAGCTTGTCGGGCTGGTCCCGCTCGGCGGTAATGATCGAGGTCAATCCCTTTTGCTTGAGCCAGTCGAATAGGCGGCGGATTTCGGCGCGCACGATGCCTGGGCTAGGCAATTCGCCGAAGAGCGTTTCCAGGGTGTCCAGGACGACTCGCCGCGCCCCCACCCTCTCGATTGCGTCGGCAATTCGAATGAAGAGGCCCTCGAGGTCATACTCGCCGGTTTCCCCAAACTCGCTTCGCGTGATGGACACGTGGTCGACGAACAGTTTCTTTTCCGCCACCAGCCGGTCCAGGTCGAACCCCAGCGATGCGACATTCTTGGCCAGGTCGGGGATCGATTCCTCGAACGATATGAACACGCCGGGTTCGTTGAATTGGGTAGCGCCCCGAACCAGGAACTCCAGGCCGAACAGCGTCTTTCCAGAACCGGCACCGCCACTGATGAGAGTCGAGCGGCCCCGTGGCAACCCTCCCCCCGTGATTTCATCCAAACCTTGGATGCCAGTGGCTGCTTTCGGAAGCGTGTTGGAAGCTGGCGAGCTTGATATCTTCTTTTGTGCCATTTGTTTCATCGTTGCCTCAGTCGATCCACGACGGGTTGGCATTGGGCATCCCCACTTGGCAGGTCGCGATGATCAAATGGGGAGTACTCTCTCCCACCATCAAAGACCGCCCCACTGTAAAAGCGGCTACATATTATTCAGCGAACGATAAGCATGGTGTCTGCATTGCGAGGCGACGATACCCAGCACAGGCTTCAATCAATGGGTAGTGGTTTGAATGCAGTTGGAGAGTGATTTTACTGGTATTTCCCTCGTTATCCCAGATGATATGTCTATGGATAGGGACCGCATCTTTGAAACTCCAGTCAGGGTCAGTACCGCGGAGAAAACAATCCTCCATAACCCTTCTGTGCAGTCAACCATATCGGTAACAAGGTTATCTGTATCGTTTTGCTCATGATCGCGCAGCCAGAAACTGAGAGGGCCGCCTTCGAGCTTCCCACTCTCGCTGATGTAACCCCAGCTTTCCCAGTTCCAGGCGCTGAGCGATAGAGAACCCTTTTATTGCTCATGCTCAACGCGGGTCTCGCCCTTTCCCGGTCAGAGCGTTGCTCTTTTGACGGCCAACTGGCCCGCAGTTCTCTTGTGACTCCGGGACCGGAACAGCTTGAACCGCTGTTGGCTATGGCGTTGCTGCGGCTGCGGCGGTTCAATCCCAGCTGCCTCGGATCCCTGACTGCGTAAAGAGTGGCCATCCGTGTCGTTTAGTTTCTTGAAGGACGGGTTTGGCTAGATCTCTGCCGCCGCAAAGCAACTCACTGGCTGATTTGGTCCAACTGGCTGAGGCTACCGAGTGCATGTGGCTAAACCCAAGAAGCTCGACATTAGACGATGCAACAGTTTTATATTTTGCATTTTCAGGGTTCTCGCCAAGATAGATCCTCGAAAGTCGGCCAGTGTTTACAAATCCAGTCCACACGGACGCTAAGTCGGCAAGTCGTCCACTTGTCAATGAGTGTGCGATGTTGGAGGAAAGCCGGTTTTGCGGCCACCTGCCGAGAACACTGATCGACTTAAATAGCTCAATGAGCGCTTTGCCCTGTAGGCATCAACTGAGACGAAGCTACCGAGAACCCGACTTTGACGGGACAACAGGACAGTTTCGTACGTCACCCGTCCTGAATGAAGCCCGATATTGCTTGAGGTGCCCGCCGCAACCCGGATGACCGGCGCAGGCTCACGCAACCGTTCAGTTTCCCCAGGGGATCCCGCAACTCCAGACAGACCCGCGCCTATTTCCCTTCGCCTCGGACGCGGACAGCGCCGGGTTCAACAGGAAGTGCTGCGCGCTTCTTGCCCCATTCTTCGCGGGGAAACGCCTTCATTGCGGTATGCCGTTTTCGAATTTATAAAACCTTCAACACCAGCAAGGTCATGTCGTCTGCCTGGGGGGTTGTCCCTCGAAATTGGGTCACAGACGAATAGATGCTTTCAACCAATTCCTCAGCACTCTCTTGCGGGTGCGAACTCACGATAGTTGCCAGGCGTTTCTCCGAGTATTCCTCTCCCGTTGGGCTCTCTGCCTCCACAACCCCGTCCGTGTATAGAACGAGAACGTCTCCCTGGCAGAGAGTGACCACATCCCGGCTGTACTCTGAATTGGGGAGTATACCTAGCACGGGACCTCCTTGGTCTAGCCGACTTGGGTCTGCGCCAGCACGAACCAGGAGTGGCGGATTATGTCCTGCGTTCGTGTATTCCAGGGAACGCGATCGAGCGCAGAGTTTCCCATAGAAGAGGGAAATGAAACGGTGTCCGCCTGTGACCTGATGAACGACGTTGTTGAACGCATGTAACAGGTCATTTGTGCCAAGAAATCTTGGCGCATCCATGCGAAGGGTAACTTCAATGGACGGCATCAACAGACCGGCAGCAACTCCCTTGCCCGCAACATCAGCAATGACTACCGCAATTTCCCCTTTAGGCAGTTCTATGAATCCATAGTAGTCGCCCGCCACTATTTTCGCTGGATACATTCGCGCCGCGAACTCAAATCCAGGCATCCTGGGTATGGAACGAGGCAGGATGCTCTGTTGTACTTCTGCAGCCAGGAGAATTTCATTCGCAAGCTCGTCGCGTTGTCTTGCAGCCAGATCAGCGAGTCGTCGTCGCTGCGTGCCTAGGTGATTCACGACGACGACAACGAAGACATATCCAAGCAGAGTGGTAGCATACCTGGTCAAGTGTTGGTCTCCAGCATCACGCAGAGGACTCAGAAGATCATGCAGCACCAAACAAACAATTGAAAGCGCGATAGTGATGCGAAGCGGATGTACCAGAGCGCTCAAGGCCAGGGGCAAGAAATACAGCGGAGCGAGAGAAAACGAGGTCACGGACTTATCTGCGTAAGCGACTACGGCCATGCCAACCACCACGACGGAAGTGAGCACAGCAATGCTCAGCCTCTCATTCACGTACGGGCCGGCAGACGCGACTCTATGCAGAACATTCGACCATCGCGGAGGCATCATATGTGTCAACGATCCCCAAAGCTGACAATCCGCCGTCGGCTCACGCACCGAAGCTAAGAATTCCATTTTGGCTCACGGCTACGAACCAATATAACCCCGTTGTCCCGCTCTCGATCTTTTTGCGTCCGTCCCAACGCCAATGCTCCGGGTGTGACCTGCTTGGCCGTTACCGGGTCCAAAAACGCAAGACCTTGCCATTTTGAAGCACAGTTGCCTTACAAAATGCACGCTTTTTTGAGGCACATGCGGCTTCGCCGGCATCGTGCAGACGAGATCGGAGAGTTAAGCGCAACTCGCAGTTTGATCCGGATCAAGGATGCAGGGGAGGCGAGGCGACAAGTAAATATGAGCGTGACGTTATCATGTTTTGACGTTGGGCGACCCGTCGTAAATGACCATTAAATAAACGCTTATGCGCATTACTCAATATATGAGTGCTTCTCGCTAAAATTTTTAGCAACTTTTCCCAGGGCTTGGCGTCAGAAGCGGGTGGATGGACCGAGATGAAAGGACTCGGAAAATCCAAAGACAGTCGCTCGCAAAGCGGATGTCACAAAATGACTTTCTGTGGAGGAAACGATGCTCTGTTTACATCGCTTATCTACACAATCGTCTCGATGGCGCCATCTTGCTGACCGTCATGGCGGTCAGTCCCTGTTCACCCGGCTGCTGGCTCTGGGTCTCGCGGCGGTTTTATTTGCCCAAACGGCGAACCTGGTGGCACAGCCAGTTCTTCTCACTCCGCCGCAGCTGGACCAGCTCGTCCAGCGGATTGCGCTCTATCCTGATCCGCTGTTGGCGCAAATTCTAACGGCTTCGACCTATTGGGATCAGATTCCCGATGCTGCGTCCTGGGCCGATCAGCATAGCTACCTCAAGGGCGATGCGCTGGCATCGGCCATCCAGGCTGACCATCTGCAATGGGATCCCAGCGTGCTGGGTCTGCTGCCATTCCCTTCGGTACTAGACATGATGGCGCAAGATCAGGCCTGGACCGAGCAGCTTGGGAATGCTGTTCTGAACCAGCGACCTGAAGTGATGGACGCGGTGCAGCGGATGCGCCGCGTGGCCAGAGGTTATGGCTATCTGGCGCCAAATGAGTATGTGAATGTCGTGGATTCGGGCGGTTATATCGAGGTGCTGCCTCTGAATCCGGCTGTGATTTACGTGCCCTGGTACGACCCGTACGTCGTCTTTGCTCCCCCGCGTCCCGGCGTCGTCGTGACGACTGCAATTCACTTCGGCCCCGCCATCACGATCGGAGCAACCTTCGGGACGTGGGGCTGGTGGATTGGTTCGGGATTCGTGTGGCCGACTCACACGATTCTCATCGACCACCGTCCCTGGGTCCGGGTGTTGGGGAACCGGTTCGGCCATGTGCACCCCTATGCCCATCCGTGGGTGCGTCCGGTTAGACCTCGAGTAGAGGTGCATCACCGGGGACGGTAACCATAAGGCGCCTGCACGATCATCATTCGTGCAGGCAAGCCCTTCAGAGACGAACCTGACTAACGAGAAGAGGAAAGGAGGATGTCACTATGAGTGTTCTGAGGAAGTTTTCCTTAATTGCTGCAATGCTGGCCGCCTTCGCTTCGCTTCCTGCGGCGGCTCAGAAGGTGGAGACCGATTACGATCATTCGGTAAATTTCTCGCAGTTCCACACCTATTCCTGGGGTCATGTCCATTCCTCGGATCCTTTCGCCGAAGCGCGGATCTGTGAGGATGCCGACCGCGTCCTTCAGGCGCGCGGGTGGCAGAAGGTACCCACGGGAGGAGATGTAACACTGACGGCAGTCGCCGTGCGCAGAAATCGCGCCGAATACGACACGTTCTACGAAGGTCTCGGACCCGGCTGGCGCTGGCACGGGTGGGGCGGCATAGCCAGGACCACTGTTGAAACCGTTCCGGTGGGCACGCTTGTGATTGATGTCTACCAGACGGGTTCGCACCATCTGGTCTGGCGCGGCATGGCGCACGACACCTTAAGCGATAATCCAGAAAAGAATGCGAAGAAGCTTGCAAAAGCGATCGACAAGATGCTCAGCAAATTCCCCAGACAGATGGCGTAATCGCGCGTGGGAACGGCCGGCAGCCGACTGCTTCCAGGGGCGCGGGAACCTGTCCCGCCGCCACGGGTTGCACCGCAGCCGGCCAACGCGCATTGCGAAACTGCATTGCGGGCGGGCGTCGGCAATCCGAAAGTTTAGGTAATGGCGGACCTGAATTGGCTTATCTCCGCCAAGTCACTCAGCGACAGAAACGAATCAATCGAAGAGGGGCTGCCTGCGCGTTGCGCAAACGAACGTTTACGCAACGCCGACCCCCACCGAGCTGAATTTCAGCATTTCGTGTTGCAAAAGGCTGTTGTCTTTGCTTCTCCACTGGCACCAGGTTTCCGCAACGGACCTTTAGCGTACGATTTTTGACGTTTGGTGTAGTGACCCCAGGATGGTCGCCTACTCTTTCCTATGCCAAATCTTTGCCCGGAAAGGAACCGAGTCCGGCCAAGAATTGGGTAAGAGAACGGATGGTGATCATCGCAGTAGGCGCGTTAAGCGAGTTTTCTGTTCCATTGCTCCCGGAATGCAAAGCTCAGCTGGATGAGCGGATGAGTGCATCGTCCTATCAATTTGAAGACCGCTGCTGAGTCGGCACGCTAGCGATACAAAAGGGCTCACGACTGGTGTTGCAGATTCCTAAAACTGAGCAGCAGAGGTTCGAGTGCCGAAGGCTTCCTTGGGATCCTGAGTCTTCATGTGGTCGGTGATATCCACGCCAATGCCGATCATACGTTCGGAAGAATCGCCCATCATCACACCGTGTGCATCAATCCAGCAGACTGAACCATC
>OBLW0100000282.1_pt1 | contig 43725 bp, 26 predicted proteins | sample 1520161 | NCBI WGS metagenome assembly OBLW01 (sample SAMEA3539309, study PRJEB22396) | soil metagenome | biome: tundra; feature: field; material: soil | place: USA | collected 2010-05 | depth 0.15 m
TGCTCGTTTCCTGACATGTGCCGGGTGTTGTATTCGAGAAGATAGTTCACGTGCGCATCGTCCAGCGGGAACGACTTGCCCGCAGGATACGGATAGTCGCCCATTTTCAGAAATGGCAGTGGCGCTACAAAGTCTCCTGCGGCGGCGTAGAAGTCCATATCCTTTTCGTAGCCGTTGGCCGCAAAGAAATAATCCCGGACCCATCCTTTCGGAAGCGCAGGCAACTCCGCCGGATCGAAGTCCAGGCTAACCTCGTCGCCTGATCCGAACACCACCAATTTGTCGTCCGTCGCAGTCAGCAGCGGCAGCACATCTCCGTAGCGTGTGTAGGTTCCAGACGGTCGCGTGTATGGACCAGTCGCGCTCGTCTTCTCATAGATGTATTGTACGTTCCCCGGCGGAGCGTCTTCGATCTTCAGCGGAAACCCGTGGAAGCTAAGATCAGCGTGAACAAGGGGAACCGGCGTCAGGCATACGTAGCGCCGGCATCCTGCGGGCTTTCCCGAGAGCCTGCCCTGAGCCTGTCGAAGGGGCGTCCCGCCCTCGGCTGCTTCCACCTTTTGTACGGTACGATCGATCAGAATGTTGTCCCAATAGATCTGCAGGTTAGTCGTGATGCGAATCTTCCGCGCTCCGAGCGGCAACCTGCCAGTAAGATCGGCGGTCATGGTGCGCGGCCCGCCAGCAGGGAAACCCATATCATCCACCACGCGCGTCCAGTTTCCGTTCGGATGCAAAACTTCGACGTAAGGAGAAATCGCCTGCACGCCCGCCTGCGACGCGGCATACATACTGTTCGCCGAAAAGTATTCGACCTCGCCATGCAGCAGCAGCCACAACGGCCCGCCGCGGTAAGCCTCGCCGAGATCGAGCACCAAACTGTGCGGGTTGGCAAAGCCCTGGAATTGCGTCAGCGCAAAATCGCCGAAGTATCGATGAGCCAAAAGATCGGGCAACACGTTGTGGCCGTGCTCATCCAACGCCCCCGCGGGCGGACGCGCATCTTTGCTTTTGCTCACCACCACCTTGAACTCAGGATAGGGCGGGTTCGACGCGAAATATTCGTTCGGATAAACATCCAAATCAGCCGGGTGATCGACCGCCAGCAATCGTGTCTGATCAAGATAGACAGCTTCCTCCAGCGGCTCCATGAACCGGAAACTCAACTTGCCGTCTTTTTCACGAATCGCGTTCTGATCGATCTTGATGTATTCCACCGGCCGCGGAACGTCGCGCTGTCCCGGCCCAACCCAGTGTCCAACCACGCCTGCGCCCAGCATGTCGGCGACGAACTCGTAGCGCTCGCCGTTCCATACAAACAATGTCGGGCAGGAACTTCCGCGGCGGTCGATCTCCAGAAATTTCTGTTCCTTATCGCCAGCTACCTTGATTTCGTCTTGCAAGACGCCGGTCGGCCATAACATGCGAACGACGTCAGCTTCTCTCGAATCGCCAAGGCCGACGGTAAGATACGGCGAATTCTGCCCCAAATATCCGGACGAACCAGCGATCTCGAACTTCTGTCGATTGCCGCCGGCGAACACTTCCACCTTAGTACCGATGGCGCTCTTGTTGTCGGCAAGTCCTTTGAGCGAAAGGCGCAGCCAGTGATTCTGGTTACCACCCTCATTACGCAGCAAAACCGCCGGACCGTGATTCTCCGTGATCAGCAGGTCGGTCGCGCCGTCGCCATCGTAGTCGCCGGTAATAATGGTGCGCGGTTCTTTAAGTTGAATCTTGTCGAGACCCACGTCGGCGGTTACATCCTTGAAACCATCCGCGCCGAGATTACGGAAAAGCCGCACTTCGCCCTTGCCGTCTTTGGTTTCGCCGACGGCAACCAGATCGACCCAGCCGTCGTTGTCGTAATCGATGGCAGCGACGCCGAACGCGCGGACCCAGTTTGTCTCAGGCAGGTTGATGCGATCGAAAGTCTTGCCGTGGTTGTTGCGCCACAAAGTAATGCCGGGCTCTCCCATGTGCGTGAAGGCCAAGTCCATCCAGCCGTCATGGTCGAAATCGAGCACAGCGACACCCGCAGTCTCCGAAGGCAGAGGAGAAGACCAGAGCGTACGTCTAATGAACTCTCCTTCTCGCGGATTCTCGTAAACCAGAGTTCCCATGAGACCGTTCAACTTAGCGTCCCCGGATACATTGGCCATGCCGGTTGTAACAATATCAACGGCGCGATCATTGTTGTAGTCACTACCAACGGCGGAAACGGTCGGGGTATTGCCGTGCAGGGCAAGAGATTCGGTCACGTCAGTAAATGTGCCGTTGCCGTTATTACGCCACATCACATTCGCGCCGGTTGGACGTCTGGACACCGTTCCCGGCTTGTCAGTATTGCCGGTGACAAACAGATCAAGATCGCCATCATGATCGTAATCGATGAACGTGAGTCCACTATCTCGTACTTCGCTCTTTATGCCCGCGCCTTCGGTCACGTCCCTGAAGGTTCCGTTCTTCTCGTTGTGCAGAAGGACGAGACGTCCCTCAAAACTGACCGCTAGGTCGGTAAAGCTATCGTTGTCGTAGTCACCTGCGCCGCAGCCGATGCCGTGGACGCTCGGATCAAATCCTGCCTTCCGAGTCACATCTTCAAACAGGCCATTGCCCAGATTGTGATAGAGGCCGAGGCCTCCTTCCGGACCGTCATCGGCAACAAATAGGTCAGGCCGCCCATCGCCGTCGTAATCCAGAAAACAAGCGCCTGGAGCTAGGAAGCTGTCAGCAATGTCCGTTTTTCGGTTCTTAGTTGCGTTCGTGACAATCCCCGCCTCTGCCGTCACATCCACAAAGCGCACCTTAATCGGCGCGGGAGCCTTCAACACCGCCGACGGCGATTCAACTGCGCGCGAGTACTGACCCTGCTCTCCATAGGCTAGACTCATGGGCGCCCCGAGTTTGTTTTGTGTGATGTACTGAAATTTCTTCAGGTGTTCGCGGGCATGGTCGATGTCGGCCGATTGTTGATAGGCACGCGACAATCCAAATTCAGCTGAAGCGTGCAGCGGATTCAATTGCAGCGCGTGCTGGAATGCTTCGATGGCTTGCGGAAACTGTTTCGCCTGCACATACGCCGAGCCCAGAAAATACCAGGTGTCAGCGTCGGTCGGATCAATCTCAGAGACGTGACGAAACGCATCGATCGCCGACTGGGCATCGCCCGTATTCTTTGCGTACAGGCCGAGGTTATACCATGCCTGCGGATTTTTGGGATCCTGCTTCAATGCGTCTTCCAGCGCGGCTTTAGCTTCGTCAATCTTCTGCAGGTTCAGGAAGGCAATGCCCTCATTGAGCCTTGCAATCGCCAGCTTAGGATCGAGCTCGGCCGCTTGCTGGAAGGACTTCAATGCCTTTTCGAAAAGCTGCTGGTTCATGTAGGCAGCGCCGAGGTTATTCATGCGCGCGGCCCCGGCAGGATTCGGCTTCGGTTGAGTTTGCCGGGCGGTCGCGAACAAGCCGAAAGCGGCCAGGAACATGCCGGCAAGAACGATTGAAATTCGAGGATTCATCTGATCAAAGATTTAAACACAGAGGGCGTGAGGGAAACACAGAGTAATTCATTTCGGCGCGACTGCCCGCAGCTTTCACTTCACTTGGTTGATTTCGATGAACGCCCGTACGCGCGTGCTCCAACAATTCCCTTCCCTTCCTGCACGGTGGCGGTTTGTCCGGCATCGAGGTTCGAGAGTCTATCGACTTGCCCGCTGGGCCATTGAATCTCGATGGTATCGGCTTTGGTTTGCGCGCCCAGTCCGAAGGTGAGCACCAGTTCACTCTGCGAAAGGTAACTTGATCCGGAGCGCAGCATTTTCCACTGCTTCTCACCACCCGCAGTCACCCGCACAACCGCTCCGATGCCGTCACGATTCGACTTCGTTCCCACCAGTTTCAGACGCAAGCTGTGATTCGATCCGCCCTCGTTGTGGAATAAGTAAGCCGGTCCGGAGTTAGTCGTGACCAGAACATCCAGATATCCGTCATTGTCGATATCAGCATAGGCCGCGCCTCGCGCCACTCGCGGCGCGGCAAAGGCTTCCCCCATCTGCGCCGTGACTTCCTGGAACTTGCCACTACCGAGATTGCGGAAAAGATGCGACGGCTCGGCGTAACGCACACGCTTCTGGACGTGCTCAATCTGATCCTCGATGTGCCCATCGGCAACGAAAATGTCAGGCCACCCATCATTGTCGTAATCAAAGAAAAAACATCCAAAGCCTAGCGTGACCAGCGTGGCGCGACCTACTTCCGATTGCGGCGATTCGTCCACGAACAGGCCGTTGCCCTCGTTGTGGTAAAGCGAAACCATCTGATTGGCGAAGTTGCTGATGATCACACTAGGATGGCCACTGCGGTCGTAGTCGGCGGCGTCGGCGCCCATACCGGCACGCGCTACTCCGTCTTCGCTAAACGCTATCCCAGACGGAACTCCTCGCTCTTCGAATGTTCCGTCTTTCTTATTAAGGTAGAGCTTGTTGGGCTGGGTATCGTTGGCAATAAGTATGTCGGGCCAGCCGTCGGCGTTGTAATCGAGAATGGCGATGCCCAAACTTTTTGAGGTTGGATCGCCAAGGCCAGTCCTTTGCGTGGCATCCTCAAACTTGCCACCGCCGAGGTTGTGCCACAATCGGACCGCCGTGCCTTTGTACGATTCCGGCGTGCAATAGGATTTGTGCGCCCCGTCCAGCGTGCAGTAAAGATCGGTGTCCTCGGTCCAGCGCACATAGTTAGCGACGACCAGATCGAGTTTGCCATCACGGTCGTAGTCCACCCACGCGGCGCTGGTCGAGAATTCGCTCGGTCCCCACATGCCGGCCAGTTTCGTTACTTCAGTGAACGTCCCGTTGCCATTATTGTGGAAAAGATGACTCTGCCCGAGAGCGGTAATGAACAGATCGTCGAATCCGTCATTGTCATAATCCCCGACCGCCACTCCGAGTCCGAACATTGGAATCGCCAGCCCAGCCTGGCGAGTTACGTCGCTAAAGGTTCCGTTGCGATTGTTGTGGTATAGCTTCGGAGTTGTCGCGCCATTGCGAGCGTGTCCGGGCCAATCCGCAGCATTCACCAACAATATGTCCGGATAGCCGTCGTTGTCATAGTCAATGAATGCGCAGCCCGGACCCATGGTTTCGGGCAGCCACTTTTTTCCAAAAGCGCCGTTGTTGTGGGTGAAATGGATGCCTGCTTGCGCGGTTACATCTCGGAACTGGATTTGCTGGGCATGACTTGTTACCGACGAAAAAGCCAACAACCACAGAGCCGTGGAGGCCCGGGTGAGTCTTCGACAGGAGCACGTCATCGTGAGGCTCCGCCCGGCGCGACGGTGGACGCTTTCCGAACTTTGCCCGGTTGGACCGCCGAACTGGCCGTCCTTGTCGATTTCGATCCAATAATCGGCAGCGACACGGAAATATGTTCATGGATCGACTGGCGTTCGTTGTTATCTTCCGGATGCGTCTGGCGATATGGTCCGGTAATCGCCTGGGACGACTCGTCCGCCTTGAATCGCATGTAGCGTGCTTCGTGCTCTTTCGCTAACTTTTCGTTGCCCAGCCCGTTGTAGCAAAGCATCAGATTGTAATGCGCCTGCAGGTCTTCGGGATCGATCGCCAACACTCCCTGCAGAGTCTTCACCGACTCTTGATATTTGCGTTGAAGAAAGAGGACTCGGCCTAAATCGTTGAGCGCCACGCGGTCCCGCGGATACTGGCTTAGCACAGTGCGTAGGCGGGCGGCAGCACCGTCATAGTTGCCATCCGAACGCAGCACTCGAGCATAGAAGTAGTTCGCGCGTGCCAGACTCGGGGAGATCGACAGCGCCTTTTCTAGCACGTTGCGGGCGCGTTCCATGTCGCCCTCTTGCACGGCGCAGCGACCGATATTCACCCATCCATCGGGATTGTTGGGATCGGCCTCGGTTACCTTCTGAAACGCTGCCGCCGCTCCCTTCAGATCGCCTTGTAGAAACAATCCGATTCCGTAATCATTCCAGCGCTGCCATTCTTCTTTTAATACGACTATTCGCGACACGGCGGCAGGTGCGTTGTGCGCCACCACAGGCAGCGTCACTTCGTTTTCAGCGACCGTAACGATGGGCACGTCAGGGATCTTCTCTTCTTTCGCCGAAACTCCCTGAATCGACTTCGTGAATACCAAAGGACGATCATCGTAATCCGGTGTTACGCTGTGGCCCGATTTCTCATCGGCCTCACCCACGAAAGCGAATTGCGTGTTCAACCATGAGAATTTGCGATAGCACAAACGCGCATGCAGCGTGATTTTATTGCCCGCGTTTTCAGGAATCGACATTCGGTAGTGCACAGTGTCGGCCGCGCCCGGCGGGATAAGCCTCACATACACTACCGCCCTTGTGGCCCAGGCGTTGCGCTTATTGACGGCGTTACCATGCGCATCGATTTGCAAGGAGCGATAGAAGTGCGCGCCTTTTTCCACCGGCCCCTTGCCATCGCCCTCTACCATGCCACTCCAGAAAATAGTCTGCCCTTTTTCATCGGTGCCCTTCAGTTCAAGCCACGTGTCGTAAGCATCGACCGTGCCGCCGGGGAAAAAGTGTCCCACCTTCTTGGTGCGGACAACGACATCCACTCGCACAGTATCGCCGCGTCGCAGGGCCGGCTGTACGCGATTCAGCGGAGCGGTGACGGGCGCAAGTTCTCCGCCCGTGCCCGGAGTGATTTTGGTTTCCGCTTCTTCGCCGACCGCAAAGGTTGTGGCCAGCTCCGATTGACTGGTGGCGCCCGTCTTCAGCGGCGCCTGCGCCGGAGATACAGCAAAGATATCGACCGTGAGCGCGCCGCTCTTCAAGAATTCTTCGGTGAGTTTTAATTGCGCAGCGTCTTCATTGGCCGTGGGCAGCGCGGTGTTTGCGCCGGGAAAACGGTGAGAGTGAACCACTCCATTGATGTTACCCGCGTCCTTCGAAGGCTCCGCCGGCATGTGGCAATCGGCGCACTGCTGAGGCTTCGGCGGATAGTAGAACGACCGCGCACCCTGTCCTGAGACCCCGCTCGCCTGCCAATTGTCATATTCGTTGAAGCCGCGGAACCAACGATAGTGATTCACCGGCACATCCAGATGTACTTTGTGGCAGGTAGAACAAAACTCGGCGGTTTGCGTCTTCATGAAGGGCTTGAGGAAGACGCGCCGGTGCGGTTCAGGATTTAATCGGATCAGAAAATCGTGCAGGGCGCGCGCCACAGGATTTTGCGTGGCTGCCAACTCGTGGAGCTTGGGATATTCCAGATAAAAATCTCCCTGCCCCATGGTGCTTTTCACCTCGGCGATGGAGTGGCACATCATGCATCCCAGACCGGCCTGCGATTCCGGACGGTGCACAATCTTCTTAATCGGCGTATCCATCAGCCCCGCATAGAGCACAGCGGGGTCGTGGCATCCGCCACACCATTTCGAAGGCGTGGTGCCGATCGTGTCCTGCATATACTCAATCGACTTGCGATACCACTGATTGTTGAACGAAGAAAAATGGTGAGCCGAGCTGAACCATTGGTTGTAGATATCCTCGTGGCAGCGCTTGCAGGAGTCAGACTCCATGAAAAACTTGCTGGGAATTTTCTGCTTGCCGTAAACTTGGGCGGAACTGGGGAAGAACGATCCCTCCGGCCCATCGCCTTCGCCATTCATATCTTCGGGTGGCATGGCGGGATTCTGAATGCGGCCGCGCGTCTGCCAACTTTCCCGGATGTAGCGCGCGCCGTAGCCGATGACCGCAATGACAACCAGACAAAGGGCTGCCCGCAAAGCCACCGTGATCGCGCCTGAAGCTGAATGTCCTCGACTCCCCAGCTTGTTGGCGATTAATAAACCGGCGCCGACGAGCGAGATCACGATGTGAAGATAAAGCCATTTCCATTCCGTGCGCGGCGTGCCCGTTTTGATGAGAATGAGTCCAAGAACCGCCCCTGCAGCGATGATTAACCATCCCGCGCGTTCAAGAACACTTCCGTTTCGCAGCAGACGAAAAAGCGCGGGAACCAGCAGAATAGCTGCAATCACTCCCGCTAACGCATGCAGCAGCACCACGCCGGCATAAAAAACATTCGCTTGCGGGAAGGTGTAAAGATATGCGGCGGAAACTACTAGAAAGGGTAGAAGCCAGGATAAGGCCCGGCGAACGAGACTCTGGGGTGTTCGGTCTTCTCGCATTGGAAACGATCAAAATGCTGGCGGCGGATTTCAGTCCGACAGTAATTGAAATCTCGTGCGAACCAAGGTACTGAGGTGTCTGAGCAAGGGGAATAGTGCAAAAATACTATCCTAAATCGTGACGGTACTTCATGCGTGCGGAGGAATCCTCCACGCGCCACATTGCTGCTCCAGCACTGCGGCCACCGACAATACTTGCTCTTCCTCCCAGGGTCGTCCGACGATTTGCACGCCGATCGGTAACCCCTCAGAGGATTGGCCAACGGGCACCACCGCGGCAGGATTGCCCAACAGATTGAAAAATTCCGTATAGCTCCAGGCATCGAGATAGTGCACGGTCTCGTCTTCAATCTTCCAACTGCGCTCCCCGTGGCGGAAGGCCGGAATGGCTGCCGCCGGGCAGAGTAGAATCGGATACCGTTGCATCTGCGTGAAGAATTGCGCGCGCACCGCATCACGACGGATCCAGGCGTCGAGCAGTGACGGTCCGGTGTGAACTGGCTGAGTAGCGGACCATTCCAGAAATTGCTTCAGGATGGGAGTTAGATCCAACTCTCGACCCTTGAACTTTGGCCGCAGGAGCATGCCACCGACAACGAGGAAATATTCCCACCACAGTTGACGGGCTTGTTCCAGTCCGTCCGGCTGAAAAGGTTCTACGCGAAAACCAGCGCTGCGCAAGGCTTCTGCTGCCGTGCGAAGCGCCGTGCGGGTTTCGTCGGTGACTGGAGTGCGACCATCGTCCTCAAAATAGCCCACCCGCAGCGTCCTGGTTTCTTCTTCAGTTTGCCAGCGCACCGGTACGGGAGCGGCATTGGTGTCGCCCACATCAGGCCCTTGCATCACCTCGAAAAGAAGTTTCAGGTCGGCAACTGTCCGGGCCATCGGGCCAACGACCCCAATTGAGGCAAACGGTCCCTGCGGCACGGGAAAATGCCCGGTTGCGGGAATGCGGCCGGGAGTCGGCTTCAGACCGCAGATGCCGCTGAAGTGGGCCGGCACGCGAATCGAGCCACCACCGTCGCTTCCCACTCCTCCTGCGGACATGCCGGCAGCGATGGCTGCGGCTTCCCCGCCACTTGAACCGCCAGGCGTGCGCTCCAGATCCCATGGGTTATTGGTGCGGCCGTAGAGCAGATTATCTGTTTCCCATGCCATCAGTAATTCAGGAGTGTTGGTTACTCCCAGGATGATTGCGCCGGCTTTTCTCAAGCGTGTGACCAGCACAGCATCCTGTCGCGCGACCAATCCGGCATGCAGCCGGCTCCCAGCTTCGCAGCGCAGGCCCTCTACGCTGAGTGAACTCTTAATGCTGATGGGGACTCCGTGCAGAGGACCTAGCGCGGTTTTATTCAGTACCGCAGAAGTCGCATCCCGAGCGGCCCCCCGTGCACGCTCAGCGTCGACATGAATGAATGCGTTTAGCTTTGGATTCAGTTTTTCGATCTGCGTCAGATGGGCGTCAATCAGCTCCGCCGGGGAAAGTTCCTTCTTCCGAATCTTCTCTGCCATGGAAACAGCGGGAAGAAAGGTTAGATGGTTCATGAAGATTTTTCTCGCAATAGACGATCGAGCATTTGTTTCTCCTCTTGAATCAGAGCGCGGTACTCGCCCTTGGCAAGATCCCCCAGTTGCAGCGGCCCAATAGCTACGCGGATTAGCCGCAAGACATCCACTCCCATGCCTTCTATCATGCGACGGATCTGCCGATTCTTTCCCTCATCCAGAATGATTTCGAGCCAGCAGTTTTTCTGTCCCGCACGCAACAGACGAGCGCGTTTTGTCCGCAGCACTTCCCTGTCTTTCGTCCTCACTCCCCGGACCAATGCCTGAATGAATTCCTCATCCGCGACAGTTCCGACCTGGACATGGTAGACCTTATCCAAATGAGTTTTCGGCGCAGCAATGCGGGCTGCCCAAGCGGAATCATTGGTCAGAAGCAACAAGCCTTCGCTGGCCTTGTCGAGCCGTCCCACTGGAGCTACCCAAGACGAGCTTTCGGCCGGCAACGTCGTTTCCGCGAAGTGTCTATTAAGGATGGTATACACCGTCTCGCGCCCCCTTTCGTCCGAGGCTGTCGTCACTACGCCGCGCGGTTTGTTGAGCATGAAGTAAATCCTTTTCGGCCGCTCAATCAATTTTCCATCAACGGCAATTTGGTCGTGCTCGCCGGAAACGCGCGCCTCGGGGTCGTGTCGTAGCCGTCCGTTCAAGGTCACGCGCCCGGCGCGGATCAACTCCGCCGCGCTCGACCGGGAACAGTAGCCGAGCTTGGACAGGGCTCGCGCCAGTCCGGTCCGTGGGATTGCGCTCTTATCGTCCACGCTTTTCATGCTACCCGAGTACGCTAAAAGAGAACCCAGGGAAAAGCTTCATGCTCCGGGCTTCGACATGCACGATGCTCGGCCGCTTGGTACGATATGGTCACGTTGTTTGCTCATATAGGTAGAAGGAGAACGCATGTCCCCTCACCACCCTCCGCGCTTTCTGAAAATTGTAGAAGAGGCGAAAACTCGCGTGCGCGAAACCAATGTTGCGGAAGTGAAAAAGAAAATCGATGGCGGCGAGCAATTCGTGCTGATAGATGTGCGCGAAGAGAGCGAATTCGCCAACGACCATCTGCCCGGCGCGATTCACCTGGGCAAGGGCATCATCGAGCGTGACATCGAGGCGCGCGTACCAGCTCTGGATGCTGCGATTGTGCTCTACTGCGGCGGAGGATTCCGCTCGGCGCTGGCGGCTGATAATCTGCAGAAGATGGGTTACACGAACGTGATTTCGATGGATGGTGGAATTCGCGACTGGCGGGAAAAGGGATATCCGCTGACAAAAAGGAGTTAGCTGTCAGCCGCTTCCACCTCACGCAACATGCAGTTTCTTCTGCATCTCTTCCAAGGTCACCCCCTTGGTTTCCGGATACACGAAGAGAACCACGAAGAACTGCAGTACCATCATGGCGGAAAAAAACATGAATGGAATGGACTTGGACCACGCCGCCAGCGTGGGGAACGCGAACGAAATCGCAGCGTTCATCAGCCAGTGCGACAAGCTGCCCAGGCTCTGTCCTTTGGCGCGCACCCGATTGGGGAACACTTCGCTGATATAGACCCATATCACCGAGCCCTGGGAGAAGGCAAAACTGGCGATGAAGCCGATCAGCAGCCACACCAGCAGTTCGTGATGTTTGTTGGTAGAGAAAATCGCTGCTACGCCACCCAAGCAGGCCGCGGTTCCCACGGAGCCAATGAGGAGCAGCTTCTTTCGGCCGAGCTTGTCGATGACCGACATGGCGATCATGGTAAAGATCAGGTTTGTGCAACCCACGGCGACTGCCTGCAAGTCGCCGGATAATTTGCTGTAGCCCGCGAAGGCAAAAATGTCGTTCAGGTAATAAAGAATCGCATTGATGCCTGAAAGTTGGTTGAACATGCCAATGCTGATCGCTAGGAAGATGGGAAGAAGGTATTTTCTGGAAAATAATGCTTCATCGGCATGCCCGTGTTCCGCGTCAATGGATTGGACAATTTCCTGCAAGTCTTTCTCGTAGTTCTCATCTCCGGTAAGGCGCAGAATTTCTCGGGCCTCGTCAACCCGCTGCTTCTTTACCAGCCAGCGCGGGCTGCGCGGAATAGTAAACAGCAGCAGGCAGAACAACGCCGCAGGAAAAGCGGCGACTCCGAACTTCCAGCGCCACTCTGCATCCACGCCGAAATGCTGAGTTCCCACCAAGAAATTCGAGAAATAGGCCAGCAAAATTCCCCCGACCACATTGAACTGGAAGACTCCCACCAGACGTCCTCGCCAGCTCGCAGGCGCGATCTCTGCAATGTACATAGGGCCCAGCACCGAGGAACCGCCGATGCCGAGTCCGCCGATGAAGCGGAAGACTACGAGCGCGGGCCAGTTCCAGGCGAAGGCACAACCCAGCGCTGAAACAATGTAGAGCACGGCCATGACGCGCAGACTGTCGCGGCGGCCGTATTTGTCGCCGGGAATTCCAGCGAACATCGCGCCGAGAATCGTCCCAATCAGCGCCGCAGAGACCGTGATGCCGAGCAAGTCAGGAGTCAGATGAAAGACCTGCGTGAGATTGCTTGTGGTGCCGGAAATAACCGCCGTGTCGAAGCCGAAAAGCAAGCCTCCCAGAGCGGCCACTACGGTACTCTTCAGCAAATAGGAGTTCGGTTTCATTGAGCCCACTTTCACAACAGCGCTGACATCATCGCACGCAACCTAATTGCGGCCAAATTATTCTTACGAGGAAGCCGCGCTTCACCTGGACCAATGGTGGCATTTCGGGTAGCGACCGCAAAATGCGAACCGCGGGACGTTTTGCGGTCACCTGTCTCGGGTAAACTAAGAAAGACCTCCCTATGGAATTCACGCGAAGCCGACTCTTTCAATGTCATGTCAGCCCCATACTGCTGGTGTCCTGGAGCCTTGCGGCCTGGTGTCAGCCCGCACCGCAAGGGTATGAGTCGCCATCCAATTCGTATGCGGTTGTGAATGCACCTCTGCCGGTAGAGCAGGTCGTCAAAAGACTAGAAGAAAAAAACGCCGAGCGAACCGCGGCGCTGAAGCAGTACGAGGCAACGCGTATCTACCGCATGCAGTATCGGGGCTTCCCGAGCGATCGTGATGCGGAGATGGTCATCCATATGGCATACCGCGCTCCGAATTCCAAAGAGTTCAGGGTCGTGTCGCAGACTGGTTCCAAGCTCATCATAGACCGCGTTTTCAAGAAATTATTGGAGGGCGAGGAGGAGGCGGCCGACGAAGAGAATCGTCAGCATACGGCTCTGACCACCGAAAACTACGATTTCGCGCTGGCTGGCTACGAACCTGCGCCGGAGGGGGGACGATACGTTCTCAATCTGACGCCTAGGACGAAGAACAGATTTCTTTATCGGGGAAAAATCTGGGTCGATGCGAAAGATTTTGCCGTGGTGCGGATCAAAGGAGAACCGGGGAAAAACCCGTCCTTCTGGATCAAGAAAACCGACGTTGAACACAACTATGAGAAAGTCGGTGACTTTTGGCTGCCGGCCCAGAATCGCACCGAGAGTGTCGTACGGCTCGGGGGCGTGGCCCGCCTTTCCATCGAATATAAAGACTACAAAATTCTGAAAGCAGAGCCCCTTCGAAACGCGAAAGCAGGGTCGAACCGCTAAAAGTGTTCGCGTATCGGCTGGACGTCCGACCTTCCATCGACCATTTTTTCGCTTATCCCTCTCCCCGCATCGAATTCATTTTGTGGGACTTAGCGGCAGGAGTAAGATTACAGAGCCGCATCTGCTAAATAATGAAAAGCCATCTCTTCCAGACTTTGGGGCGTCGGGGATTAACGCTCACGCTAGTTTTTTGCGGGGTCACACTAGGTGCGGCAAACTGCTCCCAAGTTGCCGCCGCCCCGAACTCCAATCCTAGCCGAGACGACGGTCTCAAGCCAATTCTGCAATATATCTCCTCCGCTTGGGACACACTGACCCGCTCTATGTCCGAATGCCAGAGCCTGGTCGATCCCAAGATAAAAGTTGCCCCAGTATTGTATTTGCCGGCCGGATTTACTGAGCCGATTGCAGTGCAGAAGCTCGCACGGGAATGCGATGTACGGATCGAACATCTGCCCATTGAGATCCATCATCTCGGCGAAGTCGACACTACCAAGATTCAGCCTCCCGGATTGCTTTATCTGGAAAACAAATATGTGGTTCCGGGAGGGCGTTTCAATGAAATGTACGGCTGGGATAGTTACTTCATCATCCGAGGATTGCTTCGCGCCGGGCGCGTTGAGTTGGCGCGTGGCATGGTCGACAACTTCTTTTTTGAAATTGAGCACTACGGCGCAATGCTGAACGCGAACCGCACTTATTATCTAACCCGCTCGCAACCCCCCTTTCTCAGTTCAATGTTCGTCGACGTCTACGATGCGATGCAGAAATCGGGCCATGCGGATTCTGCCTGGCTGGCGAAGGCCTACGCTGACCTGGAAAAAGATTATGAGATGTGGAACCGCGATCCTCACCTTGCTGGCGATACTGGCTTGTCGCGATACTACGATTTCGGCGACGGCCCACCAGCAGAAGCCGTGCAAGATGAATCGGGATTCTACCGCAAGGTCGCAACTTACTTTTTCTTTCACCCCGCGCAAGCGGATACCTACATCGTCGAAAGTCAGCCTGGAGTAGCGCAGCAGTCGACTGCGGGATCGGGCTACACTCTGCAAGTGTGCGGCGTCTCTTCTACCATGGCCCGTAGCGATTGCGATGAGCGCCGCGAGTTCAGGTTGAGCTCTGACTACTATAGGGGCGACCGCTCGATGCGGGAGTCCGGATTCGATGTAAGTTTTCGCTTTGGACCCTTCGGCGCCGCCACCCATCACTACGCGCCGGTATGCCTCAACAGTCTGCTCTATAAAACTGAGAAAGATATGCAACAGATGAGCCGGTGGCTGGGACGCGATGCCGACGCTGCGAAGTGGAACCAACGCGCCGAGAAACGCAAGCAACTGATCACGCGCTATCTTTGGGATGACGAGGCCGGATTTTTCTTCGATTACAACGTCGCTACTGGGCAGCGATCCTCCTACCGCTACGCAACGGCTCTTTATCCCCTGTGGGCGGGCCTGGCTACCCCGGAGCAGGCGAAGCGTGTAGTGAAGAATGCGCTGACCTTCGAGAAGCCCGGCGGCTTGCCCATGAGCACCGAAGATTCCGGAGCACAGTGGGATTTACCTTACGGCTGGGGGAACATCGAAATGCTGGTCGTCGATGGCCTGCGCCGCTACGGCTATAACCCTGAGGCAGACCGGATTTCCTACGAATTCCTGTCGATGGTGGCGGAAAATTTTCGCCGTGACGGCTACATCGTCGAAAAATATAACGTGGTGACTCGCTCTTCCGATGTGCACGCTGAACTCGGCTACAAGATGAATGTTGTAGGTTTTGGCTGGACTAACGCAGCGTTTCTCGAACTCTTGCACGGCCTGCCGAAAGAGGCCGCAGATCGATTGGAGGCGGAGCAGAACCGCCCCTTGCCAGCGGCGGCCCAGTAACGCGAAGTTAGGGATGAGATTGCTTTGTCTGCAATTCCTCAGCCGCCTTCAGTTCGCTTTCGGCCTCTTCTTTTCTCCCCATGTCGCGATAAGCCTGACCCAGCAAATGGTGAGTCGTGGGATTATTCGGATCCATGTTGGCGGCCCTTTGCAGAGCGCGAACCGCCAGTTCGAACTCCCCCTTTTTTTCCAGAACCTTTCCCATAAGAATGTAGGGGCCGGTAGAGGTGGCATCGAGCCAGATGGAGCGCTGTAAAAGGCGTTCGGCATCGTCAAACTTCTGGATGCGCGAATAGGAGTCAGCTAATTTGTAGTAGGCGGCGGCGTGGCCGGGATTGATCGCAATTTCCTTCTGAAATTCCGCCATGGCTTCAGGGATACGCGATTTATACAAATACAGTTCCCCCAGCAGGAAGTGAACCAGCGGCAGCTTGGGGTCGAGGGCCACCGCTTTCTGCGCATACTCTTCGGCGATCGGGTCGAACTCCTGGCGCAGCAACATTCGCGCCGTGAACATATAACTGGCGGCAGAATCGGGCGGGACCTCAAACATTCTCGCGAAAGCAGTACGCGCCCGCGCATAATCTTTGGTTTGGATATAGCAGATGCCGAGTATATACGCGGCATCCACGTTCGCCCGTGGATACCAGCCTTGCACCTGTTCCAGCAGCGGAATCGCGTCCGCCGGATGTCCTCCAAGGTAATAAGAGAGACCAAGCAACTGCGCCGCTTCTCCGTTGCGGGGATCCGCAGCCGAAGCCTTCTTCAAATACTCGATCGCCTTGGGGAAGTCGCTCTTCTTGTAATAGGCAGTGCCCAGTTCCAGGTCGAGGCCTGTCGCATGGGGATTGCCGGATCGAAGCGCTTCCAGATTTGCAATCGCATCATCGAACTTCCCCTGTTGCATTAATTTGCGCGCCGCAGAGAAATCGGCGGTAGCCGGGGGCGATAGTGACGCTTGCGCCGCGGAAGAATCTGGCGGCGATTGCTGCGCCAATCCACTCGCCGAGAATATCCAAAGACAAGCCGAAAGCAATATCGATCGAATTAATGTAATACGCTTCATTCGGATTTCTGAAAGTTACAGCTCTCGGGAAAACCCAACCGACTTGCTCGGCAAACTCTCATCGCCAGAAGACTATTTCTGGTTCATCGTCCGTTGCAGTTCTGCCAGGTTTTCTTTCGCCAGCGGGTTACCCGGATCAACCTGCAAGGCACGCTCAAAATGAAGCTTGGCTTCGGAAAATTTCCCCATCTCCGCTAGCGCACTGCCCAGGTTCGCCTCTGCATTAGCATCGGCCGGCCGCGCCTGCAGGGCCAGCAGAAACTGCTTTGACGCACCTTCGAAATCGTCCTGCGCGGCCAGCACATTCCCCAAGTTGTAGTGCGCATCGAAATAGTCGGGACGCGCTTTCAATGCCGCTTCCAGAAAGGCGCCCGCCTGATCAGGATGACCCTCCGCCAGCAGCGCCGAGCCTATCGCGTTGTTGGCTATCGCATCTTCGGGACGAAGGCGCAGTGCGCTTCGATATTCGTCCATCGCGAGATCCAACCTTCCCTTGGCCTGAAACATAGCTGCCAGATTGTAATGCGCTTCAAAGTCCGCGGGATTTTTTTCCACCTCGTGTTGCGCCAGGGCTTCCTGCAGAAGCATTCGCGGATCACCGTGCGCGGCATCGAAATTCACTGGAAGCACCTGCAGCCACAGGTGGCACATCTCATCGCTGGAGCGGTTCCCACTCTTCACGGGCGCCGGCGGGCGGTTCGGATTTAGAGGATTCGCCTCCGAGTTGTCATACACATAGCGAAGACTGACGATGGTTCCCTTTGGCAGCGGCACCGGTTCGGCATAGCGGTAAACCGCCTGCCAGTTCAGGTTCCAGTGCGGGATATGAATCAGAGTCTCTTTCTCACCATCGGGCAGAGTAGCAAAAGCCTGAATATCCTTTCCCAGATAGTGCGCATGCGGATAGATCGCGAGAAGATCAACGTCGACCGGAAGAGTGAAGTCGTCGGTGACCAGGAAGTGTTCGTCTCCGGCGGGAATGTCAAGTTTGGCATCATTCTCCGACTGCAGAAGCATGGGCAATTTAGTCGCGGGATGCGAAGAGAAATAAAGCCCGATGCTCGGCTGAATCACCTCCGTTTTCCCGGAGGGTTGCAAGTGAGTATTGAGAACGAGATCCGTACCTTTATCCAACCGCAGCTCCATCCCTTCCGGCTCGGCGTAGGGGACAGTGCCTGGCTTCCAGAAAAGCAAGTGACTGTCGGGATCGAACACCTGTGATTCGATCCGGATCTCCATGCCACCAAACCCCGCTCCGGGCGTGGCTTCCCGCCGTCGCGACGCTTGTTCACGGTCGACCATAAGGTTGGCGTGATGCACGAAACGTTTGTCTCCCGGCCGAATTTCGATTGCTTTGACCCAGCGCGTCTCAGTAATCGGCAGGCGGAAGATGAAGTTCCAGTAGGTGTCTGTGCCTTCCGCGGGAAGGGTCAACGGCTTTTCTGCTTTCAGGATCAGATCAGGGGTTCCGAGTCGCCAGCCCTCAGTAAACTTCGGCTGCAACGGGAGATCCGCTGCATTGCCCTCCAACTCGCCTTGGTCCACCCATTGCTGGATGAGGTCGATTTGCGCCGCCGGCAACCGCATCTCGTCGGCAAACTTCAATTTCTGTGGCTCGGGCAGCCACGGAGGCATATTCCGGGTGCGCGTAACTTCCGCGATCTGCCGGGCATGCTTCTTGACATCTTCATAGGTCAGCAGCGAGAACGGCGCGGCCTCGCCCGGACGATGACACGAGGCGCAGGAATTAAAGATGATGGGAGCAATGTCACGATTGAAAGTAACGTGCGCCTCACCTGCTCCGCTTTGTGCCTCCCGCGGAGCTGCTCGCACCAATGCTGTTCCTAGAGCGCAGGCTCCCAGGGCCAGAGTCAAAATTGAGGCCGCCCATCTCGCGTCTCTGGTACTTAATCCAAGTCTGAGATGTAGCATCCCACTCCCTTGACTGCGCTGTCAGCCAGCGGCTTGCCAGAAATCGCCGCCTCGATAGCATCGCTGAGTTCGTGCGTCGTGGGCGCAGGGCGCGATCGGCCGAACTCCACGTACCAGTTATCGATTCGTCCGTGATAGATAAGCTTGCCTTCACGATTAAACACCGCGGCTTCCGGTGTAATCTCCACTTGAGCGTGCTTGACCAGAACGTGCTGCGGATCGCGCAACGCCGGCAGATGGTAGCCATAATCGGCGAGATATTTGCGGATTGTTCGCGGAGACTCTGCCTTGTCGGGATAGACCAGAAAAAAGCTGGCGTCGTTCTCATAGCGGGCGCTGATCTGCTGAATCGCTGGGGCATAACGGCTGGAGACGGGACAGTCCTCCCGGAGAAACACCAGGACCACCACCTTGGCCGATGCGCGCGCCACAGGGTCCGCGACCTTACCATCAAGGTCGAAGGCTGTTTGTTGCCCTTGGGCCAATGTCACGCAAAGCAGGCAGGCGAAAAAAACTCCGGCCAAAAATTTGCCGCCCTGCAAAGCTGCCCGACCTTTGCCCATATTCGTCTCGCACACTGCTGAAATTCTAGGACTCCCTGTCTTCAGTGTCCATCGATTCTCGAAATTTACCTTGTCTGCAAGCGCTGATCTCACGCCTCTCTTCGCAGACCTAAGAGCCGCACTTTGCAGGAACCTGATTAAGGGACTTCAACATGCTTTTTGCCTTCGTTTGATCGGGATTAAACTTCAGCACTTGCAGCGTGTATTTCCGAGCTTCCTCCACTTTCCCTTCGTCACAGTAGCCTCGTGCCAGGTTCAGGCCAATACTGCTTCGTGCCGGTGCATGCTCGAAGGCTTTCTGCCAGAGAGAGATGGCGTCTCCCAAGTTCCCGCCTCGCGCTTCGATCACGGCCAGGTTAGTGGCCGCATCCACCAGCTCCGGATCGATCGCCAATGCTTTCCGATAGAGCGCGCGGGCGTCCTCAGTAGCCCCGTGCTTTTGTTCGATATAACCCAAAGCCGAAAGCAATGCAGGATCATCCGGAGATTGTTTCAACGCAGTCGAAAGCAGGCTCCGGGCTTGGGGTTCAGCTGCAGTCATTCCACTCTCGACCAACGATTCCCAAGCCAGCGCGAGGTCGCGCGGGTCGGATTCAGACTTGTTCGTAAGCGGGAAGGGAACCAAGCGCGGAAGGGAAGACACCTTAGCTTGGTCTTGCAGCAGTTCGGCCTGGATCTGCGGTCTGGGCAAAATCCGATGATCCGTTACCTCGGTATGCGCCACGTCGCTGCTGGCAGAAGCCGGCATGTGACAGGTTAAACAATTCGGCTGATCCGCATGATGCTTGGCGGCGAAGGATGCGCCGTGGCAAGCGAGACACTTGCTTCGATAGTATGCAGCACTCTCAGCGGGCGCCGGGGATTGATGCGGATCGTGACAGCTTGTGCATGACATGGCATCGCCCGACTTCTTTTTGCACTGGCTTTGCGCTAGCGCTTCCACTTGACTGACAGCACCGAGGTTGGACGCTTGAGAATCAGTCAGCACAAAATATCGGACGTAATCTGTGAGTTCTTCCCCAGGGCGGAATTCATAGACGTGGCGCCCCGAGCGCTCGATCGCCACCTTGCCTTCGAGATGGCACTGCATACAAACCTCGTCGCGGCGAGCGGGAGATAACTTGGCTGGATTGATAATCTCTCCGCCATTCGCGTGCGCGGTCCCGGGTCCATGGCATCGCTCGCAAGACACGCCGTCGTGAAGGAAAGGCGGCGTCGGATAGCGGTTGTCTGTGTCTTTCGCCGGAGCCTGCATTTCGCTCACATGGCAGTTCAGGCAGCTCGTGTAGGCGGGAAGATTCAGTGGCATCTCATGCGCATTCTGGTAGGCGGGAGCCATATCCCACACTTGTTTGTTTCCATACCAGTTCACGGGGGACTCAAAGAGGAAGCCATCAGTCTCAAACAGATAGCTTCGGCCGCGGCGTCCCGAGCCGATGTAGTAGAGCAAATCGCGCTTTCCTTGAACTTCAGGATCACCCGGACGGTCAAAGCGCAGCCAGGCGCGCCCATTTTCTCCGTAGATGCGGTAGTGAATGCCCGATTCTTTGTGCGTGAATTCTGCCGGGGTCAGGGCATCGAGCGCGGGACCGCTGGCGTGGGCCATGGAAGTCTTCTGGTAAGACTCGTAGATCGCGGAATGGCAGCGAGCGCAGGCCTGGTTGCCGACATAACCGTTTCGGTCGATAACTTTGGATGGAGTCGCGGGGCTTTGCGCGTGTTCCATGTTCTGCGCAGTGGATCCGGACACGAACAGCACAACCAGGAACAGAAATCCCGCCGCTGTCCCGCCCTTGCCGAATAATTTCGAGAAAATCACCCGTCCTCTGCCCCACCAATTCCGGTCCTTATTGTATGCGAGAAAAAAGGGAGTCCCGAAGGACTCCCTCTTGGATAAATAGTTCCGCCTTAGAAGATGAACTTCAGCGCAAATTCAAGCTGACGCATACCAGTAGCGGAGCCGGGGGAAGCGTCATGCTCAATGTCTGTAATCACGCCGTTGCCCGGACAATCGATACAGGTTCCGCCGTTCTGGTTGTTGTTGAAGCCAAGCACAGGGTGATTGAACACATTGAATGCATCCATGCGGAACTGGAGCTTTAGCCGTTCTATCACAGGGAAGTTCTTCAAAATCGAGGCATCAGCATAAAATACCCTTGGCCCTCGGTAACTGAAGACTCCGATGTTGCCTAACTTGCCGTTCCCGGGATCGGTAAACGGTCCCGTGAGCGCGGTAAGGGGCGTGAAGAATTGCACGAAGGGAGAAGCATCCGCCGGGTGCTGAAGCGATCCGGCACCTAGTGGGAACGAACCTGAGCCCTTATCGGGGCGACAGATTCCTACATCTTCCTCGCCGCCGCACTCGTTCGTACTCGGCGTCCAGGGCAGGCCGCTCCCCCATGTGGTCGTTCCGGTGATCTGCCAGCCCCCGATGATCAAATCCTCGGCGCGGCCCGAATTGCCGGCGAACGGTTTTCCCCTTCCGAACGGCAACTCGTAAACCGCATTGTTGACCCAGACCTGGTTCCGAACCTGATCATCCGGTCCGTAACCTATCGCGGGGTCGTCCGGATAGTACGAATTGTCGTATTTATAGGCGTGGGCAAAGGTGTAATGAGACAGAATCTGCAGACCATGCGAGAAGCGCTTTTCAAACTTAATTTGCAGCGCGTCATATTTGCTGCTTGCATCATTACCCAAGTAATTGCCCTGGTCAGTCGAGCAGCACTGCAAGACACCGGGTACGAGGCGGGGCGCACCCGGGAAATTTGCAAGCGTGTTAGTCGGATCGGCGTAGCCCGCGTAAGTAAAGTTGTTGTAGTACGGGCGACGATACACCTGAGGAGTCTTGGCGGTGCATAAAGCGTTAGCGCAATATCCAACCATGGAAGGATTATTAACGTTGTAGGTCGGCCCATCCCCGGCGAACACATGCGTTCCTTTATTGCCGACGTAGCCGATTTCGATGGTGGCCGTGTTGGTAACCTGGCGCTGCACTGTAGCGTTCCACGCATCCAGAGTTGGCAGGCGTTGGGTTGTCGGACGGATATGGGGCTGCACACAAAGCTGGGTGTTTTGTCCTGCCGCATTGAAGACCGGTTGTTGATAGCAGTTTGGTCCTGACACGGGCAACAATCCATTGGCAGGAATCGCGGGGAAGGTAAAGATTGGAGGTCCCTGGGCCAAGGTAAACGCTGGCACTTCTTGACTTGCCCCTTGAGCTAGTTGGGCGGCAAGCACGGGCAAGGTTTGGGTGACCGTGTGCCCGAAGTTCGAACCGAAAACTCCCATGTCGAAGCTGCGCCCGTAGCCCATGCGAACTACTGTCTTGGGACTGAGCTGGTATGCCACGCCCAATCGAGGGGCAAACGCGTCCCATGCATTGTTAATATTGCCGTTCAGCGGGATTCCGCCTTCACCCGCCACACGGTCCAACCCCTGAACCAGATTAGCGAACCCGCCGTTGTCCTTACCGTTGACGTACTCAGGGAAGTAAACTTCCCAGCGTAGTCCGTAATTGAAGGTTAATTTGGGAGTCATGCGCCAGGTGTCTTGGCCGTAGTAGAACATACGGTGTTGACGTTCTGCCGCATTCAAAGTTGTGCTGACGTAGCGGCTGACCTGGGTAACGTCGCCGAGCAGGAAGGTCGCCCAATCGAGACCCCCGACACCACCGGTCGGTCCACCTGATGTGGTCCGGAAATCGAAGGTGTAGTCCCCGGTACGTCCAGCGTCGCTCGGTACACGTAGATTCATCGCGTACCGGAAATCAGCGCCGAACTTGAATTGGTGATTGCCGTGCATCTTTGTGATATTCCCGACCCATTGAAACTGCTGTTCGCTCTCTGTCAGCGGGCAGTTACAACGCGCCACGCCCAACCCATCTCCCCAAGTCACAGTTGGTGCACCGAAATTCCCACCGTCTCCGGAGGAACTCGAGGGTGTCTGGTTCAAAATAAAGCCACCCCAGCCGGAAGTCTCAAGCGCTTGCGGTCCGGTTAAGTTCGCGTTCGGAATTCCAACCTTAGTCATTGGAGTCGCCCCGACGTCCGGTTTCGACGCGATGGGGTTGTACTTGAAATAGCCGAAGCGGAAGTCCGCCAACAATGTGGAGCTGAATGTTTTGGTGACGCCCGAGGACAAGCTGTAGTTGTGCGTTATCGAGCTACCGGATAACCCGCCGGGTCCGAAGCCAACGCCCTCAAGCGCACCATATGAGCCCTGGCCGGCGACATTGAAATAATCGAGGCTGAACCGGCCAAACATTTGAACTGTCGGAGCCGCACTGAAGTCGATCCGTGTGTCGAAGCTGTCTTGTTTGTATGAGCCGGACCCCGACGCGATGAAGTTATTGAACACTTGCGAGTTGGTGGGGGCGGGGAATAGCGCAAGAATGGCTGAGGCTTGCGGCGAGATATCTCCAATAGGAATTTGATTGTTGACATAGGGAACACGTCCCAATCCACCATCCCCCGGCACCGGCTTGAAAACCTGCCCTCCCAGAATGCCTAAAGTTGTGCTGCCGCCTTGCTCGACGTTGAGATACTGGCTCAAATCGCACACACCCGCGGAAGTCGCCGGATTGCAAGTCTTCTGGGCCTCTGCCGTTGGAACGGTCAAAAGATTCGTTGTACCGTTGGTTTCACGCGTGGCCTGATAGTCGCCAAAGAAGAACAGTTTGTTCTTAATGATTGGGCCGCCGATGGTACCGCCGAACTGTTGCCACCTGTCAGATGGAATGAATTTCCCGGTTGAAGGATTGGGAGCATATTGAGTGAACGGATCGCGAGCTGCAGTTGCATCCGTTCGTCGGAACCAGAAACCCTCACCGTGAAAATCATTGCTGCCCGACTTCGTCTGGACGGTGACAACGCCGCCGAGGGCTTTGCCGAACTCGGCGTCATAATTCTGCAGATCGATTTTGGTTTCCTGAATCGCATCAAGGTTCGGATTAACCACGATAATACCTAAGATCGGATCTTGGTTATCCGTGCCATCCAGTTCAAATGCGGTGCCGCTGAAATGTTGGCCGTTCACGAAGATTTGCTGACTGCCTTGCGGGTTCTCGGTCGCGGCGTGGCTCCAGCCCACCATCTTCTGCGTGCCGGGTGACAGAAGTTCGAACGACGTGAAGTTCCGGTTCATGATCGGCAGATCTTCCACGTATTTCTCGTTGAACTCGATTGACACGTCGGCGCGGTCCGTCTTCAGTTGGGGAGCTTCTGCCGTGACCTCCACTTGCTCGCTGGTCGATCCCACCTGAAACTGGCCGTCGAGATGCGCGGCGGTATCGGCCGAAACTGCGACGCCTTTGAATTCGATCACCTTGAAGCCTGCGGCTTCGATCCGTAGCGTGTACAAGTCAGGGATGAGATGCGTTACGGTATAATTTCCATTTTCATTGGTGGTGGCCTGTTCGGTGGTGCCTTTCGCCTCATCGATTACGGTCACCTTTGCGTTGGCGACAGCCGCGCTTGAGGGATCTGTGACCGTTCCAGAAATGCTGCCGAAAACTGCCTGGCTGGATGCTTCGGGTGTCCAAAACGAGAAGAGCAGCGCGAATGCTGCCATGACCGCAAGACCTGACCTCTTCATGAACTTCCTCCTGGCGAGTCGCAACAGCGGGGTCCCACTGAACAGGGTGAGTGCGGTGAAGGAGTGTGCAAGTCCTAGTACAAAAACACTATTCGACTAGGTTAAACTAGGTTTCATGCCGTTACACTGTGTAAGGTCCTGAACTCGCACGAAGATACAGGAGCCGGTTACTCCCCTGTCACATGGCTTTAACGCACGGTTACGAAGTTGGGCGGGATCAATTCTTCCAGCAAGTAGATAGGCTTATTAATAGTCATAGCCTTCGTAGCTCCGAATCCCTCTGCAAATTGCTCCGCTATCTCGCCCAACGGACCCTCGATCATCATGGGTTGCCCGTCAAGGAGTACCAAATCGCAACTGAGGTGTTGGGGCGGGCCGCCGGATTTGATCCGCAGAGTGACTCGACGGTTCGCGTGCAGGCTGGGCGATTGCGCGTAAAGCTGGAAGAATACTACTCCCACGAAGCGCCTGAGGACTCGATTGTAATCGAGTTGCCGAAAGGGTCCTACGCGCTCGCGTTTCATGTGCGCATTCCACCCACGAGGTTGAGTGTGGCGCCTCGGACCGGTGAAGGACCGGAGCAAAAAGACTCAGGGCATTCTTCGAATCGCGGATGGTTCATCGCGGTGACAGTGCTTTCGGTTTTGCTGGTGGGCGCTCTGCTGTTGGCGGTTCGTGGGCGGACTCAACCGGTTGCTAAACAATCCATTCCGGCCGTTTACCAGCTCTTCTGGAATCGCTTCCTCACCGGTTCTCAGCAGCCTTGGGTGATCTTCAGCAATGGGAGCTTCGTCGGCCGGCCGGAGACTGGGATGCGCTACTTCAAAGCAGCGGGCGACTCCGGAGCCTTCATCCTGGACCATTACACGGGGGTTGGGGAAGTGCTTGCCGTCCATCAATTGGATCGAGTCTTCACTCTCCTGAATCAGCAGCTTCGCGTGAAGCGCGGCAGTCTGTTCTCTCTGGATGATGCTAAGAACAATGACCTTATTTTCGTCGGCTCCCCTGCCGAAAATCTGACGCTGTTGGATATACCCGGTACTGAGGAATTTGTTTTCCAGAGAATCGCCTCCGGACCGCGCAAGGGTGACTTGGGAGTGGCCAACATACACCCTCAGCCGGGCGAGCCCCAGATTTTTTTAGCGAGCATTCCCAGCCAGCCAACCAGCGAAGACTACGCGGTGATTGCGCTGGTGCCGGGTATGGATCCCGCCCGAACTGTACTGATCCTGGCCGGAACCACCACTTTTGGCACGCAAGCCGCAGCGGAATATGTCTGCCGGCAGGATTCGCTCGCGGAATTATTGCGGAGGCTAGGGGTATCGAAGGCAGCCGACCTGAAACCGTTTGAAGCACTACTCCACGTGAAGGTGGCACACGGGGTGCCGGTGATCACCGACCTGGTGGCCGTGCGCAAACGGGGCAGCTAAGGAATTCGACGACCCGCGAGTCTTGCTCTACTGAACCGACGTCGACGGCGGAGCGAGCTGAGGGTCCAGTTCGGCAGCTTTCCGGTATTCCCCGCCTGCCTCGTCCTTTTGCCCTTTCTGACTCAGCGCGAGTCCGAGTTCATAGTGCGCTAGAGCATAAGATGGCATCGCACGAATTGCCGTGCGGAACTGTGAGATGGCGCCATCAAGGTCGCCGGCGTTAAGCAATCGGCGGCCGGAGTTGGTGGCGAACGTCGCGGCCTGCAGATCGGTTTTCCTTTTGCTCATTTCCGCACCGGCTTTGCTTTCAGCCGCAGCCTCCGCGGTATCACCGAGTTGACGCAGAACCGCCGCTAGCGTGGTGTGAGCGCCCGCGAAGTCAGGATCCAACCGAATCGCCTGGCGCAATGCGTCGGCAGCGTCGGATAACTTGTTCATCTGTTTTAAAACCGTACCCAGCGTGTAATAGGCCTCGGCGTAGTCCGGCTTAATTTGGATGGCTTGCCGTAATTGTTCCGCCGCGCCGGGAAAATCTCCCGATTGCCACAGCGTGACTCCCAGGCTGTAGTAAGCGTCCGCCAACTTCGGATCGAGGTGAATCGCTTCTCTCCACTCAGCAATTGCCCCGGGCAAATCGTCTTTGAATTTCAGCGCCAAGGCCAGATCATGGTGCAGGCTCGCTTTGCCGGGATCAAGTTTCAAGGCAGTGCGGAACTGTGCCGCGGCCGCATCAAAACCCGTCTTCTGCAGATATGCAGTGCCCAGGTTGCCTTGAAATCCAGCGTCCCCAGGATGAAGTCTAATGGCCTCGCGAAATTCCTTGATCGCAGCATCGGCTTCCCCACGCTGCAGCAGGGCGAGAGCCAAATTATTGTGAGCTTCCGCATCGGACGGCGTTAGTTCGACAACCTTTGTGAAGGCGGTCACCGCGGCATCCGGCTCTCCGCGGCGCTGAAGGAGAAGGCCTAGGCTGGTTTGTGGAGGCGCGAAATCTGGCTTCAGTTTGATCGCTTGCTCGAAGCAGCGCAGGGCTTCTTCGGGATTTGCATCCGCTTCGAGAGCCGTGCCTCGGTAGTACCAAGCCGTTGCATCCTTTGGATCCAGCTTCAGCGCATGCTCCAGTTCGGCTTGCGCTTTTTCGTGCTCGCCTTCGCCTGCAAGGGTGACGCCAAGATGAAAATAACCGGGTTCGTATTCCGGGTTTAACTTTACTGCCTCGCGGAATTCCTTTTCGGCTTCCTCGAATCGCAACTGCTGAGCCAACACCGACCCGAGTTCGTCGTGTAACTCAGGTTGCTGCGGCGCCAGGCGTATGGCGTCCTTGAATTCAGCGATGGCCTCGTCCGCCGTTTGCTGCAAACTGAGTGCCCGCCCTAGCGCCTGATGCGCCTGCCATTGTTGCGGCGCCAGCTCCACCGCTGAGCGAAGTTCTAAGATTGCCTCATCCGAGAGACCCTTGGCCTGCAAAGCTTGAGCCAAGTAAGCGCGAGCGATAGCGAGCTTCGGACGAAGCCGCACCAGCATCCGAAAATGCGTGATCGCGTCGTCGACTTCGCCTTGCTGCAGCAGGACCTGACCAAGCATGTTCTGCGCGTCAGCACTCTGCGGATTGAGCCGAACCGCCTTCTCAAAAGCAGCCCGAGCCGCGGGCAAGTCTCCGCGCTGCATCGCAGCAACGCCGGCCTGATAGGCTTTGGGGGATGCGCGGTACGGGGCCGTCTGCGCCGCCGTTCCAGCGACGCAACAGATAATGCCGAGGACGATCAGAGTGGAGCTAAATTCTAGCCGGCTGCGCATTATTTTCTGACACCGACTCTCAGGATAGCGCACCTTGCTCGCTTCCCTCTTCGTAACAATCCAACCAAGCGCCGTTGACCAATATCCTTTACACACCTACCATTCGAAGCTGAGACATGCGATTGAAGATTCCTTGTGGTCTAGTGTTAGTGTGCCGCCAATTTGCCTGCGCCATAACTCTGACTGCTTTCGTCGTCTCCGTTCAAAGCCAGCAGCCCAAGACTTCCCCGCCGCCCAATCCGATCGCAAACTTTACGGATGTAGCCGAAAAAGCCGGCGTTACCATGCAGGAAATCTTCGGCGGCATCGACTCCAAGAAATACATCATTGAGACCACCGGGACGGGCGTTGCGATATTCGACTACGACAACGACGGATGGCCCGATATTTTTCTGGTGAACGGAACCAGGCTTGGAACGACTCCCGCCGGACCAGCACCTAGCAATCATCTCTATCGTAACAATCACGACGGAACTTTCACGGACGTGACCGCGAAGGCCGGACTGACTGCAACTGGCTGGGGCCAAGGGGTCTGCATCGGGGATTACGACAACGACGGCTGGGAAGATATCTACATCACCTACTATGGCAAGAACCGCCTGTATCACAATCAGGACGGCGTTTTTTCTGAAGTGGCGGAAAAAGCCGGAGTCGCAGGCTCGGGAAAAGCTTGGGGCACCGGCTGCGCATTCGTCGACTATGATCGCGACGGTCGGCTCGACCTGGTTGTAGCCAACTATGTGGATTTCGATTTGGCGACGGCGCCCGCGCCGGGCGAGCGACCCACTTGTATATGGAAAGGCGTTCCTGTGATGTGTGGTCCGCGTGGTTTGCCGGGCGCGAAGAATATTCTCTATCACAACAAAGGCGACGGCACCTTTGAAGACGTCACCGCAAAGGCGCACATTGATCGCACCGACGGGCATTACGCGTTCAGCGTTTCCACGCTGGATTTCGACGAAGATGGCTGGCCCGATATTTTCATTGCGTGCGATAGCACACCCAGCGTTCTTTACCGCAACAACCACGACGGTACGTTTACCGATGTTGCAGTGACCGCGGGAGCGGCGTTCAATGAAGACGGCCGCGAGCAGGCTGGCATGGGATCCACCATTGCTGACTACAACGGCGACGGCCACCTGGACATCTTCAAGACAAATTTTTCCGACGATACCTCAACTCTATATCGCAACAATGGCGATGGAACATTTACAGATGCCACTTCGGCCGCAGGACTGGGCTTGTACACGCAGTATCTGGGCTGGGGAACAATGTTTTTCGATTTTGATAACGACGGCTGGCCCGACTTGATTCTGGTGAACGGACACGTTTATCCCGAAGTCGACAGCCAGCACCTGGGAAGCAATTACCGGGAACCGCGCATTCTTTATCACAACCATGGAGACGGAACATTCACCGACATTTCGGCCTCAGCCGGGTCAGGTATAACCAGTGCGGCTTCGTCTCGCGGCCTGGCCGTTGGAGACTTGTGGAACGACGGGCGGATATCCGCAGTGATAAGCAATATGAATGCCGCACCCAGCCTGCTTGTGAATCAGGTCCGCACGCCGAATCACTGGATCGCGATTCATCTGGTGGGAACAAAATCGAATCGTGACGGCATCGGTGCCCGGGTTTCCGTGAAGACCGCGAAGCGCATTCTCGTAGACGAGGTGCGCAGCGGCTCCAGCTACATTTCCAATAGCGATATGCGGCTGCACTTCGGACTGGGAGCTTCCACGAAAATCGAATGGATGGAGATTCGTTGGCCGACTGGACTGGTGGAAAAGTTTGCAGACCTCGGCGTGGACGCGATTCACACCGTGAAAGAGGGGGCCGGTGTAGCAGCCGCGCCGGAACTGAAGAAGCCTTAACGAAAATTTATTTCCCTGGCTTTAACGTCTTTGTGAATTGAACCGTCCGGCTAATTCCCTCGCCTTCCTTCACAAAAATCAACTGGTTGCCCTTCACATCTTTTAGCGTATCGACGTGCCCACTGGGCCAGCGGATTTCCATCACGTCCACCTTCTCAGCTTTCCCCAAGCCGAAGTGGACTCGTAAATCGCTTTGCGAAATATAACTGCCCCCGCTGCGCACTTCGTCGATTTGCTGATGTGGTTTTGCCTCACCCGCAACGTGCGTCGTGCAAATCAACCGTGCCCCGATCCCGCTGCGGTTTGACTTGGTTCCGACAGTGCGAATCTTGATCCAGTTGTTCTCCAGCTTGGAATCGCAACGCAACAACTGCGGGTAGTCGTTGACCGTATTGACCGCCACATCGATATCACCATCATTGTCGAAGTCGCCGAAAGCGCAGCCCCGGCACGGCGCTGGATCTGAAATCCCCGCTCCAGCCTGCAGGGAAACATCGGCGAAATGTCCGTTCCGCAAATTGCGGTAAAGCAATTTACGTTGGGCATAACCCGCTTCGGTTTTCAGTTGTTCGACCTCGGGATAAACGTGGCCGTTGCAGATCAGAATATCGGGCCAGCCATCGTTGTCGAAATCGAGGAACCCGCACCCCCAACCCAGAAACTGCGTGTGCGCTCCCAACCCCGCGGCGAACGTGGCGTCCTCGAAGTCGCCCGCGCCCTGATTGTGGTAGAGCGAAGGGGTGTCGCCGGCGAAATTGGTCTTGACCAGATCGAGGTTTCCATCCAGATCGTAATCCGCTGCGGAAACCCCCATGCCGGCCTGCGGCTTGCCGTCCGCGCTCAAGGCACACCCGGCTTCGATGGCGATGTCTTCGAACGTTCCATTCTTCTTGTTGTGATAGAGAGCGCTGGCAGTCGAGTCATTGGCCACGTAAATATCAGGCCAACCGTCATTATCAAAATCGGCAGTGAGCACGCCCAATCCATAAGTCCCGTTCGCGCGAAAGATTCCAGCGGCCTCGGAAACGTCGGTAAACGTGCCGTCGCCATTGTTGTGGTAAAGAATATTTTTCCCGCCCTGCAGACCAGGCGGACCGCACGCTACCAGCACACCTTTATAAAGGCACGGCCCCGATTCAGGCACGGGCGCTGTGGCCAGGTCCATGTCGATGTAATTGGCAACGAAAAGGTCGAGGCGGCCATCGCGATCGTAATCGACAAAAGAACAGCCGGTGTTCCAACGCGTGCCCTTGCCCGCCACGCCCGCCTTCTGGCTTACGTCAGTGAAAGTCCCGTCACCATTGTTGTGATACAAAACATTCTTGCCGTAATAAGTTACGAACAGATCCTCCCACCCGTCGTTATCGTAGTCGCCGATGCAAACGCCTTGGCCCCAGCCCGAGTGCCCTACTCCGGCCTTGGCGGTAACGTCGGTGAAGGTACCATCGCGATTGTTACGGAAAAGATGCGAAGTGGGTTCGCTGCCCGGGGGAAAGCCTTCGAGCCGCGAACCATTCACCAGGAAAATATCGAGCCAGCCGTCGTTGTCATAATCATAAAAAGCAACACCACAGCCGGTCGTTTCCAGTAGATACTTATTTTTGTGTTCACCACCGAAAATCGTCTTCACGTTGAGCCCAGATTCGCGAGCCACATTCAGAAAAGTCACGCCCACATCACTGCTTTCGGAAGGAGCTGTTTTGGAATCCGTCTTTTCCTCCACCCCGGAAATGATCCGCAACCAGCGAGCACTCGCTAGGCCAAGAACGTTTTCCAGCGGAAGAACGATGCTCGATCGACTGAGAGATTTCAGGAATACGCGACGTGAAGAAGACAAGAGGTTGGCACCTGCCCGACCCGGATCGTGCTAGAATTCGCCCCTAATTCTTATATTCAGTGAACTCAGACTTTGCAAGCTCCGGAAGACGGCATGTCCTGACCCGATCGCATTCTTCGTGGCCCAATCCGTTCCAGGCTCTGCGGCACGCGCTTTGCGGCAATGCTAAGACGCCTGCATTTCTGTTGTTAGCATTAATGTTCCTACTGGTTCCGTTTGCCGCTGCTCAAGCGCCTGAGATCGACCTGTCGCGATCGGTTCGCACCTGGGAGTTTCTTCCCGTCGTTGGCACCCGCGCCGGCTTGTTCGGCAACGAATCCGGCAGGCTCGAGGCTTGGGTTTATCCGCTGAAACTTTTTCGCGATTTTCATCTGACCTTTCATGTGTCAAACCGCGCTCTCCCAGCCGAAAATCTCGCCCGAACGCTCACGGTCACTCCAACCTCGGCGACGTTGGTTTATGTCGGCGATTCGTTTCGCGTTCGCGAGACGCTGTTCGTTCCGGTGCACGAACCGGGTGCTGTCATTCTCTTGGACGTTGAAACGAATCAGCCTCTGGAAATAGAGGCTGGCTTTGTCGGTGACTTTGCGCTCGAATGGCCCGCGGCCATCGGCGGCACGTTTGAAGACTGGGACGCACCTCATCACGCAATCGTTTTTGGTGAAGAGACGAAAAAGTTTGCAGCGCTGGTAGGCTCTCCGACGGCTGACGATACACATCTTGCCTACGACACTAACTACTCATCGTCGAATGAAACCTCATTTCGCCTGGGCATTACGCAACGCGGAAAAGAAAGAAAGATGCTCGTAATCGCGGCTTCTGTGGCAGGCCGCGACGAGGCTGAGAAAACTTACGAGCATCTGACAACTTCGTATGCTGATCTGCTGCGGGATTCTGCAGACTACTACCGGAACTATTTGTCACATACCGTGAGCGTTGAACTACCCGACGCCGCCTTGCAGCAGGCCTACGATTGGGCACGCATCAGTATGATTCAAGGGCTCGTGACTAACCCATATCTGGGCACGGGACTGGTTGCCGGATATCGAACCTCGGGGGCGAGTCAGCGTCCGGGATTTGCCTGGTTCTTCGGCCGCGACTCGCTGTGGACCTCATTCGCCCTTAACGCGGCGGGAGACTACGGCACCACCCGAACAGCTATTGAGTTCATCGGCAAGTATCAGCGCGACGACGGCAAGATTCCGCACGAGATTGCGCAAGGCGCGAGTTTCGTTTCATGGTTCAAAGATTTTCCCTATCCCTATGCTTCTGCGGACGCGACGCCACTGTTCATCATTGCGAGCAACGATTATGTTACGCAGAGCGGTGATGTGGCATTTGCCCGCGAAACGTGGGACCGGGTCTGGAAGGCTTATCAGTTTCTACGGTCCACTTACAATGAGGCGGGGTTCCCACGGAACTACGGCATTGGACATGGCTGGGTGGAAGGAGGCCCGCTGCTTCCCGTGTCGACGGAGTACTACCAGAGCGCACTCGGAACTGAGGCGCTGCGCGCGCTTTCTCATTTGGCGGGCGTACTCGGCAGCGCTGACATCCAGAAAAATCTGGCCACGGAGTTCCAGCGCAGGCAGTCGGCGCTCGATCAGGTGTTTTGGTCTCCCGAAAAAAAGATGTATGCATTCGCGTTGGATAAAAACAATCGACGTGTGGACGAACCCAGTGTGCTTGCTGCCGTACCCATGTGGTTCGAATTGCCCGACGCCACTCATGCTGAAGAAATGATCTCTCGACTCGCTGACGCCGATCAGGAAACGGACTGGGGCATGCGGATCATCTCTTCCCATTCGAAACTCTACGATCCGTCGGGCTACCATTACGGATCTGTGTGGCCGCTCTTCACCGGATGGGCTTCCGTGGGCGAATACCAGTATCATCGCCCATTGTCCGCGTATTCGAATCTTCGCGCAAACGCTTTGCTGACGCTGGATGGATCTCTCGGTCACGACACCGAGGTTTTGTCTGGGCATTATTACCAGTCGTTCTCCACCAGTTCGCCGCATCAGATTTGGTCCGCTGCAATGGTTGTAAGTCCAATTTTGCGAGGACTATTTGGTCTGCACACCGATGCGCCGAATCACCAGATCACGCTGGCCCCCCATGTTCCCGCAGACTGGACGTCGTTTGCGATCCGCCACGTTGAACTGGGAACGGTCGGCGTCGATTTTAAATTTCATAAGATTCCCGATAACATTGTTCTCGATATAACGCGCACCGGAGAAGGAGATTGCTGGGTCGAGTTCTCGCCCGCATTCAGTCTGCGCGCGCAAATTGCTTCGGTCGAGATGAACGGCCAGCCCCTACCATTCCAGCTTCAGCCGAATGGCGAGGACCAGCACGTGTCATTGCGATTTCCTGTTAAAGCTAGTTCGAACGAGGTGGTTATCCACACAAAGCAAGATTTTGGACTGTCGTTGAACAATAACCTTCCTGAGCTCGGGGGCACAAGCCACTCCTTGCGAGTAATTTCGGAGTCGTGGAACGCAGCGCGGGACCTGTTAAGGGTTGAGACCTCGGGAGTGCCTGGAAGCACGTACGAACTAGGGGTCTGGAATCTCTCGCAGATCAGTTCAGTAGAAAACGGAACGCTCACTCAACAGGGTAGGATTCGTATCGAAATGCCAAATAATAAGGACCAAGAAGAATATGTGCACCGAATCCTGCTCATCCATTTCGCCCCGCCTTAGAATTTACGAAACAATCGAGGTAAGGACTTAAGCTCGTCGCACGCTTGAAATCCAACGCGCACGATGGGTTGGATGACTACGATTTCGAATGGAGACCATACTCATGAAGCACCCCGTGCCATCGATAGCAATCTTGTTGGTTTTGTTCTGTATTTCGTGGCTGACAGCTTCCTCGCAGACATCCTCCCGCTCAGTGGATGCGGAAGGCCATCAATGGTGGCAGCATGCTGTCTTCTACGAGATTTATCCTCGCAGCTTCGCTGATAGTAATAATGATGGCGTCGGCGATCTGAAAGGAATCACATCCAAGCTGGATTACTTGAAAGATCTGGGCGTCGATGCGATCTGGATTTCCCCCTGCTTCCCCTCCCCGCAGGTCGACTTCGGCTACGACGTTTCCGATTACGAAAACATAGATCCAATGTATGGAACTCTGGCTGACTTCGATATGCTCACCAGTGAGGCCCAGAAACGAGGCATTCATGTAATTCTCGACTTCGTGGTCAACCACACCTCGGATCAGCACCAGTGGTTTTTGGATTCGAAATCATCGCGCACCTCTGCGCATCGTGATTGGTATATCTGGCGGGACGGCAAGGGGCCGGGACAGCCTCCCAACAATTGGGCCTCGACCTTTGGAGGGTCGGCATGGAAATTCGATCCCACAACAAATCAGTACTACTATCATTACTTCTATGCCGAGCAACCCGATCTGAATTGGCGTAATCCCGCCGTTAAAGATGCAATGTTCGATGTGACGCGCTGGTGGTATAAGCGTGGTGTGGCCGGATTCAGACTGGATGCGGTCGATACTCTGTTTGAAGATCCGACGCTGAGAGATAATCCCATCCAAAAACCCGGAAAGAACGCCTTCGGAGATCCGTTCGAAGAAAAAAAATACAACACCAAGTTGCCCGAGGTGCACGATGTCTTGCGCGGATTGCGTCAGGTTGCGGACGAACACAATGCTGTACTCATCGGGGAAACATGGACGGCGGATGTTGCCGAACTCAACCAGTATTACGGAAAAGGTAATAACGAATTGCAGTTGCCCATGGATTTTCTTTTCACCATGGTCAACAAGTTGTCGCCCGCGGAGTTCCGTAAGCAAATAGCTGCCGTAGACGCCGCATCGGGATGGCCGACTTTCGTGATCAGTAACCACGACATCGTGCGTTCCTACGATAGGTATGGCGATGGCAAGCACAACGACCAGATCGCGAAGCTGATGGCGGCGCTTTATCTCACGCTGCGCGGTACACCGATCATGTATTACGGAGAAGAGATCGGAATGAAAACGACTCCGCCCACCCGCCAGGAAGATGTAAAAGATCCGATTGGCCGTACGGGTTGGCCCAAAGAAAAAGGTCGCGACGGCGAACGCACTCCCATGCAGTGGAATAGCAGCGAGAATGCGGGCTTTACCAAAGGAACGCCGTGGCTTCCTGTTCCTCCGACATACAAGACACACAACGTGGCAGACGAATCGAAAAATTCCGATTCAGTGCTGGAGTTCTACAAGAAGGTGCTTAAGTTGCGCCACACGAATCAGGCCCTGCTCGAGGGAAGTTACAAAGCGATCAACGAAGATGATGCGAACGTACTTTCGTATTTGCGAACGTACAAGGACCAGACGGTCGTGGTGGTCTTGAATATGTCGGACTCGCCGCAGAAGCTGAATCTCGATCTGAAGCGCAATGGCTTCGCATCGGCGAATTTTCTCCTGTCCACTGCCAGGTCAACCGCCAAGGGCGAGGAAGTTCGCCTCGAACCTTATGGAATTTTCATCGGTCAGCTTATCAAATAGCAACGACCCGCAGGTAACGACCAACGAGCAGATCTTGCGGGGCATGGCGACTTGCGCAGCACAAACTCGGTCACGTTCACGCGACTACTTTCCGCGCCCGACGTACCAGGGTGCGCTGACCGTGAAGATACGTTCATTGCCCCGCGCGAGCAGCACCCACTCCAGCATCCGGCCGCGCTGATTATGGAGAAAGTACTCGTACCATTTGTCCTCCACTAATTCCGGTATGACGACCACAATGCTGCGGTCCGGGTGTCTCTTCGAAAGATCCAGGACGAACTGAACGAAGGGAATAATCACAAAGCGGTAGGGCGAAGGCAAAACGTGCAGCCGGGGCGGTTCCTTACCCGCCGCATGGAACGGCTTCTCCACGTATTGTTCCCAATCGTCTTCAAGCAATTCCGAATGTTCGTTGGGCTCAACGTGCACGGCGATCACTTCCGGAGAGAGCCGGGCGGCAAATTGGATTCCCTGGCAGGTAATCGTGCTCCAGCGGTCGATGGCAATGACGGCAATCGGATGCTCGTTCAGACTGGCCACATTGACGGGATCCTTACTACTGGTAAGCATTTTCACGAGGTGATAATGGCGGCGGACAAGGACGAAGCACACAATCGTCAAGGGAATAAAGAGCAACGTAATCCAGGCGCCTTCCACGAACTTCGCGACCAGCACCACGCCAGTCGTAATTCCAGTGACGGTAGCACCCAAGCCGTTTACGAACGCACTCTTCATCCAGTGTGGGCCGCGATTTTTCCGCCAATGCACAACCATGCCTGCTTGCGAGAGAGTGAAAGCTAAGAACGCGCCCACGGCGTAGAGTGGGATCAGTCGGTCCGTAATCCCTCCGAAAAGAAACAGCACGCCACCGCACAGCAGGGCAAGCACAACGATGCCGTAGGTATATACGAGACGCCTGCCCCGGTATCCGAAGACGTGCGGCAGATAATTGTTTTGCGCGATGGCGCGGCAGAGCCGCGGAAAATCGGCGAAGGCCGTATTCGCGGACAAAGACAGCACAACCAGGATTGAGCCGATGGTCAGATAGTAAAAAAATCCCTTGCCAAAAACCGCGGCGGTCAGCATGGAGAGAACGCTCTGGTAGCCGGGTTGGCCCGGGTCGGTTGCGGCAATTCCGTACGTCTTAACCAGATAAGAAATTCCCGCCAGCAATAACGCCAGAAGAAAAATAATTACGGTTAGCGTCCGCTGCGCATTTTTTACCGTGGGCTCTCGAAAAGCCTTAACACCGTTGCTGACAGCTTCCACGCCAGTGAGTGCCGTGCAGCCACTGGCAAAAACCTTCAGCAGCAGCCAGTAACTAACCGCTTCCGTGATGGCTGGGGGCGGAGGAGGAGCGACTACCGGGGTTGGATGTCCGCCGCTGAGAAGCACTCGGAGCACGCCCCCGCCGATCGTGATGAGAAGGGTGCCAACAAACAGGTAGGTAGGAACCGCGAAAACAGTCCCCGCCTCTCGAACGCCACGAAGATTAAGGATGGTTATAACAAGCAGAATGCCTAAGCAAAGAGAAACGGTGTGCGGCAGCAATGACGGAACAGCCGAGATCAGCGCCCCCACTCCCGCCGAGATGCCCACTGCCGCCGTGAGGATGTAGTCAGCAAGCAGCGCCGCCGCCGCGAGCAGTCCGGCAGGCGCTCCCAGATTGAAGCGAGCCACCGTGTAAGAGCCGCCGCCAGAAGGGTAAGCCGCGATCGTCTGGCGATAAGAAAAGTACACGATGACAAGCAACGTGATGATCGCCGCGCTGATGGGAACGATATAACGAACGCCGAGAAGGCCAAGCGGAAGCAGAAGGCTGAGCGCCGCTTCGGGTCCGTACGCGGCCGAACTCAGACCGTCGAGACCAAAGATCGGGACACCCTGCGCCGGACCGATCTGCTCCGCCCGTTCGTCACTGGTCTTGATGGGCTTGCCGACAACCACATCAAGAATATTCATGCGGGTCTCATAGATTCACTCCAAATCCGAGCTAGTTTAGCAAGGACTAGGACAAAATGGCTTGCAGCGTAGGGATCGAATATCTCTCCGGTCAGGCGATCACCCTATTTTGAAGGTAACGGTATTCGATAACAATCTACTGGTTCGATCGAGGGTTTGAATATGAACCGCAAAACAATTTCTCAGCAGCCTGACCAGCAACGTTGGAAGCAGCTTTTCGAGGGCTCCTTGAATCGGCTGAACGGCCGCGATGTCCCGCTTTCCCAACAGCCAATCTTCCGGCCCAAGCAGGATGGCGCGAATACTCCCGTCGGTGAACCTTCGAAGGCTGCCATAAAAGCGGCCGCGAGTTCACTTGCAGCGCTGTGGCAGATCTCAACCCCGAAGCGCCACAGTCTATAAGACAAAAGACCCTACGACAAACGAATTCCCCACACGACGGTTGGCAACGATATAGAGAAATGACCGGGGAGCCGTGACTCGATTAGGCACTGATTGCTGCCCGCGCTTAGCACAACAGCGCGAGGGCGCCAGTTGGCGGTTGTCGCGCATGCCAGGTGGCCAACAGGCGAGATGTCCGGATCTACTCGGCGGCCTTGGCTGCCAATGTTCCCGCTGCCGCAATGCTCTGCAGAAGTTCCAGCGGCACACTGTGCCGCTCCCGCAGATACTCTGGGCTGTTATAAGAAACCCAGCCTTTCCCCTGGCTATCTTCCCAAACCAGAACCTTCAGCGGAAGGTCGATGGCAATGCTAGGAGCAGCCAGCATTACAGGAGTGCCCGCCTTGGGACTCCCGAAGATCAGCAGCTTGGTGGGCCGCATTTTCATCCCCACTTTTTCCGCCTCTCCGCTGTGGTCGATCAGAGCGAATAGTGTGACTCCCTTCGCTGACAGAATCCCCTTCAGTCGTTCAACCGTCTGGTCTACCGTGTGATTGCTCGGGGTATCGATGATCCCCTTATCTTTACTGAGCGTCATCGTTTCTCTCCCTACAGAACAGCGACAAAATCAAATATATCGCCGTTTGCAGTTGGCGATTTAGCGTTTGCTGCGACTCCGAAACATCCCGTCTTGACAGTAGTCGTTGTAACATATAGTTTTTATCATATGAAGAAAACAACTCAGCCCGAGAACGATCGACGGCACCCATGTCCTGAGGAGGCTGCCTTCCTGGACCTCCTGCGCACGACCGACATGCTATCTCGCGGCCTGATCGCAGTTCTCAAGACGGAGGATATCTCGTCGACGCAATACAACGTGCTCCGCATCCTGCGCGGATCGCCCGAAGGCCTGCCCTGTGGCGAGATTGCCAACCGAATGATTACGCGGGACCCGGACATTACCCGCCTTCTTGATCGCCTGGAAAAGCGCGGCCTGATCTCTCGCTGCCGACAGACCAAGGATCGACGAATGGTAATGGTCCGGATTACGCCCGAGGGGCTCAAGCTCCTGGCCCGCCTTGATGAACCAGTGCAGGAAGGCCATCGAAGACAGCTGGGCCACCTGGGACGCGACCGGCTTCTGGCGCTCACCGAGCTGCTGCACGCCGCACGCGCCAATGTCTGCTAGTTTCTGGTAAGATAATATATGTTGCAACGATTATCGTCATAACGCATCTAAGACTAGGGAGGAAGGATAACCACCATGAGCACACAAGCTACACCGCAAGCTGCCACGACCACCACCTGGAACATCGATCCGGCTCACTCCGTTGCCGAGTTCAAGGTCAAGCACATGATGATCTCCAACGTAAAAGGGCAATTCCCCAAGGTCACGGGAACTTTGACGCTTGACGAATCTGATCTGACAAAATCTCGGGTTGAGGCCGTGATCGAAGCAGGATCGATCGAAACGCGCGACGCCCAGCGTGATACGCATCTGAAGAGCGCCGACTTTTTCGACGTTGAGAAGTTCCCTACCCTGACGCTTAAGTCCACGCGCATCAGTCTTGTCCGCGACGGAGAACTAGCCGTAGAGGGCGACCTGACGGTTCATGGGGTTACGCGCAAGGTGGTCTTTTCGGTTGAAGGCCCGACCCCGCCTGCGAAGGATCCTTGGGGCAATACGCGAGTTGCTGTATCGGCAACCACAAAGATCAGCCGTAAGGACTTCGGTCTGACCTGGAACGCTGCGCTCGAAACCGGTGGCATCCTGGTTGGTGATGAGGTGACGATCACGCTCGACGTGCAATTCATAAAGGGTTGAAATATTCAGGGTTGAAATGTTCACAGCCGCCAGGCACGAATCCGGCAGGCTGCTGAAAAACTCGGACCACCACCGGCTTTGAAAGGGCGCGGCTTCGAGCGGCGCCGAAAGCGCCGCAAAAAACAACTGCGGTTTTAGCGGCCGAGGTGGCATTCGGACATCGAAATGAGTTTTTCAGCACGCCTGCGACAGAGCTCACTGGCGGTAGAAAGGAAATTTTATGTCACTCCGCCCAGTTAAACAGATCATTCAAACGACACCTACAATCGAGGGCGCTGGCGTGAAGCTGCAACGCGCCTTTGGCTTCGGTAAAACCAAGGAATTCGATCCCTTCTTGCTGCTCGATGATTTTCGGAATGAGAACCCGAAAGACTACCTGGCGGGATTCCCCTGGCATCCGCATCGCGGGATCGAGACGATCACCTATGTGCTTGCGGGTTCAGTCGAACACGGCGATAGCCTGGGCAATAAGGGTGAGATGACTGCGGGCGACGTCCAGTGGATGACCGCCGGCAGCGGCATTCTCCACCAGGAGATGCCCAAGGGCGATCAGCAGGGCCGCATGCACGGGTTTCAGTTGTGGGCCAACCTGCCTTCCTCGCTGAAGATGACGGACCCGCGCTATCAGGACATTCCGGCAAGCTCGATCCCTGAGGTCACCGACGATGACGGCACTCGCGTGCGCATCATCTGCGGGGAGTTCTGGGGCAAGAAGGGTCCGGTCGAAGGGGTTGCCGCCGACCCGAACTACCTCGATGTCTCGGTTGCTCCGCGCCAGCGCAAACGACTCAAGGTCGAAACTACGCGTAACGCCTTTGCCTATGTGTTCGCGGGCTCCGGCTCGTTTCGCGACTCATCGAATCCGCGTGCCGTCCTGACGGAGCAGGCCGCCAGCCCAGACGCTCCAGCCAAATACGACGTCAGCAATCACTCGCTGGTGCTGTTTGATCGTGGAGATGAGATCGTAGTGCAAGCCGGCGACGAGGGCATCCGATTCCTATTGGTCTCGGGCAAACCGATCGAAGAACCGGTTGCGTGGTATGGCCCCATCGTTATGAACACACAGGACCAGCTCAAACGGGCGGTCGCCGAGTTACAGGACGGCACTTTCATCAAGCGCCGTTGATCGCGCTAGAACCTGAACCGCTAAACCTGCTCCGCATAGCCTTGACCGCGCGAGGTGTGTCTCCGTCGGACCGATGGTCTGCCGGAGCGCACTCCACCGCGGAACCAATCCAATTTAAGCCGACAGTAAGCCATCCATCCTTAGCAGTTTTCAACAACCCAATTAACCTTACAACTATTTCCTGAGCCGAGGATTAGTATCGCTAATTGAATTCTAAATTGATATAAATGTATTCGCGCCCGACGTACCGATAGAAGACACTTCTTTACCTGCTCGCGTTCCGGCTTCACCGCCGAACTCCTTCGTGAAACGAACGGCTAATAAGACCCATAGTGCCCAATATCATAGTGCCAAAAATCACGGATAACGTAGACTCTCGGATGAGGGCGGTACGTCACTTCACAGTAGGTATGGCATTGCACCTGATTTTGGGCGCGGCGTGCTTTGCTCAGCATCACACGCAAACCAATCTTGTTTCCAGCACGGCAGAGGTCGCTCCTCTCACCGCCTCTGAGTTAATTACACCTAGTACCTCCACGATCACCGTGTCTCCGAAGCGTGCCGCGGTCACGGTGACTACCCAGACGCAGCAGTTCACTGCCTCGAACGGAGCTGTCACTTGGAGCGTGGACAGCGTAGTGGGCGGGGATGCAACCGTGGGGACGATCACCACCAGTGGCTTTTATACTCCGCCCGCCACCCCAGGAACTCATATCGTCACAGCGACCAGTGCCACTTCCGCGGGCTCTGCCACTATCGCCGTTACCGACCTCCCGGCCGTCCTCACCTACCACAACGACGCGGCGCGCGACGGGATCAATGTGCATGAGTACGCCTTGACGCCGACAACCGTGACCACCGCGACATTCGGCAGACTGTTTGCCTGCGCGGTGGATGGCGCAGTTTACACGCAGCCGCTGTGGGTGCGGGGCTTGAGCATCGCTGGCGGGATTCACAACGTAATCTTTGTGGCCACGCAACACGACAGCGCGTACGCCTTCGATGCCGACGCCAAACCCTGTGTAACTTACTGGCATGTCCACTTGCTGGACACGTTGCATGGGGGCATGGCAAACGAGAAGCCGGTTACCTGGAATGACGTGGGCCGCTGCTTCGGGGATGTCTATCCCGAGGTCGGGGTGACGGGCACGCCAGTGATCGATTCCATCACGAAAACGATCTACATGGTCAGCGCGTCCGAAGCGAACCGCACCGGTCCGCCAAATTGTTCGGGCTCATTGGCGAAGTTTTATCACCGACTGCACGCCCTGGATCTCGCTACGGGAAGCGAGAAGTTCAATGCGCCCGTCACCATTGCCGCTTCGGTGCCAGGAACAGGTGACGGATCGTCTGGCGGCATGGTGAGCTTCGACTCTCAGTTGCACCACCAGCGATCTGGCTTGGCCGAAGTCGGCGGAAAAATACTTGTAGTCTTTGCCGCACACGAGGACGCAACTCCTTTTCACGGCTGGGTCATCGGCTACAAAGCGTCGGACGTGCAGCAGCAAAGCGCTGTTTTCAACACCACCCCGAACGGATTGAACGGAGCCGATGGCGGCATCTGGGCCGGAGGCGGCGCCCCTGCGTCCGATAGCAGCGGAGACTTGTACGTTACGACCGGGAACGGAGTTTTTGATGAAGCTCCTCCGCCACCGGATAACGACTACGGAGACAGCATCCTGAGGCTGCACTCGATTAACGGGAGCACGCCCAATGGCGTAAATTTGAGCGTAGCTGGCTGGTTCACGCCCGATGACCAGTCGAGGCTCGCGCAAACGGATGGGGATCTGGGTGCGGGCGCGGCGGTCCTTCTGCCCGATCAAACCTCGGGTGCCGGCCCTAAGCATCTGCTGGTACAGACCGGCAAAGAGGGAGTTGTTTATCTGATCGATCGCGACAATATGGGCGAATTCAATCCTACAAACAACGATCAGATCGTGCAAAGTTTCATGGGACCCTCGAACGGCTTGTGGGGCACTCCTGCGCTCTGGCAAAACAATCTATATGTCGGCGGAAATAGCGATTCTCTGAAACAGTTTACCTTCGATCCGACCACGGAATTGTTCAACCCCACAGTCGCCTCACTCTCCGCGCAAGCCTTCAACTTTCCCGGCACGACTCCATCTGTCTCTTCGCAGGAATCGTCTCATGGCATTGTGTGGACCATTGATGCCAGCCAGTACGGTTACGCCAACCCGAACGTCGGGATCAACTGCGCTATTGTGCCCGTGCCCGCGGCCTGTACTGGGCCTGCGGTCTTGCATGCCTACGATGCGACCAATCTCACGGTGGAATACTGGAATAGCTCGATGGCGGTGAACAACCGGGACCGCGCGGGCAATGCCGTGAAATTCGTACCCCCAACGGTGGCCAACGGCAAAGTCTACGTCGCCACGCGAACTGGGATCTGTGTGTACGGGCTGCTTCCAAACTAACGAGACACCCTATTCGTCGGACCCCTTTAGATGCCCAAAAAACGGGAGCATGAATCGCGGATTGGCGTCCGGTCATCGAAAATAGAGACTAGGGATCTCTGCCATGCAAAATCATTTAAAAAAGCTGGAAGAAGAAGTTTCAA
>OBLW0100000284.1_pt1 | contig 43621 bp, 37 predicted proteins | sample 1520161 | NCBI WGS metagenome assembly OBLW01 (sample SAMEA3539309, study PRJEB22396) | soil metagenome | biome: tundra; feature: field; material: soil | place: USA | collected 2010-05 | depth 0.15 m
CGGTGTCCTGAATCTGCTCGCGGCGGAAGCGCGCCAGGGGTTCCTGATATTCGGCGAGGATGCGGAGGATGCGCCCGTCGGGGCTGCTGAGGAACGGTTCGTTCTGGTAGGCTACCGGCGCGGATTTTAGGTGGTCAGTCATAGTGAGGCTCGCAATCGAATCTCGGCGTGAAATGTTGGGTATCAGAATACCGGAGTGGCCCACTTACGGGGTCAAAGGCTATTGCTGCTCGTGGTAGTGGAGCGCCTCCCAGAAACCAATCCAGATATCGAGCAGGCCCAGGCCGCTGCAGATGCCGCGGAAGAAGCCGTTGGAGACTACCGGGCGAAGAGCGGGAAAGGACATCAGCAGGTAGTTGTCCGTCCACTCCGGAGTCCAGGGCAAAATGATCAGCAGTACTCCCGCCACGGCACTGATCAAGACAAAAAGAAAGACGGAGGTGCGATGCATCCAGATGTGCAAGGGGCCGTGGGCGGGACCGATGTCCGCCTCAAGAGGCGGAGCGAGAACCGCGGTTCCCGACTCAGACGGCGGCGGAGCGGGCTTGGATGCGTTGCCGGGAGCGCCGGAAAACGGAGTGGGATCGGTCATTCGGGGCGGCTCCGGCGGCGCGAGACAACGCGGAACTTGCCGCGGCGTGCACTGGACCCCGAGTAGAAGGATTTGGGGACAAAAGCCATCGGGCTATTCTACGACTTCAGGGCCTTAATGCGCTCGGCGACGTCGCGGTAGTCGATGTTGCTGCCGTAGACATCCATAAAGTGGTGGAGGGCGGAAGTCTTGTCGCCCGCGGTCTCATAGGCGGCGGCCAGTTCGTAATGGAGCGCGACGCGGGTTTCGCCGTCGATGCCGACAACCTTGAGGGCTTTGTCGTACCAGCGGACGGCGGCTTCCGGCACGCCTTTTTCGAGGAAGCATTGCGCCAGCCAGGTGTAGGTCTGCATGATCTGCGGGAAATGATGGCCGTGATCGAAGGACTGGCAAGCTTTTTGGAGCTCTCCAATGGCCTCATCGAGCAAGCCCATTTCCCGGAAGGCGATGCCGAGGTTGTAATGGGTTTCGGGATCCTCGTCGGCGGAAGCAACGTCGGCTTCGAGATCGTGCCTGAGCTCGCCAAACATTTCGGCGAGGTCGACTCCGGCGTCATCGGCAAACGGAGAAGCCTTGGATGCGGCTGGAGCGGAGACGGCGGCCGGCGCATGGGAAACCGGGATTGCAGACGGCTGCGTCTTGGGAACATCGAGAACCGGAGCGTGCCAGGCCACAGACGCCATGGCGGAGGGTGCGGTCACGGTGGGCGCAGGCATTGCCGGCGCACTCTGAGGTGCGGGTGGCGCGACATGAGTTGCAGAGGAAGCTGATGCCGCCGCGCTCGCAGCCATCGGCGGATCGACCTTGGCAGCCACGACCGGCGCTGGCGATGGCACGGGCTTAGCTTTCGCGACCGGAGCGGCAGGCGCGGGCTCGGCGACAGGCGCGGCTTTCAGGAAATCTTCCCCAAGAGACGCTTCGATATCGGCAACGAATTCTCCCAGAACCGGAGCGGATGGTGCGGCAGCGATCACGGGTTGGATGTGCGCGCCTGGGGCCATCGCAGGCTTGGCGGAGGGTGTCGCAGCGGCCGGTTTGGCAACGCTGCTGGGCAGAAAAGTATCGCCCAACGAGGTCTCGAGATCGGATACGAATTCCTTCAGGACGCTGGGCTCCGGCTCGGCAACGGCCTCGGCGACCACGGGTTCCGGTTCGGCCTCGACCGCAGCTTCAGCGACCACTGGAATCTCTTCGACAATGTGTGGCTCAGGAGCGACGATTGCAACCTCTTCCACCGCGGGCTCTTCGATGGTGGCAGGGGCTTCTTCAACCGCGATCTCTTCGACTGTGACTTCCGCGCTCGGGATATCGTCGACCGTGAGTTCTTCGACCACGGGCTCGGCGGCGGTGGGAGCGTCTTCTTCGACCGGCTGAGTAGCAGCGTCGACTTCGGCGCGAAGCTCGGCGATCTTGGCCTCATCGCGGGTCAGAGTCTGGAGCTTGGCCAAGGCAGCCATGGCCTGCTCGGGCATGCCATGGGCGAGGTAGAAACGAATCTCTTCGACGGTCTCGTCGACTTTGCCGGGTTCGGAAGGCTCCTGATCGGCAGCAGCGCTGGCGACTTCGACCGCGGCGGCTTCCGCGGGTGCATCAGTTTCGATGGTGAGAGAGTCATCCCACTCCGAGGAGAGATCGATCTCAGAGGATGCCGCCGCAGTTTCGGCAGTGGCTGTGGAGGACTCATCGACGACGGCAAACTCGGTCCCGGCGGAGGTAGGCCAGGGTGAGGCGGCTTGCGCCACGGGCGCCGCTTCTTCGTCGATGGATATTTCTTCCACGGAAGCTTCGTCGATGGAAAATTCAGGGATGGCGCTCTCTGGTTCTTCCGCCTGTTCGTGGGTCTGCGGGGCAGCATCCAGGAAAATGTGCGGCTCTTCGGTGAAACTGCCCGGAGCGGGAGCCGAGGAACGGTCCTCATAGCGCTCGGCCAGTTCCGCGTATCGCGTAGCTTCTTCGGGATATTCGGCCTCAGAGTAAAGACTCTGCAGAGTGCGGCAGCAGAGCGCGGCCTCGGCGAAGCGGCCCGCGCGCGTGTGCAAGGCGGCCAGACGCTGATTGATGCGAAGATCAGTGGGCGCGAGCGGCAATGCCCCGACCAGAGGTCCGAGGGCCTTGGCAGGCATGTTGTAAGAGATGAAAAGCTCCGCATCGGTAAGCGCGGAGCGGATCGCGAGCGACGTCTCGTCGGAATAGTGCTGGTGAACCGAAGGCGCCGTGGCTTCCAGATCGTCGATGAGGACGACGGCCTCTTCCGGCGTAATCATTTTGTTGCCGGACGTGCCGCCGAGCTGGCTGACCACCTGCTGGTAATTCTGCATGTGCAGGGGGTTCTGCGGCTCTACGGTGGCGAGCTTCTGATAAAGGTCGCGCGCGCGGGGCAGGTCCCCGGACTGCACGCTGGCATGGGCCAGAAGTTCGATGACTTCGCTGACGTGGGTGTTCTCCCCGGCTTTCTGGAACAGGTCCAGCAATTTCTGCAGGGAGTCGGGATTGTCGCGCACATGCCCGATGATGGTGTGGAGGCTATCGAGCACCTTGTCGGAGTTTTCCGCCAGCAGGCGCTCGGCGTGCTGGTCAAAGACCTGGAGCGCGGTCTCGTACTGGCCAGCCTGCATGAGGGCGTCGACGAAGCTGGAGATGGCATTCAGATCGTTGTGCACCGTCAGCAGCTTGCTGGCGACGGATCCGGCCTCGGAGAGTTGTCCGGCCTGCAGGTAAGCTTTGAGCAGGTCGCGAAGCCCATCGGGATTGGAATCGATGTCGGCGACTTTTTGCAGGATGGCGACGGCTCCGGCGGCGTCGCCGGACTCGATCATGTTCTTGCCCTGCATGAGCAAGGCATAGGTGTTGCCGTGATCGAGGGTCAGCATCCGCTGGAGGACTTCTTCGGCTCCGCTGAGCGAACCTTTGGCGCGCAGGCTTTCGGCGGCGGCGGAGAAAATCTGCCAGGCTTCCGTTTTCTTGCCGAGACGGATGTAGACCTCCGCCAGCTTAACCCGCATGGTGCTGTTTTCCGGGTCCATCTCGAGAATTTTCTGGAAGATGCGGACCGCGTTCTCGAGTTCACCGGCTTTCAGGAATTCTTCCGCGACTTGCAGATACTGGGCGCGGGCGTCATTGAAAAGGCCCTGCTGGCTGTAGAGTTCGGCCAGCTTAAGCAAGCTCTCGAGAGAAGGCTGGAGCTTGCAGATCTTCTTGTACATCGCGATGGCCTTGACCGTGAAACCCTGGCTGGCATAGGCATCGCCTACGTTCTTGAAGCATACGGTGGCTTTATCGGTTTCGCCGAGACGGGAGTAAAGATCGCCAACGGTATTGGTGACCGTCAGATCCTTGGCATCGTTCTTAAGGACTTTCTCGTACTCAGTGATGGCGTTCTGAAGTTTGCCCTGCTGGACATACTTCTCCGCACTGGCCAGAACCTTTTGCTTGTTGAAACCAAACAATGCCATAAGAGTACGAACTCCAGAACCTGTTGTTCAAGACAACGTCTTGATGCAGAACCCGTAGTACGTTCGGGGAAACTGTTCCCGAGTGCTGCCCTTAGGGTCATGTCATATATCGGCAGATGGACCGACCCAACAAGGCCAATTGTACGTCGGGGAGTCATGAACCGCATGGTTACCAAGGGTTACCAAAAGGGAGTGTACGAACGGGTTACGAAGGGAATCAGGGGGAAGGTACCGCCGACGATCTGAGCGTGTCGCAGGTTTTCGAGCCAGGCGACTGCGCATTCCACCTGACCTCTCAGGGCGTGGTGTTCAACAGGATACTGACATCCTGGCTGCCGTAATTGGCCGTCGCGATGTCGGGTTTCCCGTCGCCGTTGAAGTCTGCCACGGTCAATTGGACTGGCCGCGAACCCACGGCGAACTTTGCCGCGGGTTGAAAAGTCCCATCGCCATTTCCAACTAGGACCGAGACATAACTTGTTTGGCAGTTCCCGACTAACGCTAGGTCGAGAATGCCGTCGCCATTGAAATCGGCTGCAGCACCGCCGTAGGCACCGCAGCCTAATTGGTAGAATTTCCCGGGCCTCGCGAACGTCCCGTCTCCCTTGCCCAGGAAGATGGCAATGCCTCCGTTCACCATCACCGCGATGTCTGGCTTGCCGTCCCCGTTGAAATCCCCGGCAATAAGAGTGTCGGTCGGCGTGTAGCAGATCCCGCGGCAGTCGATGTTGGTGGTCTTAGCCGGCTTAAATGTGCCGTCCCCGTTTCCCAGGAGCACGCCAACAGTGCTATTTATTCCAGTAGTATTCGGGACGTTTGCCACCAGTAAATCCGGTATGCCATCCCCATTGACGTCGGTAATAATTGCGGTGTTGGGCTGAGTGCCGCCGGGATGGTAGAGCACCTCGTGCTCGAACACGCCCTTGCCTTTGCCAAGCAACACCCCTACGTCATTGCCCACTCCATAAACTCCGCCATTGGTGAATACGATGTCGGCGATCCCATTGCGTCTCAGGTCTCCCACGGCCACGGCATTTCACGGCGAAAGCATTGCTCCCCAGGGGCCCTGCATAGAGTGCTTCAGCCGCGTTGGTGCTTCCAGTGCCGTCCCCCTTAAACGCATACACGTATGACGCAATGCCATCAGGCAATAGGAAATCGAGTATGCCGTCTTCGTTGATGTCGGCAACAACGATCGACAGCTGAACGTTCGCCCCTCCCTGGCTTATGAAAGATTGGAATGTGCCATCCCCGTTGCCCAGCGCAGTAAAAAAACCGCCGGAGTAGTCGGTAATGATCAGATCCTGCACACCGTTGTTGGTTAAGTCGCCCGAGGCGATGCCCGTTGCCTGATTCGTCCCAGATACGCTCGTCGCTAGCGAAAAGGAGACCGGAGGCGGCGTGACGGGGCGCCTGGCTTGGGCTGCCGCGGAATGTGGCAGCAACAGGCAAATCGTCGCCAGAAAATGGGGTAGATGTCTCATCGCGGGACGCTGTTCAATACAGCCGGGGAGGACAATAGTCGATGAGTCTTGTCCAGCCCCCCATATTTGTCAAGCGTTTTCCCGCAACGCGCGGTTAGCAGAACAGTGTGCAAGAACTTGCAAGCCGGGAAACTCTAGTATGAATTTGTTATAGAGGAGTGAACGGGAGGGATGTATCGTTCCTCAGCAGTAAGAACGCCAAAATCGGGGTATAAGCGCGAACATGACTTGGATTCGAACCGTTTCATTGACTGAGGCCGACGAAAAGCTGCGGCAGGCGATTGAAGGCGAAAAGCTGTTTTATCCGAAGGAGTATGCCGATCCGGTGCATCCGGATCCGTCGGGGGCGTCGTCGATTGTGGGGTCGCATACGCTGATTCCCGAGGCGCTGTATCACGCCTTCAGCACGTTCGGGGCGCTAATGTCACCCGATTTGCCGCTGGAGCGGCGGCAGCACGAGATGATTGCCACCATGGTCTCGGTGACCAACCGGTGCGTGTATTGAATCACGTCACACGCAGAGTTTCTGCGCAGGGTGACGTTGGACAAAGACTTGGTGGAGGCACTGGAGAAGGACTACACGACCGCGCCGATCACGGCCCAAGAGCGCGTGATGCTGGATTACGTAGTTAAGCTGACCAAGGATGCGACCAAGGTTTGGAAGGATGACATCGACGGGCTGCGGGCCGTGGGATTCGATGATCGCGGGATTCTGCAGATCACGCTGATTGCGTCGTGGTTCAACTACATTAACCGCGTTGCAGATGCGCTTGGTGTGGGAAGAGAGTAGATCGCGGCTTCTGCAGAGGGTTCAGGCGTCCCCACGGGACGCGGTTCTATTCTCTACCGGCCTACCCGGCGTTGAAACGCCGGGCTATTTTCAGATGTCCCTCCGGGACACGAGGCATCGCAGCCCGGCCTCTTCGATCGTCCTTATTAATATGCGAACCCCTGGAGTTCTCCAGTTAAGGGGCCGTCCACGAATCCTGTGCGCGTGCCCGGATTCAGAGCGATATGCAGGGCAATCACGCTCGACGCGTTGGAGAAAGTGAATCCATTCAGGGTTTCCTGGAGAACGCTGTTGGTGTCGTATACATAGATCGTGCTGCCGGTGGACGTCGAACTTGAAACGGGCTGCGCCACCAGGAACAGTTTGTGAGTAGCGTCAAACTCGACGTCGGCGCCGCTGAAGATCTGCTGTTGGCCTGAATTCGGCAGGACCACGGTAAAACCGGTCTGCGTGCTGAGGTCGTAGAATTCCACGCTGGCGTCGTCTTCGGTTGTCGTGCAGGCAATGTTATCCGCCGAATCGACGGCAATGCCATTCACGAATCCGAATCCGATGCCGGTGAACTCGGTGAACGTCCTCTTGCCGAGGTCGGCCAGGCCCATCACGGGAAGGCAACCGAAGCACCCATCGCCTCCGCCGAGAACCGCTTGGTTCGTCACGGAGTTGTACGCCATGGGCGGCGGCACGCTGCCGAAGTTGAAGGAGTCCTGGATCTTGACAATCGGGCCGAAGGTATTGGCGGCGACCTTGGAGCTGAAAACCCAGGAGATGAAATTGCCGCTGTTGTCTTCCGCAAAGATCGCTGCGTTGGACGTTCCCTGCGTGCGGCTGACCTGGTTAATGAGATGCTTCGCGCCGATGGGCGGCGTCCACTTGCCTGTGATCTTGTTGCCGCTAAGGGGATTGATCACTTGAAAGGTGCGCTGCACGTTCAGAAAGCTGACTACATGCTCGTGCTCGACGAGTCCCACGGAGGTGCCAACGACTCCCAGAGCGACGAAGTCATCCTGCGTTTGTGTCTTGGTGACGACGCTGAGGATTTTGCCGGTGGTCTGATCGAAGGTCTCGACCGCGGCGAGGATGTTGCCATTGGTCAATGTTTTTGCTTCGGTGAGAACGCCTTCGGTGCCGTTCTGATCGATATCGAATCCGAAGATCTGGCCCCCAAATTTGCTGTGCACGCTGACCTTGCTCGCCCCGGTTTCAGGGTTCGCCTGAAATGGCTCAGATTGCGCGACGCCGAAAGTTGATATGGCGCAGAACAGACCAGCCAGAGCGGCGGTGATCAAAGGGCGGGATACATTATCTCTTGCAGGTTGCACGCTGATTCTCCTCCTGGGTAAGCGTGCTAAGACTACCCGTTTCAGGTCAAACCGGTGTCAGAAATTTGTCAAAATGTTAACGGCCCCAGGGAGCTAAAGTTCGGGAGCCTTGCGGACGCTGAACGGCACGGCTGAAGCCGTGCCCTTCCCGGTCCGGCTCAGGGCGTTCCGTTCCCAGGTCGGCCGACGGTGCGGGTTCCAGTCCAGATGAGGTCTTTGCTCGTCGAGGGGTGGCTATGTCTGCGACGGTTTTCACTTATGCTGAATTCGCGTCCGGCATCGGTCACTACTTGGAAGGAACGCTGTAGTGCGACGCTACCACTTGCCATTTGCCGCCGACTTTCATCCAGACATCGGTCAGGCGGTCGTGATATTCGTAGGGCTTGCCATTGGATTCGCCTTTTTCGTGATAGGCGCCGGTCACAATGGCGGTGTCGCCATGCATCCGTATTTTTAGATCCGACAATTCGGCCACCTGAACCCGAGTTGATGGATCTGCACTGTGGCTGATGTAGCCCGCCTTGCTGTAGATGCTGCCATCTTCGATGGTAATGACAAAATCCTCGGCCAGCAGGGAGGACAGGATGTCGATGCTGCGCTCCTTGTAGGATTCGGTCCACTTCATTTCGAGGGCACGGATGGTGGCGGCTTCCGATTTCTCCTGCGCTGGCAACCTGGCTGCCGATGCAGCCAGAAGGCAGAGGACCAGCGTGCAGATTCTGTGTGGGTGCATGTTTCTATGTTGCACAATCGGATGCATACGGCAAGTTCCTTGTGGGTTACTGGTGCCTGTGCCGGCTACTTGTCTCTTCGCAATGCGTGGGAGAACGCTGCGGAAAGTCGGGGCACATCGTCTGTGGTCAGGGCGTAGGAGCTTCCTAGCGGTCCGGTGAGAATCCGGTTGATGGCCTCCAGCGGTTGGCCCTGGGTGCGGTCGAGAAATTGTGACCATTCTTTGGCGACGGCGGTGCGCTCCTGAGTGCTGGCGTCGGCGCAGAATTCCTGCACGGCTTCTTCCGGCGAGGCGTATTCGTCCTGCATGTCCTGGTGAAAATATCCCCGAAGAAAGCTGCGCAGGGCGGGAAAATCGGTGGCGGAGATCGGGGCGGGGCGCGAATCTTTCGGTTCTGGTGACGCGCTCATGAGCGGCACTCCGGGTAAGCGGTCAGGACGTGATACGTGTTCGGGCCATCCCACTTCAGCACGATGGCGGCGTGAGCGCAGGGCTGGACGCGGTCTTCGCCTCGCCGCAGCGTTCGTCCGAACGGATGGGCGGAGTCGTCGTTGTAGTCGAGCACAAGGTTCGGGTGGCTGTCGCGTTCGAGCCACCGGGAAATCCTGCTGTTCTGTTGGGCAAGCGCGTCGCCAATGGCAGCTTCGGCGCTGTCGCGGTCATTCCAGGTGGAGGCTGCCGAAATGTTGCGCTCGCGCTGGAGGCGTTCGCGGAGTTCGGCGTCGGTGCGTCCGACGTGCTTGCGAAGGGTGTGGCCGCCAGCGGCCTCGTCTTGCGACAGGGAGTGGCGCGGACCAGACGTCGCAGAGGCCGGGTCCCGCTCGGGCGCCGGCGGGCGCGTGCAGGCCGCCAGGGTGGCGATGAGCACAAGGGCGAGGACCGTCCGGGCACCGCACGGTTGAGCTGGCCGGGTTAGCTTGACCTCGCTCATGGCAAGAAGCCAGAGTACACAACTCCTGGGCAAAAAGCATCCGCACTGAACGGGCCGAATGGGGCAGTTTGAAAACTGTCCTGGCTCCCGTTCGCCGGACAAACGGTTCCTCTAGACATGAGATGGGGAAAAGGCACAGACTCGAACGACACGCGTTTGCCCGCCATGGCCGAATCGATCGCAGAATTCTTCACGCAGCATTTTCAAGAGCACCGGCATGAACTTGCCTACCGGCAACGGCGCGGGTACCGGAAGGAATCGCTGCGTTACGGCGAGGTCCTGGAGATGGCCTTTGGCTTTACCCACAAGCTCGAAGCGCGGGGGATCGCGAAAGGCGATCGGGTGATGGTGTGGGGGGAGAACTGTGCGGAGTGGGTGTCGGTGTTCTTCGGATGCGCGCTCCGCGGTGTGATTGTCGTACCGATGGACGACGGGGCTGCGGCCGATTTCGCGATGCGGGTCTTTCAACAGGTGGAGGCGAAGCTGCTGGTGGCGTCGCGGCATCATGTGCACGAGATCGCGGCCGCGGCAAATTCGATTGCGACTCTGAACCTGGAGGATCTGGCGCAGACGGAAGTTCGTCAACCGGGCCCGCCGATGACAATTGCCCTGGGACGCGAAGACATTCTGCAAATTGTTTTCACTTCGGGCACGACGGCGGAACCCAAGGGCGTCGTGATCACGCATGGGAACGTTCTTTCCAACATTGTTCCGCTGGAGCGCGAGATTCGCCGGTATTTGAAGTATGAGCGATTCGCGCATCCGCTGCGGTTCTTGAACTTGCTGCCGCTCAGTCATGTCTTTGGGCAGTTTCTGGGGATGTTCCTGCCTCCACTGCTGGGTGCGACCGTCATCTTTCAAGATGAGCTGAAGCCTTCGGAAGTGATGAACACGGTCCGGCGCGAGCGCGTGTCGGTGCTGGTGAGTGTGCCCCGGGTGCTGCAGTCGTTGAAGGAGAAGATTGAGCGCGATGTGGAGAGTCGCGGAGAGGGCGAGGAATTCCGGCGGAAGTTCCAGTCCTCGGAGAAGGAGCACTTCCTGCGGCGGTGGTGGACGTTTCGGGCGATTCACCGCCAGTTGGGCTGGAAGTTCTGGGCGTTTATTTCCGGCGGTGCGGCGCTCGACAGTGAGACCGAGGAATTCTGGGGACGGTTGGGATACGCGGTGATCCAGGGATACGGCTTGACCGAGACGACCTCGTTAATCAGCGTGAACCATCCATTCCGGTTGGGGAAGGGATCGATTGGCAAAGTGCTTCCGGGGCGCGAAGTGAAGCTGGCGGAAGACGGCGAGATTCTGGTGCGGGGCGGGGGTGTGTCTTCCGGCTATTGGAACGAGCGTGGCGCAGGGAAAGCTTCGGACGAAGGCATCCGAGATGACCATGGTTGGTACCGCACGGGCGACATCGGCGCACTCGATGACGCCGGCAATCTGTATTTCAAGGGTAGGAAGAAGGAAGTGATCGTGACTCCGGGCGGGACGAATGTTTACTCCGAAGACCTGGAGGCGGCTCTGCGCAAGCAACCGGAAGTGAAAGATTGCGTGGTCGTAGGGATGGAACGCGGCGGGAATGCAGAGGCGTGCGCGGTGGTGATCCTGCGAGGTGCTGCGCGGCTGGAGGATGTAGTGCGACGGGCGAATCAATCGCTGGCGGAATATCAGCGAATGCGGATGTGGGTCGAGTGGCCCGAAGAGGATTTTCCCCGCACCAACACGCAGAAGCCGCGGCGAAACGTGATACGGGAGGTAGCACGGGCGCAGATGCTCGAGCACCGTGCGGAGGGCGGAGCCAGCGGGACGTTGGCGGAGTTGATTGCGCGAGTGACGGGACGGTCCCGGGGCGCCTTGCGAGAGGACTCCAATCTGGATTCCGACCTGGGACTGAGCTCGCTTGATCGCGTGGAATTGCTAGGCACGCTGGAAGACCGGTATCAGGTAGACCTCAGCGAGACTCGATTCAGCGCGGTGCGCACGGTGGGCGATCTGGAACGCATGCTGCGCGGAGAGTCGGCGCTCGCTGCGACATATCACTATCCGAGTTGGGCGTTACGCTGGCCGGTAACGTGGCTGCGGCTCGTGGCGCATTATCTGTTGATGCGTCCGGCGATCCTGTTGCTGGGGTGGCCGCGGATTGAAGGGCGCGAACATTTGCGCGGCGTGACGGGGCCGCTGCTGATCGTCTCGAATCATGTGGAGGACGTCGATCCGGGATTTATTTTGACCGCGCTTCCGGCCCGCTTCCGGCACCGGTTGGCCACGGCCACCGGTGGAGAGGCGCTGGAAGCGCTGCGCTCGCCCACGCCTGAGCGGGGATTGTTCCCGCGGATCTATGACCAGGTGCGCTGGACTCTGGGAGTTTCGCTGCTGAACTTGTTTCCGCTGCCGCGGGAGGCTGGGTTTCGCAGAAGCTTCGCATATGCAGGAGAGGCAGTCGATCGCGGTTACAGCGTGCTGGTCTTTCCCGAGGGCTTTCACACGACGGATGGCAAGATGAATCCATTTCGTGCGGGGATCGGGCTACTGACGGCGAATCTTGGCATTCCGGTTCTGCCGATGCGGATTGATGGGCTGTTTGAAGTAAAGAACGCGGGCAAGAGCTTCGCGGCTCCGTGGAAGATTTGCGTTCGAATTGGCGAGCCGATGAAGTTTCCACCGGGGGCCGATCCCCAAAATATTGCTGCAGAGCTACAGGCCGCCGTGGAGCGACTGTAGCCATCTTCGATGATTCATCCCGCCACCACCCGTGAGCCTCCTACGGTTTGACGGAATCTTGCCCATCATGCCCGCGTCTTCGTGATCGAGGACGTGGCAGTGATAGACAAAGGTCCCGGCGATATTGGGGTCGCGGAAGTCCATGCGGACCGTGATGCTGGGATACTGTCCGGTGCCGGTCCAGTAGGGCGCGCTGAAAGTGTCCTGCGGTTGCGATCTTACTTCCTGTTGTAATTTCTTCTTAGCATTCCCTCAGAAACAACCAAGCGCTGTACTCGTCGATACAAGGACGAATACAGCGCCTGGGAAAAACGACTGCTCGGTCGTCGAAGCCACTGCGAGGTGGCGCTTAGTTAATGGTTACGGTCTTGGCCACGGACGGAATGCCGTTCGCCACAACCACCAGGCTGGCTACGCCGGTGTGAATGGTGGACGGAATGTCGAACGCCGCGGTCGTAACAGTCGTGCCGGTCGCCACGCCGCCCACCCAGCCGTGCGTTCTGCAATAGACGACTGCGCCGGTGGAATCGGTGATGCGAACGATCGGGAAGTTCGTGGCACTCTGGTTGTCATCTCCGTAGTAGGCGCCCTGGTCCAAGCCATTGAACTGCGTTCCGGAGACTTTGTTGTTCTTGGAGCCGTGCAGAAGGGTCGTCTTCACGCTCTTGATGGTGGGAGCGCAACCGGCGCACGGGCTTCCTGACGGCGTGTAGATCTCGACGGAGGATGAGAAGTCCGTGAAGAGAACCTGGCCGGTGGGAAGAACAACCATGTTGCCGACATAGGACGAGTCGATCGAGGCATTGGCCGGAGCCGATGTCGCGTTCAGGGTAGTGCCGTCCCACTCGAAGAACTTGCTGCCGTTGCCAAAGATGCCGGGGCTGGTATCGAACAGAGCGTTACCATCGGGCAACACAGCGGCCGGTCCGTCGGCGATGTCGAGCGTGCCTCCGAACTTCGGTGCCGTTGTCCACAAGCCGGTCGATGGAGTGTAGATGGCGTTGTTGGTGGTAGCTCCCGAAGCGAATACGGTTCCGTTCGGAAGCAGGGGCATCGGTCCCAGTTCAAGAGAACCAGGATCAACCAAGTTCACGCCGGTGGTGTTGGTAGGAGTGGTCCATGCACCCGTGGTGGGGTCATAGATCTGATAGCCCATCTTGCAGCATCCGCTTGGCACGTAGGCGTCAACGGTAAGAATCTTGCCGCCGGGCAGCATGGTCCAGCCTTCTTCGTCGTTCCAGTCGAACTTGCCGGTGCCGGTGGCGGCCCATGTGGCGGTGGTTCCAGTGAGTGTGAGGATGGCTTCGTCTGTCGTGCAGCAATTGGCCATCATCATGTGTCCGTTCGGAAGGATGATGCTCTGCGCATCGCCAACCGAGGCCCAGCCGGTGGGCGCCGTCAGGCTCGTCCACTTATTCGTGATCGGGTTGTAAAGAGCGCCCAGCGTGGTCCAGACCGCTCCGCCGTTGTTGTACTCTCCACCCATGACGACGACTTGGCCGTTGGGAAGAACGGACGAAGCGAAGTAAAGAGGGTTATACCCGGTTGGCAACGTTCCGGCGTTGGACCAGGTTCCGTTGATGTAGCTGCCGGTGGCATCCGGTACCAGGCGGTACCAGGGATCATTGTGACTGGAGAAGAACATGCTGTTAACCAGAACGGAGCCATCGGTGAGCAGCACAGCGTGAGCGACACTAGATGACGGAGCGTGAGTTGTGGGTGTCCATGTTCCTGCGGTAAATGGTTCCTGGGCGCTCGCGATGCTGGACCAAGCCAGCGATGCAAGCAGAGCAATTCCGAGTGTTCGGAAAACCTTCATAGAATAGTGACCTCGCATTTTTTTAGGGTTGTTCGAAACGTGGCTTCGGACGCGGACTCTCCATTGATCTGCCTACCACAGAAGATAAAGAGTCCCCCCAGGCAGTTCAACTCGAAGTCCCAAAGTCGGTGGATTATACCTTGGGCTGCTGCTGTTCCAAACAGTTGTCACGGAAAAATTACAAAGATTTTTTTCGTGAGAGGAATGTTGCAAGAAATTGCAGACTCGGACCCGGAAAGTTTGCAAGATCTTGCAGACTCTTCGCATTCGACGGGTCATCGTGGTGACGGAATACTCAGGGTCGAAAGACTCACGTCGCTTCCCGCGGTCTCGTTCACTCTTCGTCCACTTGGGATTCCTCCGCATGCGCGTCCGCGTCCAACTGGACTTCAGGAACCTTTGCTTCGCGCAGCAATCGATTGAGCGCCGGCAAGTCTGCAACCTTGAAATCATTCCAGCGTTTCAAGACATCGGTGCTGTCATGTTCCGTGGACGAGAGAGCCGCTCTTTGAGAGGAAGTCGGTTCGGCATCGACTTGCCACACCTGCTGGTACAGCGTGCCGGCCTGTCCGTTCAGGCGGCTGAGCGTAACTTCCTGCGAAGGTGGCGCAAAAAATCCACCTGGCGCACCCAGCAGCGCGGTCAGTATCTTCTGGCTGGTTTCAATGACGGCCTTGAAGGGAGCATTCGGTTGTGCGTTCAACTTTTCGAGCTGCGCGCGAATCGAACCGCCCTGCAGCAACGCCTGCGCAGATTCAGTCATGATGGAAGTCAGGCGCATCTCCGCTTGGAATTTCTTCTCTAGACCTGCTGCGGCAGTCTTGACGCGAGGGTCCATCTTGATGGTCAGCGGCGCGCTGGAAGTTTTTCCGTCGACCGTGAGCCGCACTGTGTAAGTTCCGGGCAGAACCGTCGGGCCCAGAGGGAGCCGGGGTGTGTCGTGAGGAATCGCGGCGATCGGATATTCATGGCGAGTGGAAGCGGGCGGAGCATAGTGCAGACCCCAGACGAAGCGGTGCATTCCCGCAGTGGTGGAAACTTGCCGGGGCTTGCGCACCCAGTACAGCGGGATCAACTGCTTTTGCAATTCTTCTTCGGTGACGTCGGGTTTGTCCGTGCTGGAGAAGCGCCGCACAAGATGGCCCTGCGCGTCCAGAATTTCGAGCGTGATCGTGGATGCGGCGGCGGGCAGGTAGTAATCGAGGATTGCCCCGTCGGGCGGATTGGCGGCAGCCGGCTCGTCGGGCGGAAGTGGTGTGTCGGTATTGGTGTCGCGCTGCACGCGATACGCGGGCGCGGGAGCGAAAAGATACACTGCGTTGGCAAGCGCTGCCGAAGCCTCGCGCAGCGGCGCGATGTCGTCGAGAATCCAGAACGAGCGGCCGTGCGTGGCCACGATCAGATCGTTTTCGTGGATCCAGAGATCGCGCATGGAAGTGTGCGGCAGATTCATCTGCAGCGACTGCCAGTGATCGCCGTCGTCGAAAGAAACCCAGACGGCATTTTCGGTGCCCGCAAACAACAGACTTTTACGGACAGGATCTTCGCGTACCGTGTCGACGGGCCCAAAGTCGGGCAGACCGGCGGTGATCAGCTTCCAACTCTTGCCGCCATCGTGTGTGCGATAGATGTAAGGATGAACGTCGTTGATGCGAAAGCGGCTTACGGAGGCGTAAGCGGTCTGTTCGTCGAAGTGCGACGCGGAAATCTGCGTGACCTTACTCCAGGCGGTGAGTTCTGAGGGAGTGATGTTAGCCCAATTTTTTCCGCCATCGCGGGTGATCCAAAGTTGGCCGTCGTCGGTGCCAGCCCACAGAGTGGTGACGGTCTTGAAAGAAGGTGCTAGCGCATAAATAACGCCGCGCTGTTTCTCGGCCCCCTTGGGAACAAGGGAGCCGACGCTCGAAGGTACGCCGGGATTCTCGCGAGTCAAGTCAGGGCTGATGGTCTGCCAGGAGTTGCCGCCATCTGTCGTCTGGAACAGGACATTGGCGGCGTAATAAAGGAGGCGCGGATTCACCGGAGAAAACATCAGCGGTTCGCTCCGGTTGGCCCGATACTTCGGATCGCGCAACGGAATCGGTGTAATGTCCTGCACCTGCCCCGTCGACCAGTGAAATTTGGAAACTTCGGTTCTGCCGCCGCCGTAGATTACGTCTGGATCGAGGGGGTCTGGCGCGACGTAGCCGTACTCAATGACGCCCACAGGATGCCAGTCGCGAAAGGTGATGGCGCCGTCGTTACCGCGGCTCGACGTGCAGGCCGACCCGCTTTCCTGCTGTGCTCCGCAAACCCTGTAGGGGAAAGAATTGTCCGCGATGGCGTGGTAAAACTGCGCCGTGGGTTGGTTGTACCAGGAACTCCAACTCGCACCGCCATTCACGGTAATGATTGCGCCCTGGTCGCTGACGATCAAAATAATGTTTCCATTGTTGGGATTGATCCAGAGATTCTGGTAGTCGTCGCCGCCAGGTGCGCCTCGGAATCCTGACCAGGTTTTGCCGCCATCGGCGGAACGCATCGTGACCGTGCTGACCACGTAGAGGATGTCGGGATTCTTCGGATCGACCTTCGGGATGGAGAGATCGCCGCCGCCGATGCGCCCGGCTGGTCGGGGATCATCGGTGATCTGTGCCCACGAGTCACCGGCGTCATCGGAGCGGTAGACGCTCAGTTTTCCCGAAGCTGCGGAAAGCGTGGCATAAAGGCGGCGGGGATTGCTGGGCGCAATCGCAACATAGATTTGCGAGAGATCTTTCGGAAAACCGTTGGTCAAGGGATGCCAGGTGCTGCCGCCGTCGGTGGATTTAAACAATCCGCCGCCGCTGCCGTTGACAATGTTGTTGTCTTCCCAGGGGCCTTCGCGAGCTTCCCACATCGACGCATAAACGACGTCGGGGTTGGATGGATCGATTACCACATCAGACCCACCGGTGTTTTCATCTTTGGAAATGACGCGCTGCCAGTTTTGACCGCCATCAGTCGACCGATAGATACCTCGTTCTTCGCTGGGACCGTAGGGATGGCCAAGTACGGCGGCGAAAACGCGATTGGGGTCGCGAGGATCGATGGCAAGCGCCGGGATCTGTTGACCGTTGATCAATCCGAGATGGGTCCACGTCTTGCCAGCGTCGGTCGATTTGTAGATGCCGTTGCCGACTGAGAGATCGGGACGATGCAATCCCTCTCCGCTGCTCACGTAGACAATGTTGGGGTCGGAGGGCGCGACGGCGATGGCGCCGATCGACTGCGTCGATTCGTGATCGAAGATCGGGTTCCACGTGCGGCCGTAGTCGTCCGACTTCCAAACACCCCCGTTGACCTGTCCCACGTAAAACACGTTGGGCTGGCTGGGAACGCCGGTTGCGGCGCGGGTGCGGCCACCGCGAAACGGACCGATCATCCGCCAGTGCAAATCCTGATATGTATTTTCGGGCACTTGCGCCCAACCCGCGGTCGCGGACAGAAAAACGAAGAAGCACGCCAATAGACGAAGGACTAGCTGGGTTCGGTTCACGTTCGCCCCCTCAGACCTCAAACGCCAAACTAGCTAGAATAAACCAAAAGCGCAGTGATCGGGATCATCGTGGTTGGGATTGGCAATGGTGCAGTTTGGGAAGAACCGATTCGTATCAGGGCATCGCTTTAGCGATGCCGCCAAAAGGCCTCGGAGTTTGACGGCTTTAGCCGCTGAGGTTTGCCCGCCAGAGGCGCAGCGGCTATAAAGCCGGCCGTTCGCTGCGCGACGGTGTGGCATGCCTGAAGGCATACCCTGATACGAACCCTCCTCTCAGTTGCCCCACTACCGTCGGGATTGAAGGCATTGCTTGTCAAATAAGTTTGGTGGCGTTGTCGCGCCGCGTTTATGATGGCGGAGCTTTCATACATCATGTGCATTCATGGTAGTAAAAAACCTCGCACCGTTCTTTCCTGGGTGATCCGCTATTTCATTTTTCTGGTCGCGATCTCCGCAGTGGCGGATGCTCAGACCGTGGCAGCTCCCGCGAGCGCACCGGCGGATCGCGGACTCGATCCCATTCTCAACTACATCTCCTCGGCTTGGGACACGCTCACGCGCTCCATGACCGACTGTGCGAGCGTGGTCGATCCGAAGATGAAGGTGGCGCCAGTGCTGTATTTGCCGGCCGAGGTGGCAGAGCCGGCTGCCGTGCAGAAGCTGGCGGCGGACTGCAACGTGCGCGTGGAACATTTGCCGCTTGAGATCCATCGCCTGGGCGAGATTGACACTGCCAAGATTCAGCCGCACGGGCTGCTCTACCTCGAGAACAAATATGTGGTCCCGGGCGGCCGCTTCAATGAGATGTATGGCTGGGACAGCTATTTCATCATTCGCGGGCTGCTGCGCGCAGGACGCGTGCAACTGGCGCGCGGCATGGTCGACAACTTCTTCTTTGAGATCGAACACTATGGCGCGATGCTCAACGCGAATCGCACTTACTACCTGACGCGGTCGCAGCCTCCGTTTCTGAGTTCGATGTTTGTCGACGTGTATCAAGCCATTCCGCGAGACAAGCCGGACGTCGCGTGGCTTGAGCGCGCTTACGCCGACCTGAATAAGGATTACGGCATGTGGACGCGCGATCCACATCTGGCAGGGCAGACCGGGCTGTCGCGATATTACGATTTTGGCGAAGGCCCACCGGCCGAAGCCGTGCAGGACGAGAGCGGCTTCTACCGCAAAGTGGCGCAGTATTTCTTTCTGCATCCCGGCGAGGCCGGCGATTATGTGGTCGACCCCAAGTCGGGAATCAAGCAGCCTGTCGCAGGCTCGCTATATTCCCTGCAAGTGTGCGACGTGCCGCTGACTATGGCGCGCGCGGAGTGCGAAAAGGCAAAGCAGTTCAAGCTGAGCGCGGATTACTACAAGGGCGACCGATCCATGCGCGAATCCGGATTCGACGTGAGTTTCCGCTTCGGGCCGTTTGGGTCGGCTACCCACCACTACGCTCCAGTCTGCTTGAACAGTCTGCTGTACAAGACCGAGAAAGATATGGAACAGATCAGTCTTTGGCTGGGACATGCCGAAGACGCGAAAAAATGGAGCAAGCGGGCGGATGAGCGGAAGAGACTCATCACTCACTTTCTCTGGAATGACGAGCAAGGTCTCTTTTTCGATTTCAATTTTCAAACGAAACGGATGTCGAACTACCGGTATGCGTCAGCGTTTTATCCGCTGTGGGCGGGCCTGGCGACGCCGGAACAGGCGAAGGCAGTGGTCAACAATCTGAAAGATTTTGAACGTCCCGGCGGCCTTCCGATGAGCATGACCGACACCGGCACTCAGTGGGATTTGCCGTACGGCTGGGGAAACATCGAAATGGTGGCGATCGATGGTCTGCGACGGTACGGGTTTAACGCGGACGCGGACCGCGTTTCGTACGAGTTTCTTTCGACGGTCGCGGAAAATTTCCGCCGCGACGGCAACATCCGCGAAAAATACAACGTGGTGACTCGATCGTCAGAAGCGCATGTGGAACTGGGCTACGAAATGAATGTGGTCGGCTTCGGCTGGACCAATGCAGCGTTTCTTGAACTCCTGCATGGCTTGCCGAAGGACATGGTGGAGCGGTTGGAGAAAGAGCAGAATCAGCCGCTTTCGACGACAAAGTGAGTCTTACGGCATTCGGAGCAAGTCGGGCGCGGCCTGGCTCCGTTCGCGCAAATCGCGAATTCCTCCTTGACGATTGCCACCTGCGGGCGCGCGCAAACCATCACCTCTATTTTCTCCTTTCACGGACTGGACGGTGGGTATGGGGCGAGCCCGCTGGTTCAAGGACGCGACGGGAACTTGTATGCACGACGACGGAACTCGGAACTTTTGATTTCGGCACCGTTTTCGAAATCACCACGGGCCCGGTCACGGTGACGGCGCCAGGTGGAACGCTGACCAGCAATACAAGCTTCAGGGTGATCAAGTAGGCAGACGCCAGCTATGAATGATGAGCTCCAGTCAAGTCCACTTCCGTAGGCAAAGAACGTCCTCGAAAGTAGACATTTCTTCCACAGGCTAACCCGTTGCTTCTTCAGGCGGGTTCAATTCCCTTCTCCTAAAATCAATCACTTGCGGAACTCGATTTTTGTCCTTTTCCACAGTGTTCCGGCAGGAACACTGCCTCCTCACCGGCCGCGTTGACGGCCCACCCCATCCACCCTAAGATGGAACTCCGCTTTTTTGTTCGTGAGCAATTACACGATGATCAACCAGACCATCTCGCACTACCGCATCACTGGCCAACTGGGCAGCGGCGGGATGGGTGTCGTCTACGAAGCGGAAGACCTGAACCTGGGCCGCAAAGTTGCCCTGAAATTCTTGCCGCCGCAACTCTCGCGCGATCAGAACGCGCTGGATCGCTTTCTCCTGGAGGCGCGCACCGCGTCGGCGCTCAGCCATCCAAACATTTGCACGATCTACGCGGTCGAAAAAGCCGGGGATGGCGCGGACGCGCAGTCGTTTATCGCGATGGAACTGCTTGAAGGGCAGAACCTCGACCAGAAGCTCTACTCCGGCCCGTTGTCGATCGGTCCCTTGCTCGACATTGCCATTCAACTGGCCGACGCGCTGGACGCCGCGCACGCCAAGGGGATCATCCACCGCGACATTAAGCCGGCGAATATTTTTCTGTCCCCACGCGGGCAAGTGAAGGTGCTGGATTTTGGGCTGGCGAAGCTGACGCGTCCCGACCTGCAGATGACAACGATCGGCGCCACCCAAGATTCACCCAGCCCGAACCTGACCAGTCCGGGCGCGACCGTGGGCACGATCTCGTATATGTCGCCGGAGCAGGCGCGCGGCGAAGATCTCGACACGCGCACCGACTTGTTTTCGCTGGGTACGGTCATCTACCAGTTGGCGACGGGGAAGCTGCCGTTTTCCGGAGCGACGTCTGCGGTGGTGTTTCACGCCATTCTTGAGCTCGATCCGGTGTCTCCGTTGCAGTTGAATGGGACCCTGCCGCCGAAGCTGCAGGAAATTATCGAGAAGCTCTTAGAAAAAGACCGCGACTTGCGCTATCAATCGGCCGCCGATCTGCGGGGCGACCTGAAGCGGCTGAAGCGCGATGTGGAATCTGGTCGAAAGACTACTGCGGCGTCTGGCTCGGCGTCGGTTCCGGTTGCAGCCAGCCCTTCGGCGCCACGCACTACCGACTCGTCGACAATCGAGGCCACCCGGCCTCCCTCAAGTTCCGCGGTGGTTGCGGCGGCCGGCCGGCACAAGCTGGGGACTGGATTCACCGTCCTGCTCGGGCTCGTGGTTCTGCTAGCCGCGGGATACGGTGTCTACTCGCTCGTCACGCGGCACCCCATGCGCCCGTTCCGCAATTTTGCGGTGACGAAGTTAACGGAGGAAGGCAAGGCCGCTCTGGTGGCAATGTCGCCCGATGGTAAATACATTCTCAGCTTGATGGGCGAGAGCAACGGCCAAGTTAGCTTATGGCTGCGCAATGTCCCCACCAACAGCAATACGCAGGTGCAGCCTGCGGCCGATGTCTTCTACAACGGGCTGCGTTTTTCACCCGACGGAAACTATCTTTACTTCGTGCGCAGCGATCCTGGGAACTCGGACTTGAGGTTCTTGTACCGTGCTCCGCTACTGGGCGGGACGCCGGAGCGTCTCGCCGAAGACGTGGATTCCAACATTACGTTCTCCCCCGACGGCCAGCGGATCGCGTTCATGCGCTATGACAATCCCGATCCGGGGAAGTATCGGCTCATCGTGAAGTCGCTCGCCAGCGGCGAAGAAACAATGCTCACCGGCGGCGTGAATAGCCAAGGACTTTTCAACCCAGCCTGGTCGCCGGACGGCAAGACGATTCTGTGCGCGGTGAATCAGCCCGGTGACGCGCTCAGCGGACTCATGGCGGTCGACGTTCGCAACGGTCAACAGCATCTGGTTCTCAGTTCGGATTCCGCCTTTGCTTCGCCCACCTGGCTTCCCGGCGGCAGCGGTTTGTTGGTGTTAGAGCGCACCCGGTCTTCAAATTTCGCCCTGCAGCAGATCGTGTTTGTGGTCTACCCGGAAGGCAGAATCGACCCAGTCACGCGGGACACGAACAACTATTCCGATCTGAGCGTGGCCGCGAATGGTCAAGTACTGGCGACCGTGCTCAGTGAAGGCAGGTACAACATTTACGTGATGTCGGCGGCATCGGGCGGCGCGGATGCGCGACAGATCGCGCCAGCGGCGGCGTTTACCAACCTTTACTGGACCCACGACGAACGGCTGATCTACGACAAGGACAACAAAATGAATTGGGTGAATCCGGCCTCGGGTGCGAAAGGCTCTTTCGCAACGGAGGAGAACGTGGCATCGGGCGATCCCTGGGAATGTGCGGATGGCCGTTACGTCGTCTTTCTTCTCGGCTTGCGGGGCGGCGAGGGCACCGTGAACGTCTGGCGCGCGGACGCTGCGGGCGGGAATCTGAAGCAACTCACGCAGGGGAAGTCAGAAAATTTCCCAGTCTGTGCTCCGGACTCGCGCTCGGTGTATTACATGGACGGGAATAGGATCGTGATGCAGGTGCCGATTGAAGGAGGCGCGTCGCGAAAAGTGTCGGATCTCGCCATCAACGCAGGATTCTTCGACATTTCCCCTGACGGCCGCACGCTGGCATTCGCCACCATCGATCATGCGGGAGGACACGAGGAGAAACTGGCGCTGATCGCGACAGATACCGGACAGGTGCAGAAGCAGATTGAATTTCAGCGACCCAGAAGAGGGATGGTCCGGTTTGCGCGCGACGGCAAGTCGGTGGTCTATCCCATCCGCGAGAACAATACCGACAATTTGTGGCAACAGCCGCTCGAAGGTTCTGCGGGCAAGCCGCTGACTTCATTTAAAGCGGAGCACATCTGGGACTATCACTGGTCCGCGGATGGAAGCAAGCTGGCGATCGTCCGCGGGCACACCGACTCGGATGTGGTGCTGATGCGCGACATGCAACAATAGCGGCGAACACCTAAGATGGCTTTTGAGGGTGTCTTACATTGTGTGACTGCGTTCGCGATGCAGACAGGGGCGTGATCCGACCTGGGTCGGTCCTGATTCCAATTGCTTCCAGATCGAACTAACAGCCCGCCCGGATTTTGAACTCCCGCGCCCGGTCGCGGGCCACGGTCAGATCGGTGTTCTTGCTGTCCTTCAGGCGAATATTCAAAGCTCCACCGGGGAGAGATGTAACTTCCTTGATCCAGGGGAGGTTCACCACGGTGCTGCGGTGAATACGGAAGAACCTTTTCGGATCCAAGGTCTTCTCCAACTCTGAGATCGAGTGGTCCACACAATAAGCTTTACCATCGGCTGCGGCATACGTCAGCTTCTCTTCCGCATAGAAATGAGTTACAGCGTCAAGCTCGAGAAACCAAATCCGATCGCCGAGGCGCGAGGCGATTCGCTCGGGATATTGCTGCTTCGCATCGCGAAGTGAGTCGCTAACTTGTTGGAGCAGGGCTTGAATGTCAGGGTGAGTGGACTGTCTGGACTCGCGCAGCGCTTCAATCTTGCTCAGAGCGCGTTCCAGAGACTCGGGATCCACCGGCTTTAGCAGGTAGTCGACGGAGTTCACCGCAAACGCTTTGAGGGCGTACTGATCGTAAGCTGTGGTGAAAACCACAATCGGCTGTTTCGGTAATCTTGCCAGAACATCAAAACCGTTCAGCCGCGGCATTTGAATGTCGAGGAAGCACACGTCGGGCGGGTCCTGTGTCAGCGCCTCGACGGCCTCTTCGGGCACGGTTGTGGCACCGATGACTTCCACACGTGCCGACTTCTGCAGCAGCCGGCGCAGTCTTTCAAGAGCGAGAGGTTCATCGTCGACGAGATAAGCGCGCAGTTTCATACGAGCGGAATTACCATCTCAACGACAGAACCAGCGTCGCGCCGGAAAGCATTCAGACGTGCCCTGTCTCCGAAGAGCGCGTCGAGACGGTCGACCAGATTGTTGATCCCGTGTCCCGGTGGAACCACGCTCAGGTCGAAGCCGTGTCCCGAATCCTCCACCTCGATCCGCAAGCTGCCATTGGTAGTGGAGGCAGCCACACGGACTTCTCCACCCGCGCTCAGCGGAGTGATTCCGTGCTTGACCGCATTTTCCACGAGGGACTGCACCGACATCGGAGGCACATTGGCGTTAAGCAGAGCTTCAGGCACGTCGACCGATCCGCGCAGCTTTTCGCCGAGGCGGGCTCTCTCGATATCGACGTAGCTCTGCACCATCGCCAGTTCTTGCCGCAGAGGAATCAGCGATTGGCCACTGTTATCAAGCGATGCGCGCAACAACGTGGCCAGGCGCCCGACAATCTGCTCGGCCCGCGCCGGGTTGACAGCAATGAGCGAACTGATGGAATTCAAAGTGTTAAACAAGAAATGGGGCTGAATCCGCGCCTCGAGGGAGCGCAGACGCGCTTCGGCCGCCAGTTTCCGCGTTCGTTCCTCGGCTACTTCTTTTTCATGAAGATGCTTCTCGATGGTCTGAATGCGCTCCTGCAGCAGAGCATGAACGAGGGCGCCTAGTCCGAACACGATGGCGAGTGGCATGGCAACCCGCAAAGTGTGCAGATAGTCGGTCCAGAAGTGCTTCGGTGCGGCGACGCCGATCCACATCAACAGAAGCTGCGACGCCAGGCATCCGACCGCCACAAAAGGAATCAGGCACACCAGCACCGCCGGAAACAGCGGAAGCCTGCGAAGCATCATTCGCTCCACAAGTCCGCCCATGAGCAGCACGCCGAGGATGCCGGTCAGATTGGAGTAAACCAGCGAGTAGAGAAGCGTATTCAGGAAATCCCGGCTGTTACCAATCTGACCACTCGCGAACTGGATCAGAATGACGAGTCCGACCGCCAGATTGATCCAGCCCAGCGAGAACAGCCATTTACGTTTCATAGGAGCGTTCTTCTGCGCTTCTCTCACGAACATCACTTTCCATCCAGAGGCTCGAAGGTGCCGATGCGGAAGACATCGATGACCTGGGTCGTGTCCTGACCGGGCGGCTTCATTTCACCTACCACAACCTCGTGAAGCGTGGCGTATTCGACTTGCCTGGTCGCAAGAGAGACCCAGATTTCTCCCCAGTAGTCGCTGCGTCCTTTCAAAGTCATCCCGCCGCTGGCGATTTCCACGGGATTGAAGAATGCCTGATACTTGACTAGAGCGCAGTCCTGGTCGTTCCTCCGGGAATTGCCGATCCACTCCAGCACGACGTCGCGATTGTGAAAGGTGCCTACGTCCGGCATGATCACGTCATCGCCCGTTATGGCATGGTAGGGCTCGTTCAAGTTGAGGTGGGCGAAGTAGTTCTGGCCGAACATTTCGATCATTCCCGTGTCCCAGACAAGATTACGCTCAAAGACTGCGCCAGGAGGAAATGCCTTGAAAAAGTCCGGCTTCATCGTGCTGGACACGTCGTTGCGGTAACGGAATCCCTCCATGAACTCCCGCTTCTGTGCGGGCGCAAACGGGGCTGCGGCTCCAGCCGCATCGGCTTGGGTTACGTTCTTCCACGTCACGTCCCCGCCCTCAAGTCCGCGGGTGTAGTCTCCCACCAAGCGCTGCCGGGACATTATTTCGCCTCGGGTGTTGGCAACGTTGTACTCCACGGTGAACCGGTAGGTGCGGAGGCCAGCATCCTTCACCCCCGTGCCTTGGGGCAGACTCCATTTCGCAGCGGGCGCGGACTGCTGGGATGAGGACCGCGCGTGGGAAGACTGGCCCTGCAGGCCGGCCACAGTCGACGCCAGCAACGCGACAACGAGAACTGAGCTAACTCTGATTCGCATGGAATAATTTCTCCTGGCACCAAGGTGGACTAGCAGAGCGTCGGTCGCATTCGATTTGCGACCAAAGGCAGGAATGGTGGACTGAAGGCGTCTGGAGCGGGACGAACCGGGCAGCTCTGAAAAAACTAAGGGCGGCCATTGCTGGCCGCCCTCGTGGCGAATTGTGGCTTGCAAAGCGGTGTTAGACGCCTTTGACGTTCTCAGCTTGCCAGCCCTTGGGCCCTTTGACCACGTCAAACTGCACTTGCTGACCTTCCTGCAGGCTGCGGAAGCCACTTGCCTGAATGGCGGAGAAATGTACGAAGACATCCTCACCGTTCTGGCGGCTGATGAAACCGTAGCCCTTGGCGTCGTTAAACCACTTTACTGTTCCTGTTTCCATGATGTTGCATGTTCCTTTTTTGTTGATGTAGCGCTGAAACTTTCAGGGGTCTTCTGCAGGCAGGTCACGCGCTGGGTTAAGCGGAGATTCTTGTACTGCGAAGGAGCTCTAGAAGTCAAACGCAATTAAATTGTACAGAAAGTGCCCCATAAAAGCCACATAATTTGCTGCAAGCTATGGCGAAACAGTTGCTGTAGTAAGTGTTATGGCCGAACGCTTACAGTGGAAAACTGCTCCGACTTGCGACCTTTGGGCAAAGGCTTCATCATCTACAGATGCGCTTGCGGATTCTGCTGGTTTCAATTTTGCTCACGGCCTCGGCGTGGGCCGGGATTGTCGACGACGTCCGCCTCGCCCTGGCGCGGAATAGTTTTTCTGCCGCCGAGTCGGCCCTCAGTTCTTATCGCAGCCAGCAAGGCGTGACCCCCGAGTACCTGGATGCGTACTCGTGGATGGGCCGCGCGGCGCTGGACTCAGGCCGCTACGACCAGGCGGCAGCTTACGCTAAGCAGACCCAAGACATGGTTGTGGAACAACTGAAACGTGGTCCGCTGGACGCCGATCCGCACCTGCCGATCGCACTCGGCGCCGCGATTGAAGTGCGGTCCCAGGTGCTGGCCGCCCGAGGGCAACGGACGCAAGCCGTCGTTCTGCTGCAGTCTGCGCTGCGGACATACGGCAGCACCTCCATCCACGACCGGCTACAGAAAAACTTGAACCTGCTTTCGTTCCAGGGGAAGGCGGCGCCGGCTCTGAAGGGCGACCAGTTCTTAGGAGCGAAACTGCCGCTGCCAGCGCAGCTCAAGGGGTCTCCGGTGCTGCTGTTTTTCTGGGCGCACTGGTGCGGGGACTGCAAGGCGGAGGCGCCTATCATCACTCAGCTGCGCTCGGAGTTTGCCGGCCAGGGACTGCAAGTGATCGGACCCACGCGCCTTTATGGCTACACTGCGCAGGTTGAGCATGCGTCGGCTGGCGATGAGTTGCAGTACATCGACGCGGTGCGGCATCGCTTCTATTCCGGCCTGCTCGACATGCCGGTGCCAATCAGCAAGTACAACTTCGACACCTACGGCGCTTCAACGACGCCGACGCTGGTTCTGCTCGACCGCGCAGGCAGAGTGGCTTGGTACCATCCGGGAGCAGCGCCGTATGACACGCTAAGGACGGAGGTTGAGAAGGTCGTGACGCGGTAAGACTTCCACTTGCAGGTAAGCGGACTGCATTCTTTCGCTAGTCAGGTGATACTCTAGTCGGCCATGATGTACGTCCTCATCAGCCGGACCTGGCTGTTCTCTCGGACGGCGCAGCGCGTCTATCTGTTGTGCGCAATTTTGAATCTTGCTCTGCTGGCCACCCGAATCGGAGTCGTTGCAGGTATGTCAAGCGCGGGAGTCTCCACGCTTCCTCCCACTGCCGCTCTGCTCGTGAAGGGTTTCCTTTTCCCAGAGATAGTCGGGAGCGCAGTTCTCTTTGTTGGTATGTCGTACTGCTGGTTGGGATTCGGTGGCTCTTACAAGAAAAAGGTGCTGTGGTTTGTGCTTTTGAATTTCTTTTTAATCACGACGCCCATTTATTATTTCGCTGTTTACCGAGCTATCGCTTCCCGCGAAACGGATGCGCCTCCGGCACCTGCTCTCTCCACCGCCTGAGTTTGTCTCGACGACAGCGCTTCAAGGGTTCAGATGCACCTCCGTGAGTCTTCCCGTCCTCACATCGTAGACAAACCCGCGAACCGGGATGCGCTTCGGAATCCACGGATGCGATTTCACGCGCTGCATCTGGAGACGGACGTTCGCTTCCAGGTCATCGAAGGCGTGGAAGTGCGAGGGTTCGTCGGCGGTGGCTCCCATCTTCTCGGTCAACCGCGCCTTCAGTTCGTCTTCACGCACTTTCAGCAGGCCGCAGTCGGTGTGGTTGATGATGATGAACTCCTGCGTGTCGAGCAGATGATGCGAAACGATCAGCGAGCGCAGGGCGTCGTCGGTGGCGATGCCGCCGGCGTTGCGGATCATGTGCGCGTCGCCGGGATGCAGCCCCAGGCAATGCTCGAACAGGATGCGGGAATCCATGCAGGCCAGCACGGCGACGTGCCGCTTGGGGCGGACGGCGAGATCCCCCAGCGTGAAATTACGCGCGAAAGTTTCGTTGGCCTTCAACAATTCGTCAGCGACGGACAATTTGATTGCTCCTCAAAAGTGTTCGGATGTTCAGATCCCCTCGTTGGTTGACGTTTAGTTTACCCGTTACAATCGGCGCGTGAACCTCGATGTGAACCTTGACGACACGATTGTCGCGGTCGCCACGCCGCCCGGACGGGGCGGCGTTGGCGTGGTCCGCCTCGCGGGAGCGAGGGCGCTTGCGATCGCAGCGCCGATGTTGCGGCTGAAGCATGCACTTCAACCGGGGCGGGCCGTCTTTGGGGAACTCGTTGAGCCAGACCACATCGCCGAGGCAGTCAAAATCCCCACCCCTTCGACAAGCTCAGGGCAGGCTCTAACCGCAAAGGACGCGGTTAGGATGGGGCACCCTGCTCTTCCTACACACATCGACGAGGTGGTCGTCACTTACTTTGCCAAGCCGCATTCTTACACCACCGACGACGTCATCGAAATCTCCGCGCACGGCTCGCCCGTAGTCCTGCGGCACATTGTGGAGCTGTGCGTTGCGGCCGGAGCGCGAATGGCGGAACCTGGAGAGTTCACCATGCGCGCGTTTCTCAACGGGCGCATCGACCTGACGCAGGCCGAGGCGGTGCGCGACCTGATCGACTCGCAGACGTTGTATCAAGCGAAAGTGGCGGCGCAGCAACTGGAAGGCGCTCTCTCGCGACGCTTGCAGCCGATCAAGCAGAAACTGGTTGAGCTGATTGCGGTCCTTGAAGCCGGGATTGATTTCGCGGAAGACGATGTGTCGGTGATGGCGGATGCCACGATCCTCGATCACATCGCCGCCGTGCGGGCGCCACTCGAACAACTCGCCGCGACCTTCGCCTACGGCAAGATCGTGCACGAAGGGCTGACGCTGGCGATTGTGGGCCGCCCGAACGTGGGCAAGTCCAGCTTGTTCAATCAACTCGTGGAGCGGGAACGCGCGATCGTCACCGCGACTCCGGGCACCACGCGCGACTTGGTGAGCGAAACGGTTGCGATCGGTGGCATCCCGGTGAAGTTGGTCGACACCGCTGGCATTCGCGACGCTCTCGACGAAGCGGAATCGATCGGAATTCGCAAATCGATGGAAGCGCTGGCCGACGCGGATCTGGTGCTGGTTGTGCTCGACGCCTCGCAGGGGGAGACCGCCGAAGACGCGGAACTTCTGCGGCAGGCTGAGAACCGGCCGGTGATCGTGGTCGAGAACAAAGCGGATTTGAGGGTCCAGGAAATCCCCACTTCTCCCAACCCCAGGGAGAAGTGGGGCACCCGGTCTGGCGTTTGTACGTCTGCATTGACCGGTGAAGGAATCAGTGAGTTGCGTGCGGCGATCTTGCGGTATGTAGGAGGAGAGACGGGTTCGCAGGCGGAGTCCGGCTTCCTTACCAACGTTCGCCATCAGGGATTGATCCAAGACTCTCTGGTTGCGCTGGATGCTGCGCGGAATGCCGTAGCCGGGAAAGTGCCACACGAGATGCTGCTGCTCGATCTCTACAACGGGCTGCGCCCGCTCGACGCCATCACCGGTGCGACGACGACTGACGACATTCTGAACCTGATCTTCAGTACGTTTTGCATCGGGAAGTAGCGGCTACTTCGAGAGCGCCGCCAGTGCGTCCCGAAACATGGCATCGAACGATCCGCCTTTGCCGTTCTTCGCAACCGCGGCGAGGGCTTTTTCGGCGGCGGCACGCTGATATCCCAGATTCAACAAAGCTGAGAGCACGTCTTCCTCGGTGACGCTCATGGCAGGAACGGCGGGAGCGGAGGGCGGTCCCACTTCCGGTAATTTGTCGCGCAGTTCCAGCACCATGCGCTCAGCAGTCTTTTTACCGATGCCGGGGATGCGTGTCAGCCGCACCACATCGTTGCCGCGAATCGCTCCCACCATCTCGTCGGCGGCCATGCCGCTCAGGATGGTGATGGCCAGCTTGGGGCCGATGCCGCTCACCGTGATCAGCTTCTCGAACAGCAGTTTCTCCGACGGACGCAGAAAACCGTAGAGCGCAATCAGGTCTTCGCGGACGTGCGTGTGGATGTGCAGCGCCACCTCGGCGCCGAGCGCTGGCAGGTCGGAGAACGTCGGCACGCTGATCACTACGTCGTAGCCGACGCCGGCCGTTTCGACGATGGCCTGGTTGGGATGCTTGGCCAGCAGCTTTCCACGCAGATGGGCAATCATGCTCAGGTCATTGTAGCGCCCACGAAGATTTCCTCCTGGTATGAGTTGTATCCTGTATGACTCGGCGAGGGCGCACCCAAGCTGAGGGCAATATGAAAACGCTGACGCTGTGGCAGATCGACATGATTCCGTGGTACGTCTTCGCCGCCTATTGGCTGGTCACTTGGCTGCGGGTGAAGCGCACGAAGATGATGGAGAGCCTGGCGCAGCGGCTCCTTACGATTGTTCCGATGGGGCTGGCGTTTGAACTCCTGTTCTCTCGCTCGCTGGCGGTTGGGCCGCTGCGGCTGCGTTTTGTGCCCGCCGTAGATTGGATTGGTTGGAGTGGGATTGCTTTGACGAGTCTGGGCGTTGCGATTGCGATCTGGGCACGGTACAGCATCGGCCAGTACTGGAGTTCCCGGGTGATGCTCAAAGAGGGGCATCGGCTCATTCGCTCGGGGCCGTACGAATTTGTGCGGCATCCGATCTATACGGGGATGCTGCTCGCGGCCATGGGCACGGCCCTGGTGATCGGCGAGTGGCGCGGAGTCTTGGGCGTGATCGTGATGTTGGTGGCACATTCTTTCAAGGCCCTCCGTGAGGAAGCGCTCCTGACGACGGAACTCGGCGAAGAGTATGCGTCCTACCGGCGAAGCACCGGATTCCTGTTCCCTTATCTCTAGGGGAGTGCCGACGGAGAAGTCAATTCGCACCGATCGCCGGACCTGCGCAATACGGATTGTGCTCTAATCTTTGGATATGCACCCCGATACGGAAGCAGGGAGGCCGTTTTTCGTGTTTCGACTGGTCTTGTTTGCAATCTTCCTGCTGACATTTGTTTTGATGGGACTGGCGCAGCAGCCGGCGCTCACCGAATTGCCGTCCGCGCCGGTTCCGCAAGCGTCTTCGGTGGCGCCCTCTGACTTTGCGGAGGCACGCAAGCTGACGCAGCAGGGGAAGGTCGACGACGCCATCGCTGAACTGCAAGCACTGGAGGCGCGCGATCCCGCTGCCAAAGGTCTGGCTCTCGAGATGGGCACGGCGTATTACAAGAAGAGCGACTTCCCCAAGGCGATCGAGTATTTGAAGAAGGCAACCGTCGCGGATCCCGCGAACGGCGAGGCGACGCAACTCCTCGGGCTTTCCTATTACCTGGGTGGACATCCGGGGGATGCGATTCCGTTATTAGAGAAAGTCCAAGGCTGGTACTCGCGAGCCAACGTCGACGCTTCGTACATTCTGGGCATCTGTTACATCCAGACTAAAGACTACGCGCAGGCACGCAAGGCGTTCGGCAAGATGTTCGATGTGCCGGGGGACTCGGCCGCAAGTTATCTGTTCACGGCACGCATGCTGTTTCGTCACGAGTACGACCCGATTGCGGAAGAATACGCGCTGAAGGCGGTGGCTCTCGATCCCAAACTGCCGCTGGCTCATTTTCTGCTGGGCGAACTTTATATCTACAAATCGCGGATCCCGGAAGCGGTCGCGGAGTTCCAGAAGGAACTCGCCATCAACCCGGCCCACGCCGCAACTTATTACAAGCTGGCCGACGCGTATTCGCGAATTCAAAAATACGAAGATGCTGAGCGCTTGCTGCAGCGTTCCATCTGGCTCGACTCGACTTCGACAGGGCCCTACATCCTGATGGGCAAGGTGCTGGAGAAAAAGGGCGAATTCGATCTTGCAGTGCGTGCCCTGCAGCGGGCGGCCGCCATGGATCCGAACAGTGCCACGACCCATCACCTACTCGGCCAGACCTACCGCGACATGGGGAAGAAAGAAGAAGCGGAAAGCGAACTCAAGCTGGCCGAAGAACTGCAGCACAAACAGGACCCGCATTAAGAGAAGTTTCACCCGGCCTACAAAGCAATGTCATCCCGACCGGAGCGAGTGAAGCGAGCGCAGTGGAGGGACCTGCTTTTTCGAGGCGCCTGTACCAGATCTCAGAGTGCGGCGGCCTGGTCGCGACGGCGCGCCTGGATTTCGATGAAGACGTTTACCAGCGACACCGCTGCGGGCGTGACACCGGGAATGCGTGAGGCTTGTCCGATGGTGCGCGGCCGCACGTGGGTGAGCTTCTCCTGCATCTCGCGCGACAGTCCGCTGATCGAACGATAATCGAACCACTCGGGGATCGAGTGCTGCTCGGACTTCTTTAGGCGCTCCATGGCGCGCTGCTGTTGCAGCAGGTAGCCTTCGTACTTGATCTCGGTCTCGATGGACTTAAGCTCGTTTCTCACTTCCGAAGAAAGCTTCTTCACCACGGAGGACTCAGAGGACACGGAGGAATTCCTTGCAAAGAACTCGGGCTTGAGTTCTCTCAGGATCGGCACCAGTTGCTCGACTTTGACTTCGGGACGCTTCAAAACCTGCGCGCAGGTTTGCCCGATGGCTGTTGTGCCGCCCGCGACGGCAGACTCTTCGTCGCTGCCCTGGCAACGCTCTAACATTTCGGCGGTGATCCGCGTGCTTTCCAGCAGGTTCTTCATCTGGCCCAGCCTTACTTGCTTCGCCTGAAAATCTTCCCACGCGTCATCGGAGATGAGGCCTACGCGACGGCCGTGCGGGGTGAGGCGACGGTCGGCGTTGTCGATGCGCAGGTGCAGGCGGAACTCGGCCCGCGATGTGAACATGCGGTAAGGCTCGTTCGTGCCCTTAGAAATCAAGTCGTCGATCAGGATCCCGGTATAGGCTTCGGTGCGGTCGAGGATCAGCGGCTTCTGCTGCTTCACCTGCAGCGCGGCGTTGATGCCCGCCATCAGTCCCTGGCACGCCGCTTCTTCATATCCAGACGTGCCGTTGATCTGGCCGCCTAGAAACAACCCGGCGATCTTGCGAGTCTCAAGCGTGCGCTCCAGTTCGGTGGGATCGATGGAGTCGTACTCAATGGCGTATCCCGGCCGCAGCATGTCGGCGTTCTCAAGGCCGGGGATCGACTTCAGAATCGCAAGCTGGACATCTACCGGCAGGGAAGTGCTCATGCCGTTCACATAGATCTCGTGGGTGTTCAGTCCCTCCGGCTCAAGAAAGAGCTGGTGCATTTCCTTGTCGGGAAACTTGACGATCTTGTCTTCAATCGATGGGCAGTAGCGCGGGCCGATGGACTGGATCTGTCCGCTGTACATCGGCGAGCGATGCACGTTTTCGCGGATGATGCGGTGCGTCTCCGCCGTGGTCCACGCAATGTAGCAGGGCACCTGCGAGTCGTGATGCGCGACGCGCTTAGTGCGAAAGCTGAACGGGGTCGGATCCACGTCGCCCGGTTGCGCCAGGAAGCGCGCCCAGTCAATGGTCCGTCCGTCCAGACGCGGCGGGGTTCCGGTCTTAAGACGGCATCCGCGCAGGCCAAGCTTCTTCAGCGCCTCGCCCAGCAGAACCGCGTTGGGCTCGCCCGATCGTCCCGCAGGATATTGCTGTTCACCGCAATGAATCAGGCCGTTGAGAAACGTTCCGGTGGTGATGATGACCGCGGGAGCTCCGACGGTGCGGCCGTCTCTTAGCTTTATGCCGAGGACGCGGCTTCTCGCATTTGCGGCTTCCGGCTTCCGGCTCTCGGCTTCCGGAAGCGCATGAGCGTCGAGGATTTCCGGCTGAATGCCGAGTGCCGAGTGCTGCATGCCGCCTCCGGCAGCCGAAAGCCGGGAGCCGGAAGCCTCTTCCAGAATCAGATCCGCAACTTCTGCCTGCTTGATCTTCAGATTCGGCTGCGACTCCAGCACCTCGCGCATCTTCAGGCGATAGGCTTGCTTGTCGCATTGCGCACGGGGCGACCAGACAGCCGGGCCGCGCGACGTGTTCAGTAGACGAAACTGGATGCCGACCGCGTCAGTGATTTCGCCCATGATCCCACCGAGCGCGTCGACCTCGCGAACCAGGTGTCCTTTGGCAATGCCGCCGACGGCCGGGTTGCACGACATCTGCGCGATCAAGTCGACGTTCAGCGTGTAAAGCGCGGTCCTGAGCCCCATGCGTGCGGCGGCCATCGCGGCCTCGCACCCGGCATGGCCGGCGCCGACGACCACTACGTCGAATTGTTCGGTGAACTGCATGCGAAGCGGACGGCGCGCACCCCAGAAAATCCTGCGCGTGTTACTTCTTTCATTCTAGCAACTTGGCAGACGGTGTGATCCCCATCACTTGCTGACTTTACCTTTTCGCCCGTATATTGGGCTGTCCTATCCATCGCCAGAGGGGCCTCATGAATACTGCGGAATTCTTCCAGCAACTGGACGCGCGCATCGGGAAATATGACCTGCTTTGCCATCCCTTTTACAAAGCGTGGTCGGCCGGAAAGTTGACCCGCAACGATCTGCGCGAATATGCGCAGGACTACTACCATCACGTCGAAGCCTTTCCTTCTTACCTCGCGGCCCTTGGGATGCGCCTGGAGGAAGGCGAATTGCGGCGCGCTGTGCTGGCCAACATGTGCGACGAGAAGGGCGTAGACGGGCGGCCAGGGAGGGATTCGGTTCCGCACTCGGACCTTTGGCTGGACTTCGCCGAGGGCATGGGCTCAAGCCGTAATCTGGAGTGGCACAGCCCGGTGCCGGAGATTCGGCAGCTCATCCGGCACTTTCATCAGATCGCCAGCGAAGGCTCGCCCGAGCAGGCGCTCGCCGCTTTCTACGTTTACGAGTCGCAGGTGCCCCGTATCGCACGGGAAAAAGAGCGTGGCCTGCGGGAGATGTACGGTGCCGATGACAAGACCTGTGGTTACTTCGCGCTCCATGCGACGGCCGATGTTTACCACTCGAATGTCTGGCGCAAGCAACTTGAAAAACGGATCGCCGCCCACCCCGAGACCGCAGACGCAGCTCTGGACGCGGCCGAGAACGCCGCGCGCATGCTGTGGCAGGCGCTCGATGGCATCGATGCCCGCCGGATGGCGATGGCCGTCGCATAGGTTATAGCAGAGCGCTTTCGCATGGGCCACCGATCTCTCGGTGGCATTCTTGTTCAGGTTTCGGCGGGGGCATACACTCCATGATCACGCTCGTCTCATATCTCGTGTTCGGGGTCGCAATCGCCACGGGCCAGTCTCCCACCTCGCCTGCTACGCCGCCGCCGCAGCAGCAGACATCCAAACGATCTCCGCTGAGTCCGTCGGAAGTTCGCCAGCTGCAAACCAAAGCGGACGGGGGAAATGCCAGTGCGCAGGCCACGCTGGGCAAAGCGTATCAGGATGGCAATGGAGTTGCTCAGAACGACGCGCTGGCGTTGAAGTGGTGCCGCAAAGCGGCGGAGCAGGGCGACGCCGATGCCGAGAACACCCTCGGGATTATGTACCGCATGGGCGAGGGCGTAGCGCGCGACAAAGAAGAGGCGGTTCGCTGGTTCCGCAAGTCCGCGAAACAAGGAAATCCAAAGGCGACGTTTAATCTCGGCGCTTCCTACTACAACGGGGATGGCGTAGAGGTCGACGACGTCGCATCCTTCGCCTGGTTCCTGCTCGCCCAGGAGGCGGGCAACCCCGCAGCCGATGAATCTCTGAAACGGGCCGCTTCTGAGGCCGCTTCTCAAAAGGAGGCTGTACGCATCGACGCGTTCGTGAAGATTGCGCAAATGTATGCGGCAGGTGACGAACTGACGAAGAATCCGGTCGAGGAGCTGAAATGGTATCGCAAGGCGGCGGACGCCGGAGGGCTGAAGGCTTCCGTCGTGGTGGCGAGTCTGCTCCTGGCTGATGGGCGAAGCGCGACTCCGGAAGAAAATGCAGAGGCACGTCGGAGGTGTGAGGACGCGGCGAAAAACAACTTCTCGCCAGGAGCCTATTGCGTGGCTCTGATTTACAGGCGCGGCCTAGGAACAGAGAAGGACCCAGCAGAGGCTACAAAGTGGCTTGGGCGCGCGGCCGATCTCGGGTACCCTGGGGCCGCCCTTGAGTTGGGCGAGGCATACTGGAAAGGCGATGGAGTTAAGGCTGACCCTGAGGCCGCGTATATGTGGGTCTGGCTCGCCTACAAGTCCAAGGTGCCTGGAGCCGAGCATGACGAGCAACAACTCGGCAAAGAATTGTCCGAGAAGCAGGTGCAGCAGGCCAAGCAAAAGGCCAGCGACTGGGCAAAAAAGCACTGGATTGGCGGGTTGCGGCAACGCACACCTGACAGCCCAGCTCCGGCGAAGTGAGAGAACGCGCGAGTCACGATCTCACGAATGAAAGATCTCGAGGGTGGGGGCGCAGTATTCGCTCCTAGACTCTCGCTGGGAGAGGCATGGCCAGAGATATCCCCATCGGGGCGCGCGGCGAAGCCGAAGAGACCGTCGAATTTGAGCACACGCTCACATCCCACCATCCAGAATTGCCGCCTGTGTATTCGACACCGGACATGATCCGCCTGATGGAGACGGCGGCGTTCCATGCACTGCAGCCGTACTGTGAAGGCGACGAGATCACGGTGGGCACTTCCATCAACATTGAACATCGCGCCGCCAGCGGCATCGGCGCACGCATCAAGGCGGAGGCCGTGCTCGAATCCTTCGACGGACGTTTCTACGCGTTGCGTGTGACCGCCCGCGACGACGTGCAGGAAATTGGACGCGGCACGGTAGGTCGCGCAGTGGTCAGCGTCGGCAAGTTCGTCAAGAAGATGAAAGACAAATAACAAAGCCCGACCACTCAGAATTGAGAACCCCATCCTAATCGGCATTATCTCCGACACCCACGGCCTGCTTCGCCCCGAAGCGCTCGCAGCGCTGCGCGGGGCGGAACACATCATTCACGCCGGAGACGTCGGCGCGCCGGAAATTCTCGACAACCTCGCTACTATCGCCCCCGTGACCGCCATCCGCGGCAACATCGACAAGGCCACGTGGGCCCGCAGATTGTCCGCGACGGAAGTCGTAGAGATCGGGGGCGTTTCCATCTATGTGCTGCACGATCTAGCGCAGCTCGATCTGAAGCCGGAGACGGCAGGGTTCAAAGTCGTGATCTCCGGCCACAGCCATGTCCCGAAGCAGGAGACTCGCGAGGGTGTGCTCTACCTCAATCCCGGCAGCGCCGGTCCGCGACGCTTCAAATTGCTTGTGAGCATTGGCAGGCTGATCGTGGAGGGCGGAGCTGTTCGAGGAGAAATTGTCCCAATTTTAGACTGAGGATTCTTGGATGGAGTCATCCTGAGCCTAGCCGCTTTTCAGGAGGAGCGAAGGATCTCGCGCGCACCGTCGTCGCGTTCGTAGAAGTTTCCACGCAAGATCCCTCACCCGGCTGAACTGCGCCGGGTATCGGGATGACGCCCTCCATCGGGAAACAAGGCGCCGCAGTCCGAACGCTTCCCCGTTGCTACAATCCCAAAGAGTGTCCCTCTCCTTCCACATTGATTCCAGCACCGGCAAAGCGCGCACCGGGCGCCTGCTGACGCCCCATGCCGAGATCTCGACGCCGGTGTTCATGCCGGTGGGAACAGTGGCGTCGGTGAAAGGGGTGTCGCAGGACATTCTCGAGGACCTGGGCGCGCAGATTATCCTCGGCAACACGTACCACCTCTACCTGCGGCCGGGAATCGCTACCGTGCGCCGCATGGGCGGGCTGCATGGATTCATGTCGTGGCGGCGAGCGATTCTGACCGACTCGGGCGGGTTCCAGGTTTTCAGCCTGAACGAACTGCGCAAAGTTACCGACGAAGGAGTGACGTTCCGCTCGCACCTGGATGGTTCTTCACATTTCTTCAGCCCGGAAAGCGCGATGGAAGCGCAGATCGGATTGGGCGCCGACATCATCATGGCGTTTGACGAATGCACCGAGTATCCGGTGGATCGCGCCCGCGCCCGGGCGTCGATGGAAATGACGGCTCGCTGGGCGGCCCGCAGCAAGAAATATTTTGAGGATCACAAGCACGACGTTCCGTGGAAAAACGAGGACGAGGGGACTAGCAGAGTCCCCACACAATCTCTTTTCGGCATCGTCCAGGGCGGCATGGACCGCGAACTGAGAAAAGAATCTGCGGAGCGGACCATCGAAATTGGCTTTCCCGGCTACGCTATCGGCGGGCTCAGTGTGGGAGAGCCCCGCGAGCTAACTCGCGAGATCGTCGAATCGACGCTGGAGCATCTTCCCAAGGACAAGCCTCGCTACCTGATGGGCGTAGGCACGCCCGAAGAGATTGTCGAGTACTCCAACCTGGGTGTCGACATGATGGATTGCGTCCTCCCGACACGGGCAGCCCGGCACGGGCTGCTGTTTACCTCGGAAGGCAGGGTCTCGATCAAGCAGGCGCGCTATGCCCAGGATCCGGGCCCGCTCGACCCCAATTGCGCCTGCCGGGTATGCCAGCGCTACTCGCGGGCCTATTTACGTCACCTTTATGCGTCCAACGAAGTGCTGGCGCAGGTCTTGAATACGATCCACAACCTGAGTTTCTACCTTGACACTATGCGGCGGGTACGGCATTCTATTTCACTTGGGGTAGAGTCCCGTTTTCTTTCGAGTGTCTGGTCAGGACCGAGACCATGACCTCCACGGATGCCCTCCCCGGATACAAGCCTGAAACAGAAGAAACCCCGGCCGAAGTCGATCTAAACCCCGTGGTGAAATAACAGCTCCCGCAGCAGCTGGTAAGCGCGGGCGTTTTTTCGCGAATCATACGTCAGACCTCAATATGCAATCTTTACTGGCAGTACAGCTTGGTGGTGGTGGCGGTATGGGGTGGCTCGGTATGGCTCCCCTCATCTTCATTTTCGCCATTTTTTACTTTCTGTTGATCATGCCCCAGCAGCGCCGCCAGAAAAAGTGGCAGGCCATGCTGGATCAGCTCAAAACCGGCGACAAAGTCACCACCAGCGGTGGTTTACGGGGAACCATCATGGCGCTCAAGGATGATTGCGTCCATTTGCGCGTTCCTCCCAATAATCTCGTGGTGGAAGTGACCAAGGCCTCGGTTTTGCAGGTAACCACCACCGAGGAAGAAGTAAAGACAAAATAGTTTCGCGTTTCAAGGTTCCAGATTCGGGCAGGTAGCCAAGACTGGAGACTCGAAACGCCAAACTCGAAACTAGTTTTTATTATGACCAAGAATCTTCTTTTAAAGCTCGTATTCATCGTCGGCACGATGGTCTTTTTCCTGTTCGGCATCTTTGGGATTCCGAAGAGCTTATCCGGGCAGGGGCTGCTCACGGCGCTTACCGATCACATTCACCTCGGGCTCGATTTGAGCGGCGGAACGCATCTGATCTTGCAGGTCCAGGTCAACGATGCCGTCAATGTCGTGGCGCAAAGCGCCGAAGAAATTCTGAAAGAGCAGCTGCGAACCCGGAAGATTGACTATTCCGACATTTCCCAGCCCGACCAGCAGAACAATCCCGACCGTCTTGTCGTGAAAGGGATGCAGGCGGCAGCGCGCTCTGATTTGCTCACGATCGTGCAGGAGCGTTTGCCGGAGTACGATGTGACGGGCGGTCCCGACAATTCCTGGAATCTCGCGATGAAGCCTTCCGCGTTGACGGATCTGAAGAACAAGGCTGTTACCCAGGCCATCGATACCATCCGCAACCGCATCGACGCTCTCGGCGTCAGCGAGCCTACCATCGAGGAACATGGCCTTGGGGAACACCAGATTCTTGTGCAACTCCCGGGCGTGGATGATTCCGGACGCGTGAAAGACATCATGCAGTCGACCGCGATGCTCGAGATCAAGCAGTCTCTCGGTGGACCATACCCGAGCGAGCAGGCGGCGATGCAGGACAAAGGCGGCGTTCTGCCGGCGGACGCGATTCTTCTGCCCGGGCACGCCATGCCAGGAGTCGAGACGGAGGGGCAGGCCTGGTACCTGGTATCGCGCATTTCGGCGGTGAGCGGCAAAGATCTGCGCGACGCGCAGGCCAGTCGCGACCAGAACGGCCAGCCCAGCGTCAGCTTTTCGCTGACGGGCGAGGGTGGTCAGCGATTTTACAGCTTCACTTCGGCGCATGTAGGCGACAGCCTGGCGGTAGTGCTCGACAACAAGGTGCAGGAAGTCGCTAACATCAAGGAGCCCATTCGCGACCAGGGCTCAATCAGTGGCGGCCGTATGAGCGAGCAGCAGGCGAAGGATCTGTCCATGATTCTGCGCTCAGGCGCACTGCCCGCCAGTATCAAGTATCTGGAAGAGCAAACCGTGGGACCGTCGCTGGGTGCGGACTCCATTCGGTCCGGTGTGATGGCGACCATCATCGGCATGGTGGCGGTGCTGATTTTCATGCTGGTTTACTACCGCGGCGCCGGCATCAATGCGGACTTGGCGCTCATCATGAACCTCATCATTTTGCTGGGGTTCCTGGGATGGTCCACCATCGCGGGCGTCAACGTAGCCCTTACCTTGCCTGGAATTGCAGGTGTGATTCTGACCGTCGGCATGGGCGTGGATTCCAATGTGCTGATCTTTGAGCGCATTCGCGAAGAGTTACGCAACGGCAAGACGCCGCCTTCGGCAGTGGATCAGGGCTTCAGTCATGCCTGGATCACGATCGTCGATACCCACGTCACGACCATTCTTTCAGCCGCAATTCTGTTCATCTTTGGAACCGGTCCAGTGAAGGGATTCGCGACCACGCTCACGTTTGGGTTGCTGGCGAACCTGTTTACCGCTGTCTTCGTGTCGCGCGTCATCTTCGACTGGGTGCTCACCCGCAAACAACGCGGAGAGGCGCTCAGTATTTAGGAATTGAGTGATTGAGTCATCGGGTCATTGAGTCATTGAAGAACTTGCCGTCGCTTGGCGTTTTCAATCTCTCAAATGACACAATCGCAAAATCACCCGATCCTTGCTAAGTCATAGATTTAAGTCATAGATAGATAGAGAAGGGGCTAGACAACCCGTGGAGTTCTTTCGCAATACCAACATCGATTTCCTAGGCAAAAAGTGGTATTTTCTCGCCTTCTCGCTGATTTTTAGCGTTGCTGGCGTGCTTTCCATGGCGTTCTGGCACGGCATCCCGTGGGGCGTGGACTTCCGCGGAGGAACCCTGGTCTATGTGAAGTTCTCGCATGCGCCCGACTATGCCGCCATTGACGCCGACATGCATCGCGCGGGCCTGCGCAATCCCAAGATTCAGCGCTACGGTGCCATTGCGAACAATGAGGTGTTGATCGATCTCGACGTGCGCGAAACCAACGAACAGGCGCTCGATCAGGGCAAGTTGACCATCATTAAGGCCCTGGGGACGAATATTCCGTCGGGTAAGGCGGATCTGAACAACGCTAGTGTCCTGGCCATCAAACAGTTCCTTGTCGATAAAGACCCCCTGCGTGCCGGTTCCGACGCCGACAAGAAGTACTCGGCCCAGGCCCAGGCCATCGTGGATTATCGGGACAAAGTTCAAGGCGGGGTGTTGAATTCTCCCGACCAGTTGCAGAGCGCCACCGGGGTTGACCGTGCTGTCGTCGCTTCGCTCCCGGACGGTTTCTACCTGTCCGACTTCGGCGTACGCAATGTCGAAATCATCGGTCCCCAGGTGGGCGGCCAGTTGCGTACTCAGGCGGGCTTAGCCACACTCTACTCGTTGCTTGGGATGCTGGTTTACCTTGGATTCCGGTTTGAGTGGATTTATGGCATCGCGGCGGTGGTGACGGTATTTCACGACACTCTGATTACAGTGGGAGCATTTTCGCTGACCAATACCCCCATTACCCTGACCGTGATCGCCGCCATCCTGACCCTGATTGGTTACTCTAATAACGACACGATCGTGGTATTTGACCGCATCCGGGAAAACATTAAACTCATGCGGCGCGAGAAACTGTCGGAGATCGTGAACCGGAGCATCAATCAAACTCTAAGCAGAACGATCTTGACAGCGGGGCTGACCTTCCTTACCGTACTCGCACTCTTTTTGTTCGGTGGCGAGGTGCTTCGTGGATTCAGCCTCGCGCTCGTAATTGGCATCTTAATCGGGACGTATTCGTCGATTGCGATTGCCGCTCCGATCCTGGTGGCCTACCAGGACTGGCGGATTGAAAAAGGCAGGCGTCCGGTCGCCATATCGGGAAAAGCTAGGTAAGTTACCCTATGGCGCAGGGGTAACGATTGCGTTACGCCTTGTTATGTGGGGTTTAGAGCAAAGCCGTGCGGCCTGAGGTCGTCCGGATGGCAGGCAAAAGAAACTGGGAGCAAAGGGGAACTGGCCGGTGTCTAAGTATTTCTGAGGTTCTGAAAAAAGAAGTTAGGGGGAAATCCAAAATGTTTGAAGACAGTCTTATCGAATCCGGTGGCAGGCTCAAAACCAAGCGGGGCCGCACGACGACTGTGGCCTTTATCTTGGAGGTCGGAATTGTCTGTGTGATGGTTCTGATCCCGCTGATTTTCACTGAGGCCCTACCCAAGGGTACAACGATGTTCATGTTGGTGGCCCCCCCGCCTCCGCCTCCGCCTCCTCCGCCAGCCGCCGCTATGGTCCAACACGTCAAAGTGATCCAGACCGACATCGTTAACGGCGAACTTCGTACACCTACCAAGATTCCTCAAAAGGTCAAAATGATTCAGGAAGACGAAGCTCCTCCGCCGTCGATGGCATCGACGGGCGTGGTGGGCGGCGTTCCGGGCGGCGTTCCGGGCGGATCGATGGGCGGCGTGATCGGCAGCGTTCTGAGCAGTACGCCAGTCGCGGTGCCGCACATTGCCACCCCGCAGCGCGTGCGGGTTTCGGCTGGTGTGACGAATGGACTGCTGGTTCATCGCGTTTCCCCGAACTATCCGCCCCTGGCGCGTCAGGCGCGTATTCAGGGTACTGTGCTTCTCCAGGCCCAGATCAGCAAGGATGGCAATATCGAAAACCTGCAGTTGATCAGCGGGCATCCTATGCTGGCTCCGGCCGCGATCGAAGCCGTGAAGCAGTGGAAGTACAAGCCGTACCTGCTGAACGGAGAACCGGTCGAGGTCGAGACGCAGGTTCAAGTTAACTTCACCCTCGCTGGGGGCTAGACTCTCCAGCGCGGCGCAGTTCGCAATTTTTCGTAGAAGTGTGCATCGCCCTCCCTCTCCCACCTCTTCGCGGTGGCCGGGAGGGGCTTTTCAGAAACCCGATCGCGGCTGCCGTACCGCCTGATTGTCATCAAGGTATGGCCGACCGGGTTCGTGCATGTGCGGTGAAATCTGCATGAGCAGCTGGCATTCTATTTCTTGTCGGCGGTTGGCGCCTTAACGTGCATCAAAGTGTCCAAGTAAATAAGTTGAAGTAAAGAGTTCCGAGGAGGGAAAGCAACTCATGTTCGCAACTCACGTAGCAGGAGCCGTTCTCAGTCACGTTTCCGTCGCAGCCACCTGGATTGTCCAGGAAGGCGGCGGCGCCATGGCGACCGATCCATTGGGCTTGTGGAAAGCAA
>OBLW0100000287.1_pt1 | contig 43327 bp, 41 predicted proteins | sample 1520161 | NCBI WGS metagenome assembly OBLW01 (sample SAMEA3539309, study PRJEB22396) | soil metagenome | biome: tundra; feature: field; material: soil | place: USA | collected 2010-05 | depth 0.15 m
ACCGCGGGCGGCAAGGAGGCTTCCCAGTGAGCATGAAGGTTGGTAGTCGGCAGGTGGATGGAATCACGATTGTGGATTGCAGCGGTCGCATCACCCTCGGCGAAGGCAGCGTCATTCTTCGCGACACAGTGCGCGATCTTCTGGCCAAGGGCAACAAGAAGATCGTTCTGAATCTTCAGGACGTCAACTACATCGACAGCTCAGGGATCGGCGAACTGGTCAGCGCCTTCACCACCACCAAGAATCAGGGCGGCGAACTCAAACTGCTGAACCTTACGAAGAAGGTCAACGATTTGCTCCAGATCACCAAGCTCTACACCGTTTTCGACGTGAAAGACGACGAAGCTTCTGCCGTTAAGTCGTTTAAGTAGAGTTCCATATCGTCAGCCGTTGCTGTGGCGTGGGTGCCCCATTTCTCGCGTCCGTTGCGAGAAGTGGGGACTTTGCCCAGTTTCATTCCGGAACCAGGCCCCTCATATTTTCCTTCGGGTCACAGACTTCTTCCCGCGCTATTCCTAAAATCGAAGCATGTCGCCGTTGATTGATGTGGGGACAGCCGCCCTCGGCTGTCCGGCCGGGCACCGCCCGGCAGCAGTCCGCACCGGCAATCCCCTTTCGACGGGAACCGTACTCGCCATCGGACTACTGATCCTCTTGTCCGCCCCGCTTCTCTCCGCTTCCGATTGCATCCCCATCCACGAGGCCGGCCAACACGTCGGCGAAACCAAGTGCGTGGTTGGCAAGGTTCTTAAAATCAAAATGGGATTGAAAGGCGTTCATTTCCTCGACTTCTGCGAAGACCAGTTAGCCTGCCCCTTCACGGTAGTGGTCTTCCCTTCCGGACTAAAAGACGTCGGCGAGATCCGACGGCTCGAAGGCCGAACGATTGAAATTCATGGAGCGGTCAAACTCTACGACGGCCGCGCCGAGATCATTCTCAACCGCATCAGCCAGATCACCGGGGGAGCTGCCATGATTCCTCCGCTCCCCAAGAACTACGACGTCGAAAACCGCGGCCACTACAGCGCCGGGCGTCTCCGCCCCACCAAAAAGCCGACCAAGACCAAAGCCAAGCCCAACACCACTTCCACCTACGGTAGTGATGTGGAAGGCGAGGAACCTCAGTAGCTGGCCTCATACCATTCCCTTCCGCAGTTCTTCCAACGGATACTTCGTTCCCCGCCACTCAATCCCGTCATTCCATAGCGTCAGCGCCATCGACCGAATCAGCGTGTAGATGAATAGTATCGTGCTCACCGGATGCAGCAGGAAGTAATACGCCGGCACTGCCGACCGCCAAGACATGCCAATGTAAATCGCAAACATCGATCCCAGAGCCACCGCATACGGCACTCGCGCCCATCCATGCGCCAGAAAGACGCCAAGAAACGGACCGAAATTCAGGAACGCCAGCCCGAAAGCAGAGATCACCGTGCGCCACCACTGGAACGACAGCACTGCAAAGAAATTCTTGGTCAAGTTGTTGACCACGCCCATCGCACCTTTGGCCCAGCGGATCGAAATCAAATCTCCGCCAAAGACATTGCGCTGCGCGAAGCCCGCCTTCTTGACCACTTTTCCCAACTTCATATCGTCCAGCACCTCCATGCGCAGGGCCTGGTATGTTCCGACCGCGTCGTACACATTCCGGCGCACCAGGTTAAACGCGCCCACACCCATGTGATCGTCGGTGCTCGGGTCGGCGACCTTCCACGGACGGTGTCCGAACATGAACATGGTCTGGAAAAAGGCGATCATCATATATTCGCCAGGGCGTTTCATGATCATCCGCGGAAACAAGACCACATGATCCGCAGGAACGCTCTCGGCGTAAGCCAGCGCGCGCCGCAGCGAGTCCGGCTTGAACAGGACATCTGCATCGGTGAAGAGCAGCCAATCCCCTGTCGCCAAGTTCGCCGCCGTCCACATGGCATGCGTTTTCCCGAGCCAGCCCGCCGGTAGCTCCTGGTGATGAACCACGCGCAGAATGCGAGAAGAAGGCGGGTGCCCCACCCTTGTCGCGGTTTGTGCGACAGGGTGGGGATTTTGACTCTCCGCGATCCGTTCCATAATCTCGCCCGTGGAATCGGTCGACCGGTCGTTGACCGCGATCACCTCATAGTTGTCGTAGTCGAGCGCAAGCAGCGTATTCAGCGCCTGCTCAATAGTTTCTTCTTCGTTGCGGGCGGGAACAATAATGGAAACGCGAGGATTCCCCGCAGGCAACACGGGATTGCGATCCCACTCCGGACGCGAAACATCGGCCACGCTGGGCATACCGAGAGCAGCATCCACAATGCGGGAAAACCACGCCAGCGCCAGTATCGTTCCCGCAATCCAATGAAAATACGACATTCGGTCTTGGCGCTTCCTTCGTGCTCCTTCGTGTTCTTAGTGGTTCAATGGCTTTTGCCCGGCGAGCGCAACCGGCGGCGCAAACTTCATCCCATAAAACAGTATTGCAGAAGAAATCCCCATCGCGATGACTGGTAGAACAAAAGCAGCCTGCAAAGAGCGTTTATCTGCCACCCATCCCATCATCGTCGGCGAGGGCACATCGCCCAGAATGTGAATGATGAAAATATTGACGGCCAGTGCGGTGGCGCGAATGTGCCCGCCCACCGAATTGATAACAGCTGCATTGAGCGGCGCTGTATTGAAGAGTAGAAAGAATGCTGCCACGGCAATTGCAGGAATCATCAGTTGCCCTTTCACGAACAACGCCACGATCATGAACGGCACACCCAGCAACATACTGACAGCTGAAACCAGATAGTAGGAACTCTTCATTCGTCGCAACAGATAGTCACCGAGCCAACCGCCCGCCAGTGAAGCCAGGATGCCGTCCGTGACGATGATGATTCCGAACGCAAAGTTGGCAGCTTCCAGCGTGTAGCCTCGCTCGCTGAACAGGAACTTCGGCATCCACACTTGAATCCCGCCTAGAGAAAAAGTCATCGCCGCCATACCCAACGTCGAGGCGAGGAACGCCGGATTGCGCAGCAAAGCAAAGGCCAGCAAAAGAAGCTTTTTCACATAGAGGAAGATGCGAAGGAACACTGCCTTCGCAACGCCACCTCTGAAGCCTTCCGATAACAGGTCTCCCTCTGCAACGTCTTTTGTCGAATCAAACTGCCCGCGTTCCGGTTCCTTCAGGAACAGCACTGCCAGCGCCAGCACGAACCCCGGAGCGGCCGCAATGTAGAACGGAAATCGCCATCCATAGTGCGGAGCCAGATTCCCGCCCAGCAGATACCCCGCCGCCGATCCCACGGGAATCGCCAGATAAAACACGCCCAGAATCCGTCCGCGAATTTTCTCCGCGAAGAGATCGGCCACGAAGGTCGGCGCAATCGTGACGAACGTTGCTTCTCCCACGCCCACCAGCGTGTGCCGGACCAGCAATTCCGTGTAAGTGTGGGTAAATGCTGTGAGCAGGGTTATCCCACTCCAGAACAGCGCTCCCAGCACGATGATGAGTTTCCGCGAGTACCGGTCCGCCAGCGGCCCCACAAACGGCGCTGCAATCATGTAGAAACCGAGAAAGGCGCTGGTCAGGTATCCGATCTGCGCATTGGTGAGGTGAAACTCGTCCTGCACCAGCGGCTGCACCGCAAACAGCACGTTGCGATCCGCATAGTTGAGCAGATTGAGCGCCGTCAGAACAATCAGCGCGGTGCGGGGCTGGAGATCAGTCTGGGCCACAGGTCACGCGAATATAGCACGGCAGGCCGTTTCAGCCTCGCCGCGCCTTCGGCCTTGGCCACCGCGCCACAATCGTCGTCGAGATCCCGCCTCGCGGGCGGAACTCTCCTCTCACTTCCGCCCACACCGGTTTCGCCCACTTCACTACATCTTCCAGAACCTGATTGACGACGTTCTCCTGAAAAATCCCGAGATTCCGGTAGCACTGCAGATACTCCTTCAACGACTTCAACTCCAGGCAACTCTTGTCCGGCATGTACCGGATCGCCAGCGCTCCAAAATCCGGCAGCCCAGTCTTCGGACACACCGACGTGAACTCGGGATCATCCACCACAATCTCGTAGCCTGGAAACTGGTTGGGCCAGATCTCAATCTCCGGAAACCTCGCGTCGAGACCCGCGGCAGCGTGTTGAGGCGTATAACGGGGCGATTTAGCCATGCCGCTATTGTAGCGTTGGCACAACGTCACTCGCAGCGACGATGCACCCGAAATGACTCTGCCCGCATCCAATCAGATACCGTGCCTGGAGCGTCGTCCTGTATCTGTCTCAGGCTCCGGAATGGTAAATTACTACTTACAGTTGTTCCTGCCTCACACTGAAAGACAATCGGTTGGCATCGACGAACAATTCGAACACGCCGTCCCGAGGGCGTTGGATTTGGCTCGCATTCGCGCTGCTGGCAGTTCTGGCCGTGCTGTATTCCTATCTTCATCAGACTCCTCTGAAAGTGCGGGCCGCCACAGTTCAGCGGGGTCCCATCCGCAGCCTGGTCTCCACCAATGGCAAAATTGAGCCCATTCAGAATTTCGAAGCGCACGCTCCCATCGCGACCACGGTGAAACGCCTCTTGGTGAAGGAAGGTGACCACGTACGTAAGGGGCAACTTCTGCTGCAACTCGACGATGCCGATATTCGCACGCAAGCCGCCCGCGCCCAGGCTCAGGTCAAAGCCGCGCAGGCCGATCAGTCCGCCCTCAAGACCGGGGGCACGCAGGAAGAAGTATTGACCTTGAATACGCAACTCGTTAAGGCGCGCAGCGCACGCGATGGGGCGCAGCGCAGTCTCGACGCCTTGCGTCGCCTGCAGCAAGATGGTGCCGCGTCACCGGGCGAGGTTCGGCAGGCAGAAGACGTCCTACAGCGCGCGCAAGCCGACGTCACCTTGCTCGAGCAAAAACAGAAGGACCGGTATTCGAAACCCGAGACCGCACGGATCGAAGCTCAGGCAGCGGAAGCCCAGGCTGCTTATGACGCCGCGGAAGACGCCCTGCTGAAATCGAGCGTGCGCGCGCCCTTCGACGGCATGGTCTATTCCCTTCCCGTCAAGCCGGGTGCCTTCGTGCAGGCCGGCGATTTGCTCTTGCAGGAAGCCGATCTATCCCGCGTGCTGGTGCGCGCCTTCGTTGATGAACCGGATGTGGGCCGTCTCCTGTCCGGACAAAAGGTTGAGATCACCTGGGACGCGCTTCTGGGGCGTACTTGGACCGGCACCGTCAACACGGTGCCCTCAAGCGTGAAGCTCCGCGGCTCAAGAAATGTCGGTGAGACGACCTGTGTTGTCGACAATAAAGACATGCGCCTGTTGCCTAACGTCAACGTTGGCGTCACGATCGTGGTGGCCGAGCACAGCAATGTACTCACCTTACAGCGCGACGCGTTGCGCATCGATGAGAGCAAGCCGTACGTCTTCCGTATCGCCGAGAGCCACTTGAAGCGCCAGACGATTGAGTTTTCCTTGCAGAATCTGACCCGGGTCGAGATTACCTCCGGCCTTTCGGAAGGAGACTCGGTGGCCCTGCCTGCGGAGGACAAGCCACTCGTCGATGGCGCCGCCGTCAAGATCGTCCCTTGAGTCTCGGGAGGGACCGTTTGCCGCGAAATACGGAACCGACTCCACAGAGAATGAAATCAAACATCCTTTCAACGCTGGCGATCTCTTTCCTGCTCTTGCTGCCCGCATACGCGGCTAGCTCTCCCAAAGAACTTCTCGCGACAGGTCATGCAGACGAGACCATTCAGATTCTGCAGCAGCAGACCGGCCACTCCGTCACTGACGCCGACGCTTACAACCTGCTCTGCCGCGCCTACTTTATGATTGACGAATGGGACCGCGGCATCACCGCCTGCGAACGCGCGAGAAACCTCGATCCTCAAAAGAGCCTCTACCATCTGTGGCTGGGCCGTATTTATGGAGAGAAGGCCGACCGCGCCGGGTTTTCTTTTTCGGCAGCAGGATTGGCCAAGAAGGTGCGCACGTCGTTTGAACGTGCGGTGGAGTTAGATCCCAAGAGCTGGGAGGCCCGCGTCGACCTGGCGGAGTTCTATCTAGAGGCCCCAGGCTTCATGGGCGGCGGAAAGGATAAAGCCCGCGAGCAGGCCGATGCGCTATTGTCGATCAACCCGGCCATGGGGCACTGGATTCTGGCCCGCCTCGCAGGAAAAAACAAAGACATGGCTGAAGCGGAGCGGGAATGTCGCGCTGCGATCACCGCGAGTCATTCCGGATCTCATGCCTGGTTCGAGTTTGCACTTTTTCTATTCCGCGCCAACCGCCTCGACGAAATGGAGCAGGCGCTGCGCACCATGGAGTCCAGTCCGGTCGACCGCCCGGAATCGCTCATGGACGGGGCTAGCCTCCTTTTGCGCACCAGTCGCGATTCTCCTATGGCCGTTCGCTTGCTCCGCCGGTACCTTGCTGCTCCGGTTGAGGAAGGCCCGGCCTTTAAAGCCCACGATCTGCTGGGCCAGGTACTCGAGAAGCAAGGAGACCGGCGCGCTGCCGCCGAGGAATTCCGCGCGGCGCTGGCCCTCTCTCACACCTACGCTCGCGCCCGGGAAGACCTGAAGCGAGTGGAGCATTGAAGTCTTTTAAAAAGTATGTCGGGTGCCCCAGGTCTCGCTTTTGGAGACGTGGGAGTTTTAGCCGAACCTCAAACGGTCACCCGGAATGCTGCCCCATCAACCCTATCCGACATTTAAAATCTCGCTGGCATCCAATTACTCGTGAAACGACTTCCAGATCGCTCTGAAAGGGACGCAATGACAACTTCGTGCCGTGGTGCGCACACCGCAAAGTGGATTCTGGCAGTCGTTCTGCTGCCCAGTTCGCTGCTGGCGGAACCCGTCTCTCTTAAGCGCGTTGTCGAGCTCGCCCTGACTCACGCCACCGGTGGCGCCATTGCTGCGGCCGAAGAACAGCGCGCCGCCGCCAGCTATCGTGAACTTCACAACAACTACATCCCCCAAGTCGCCACCGGAGCGGGACTCGGCTACTCGTATGGCTTCCCCCTGGCACTGGAGGGATCCGCGCCGGCCTTGTTCAACATCAACACGCAATCTTCACTGATCAATCCTTCCTTGCGAGATTTCGTCAGCGCCGCGAAGATCGATTCCGCAGTCGCTTCGTGGAAGAGCAAGGACGAGCGCAACCAGATCATTCAGGACGCCGCTCTCAGCTATGCCGAACTTTCCAAGTGGGAACAGCGCCTGGCGCGGCTGCAAGAAACCGAAGTGGCCGCCAACCAAATGCAGGTCGCGGTTGCCGAGCGCGTAAAAGAAGGCGTCGACAGCGAACTTGACGGCACCCGTGCTCGCCTTTCGTCGGCGCGCGCCCGCCTGCGCATCGCCGAGGCGCAAGGCGCAGCCGACGTACTCCGTGAACACCTTTCCAAATTGACTGGACTCCCCGCCACGAACATTCAGACCGACCCCGACTCGATCCCCGCTGCCCCAGTCGCCGCGGCAGTCACTCAAGATGCTCCGAAAGAGGCCGCGGCTTCCAATCCCTCGATCCAAGCCGCCGTCGAACACGCCCGCGCCCAATATCTGCGGGCGCAGGGAGAACACAGAGCTTCGTGGCCGAGCATTGATTTCGCCGCGCAATACGCCTTGCTGTCAAAGTTCAACAACTATCAGAACTACTACATTCCATCGAAGCCCTGTACCACCTCGCTCGGTGAGTTTCTTTGTGTCACCAATAATTTCCAGCAGAACAACGCAACCGTTGGCGTGAACATCCGATTTCCTATTTTCAATGCGTCGCAGCGTTCCCGCGCCCAGGCTGCCGATGCGGACGCCCTGAAAGCCACCAAACAGGCGGAAGCCGCGCGCAACCAGGCGTCCGAAGAAACTCTGCGCCTGCAGCGCTCCGTTGCCCAGATGCAGGCGGCGCGCGACGTCGCCCAACTGGAATACGAAATTGCCGAGAAGAGTCTGACCGCGGTCCAAACCCGAATCGATGCCGGCACCGCCACGTTGCACGATCTCGATGACGCCCGATCGCAAGCCAGCGAGCGCTTCATCACGCTCCAGGACGTGACCTTCGAACTTGAGCGCAGCGAACTCGGGGTCCTGCGCTCGACAGGGGACCTGGAGAAGTGGGCCTTAGGCACACACTAGGGCTGCGGCTGAAATTGGAATAACAAAGTCGTGGGCCTATTTGCGGCTGCCGACTACGTCACCCGGCCCCGGGCTCCCTGATGGCTGCGGAAAGTCAGGGGGCGCCACGGGCGGTGCCGGGGACACTCCATCGGCGGGCTTCGGGGCGTTTTCCGAATCCTCTCCAGGACGCCGAAGGCTGGGCGCATTCGCCGGCCGGTCTTCCTGCTTGGCCTCGGTATCTTTGTCAGGCCTCTCGATAATCACTTCTCTCTCGGTGCGCACGATCTTCTGGCCACCCACCCTCATGGTTTCGACCCGCACGACTTCATCACCCACGATGCGCACGAAATCCACGTCCTGAGGCGGTTCGCCGTAGATCCACTCTTCATAGTCGGTCTCGCCGTCTCTCTCCCGCACTTTTTTCGGAGCCTTGCCTCTGGCGTGCACCACCATCTCCGTGTTCATTCCCACCAGCACGTGGTGCGCCTGGATGGCCTCTTTCACCTTCGGCGGAACCGTATCCAAATACGCTTCTTCTTTGTTTTTCGCCTTGAAATCGAGTACGGGATATAGAAGATCGCGCAACTGCCGCGCCGTCATCTCTGGAACATACTTATTGAAGTACACATCCAGATAGGTCCCATGCGGATTGGGCGCCGATTGCTCGGGCCCCAGCGGTACCTGAGAATTAGCCCCGGCAATCTGTATATGCTCATACCACTTCTTGCGATGAACCGGGCCGCCGTTGATATCGAAATGAATGTTGTCGTCCTTGATGTGCACGTACGAGATGTGCGCTGGATCGCCCGGCTTTACCGCCGGCCCCCAGAGGGCGAGAGCCTGCTGCAACTCCGGACCGCTCGGAGTGGTCACACCGTCTTTCAGTTTGATTCCCTTCGCACCCATGGGAAAGAATGCCCGCGCGTAAAAGATCTGAGTCTCAAAGTCGCGGATGATTTCCAGTCGTGTCTGCTTCGACATGCGTGGTGCGTCGGCCGGAATAGTGGGCTCGTCGGTTTGAGACTGAGGCGACGAACTGGTTCCCGCCCGTGCCGACTGCGGGCCCTGCGGCAATGAGGGATTGCTGTTCTGTGCGTTGACAAGGATTGCCGGAAGCAGAACCGGAAGGAACAGGAAGCACGAAACGCGAAGACGTTCCATAAAACACCCCAGGGCCGACTTCTGCTCATTATAACGCTGGGTGCAAACCCCACAAACACCCGATCCACAAGGCAGTCGACCAGGCGGCAGTGATCGCCGAAATGCACTCCCGGTGGTGCTTTCGGCTTCTTTACGATTGACAGCAACCTCATTTTGCGACAAACTCGTGCCGTCGCGCTCCGCCTTGATTTGAGGCGGCTTCGTCACTGGCCAATCTTGGATGACACGGGCTGTGCCATGGACTTTTCGCCGCTTCCTACTTCGTCCGAACTTCCAGGGGTTAACCCCCTACCGGTTCCGTTGCATGTCCCGCAACCGGGTGCGCTCCTCGTTTCTGATGCCACCGCGCTGGTCGATGTTTTGCGCCAGGCAATCGCTGCGGGCACGCGTTCCACAGATTCGATACTGCGCGCCGCCGCGGACGCTGCGCGAGTCCTCAGTGTCGCCGACGGCGCGGCCATCGCCCTGCGAACCAATGGCGTCATCCTATGCCGGGCGCGGAGCGGAGAGATCGCTCCGGCACTCGGATCGGCTCTGAGCACTGATTCTGGAATCTCCGGCGAATGCCTACGCACTGCGACTACTCTGGTCTGTAACGATGCCGCCACCGACCCCCGCGTGGACCCTGCGGTGTGCCTCACTCTCGGCGTGCGTTCCATCGTCGTGGTGCCCCTACGCGCCGCCACGGGGATTGTGGGAATCTTGGAAGCTTTCTCCACGCGTACCAACGCCTTCGGTCACGAATCAATCGACTCTCTGAGGGCTTTAGCCGAAATCGCCGAAACGGCCTATGATCGCGAATTCCAGGTCCCTGGCTCCCCTTCGGCGCCGGTGGTTCCAGCGGCCAGCGCCACCGCATTATTCACTCGTTCGAGCGTCACAGAACAGATTCACGTTGGCAAGTTTTCCGACGAATACTCGCCCCGGCGAAGCTTCTGGTTCCCGATCGTGGTGGTCACCGCCCTGCTGCTGATTTCCATGGTGGTGTGGTGGACTTGGCGCGAGCCCATCGAGACCGCCGCCAATTCGACGGCTCGGTCCGTGAATTCGCCGGAGACGACAGCGGCCCCACCTGCCTCACGGGTCGCTCCTCTGAAACCCGAAGCTGGAGTCGCCGGGCGACCGTCGGAGCGGTCGAGAACGAGAACGAAGGGTGTGCTGCAGAATGCGGCAGAGATCGAGCCTGCGACGGGCGGTACGCATCTATCTGGGTCCGCCGCGGATCTGTCCAGTTCGGTGCCGACGGCGAAGGCACCGTTGCGCTCAGTTCCCGGCCCGGCAAGCGAACCACCGCCGAACGTTGAGGTTGCGCCATCCTCGTCCCCAGACGAACTGGCCGGCTTGAATTCGGCGCCGCCTGCTTTGCCCACTTTTGGGGCAAACGTCTCCACCGGAGTTACCGAGGCGAACCTGGTCCACAAGGTCGATCCCATTTATCCGCAGGACGCCCGCATTCAAAGGCTCGCGGGATCGGTCGTCCTCGACGCCACGATTGCCGAAGATGGTTCAGTTCACGAATTGAAAGTCGTCAGTGGACCGCCGCCGCTGGCTCCCGCCGCCGCGACCGCCGTACGACAGTGGCGCTACAGCCCCTCCTTGCTCAACGGAAAGCCAATCGCGGTTCAGAAAAGGATCACAATCGTTTTCAAACTTCCATGAGAGATGGTAGGTAGGGGTGCCGACAGATCGGGACTACGCAATCGATCCACTTGGACGTGGACGTTGTCCTACGACAGGTTCAGCGCCTTCTTGATGGTGCCGCGCTCTTTCTGAATCTTTTCCTGCAGAAGAGTAATGGCATAGATCAGCTGCTCGGGACGCGGCGGACACCCCGGAACGTACACATCGACGGGGATGACCTGATTGACGCTCTGTACCAGCGCGTAGTTCTGAAAAACTCCCCCTGAAGTCGCGCAGGCGCCCATCGACATCACCCACTTCGGCTCCGGCATCTGCTCCCACAATTGCCGGATCACCGGCGCCATCTTGTTCGACACCCGGCCGGCGATAATCATCAGGTCGCTCTGCCGCGGCGACGGACGAAATACCTCGGCGCCAAAACGGGCTATATCAAACCGCGACGCTCCCATCGACATCATCTCGATGGCGCAGCAGGCCAGACCAAACGTCATGGGCCAGATCGAACTCTTGCGCATCCAGTTGACGGCCGAGTCCAGCGTGGTCAGCACCACTCCCTCCGGAGTGGGATTGCCGAAGGTGAGATCCTTGACGGTCTTCTTGCCATTTTCGATGTCGACGTAAGGTCCGAAGTTCAGTTCGCGGGACATGGAAGTATTTTAAACTACCCAGAAGACCGACGCACACGAAGTGTGCCGAATGGCCGTTGCTCGATCTTTCGCGGCGCATTTCCTTTCCCGTACCGCAACAGAACTCTTGACAATCTGATTCCTTGAATTAAGCTGTTCCTAACTTCCCCTCTTGAAGTCTTGGGCCCCGTTCGCATTTCAGCAACTCTACCGGAGCTCCGATAACGACGCCCGCAGCCACGCGGGAGAAAGAACCGCGGGAGCATCTCTGCTCCCCTCAAGAGGATCACCCAATGCGCATTCCGATCAGAGTCAATCTCCCTGGGGTTACCGGCCCGAAGGGCCACACCTACGCCGACCCGAAACCAAGTCCGGATGAAGGCTCATTTCAGATGGACAATACCAGCCAGCAGTACTACCAGTCGCCGTACTACAAAGCGCACCAGCACGAGGTACAACCCATCCCGCGGCCGCGAACCGGCGTACCGCCCTACATCGATCTGGCCGACTTCCTGCCCCAGAATCTCATTGATGGCATCACCAAGGCAGGGGAAATCGTGTTGCACTCGGTGGGAGATACCGGTGCTGCCAAGACCGGGCCGAAGCAATCGGCAGCTGTCTCCATCGCAGAGGAGGCAGCCGTAGCCGACGCCATGACCGCCGACGTTCAGACCGGCGGAGACACCGGACCGGCGTTCTTTTTTCATCTCGGGGACCTCATCTACAACTTCGGCGAAGGGCAGTATTACTATGACCAGCTTTACGAACCTTTCCGCGAATACGACCGGCCCATTTTCGCCGTGCCCGGCAATCATGACGGGATGGTGTTCGGGCAGGGATCGAGCGCCCCTCAGGTGCCCACGCTGGATGCTTTCCTTACGAATTTTTGCGCGGCGTCGCCAGGCCCTGCGCCCGACGCGCCCTCGATCGCTCGCAGTGTGATGACCCAGCCCTGCGTCTACTTCACACTGGACGCGCCTTTCGTCTCCATCATTGGCCTCTACAGCAACGTCATGGACACGGGAGGAGGCATCATCTCTTCCCAAGGCGGACATTTTCCGCTGGTGAATGACCAGTTGGACTTCTTGACCGCGGAGTTGAAACGCCTGAAGGCGAAGCGGCAGGCTGGGCCGCGTGCGGTCCTCATCGCCGTTCACCATCCGCCCCTGTCGGTCGACGCCAAGACCGGCGGTTCCGGCGGATTGATGAAGGACATCGACGCATGCTGCGCGGCGGCGGGCATGTGGCCGGATGCGCTGCTCTCCGGACATGCTCACCTCTATCAGAGGTTCACGCGTACGGTGAATGGCCGTGACGTGCCCTACGTCGTGTCCGGTTCGGGTGGGTTCGCTGCGACGCGCCCGATGCTTGGCGTGCCTCCGGCGGGTACAGTCATTGGAGACCATAAGCTGGAGATCGATCCCATCGTTGAGTTCGGCTACCTTACACTGAATACGAATGGCAAGAGCCTTACGATCACCTTCAAGACCGCGATCCGCGGCGCGAAAGTAACTCCGGTCGATTTCGTTACGCTCGATCTAGTGGCGGGGAAAATCACGGCCAGCGGAAGCGGCGGAGCCGGGCCCGCACCTGTACCCAAGCCTCCAAAACCTCCGAAGCCGCCAGCCCCGGGCCGGCACCCGAGGCCGCCAAAACCACCAAAGCCATTGCCGCCGAAGAAAAGGCGCTAAGGAGTTCGCAGGTGAAACCGCCCTCGCCGTTAGCAGTCCGGCGAGGGCGGAACTTCTCATCGGTTGCAGGGCTTCACGGATTGATCACAATCTTTCCGAACATCTGGCTCTTCTCCAGATACTCGTGGGCCGCTCGAATTTCGCTGAGTGGGAAGACACGGTCCACCACCGGCTTCAATCGTCCCGCGAACACGTGGCCCAGGACCTCGTGCAGTTCACCCATCGTCCCCATGTAGGAACCAAGCAGCGTCAACTGGCGCGCGAAGAGATGACGCAGATCGAGTCCCACGGTTGGCCCTGTAGTCGCACCGCACGTCACCAGCTTGCCTCCTGTCTTGAGCGACCGCATACTCTCATCCCAGGTTGCAGCGCCCACGTGCTCAACCACGATGTCTACGCCCTCTTTGTTCGTAATCTTGCGAACTTCTTCGGATATCTTCTGCTTGTAGTGGTTGATGCCGTGGTCGGCGCCCAGAGCGCGCCCTTTCTCGAGTTTTGCTTCGTCGCCAGCGGTTGTGATCACGCGGCAATGAAACAGCTTCGCGATCTGGATGGCGGCAATGCCCACTCCGGAGCTTGCTCCCAGCACAAGCACCGTCTGTCCGGGGCGCACGGCGGCGAGGCCCACCAGCATGTGCCATGCGGTCACAAAGACGAGTGGGACGCTGGCAGCTTGATTGAAATCGAGCGTGTCGGGAATGGGAATCACGTTCGCCGCCGGCACGGCAATCAGTTTGCGGTTGCCGCCGTCCACGGCATTGCCGAGGACGGTAAACTCGCGGCACTGATTCTGTACTCCGGCCAGGCACTTAACGCAGTGTCCGCAAAAATGCATGGGCGCTACCAGAACCCGCTGCCCAACCGAGAACCCGCTGACGTACTCACCCACCTCGGCAACCTCGCCCGCGATATCGCTTCCCAGGATGTGAGGCAGTTTTACCCCCGGCAGTCCCGTGCGGACCCACACATCGAGATGATTGAGCGAGCACGCCCTAACCCTCACCAGCACCTGATCCTTGCGCAGCTGCGGTTCGGGGATGTCTTCGTAGGTTAAGACTTCCGGCCCACCGAATTGATGAATGCGAACGGCTTTCATGAGATCTTTCTCCGATGTGAAACGACGCTAACACAAAAACACGTCAAACCGGGGGTCGCTGGTAGTAGCGTGGCCAATCTTTCTGGAGTCATCCTGAACGCAGCCGTTTTTCAGGCGGAGTGAGGAGCCTGCCCTGAGCGCAGTCGAAGGGATCTCGCGCGAACCAAAGCGCAAACTGAGCCATCGCGGCACATCACTAGTTTGACTCTCCCCTGTTAACCGACTGATAATCACCATGGCAAGCCCCTCGCCATGGATATCTACGAACAAATCGTCGAACTTCGCCGCGGAGGACGTCGCGGGGCCGTGGCCACCATCGTTAACGTACGCGGGTCGATTCCCTCGTTCCGCACCGCGAAGATGCTGGTGCGCGACGACGGATCGATCGTGGGCACGATCGGCGGCGGATGCGTCGAAGCCGATGTCTGGCAGGCCGCACGCGAAGTGATGGAGTCCGAGAAGCCCCGCACCTTAAAGTTCGACTTGAACCAGGACCCGAAGTATGACACGGGTCTGGTCTGCGGCGGCACGCTGGAAGTTTTCGTGGAACCCGTCCTGCCTCCAGCGATACTTTATGTATTCGGTGCAGGTCACGTAGCACTGAACCTTTGTCAGGCAGCAGCGAACGCTGGATTTGACGTCACCGTAACCGACGATCGGTCCTCGTACGCGACCAAAGAACGATTCCCTGCCGCACACGAAATCCACGCCCTCGATTTTGAGGAGGCCACCCAGAAACTGGATCCCAACGAGTCCTCCTACATCGTGATCGTCACCCGCGGCCACCGCGACGACATGAGCATTTTGCGCTGGGCGGTGCAAACGCGGGCGCGCTACGTGGGAATGATCGGGTCGAAGCGCAAGGTGATTGAGATCTTCAAGACGTTGCAAAAGGAAGGTGTGCCCGCACATCTTTTCGATCGCGTGCACGCCCCCGTCGGTTTGGATATCGGCGCCATCACGCCGGAGGAGATTGCCGTCGCCATCACTGCGGAGTTGATTGCGGTCCGCCGGCATGCGACCTCCGCTTTGCCCTACCTGAGCTGGTTCAAAGGAACGCGCGAGGCATCCGGCGCCGAAGCGATTGAAGAAGTGATAGAAGATGCCGATCACAATCTCTGAGTATCCTTCGTGATACTTCGTGCCCTTCGTGGTTCATGGTTTTTTCCTTCCAGCCGCGAACAGATCCGCTACTGAGTATCCCCGCTCACTGACTTTCCCCTCGCTTTCTGCTATCTTCCGCACATGTCCCGCTCTCCCAGCTTTGCCGGAGTAATTCTTGCCGCGGGCGAATCCTCGCGCATGGGCTCGGACAAAGCTCTGCTCCCCTGGCCGCCGCAAGCCGCGGGGAGACCTCCGACGAAGGACAGTTTCCTTTCGGCTACGATTCGTTCGCTCCTGCTCGCCACGGACTTCGTTGTCATCGTCGTGGGCAAGAACGAGTCGGCTCTGGCGCCGATTGCTTACGCGAACGGAGCATCGGTCGTCACCAATCCTGACCCCAGCAGGGGCCAGTTCAGTTCCCTGCAAGTGGGATTGCATGAAGTGCTGAACCGCGGCCGCGACGCTGCCGTCATCACGCTGGTCGATCGCCCGCCCGTCGGCGCCGCCACCGTTCAGTTGCTGCGCGACGCCTTCGAATCCGCTGCGCAGAACGTCTGGGCCGTTGTTCCTGAGCTTTCTGGAAAACACGGCCATCCCTATCTGGTGGGCCGCGAACTGATTGAAAAGTTTCTCCAATCCCCGCCAACCGCCAGCGCTCGCGATGTCGAGCATCGCTATCAGGACCACATCCAGTACATCGCCGTGAGCGATCCTTTTGTGGCCCTGAACATAAACACTCCCGACGATTACGCCGCTCTGCTGACAAAGACTTCCTAGTCACCCTTTCCTCCGGCACAATTGCGCATCCTGCCTTCCGCACGTTATCGTCAAAGGGCATGGAAACCTCTGGGACGCAAGCACAACATCTCACACGGCAAGAGTTTCTCGAATCCGTTCTCCGCTTGGAGCCGCGGGTTGCGGCCTTTGATTGCGACGGTACCCTCTGGTCGGGCGACGCCGGGGAACGATTTTTCGACTGGGAGATCAAGCAGGGCGTCGTTCCGGCCGAGATTGGCCAGGCAATGCGTGCTCGCCACGCCGAATACAAAGCCGGCAGGGTCAGCGAAGACGATATGTGCGGCGAGATGGTCACCATGCACAAGGGCATGACTGAGGCTGCAATGATGAAGGCGGCTTCGGATTTCATGACGCACGCCTTCCCCGGACATATCTTCGCCGAGATGAAAGAACTGGTGAGCCGCCTGCATCAGCAAGGTTGTGAAGTTTGGGCTGTTTCTTCCTCCAACGAGTGGGTCATCCGCGCCGGGATGAAACAATTCGCAATTCCGGAAGACCGCATCCTCGCGGCGAAAATCGAGATTGCGGACGGCGTCATCACCGACCGCCTGGTTCGCATCCCCTCCGGCCCCGGCAAGCCGAAGGCGCTGCGGGAGGTCGCGAAAAAACAAATCGACGCGGCCTTTGGCAATTCCCGCTGGGACGCCGATATGCTTGCCATCGCCAGGCATGCGTTCGCCGTAAACCCGAATCCCGACCTGGAAGCTGCGGCCCGCCAGCATGGTTGGACTATCTATTTCCCTGACGGGACCCGCAGTTAGAAGGCTTCCGGGCACCCCACTCCCCGACCTTCCACAGACGGGGCGCTTACAATCTGAACCATATGTACTCCGCCCAATTGCTCGATCACTTCCAGAATCCGAGGAATCCGGGCGACGTTGTGAACTCCGACGCCGTCGCGCAAATCGAGAACCCGGCCTGCGGCGATGTGCTTCGTCTATCTCTGAAAATGAATTCCGGCCGCATCGCGGAGATCCGATTCAAAGCCAAGGGATGCGTGCCCTCCATGGCCTGTGCATCGGCTCTGACAGAACTGGTGGCGGGTAAGACTCGGGATGAGAGTCTGTCTCTCCAGCGCGAGACTCTGATTGCGGCAGTCGGTGGTTTACCGCAGGCTTCCACACATGCCGCGCAATTGGCTTTGGATACGCTATCCGCTGCATTGCGCCATTTGAAGCCGTAGCCACGACATGTCCACTTCTCACACCGCCCGCCGGATCGCCTGCCTGCAGCCGAGTGCAACCGTCATTCTCAGCGCCGTCGGTGAGATCGAGCGCGTGGTGGCTTGCACGCGTTATTGCGCCGACGTTGTGCCTGAGGTCGCGGACGGCTCGCGCATCATCCTGGCCGATTCGTGGACAGCTGACACCGCGCAGATCATCGCCGCGCGACCGGACCTCGTGATTGCGGCGGTTCCCTATCAAGAAAAGGCGGTCAGCGAAATCCTCAGAGCAGGCGCGCGATTTCTCGGCCTGGCTCCGAAGACTCTGGCAGATATTTACATCGACATCGCGACCATAGCCGGTGCCGTTGGAGCCACGGATCTAGGAGAAGGTGTAATTGCAAACATGCAGCGCGAAATCGATGCTGTGCGCAACCGAACTGCCGGGGCAGCTAGACCCAGAGTCTGGTGTGAGGAGTGGGGTAAGCCCGTCATTGCGTCCCAAAGATGGGTTGCGGAACTGATCGAGGCCGCTGGCGGGGACTTCCTCGGTTCGCCGGGCGGACAAGCCTCATCCGAGGAGATCGCCCAATTCAATCCGGAGGTGATTATCGCCGCATGGTGCGGCGCTGGCGAGCGCGTCCCGCTGGAGAAGATCATTGCGGAACGAGGCTGGCATCGGACCTCCGCCGCGCTCTCCGCTCGCGTCTTCTGTATTCGAGACGAATACCTCAACACTCCCGCTCCTACACTTCTTCAAGGTTTGCAAGCGCTGGCTTTCGCAGTCCATCCCGAACTCTTCCCGGGCACGAAAGGAATCCGGCAGATTACCGCAGTTCCCTCTTCCACAGCCGAGATTTCCGCTCGGTGAGTTAAGATTTCATTCATGTCCGCAGCCCGGATCGACGAAGTCCGCAACGAGGTCGATGAGTTGGCCCAGGCCCTACCCACAGCCCAGGAGTTCATGCAGGCGATGGTAAAGGTGCTGCACGAACGCATGCTGAAATACAACTGGGTCGGTTTCTACCTGCTCGAACCGGGCGCCCAACCTCCCATGCTCGTGCTGGGTGCGTTCGAAGGCGCCATGACGCCGCACACCCGGATCCCGCTCCATCAGGGAATCTGTGGCGCGGCCGCGTCGAGTGGGCAAACCGTCGTGGTCGATGACGTCAACCAAGACCCACGCTACCTGGCGTGTTCGCTCGAGACCAAGTCGGAAATTGTCGTTCCGGTATTTGCCCACGGCAACGTGGTGGGCGAGTTGGATATCGACAGCCACTTTGCCGCCGCTTTTACCGCCGAACATCAGGACCTTGTCCAGCATTGCGCGACCCTCGTGGGAAATAAGCTGGAAACCGCCGCCCAATGAGAGTCGAACAAGGCAAGGTGCGCGCCCCGGAGATCGGCCGGGTATGGCTAAATTCGAATCCCCTCAGCTTCCGCCAATTGCGCGGTCGCGCCGTGCTCGTCGACTTCTGGGACTATACCTGCGTCAACTGCATTCGCACTCTACCCTATGTTCAGGCGTGGCACGAGCGCTATCGGGAATTGGGACTCACCGTGATTGGCGTCCACACGCCCGAGTTTACCTTCGCGCAGTACGAGTCCAACGTCGAGCGAGGCATCCGCGAATTCGGGCTAACCTACCCCATCGTGATCGACAGCAATCGCGAAATCTGGAAGGCTTTTGCGAATCGCTACTGGCCCACCAAATACCTGCTCGACAAAGATGGCTACCTGCGCTTCGGCCATTTCGGCGAAGGTGGCTATACGGAGTGCGAGCAGGTGATTCACGAACTGCTGCGCGAGATCGATCCCAACGCGGACTTGCCGCCCTCCTTGGAGCCTCTGCGCGAAGAGGATCACGCCGGCGCCGTCTGTTACCGCGCTTCCGGGGAACTCTATCTGGGACACCGTCGCGGCCGGATCGGCAACGAGGGCGGGTTCAAAGAAGACCAGATTGCCGACTATGTCTTCGCCGGCAAACCGGAAGAAAACTTTTTCTACGCCAACGGACGCTGGGCCTCGACCGCTGAGTACTTCGAGGCTGCCGAATCCGGTCCTCATACTTTACGTTTGAGATACGACGCCTCCGCCGTAAACTTGGTCATGGCTTCTCCCCACGCCCCGCACGCAGAGGTGGTCACCCTGCAAGACGGCAAGCCTCTCACCCGTCAGCAGGCGACGCGAGATACTCACTTCCGCCCCAGTCCGAACGGAGGAGTTGAAGAGAGCTATCTCGTCGTAGACTCCGCGCGCATGTACTTTCTGGTGGACAATCACGAGTTCGGCGAACACGAACTGGAACTGCGTTGTTCCGCCGGTGCCGCCGCGTTTGCCTTCACCTTCACCAGTTGCGTCGATCCCGTGGCCAGCGCGCTGCAGACGGCCAGCGTGCCCCAACCGGATGGATCTAAGATATGAAACGCGTCGTGGCAGGCCTCATCGTCAAAGACGGCAAACTGCTGGTATGCCAGCGCACCCGCCATCAAACCATGCCGCTGAAGTGGGAGTTTCCCGGTGGAAAAATTGAAGAAGGAGAGCAGCCCCGCGACGCCCTGCGCCGGGAACTGGAAGAGGAACTCGGCATTCTGGCAACCGTCGGAGACGAAGTCAAACGCATTCAGCACGAGTACCCGAACGGTGGGATGGTTGAACTCCGGTTCTTCATCGTGCGCCAATATCAGAGGGAAATCGAGAACCGCATCTTCCGCGACATGCAGTGGGCCGATCCCAAGGACCTGCCAAAGTTCGATTTTCTCGAAGCAGATCTGTTGCTGGTGCAGGACCTGGCCGCAGGAAAACTGATCTGACTCCTCCTCTTGCCATCCTGAGCGTAGCGGGAAGTGCGCGAAGCGCAGTTCCCGCGGAGTCGAAGGACCCCATGCCTGTTTGCGACGCCACCGGCCAAGACAGGGATTCGCCCCAGTTGCGTTTCCTTTTCAAATAATTGCTCTAGCCTGACCGAAGTGTCCAGAACCACGCCACCGAAAGCACCACCATCACGACGGTCGTTACCCATGCGATGAGGTTGAACAACGGCGTGTTCACGTACTCTCCCATGAGTTCCTTTTTGTTGATCAGCAGCAGCATGAAGACCAATACAAACGGCAGCACGACTCCGTTGACCACCTGCGATAGCACCGCGATTTTGACCAGGGGAAGGCCTGGGATCAGCACCACCGCCCCTCCCGCCAGAATCAGTAAGGTGTAGAGCCAGTAGAATGCCGGCGCCTCGCCGAATTTCTTCCCGACGCCGGATTCAAACCCCAGCCCCTCGCACACCGTGTAAGCGGTAGAAAGCGGCAGGATCGATGCCGCGAACAACGAGGCGTTAAACAGACCGACTGCAAAAAGTATGTACGCGTAGTCCCCTGCCAGAGGCTTCAAGGCCTGGGCCGCATCGGCGGCATACTTGATGTCGCGATAGCCGTGAACGTAAAGCGTGGCAGCGCAGGCCACGATGATGAACCATGCCACGATATCGGTAAAAATGCAGCCCGTCACGACATCGAGACGCGATGCTTTGAACCCACGCCTCGTCACGCCCTTCTCGACGATCGACGATTGCAGGTAGAACTGCATCCACGGCGCGATAGTTGTTCCCACCACGCCGATCACCATATAGAGATAGGCCTGGTCGCGAAAGGCGTGCATGGCAGGCGGTTTGAAAGTCGCGATGGTCGCGTCCTTCCACAAGGGATGCGCCAAAACTCCTGCAACGATATACGTGATGTAGAAAAACGACGCGGCGAGAAACACTTTCTCCACGCTTTTGTACTGGCCCTTCACCACAATGAGCCACACAATCACGCAGCACACCGGCACGGTCGCAACCCGCGGCAACCCAAACAGTTCGAGGCTGGTGGCGATCCCGATAAACTCCGTCACGATGTTGCCGAAGTTGGTGATCAGAATTCCGATCATCATCAGAAAAGTGACGCGCAGACCGAATTCTTCGCGGATCAGATCGCTGAGGCCCTTGCCCGTCACGGCGCCCATGCGGGCGCACATCTCCTGCACCACGATCAGCGCCAGCGTGATCGGGATCATGGTCCAGAGAAGAAGATGTCCGAATTGCGCCCCGGCGGACGAGTAGGTCAGGATGCCGCCGGCGTCGTTATCGACGTTCGCGGTAATGAACCCCGGTCCGACGACGGCGAGGAACAACAGTATCCGGATTTTTGAACGTTTCAGAAACTTCATGCGCACTTTTCGCTGACATATGGATGAAACAAGCCGCAGTCACCAACGACGCCACAGGATAAACGCCCGCAGCGAATCTGACCAAACGAAAAGTGCTCAAGAGGTAAACAAAAGTGAAAATCTTGATAGGCGCTTCCGGGCAGTGAAAGCCGCAAGCCGCTTCTATAGCTTCGACCGCAGCATGCTGATCACGTCATCCGAGGTGATGACCCCGGTCAGCTTGTTGTGCTCATCCACGACGGGCAGAGTCTGCAGATTGTACTTGTCGAACAATTCCGCGACCTCGTCTTCCCGGACGCCCTGATGAGCCAGAACCAGCGGTTCTTGGGTCAGCGATAGCATCGGCGTCGTTGGTTCCGCGAGAACCAATCGGGCCAGGGGAACGGCACCAACCAGGGCTCCGTGAGAGTCGACCAGGTAGATCGTGCTGACCGCCTCGACTCCGCCTTCAAATTCGCGCAACGAGTCGATCCCGTTCTGTACCGTTGCCGCCACCTGCAGCGCGAGAAATTCCGTGGTCATTCGGCCGGCGGCCGTCTCTTCGTGATGCTCCAGCAGTTCGACGACGTCCTGCTGCGCTTCCGGCTCCATCTGGACCAGAATTTGCTCGGTCCGCTCTTCTCCCAGATCGGCCAGCAGGTCGGCGGCCGCATCTGGATCCATCTCCTCGACGATGTCGGCGGCCCTGCCGGAATCCAGGGACTCCACGATCGCCTTCTGCACTTTTGGACTGACTTCCTCCAGCGCTTCGGCCGCCGTCTCTTCGTCCAGAGTCTGAAATACCGCCCGCCGCTCATCTGGCGCCAGATCTTCGACAATGTCGGCGATATCGGCCGGGTGGAGCTTGGCCAGGCCGTCATAAGTGATTTTCAGTTTGACCCGCCGAGCGGGATCGGTCTCAATCACATCGATGAAATTCCACGGTATACTCCGAGGAGGAATCTTTCCCAGTAGCGCCGCCAACGCGGTCTTCGGCGCTACGCCGCGCAGCAGGCGCCGCACTGCGCCGCGCGCTCCCACATCGACCGAAAGCACGCGCAATACGGGGTGCGTCTGGTCGGCATCCTTCTCCTTGGGCGCATCGACCTGCAGGTCGACGTCGTTCACCCGCACGACTTTCCTTCCGTTAACATCGATCACTTGCTGGTCCAGCAGATCCCGTTCCAGCAGAAACAGACCTTCGGTGCCATTGACCACCGGCCACTCCGCCGCGACGGTGCTCGTCCGAATCCCGCCATTGATTGCCGAAACCGCCGCAAACGGCAGCACGCGGTTTCCGGACTTGGTCTTCACGATGAGGGACGAGATTCGGGACCGGTCCTCTTGCGGCGCGAGCGCCACCTCGCGCACCCGTCCTGACGCGCCAGACGGGTCATACACCGTGGCGCCCAACAATTCGCTTAGGGCAAGCGTCGTCATCCCGCTAGAGAATAACCAACTCGCTCATGATTCGGAACGAAAATCGCAAAGCGAAAAGCGAAAATCGCAAAGCGGACCTCGGACCGCAGACCTCAGCCCCAACGGGCCACAGCCGCGGTCACGTTTAAGGGGAGAAGTCCGAGGTCTGAAGTCTAAGGTCCGCGGTCCGATCAGAGAGCGCCCCAGAATCCGCAGCCAGAGCGGGAACTTAAGGGTCTCCTGCCCCGTATACTATTTACATAGCGTGCGCCACATCTTCGACATCATCGGACAGACCTTTCGTGCCCTCTGGGCGCACAAACTTCGCTCGTTTCTTACCATGTTCGGGATAGCCTGGGGCGTCGGTTCGCTGCTGCTCCTCGTCGGTCTAGGCGAAGGCTTCCGCGCCGGCAACCGCAAGCAGTTTGATTCCCTGGGCGAAAACGTCATGTTCATCTGGTCGGGCCGCGCTCCGGTCATGCAGGGCAGTTTCACCGCTCTGCGCCAGTACTACCTCACCTATCGCGATTACGAAGACATTCTTCGCGAATGTCCCAGCGTTGCTGCTGCCACCCCTGTCATCTCTCGAGGCGACATTCGAGCTGTCAGCGATTTCTTCCAGGCTAGCGGTTCGATCCTCGGTGTGTCAGCCAACTTCAACCAAATCCGCTACATGCCCGTCCACGAAGGCCGTTGGATTAACGAATTGGACGACTCGCAGAAGCGGCCTGTGATCGTCATTGGTGACGAAGTGCGGCGCACGCTGTTCCCGGGCCGCCCATCCGTTGGCTCCACCATTTTGCTCAATGGCGTCCGATTCACCGTCATTGGCGTGCTTAAAAAAGTCGGCCATGGCGACAACATGAATCAGAACCTGCGCAGTATTGTCCCGTTTCATGCCATGCAGGATTACTTCCGCCCCCTGAATGCCGGCATCGCCACCGACGTGATCTCGTTCATCAACTATCAGCCCAAGTCGCGCGCCCTGCACGAGGAAGCGCAGCAGGAAGTCCACAAGATTATCGCCCGCAACCATGGCTTCGACCCGAGCAATCCCGACGCTTTCGACGAATGGGACACCATCAAAACCGTCGACCAGATTGGCAAGATTTTTGACGCCATGAACGTGTTCCTCGGCAGCGTGGGACTGGTCACGCTCGCGCTGGGAGCAATCGGCATCATCAACATCATGCTGGTCGCGGTCGCTGACCGTACCCGCGAAATCGGACTCCGCAAGGCCGTCGGCGCCACCAATGCCAGCATCATGTTCCAGTTCTTCGTGGAAGGAGCATTCCTCACCTTGCTCAGTGGAGGCATCGGCATCGCAGGCGCCGCCGGATTGATGGGCCTCCTGGCCGGCTTCGATCTCGGTCAGGGATTCGACCCACCCAAACTGGTTGCGTCCACCGCCGCCCTCGCCGTGGTTTCGCTTGGGATCGCAGGCATCGCCGCAGGTTTGTATCCCGCGCGCCGCGCCGCCATGCTCGAACCTGTCGAAGCACTCCGTAAGGAATAAGCATGCATCGTGACCTCCTTCATCAAGCCTACTCGGCCATGCGCCACGACCTGCGCCGCACTCTGCTCACCATGGCAGGAATGGCCTGGGGCATCGCCACCGTCGTTCTGCTGCTCTCCTACGGCAACGGCTTCGGCAAAGCCATCCAGACCATCTTTGAAAGTTTCGGCGCCACCGCCGTGGGAGTCTTTCCCGGCCGCACTTCCCAGCAGGCCGGAGGCAACAAGGCCGGCGTCCAGATTCGCTTCACCAACGATGACATCGAACTGCTGCGCAACAACGTCCCACTCTGCCGCCATGTAGTCCGCATGCTCCAGAAAGATTCCACGGTACAGAACAACAATCGCTCCTTTACCTTTCCCGTGATGGGCCTCGACCCGTCGATCCAGGACATCTGGAATCTCGACATCGCGGAGGGCCGCTTCCTCAACGATGCCGACAACATGCAGCACGGGCTCTACGCGGTGATTGCCTCGGAAGCACGCGACAAACTCTTCTCCGGCATGCCGGCGATCGGCGAGTCCATCCGCATCGATGGTGTGACCTTTGAGGTCATCGGCGTGGGTGCGCCTCGCATGCAGGAGGGCGACAACGACAACAACCGCGTCGTCTATATTCCCTACAACTCCATGGACGTCCTCAAAGATAATCACTATCTCGACGGGATCTGGCTCGACTCCGCGGGCCTTGACCATGACAAGATGGCCAAGACCGTGCGGGAGTCACTCGCAACTGCTCACAACTTCAAGCCCGACGACCAGCGCGCGGTTTTCGTATTCGATGCTCAAAAGCAGCTCTCCCAGTTCGGCATCATCACCATGGCGCTGAAAGTGTTGCTGGCTTTCATTGGTACGGTCACGCTCGGTATCGGCGGCGTCGGTCTTATGAATATCATGCTGGTATCGGTGACCCAGCGTACTCGCGAGATCGGCGTGGAGAAGGCTCTGGGAGCTCGCCGCCACCATATCCTCTTCCAGTTCCTCTCCGAGGCCATGGTCATTACCGCGGTCGGAGGACTCTTCGGAATTCTGCTTTCTTATGCTGTATCCATCCTGGCTGGCCGCATCACCTTCTACAGCGCCCTGGCGAAGCATGCCGAGGCCGCGGATATCCGTCTCATCGTTTCGCCCATGATTCTCGTTGTGGCAACTTCGATCCTGGCGGTCGTGGGCGTCGTGAGTGGAATGGTCCCCGCCCTGCGCGCCGCCAACCTCGATCCCATCGAAGCCCTGCGCTACGAGTAGCGACGCGCTTCCGGCCAAAGCCCGTACTGTCATTCCGAGCGGAGTTCCGTACTCCGCTCGGTGGAGGACGGAACGTAGTCGAGGAACCGGCTGTTCTGCCGGTGCGACCGGAAGAGCAGGTTTCTCCACTCGCCGATTGTCCGCGAGACAATCGCGATACGCTCGAAATGACCGATGAATCTCACCATATTCAGCGATACTCGCTAGAATCAACTCTTCGCCATGTCTGAAGGTATCCTCACTCTGCCGCCGCCGCCCGCCGATACGCGCCTCGCGTACGGCTCGGACCCAAACCAGTTTCTCGATCTCCGCTTGCCTTCACGCAAAGAAAAGCCACCAGATCCCCTGGTCATCAACATCCACGGTGGCTACTGGCGCGCCAAATATAATCTCGATCACGCCGGCCACCTTTGTGCGGCGCTCACTGCCAAGGGCCTAGCGACCGCCAACCTCGAATACCGCCGGGTGGGCAACGAAGGCGGAGCCTGGCCCGGCACTTTCGCCGATATCCGCGCGGCCTACCACTTCCTGCTGCAAAACGCTAAAGCACACAAGCTCGACCCACAAAGGATCGTGGTCATGGGCCATTCTGCCGGAGCCCAACTCGCACTCTGCCTGGCCGCTCACGAGCCCGACATCACGCGCGTCGTCTCGCTCGCCGGAGTCGTCGACCTGCAACGCGCTTATCAACTGCACCTGAGCAACAACGCCGTCGTCGAGTTTCTCCGCGGCACCCCCACCGAGGTCCCCGACCACTACCGCGAAGCCGACCCCATGGAACTCTCCATCCCCCAAGCCCGCCAGTGGCTGATCCACGGATCCGCCGATGACGTAGTCCCCCGGGATTTCAGCCGCAACTATGTAACCGCCAAACAGAAACGTTCGGGCAGACTAAGAGAAGACGCGCACCTGCTTGAGATTCCGGAGGCCGGACACTTCGACGTAATCGATCCCCGCACCCAAGCCTGGAAGCAGGTCGAGACGAGCTTACTAAAACTGGCCGCCTAGTGGAATGCAGCGGGCCGGGTTCCGTTCACCGGCAGTTATGATACCGTCCTGAGACATTCTTCAGCGGGACGAGCAAGTTCAAGGAACAACGGATCGGTCAAAAGGGTACCCATGCGTTTGCGAATCGTCGTGTCAGCTCTGATCGGTATTGCTTCCGGTTGCTTCTGCACTTTTCTCATGCAGCGGACCCACCTCGGATCGGGCGATTTCGTATGGGCACTCCACATGGCGCAACGCTGGCTCGGCCATCAAAATCCCTACGACGAACCCTGGCAAATCTATCCTCTAACCGCGGGTTTCTTCGGCTTGCCCTTTGTGCACCTGCCCCAGGAAATCGCCGCCGGCATCTTCTACGGACTCAGTTCCGCGCTTTTGGCCTTCGGACTCACCCGCGAGGGCTACCATCGACTCCTGATTTTTCTGGCCTACCCTTATTGGGCTGGATTGCTCTACGTCCAGTGGTCCCCACTCATCGCCGCCAGCGCGTTCTTCCCTCTTCTTCTCCCTGCCGCCATGGCCAAGCCTCAGGTCGGAATTCCCGTCTTCGTGAGCCGCTTCAGCAAAAAGGGATTATTGGCATGTCTCTGTGTCGCGATCGCCAGCCTTGTCGCGATGCCGCGATGGCCCCTACTGTGGCTGAGCGAGATTGGCAAATACCAGCACTTCTTCGCCATCCTGATTCTTCCCGGCCCTCTTCTTCTGTTGGCCCTGCTGCGCTATCGCGATCGCGACGCGATCCTGCTGCTGGTCACCGCATGCATGCCACAACGCTATTTCTTTGACACCTTCATTCTGTGGCTCATCCCCACCTCGCGCCGGGCGATCATAGTTACCGTATTTTTCAGTTGGTGTGCTGGCATCTGGCGCTGGTATCATCCGCCGCATTCCATGACCGAACTCGGCCGATGGATCGTGATATTCACCTATCTCCCCATGCTCGCCATCCTCTTGCTCCGGAAGCAGGTACCGCACGCCGCCGCTCCCACGCTCAGCCCCTCAGTTGACGGGCCAGTCCCCTGTTAGAATCCGCCTCATGCCCGGACGCGCGGTCAGAACTGCATCTCGCATCGCGTTTCTTCTTTGCGGACTGATTTCGCTTTTTACAGCCGTTCCTTACGCGCTGCTCCGGGGCGTCGACCTGCCGGTGCAGAGCGAATGGATCATATTTGTGGTTGCGCTCGCGCTGGTGGGCGTTTTCAGCATGGTGGTCGGGCTGCTGCCCCGCTCGTGGATCGCGAGAGCCTGCAAGAAAGATCGCGACGATGCCCAGTTGTTTTCAGCGCCCCTCAAACTGCTCGGTGGCTTCGCGGCGATTTTCTATCTCGTGGCCGTGGTCGCCTATCTCGCTCCGCACCGCTGGAATCTCGATCCCCAACTTATGCTTTCGCTGTGTCCGATGTATCTCCTGAGGATAACGTTCGATCCCCCTCCACTGGCGATCTTCTTGCTGCTGGCGCCCATGAACGCGGCAGTCTACGGCGCACTAGGCCTCACTCTGGGATACGCATGGTTGGCCTTCGCTAAGAGAAAATCAAGTAAGACTCCCTGAAACGAACGGGCCCGAGTGGCCCCCTTTGGTCGATGTTTTGTATGCACCATTTCGACTGAGGGCGCCGCACCCTTCGCGGGCTTCTCGCGAAGGGTGGGCGGCAGTTTGATCGCATCATGGGATCTGCGCCCTCAGGTCGCGACGCAGTTCAAACCAAACGCATCGGCAGCCCGGTTGCAACTCAGTCCGATTCTTTGCGAATCTTCTTTCGAGCGCGCTTTCGCGCCAAGGCCTGCTTCACCCGGCGCTTCGCACCCGGCTTCAGGTAGAACGAGTGGCGCTTCACTTCCTTAATGATGTCTTCCGTCTGAACCTTGCGCTTGAAGCGACGGAGGGCATTGTCTATGGACTCACCTTCCTGCAGCCGAACTTCTGCCAAACTCATCACCCCCGATCTGTCTTAAATCACCACTGCACAGGTGCTGCGACCAGCCTTCGCTTGACTTGATCGAAGCCACAGCACATCAGCCTGAATGGTGCTCCTTTAGTTAGTGCTTGTCTTGATCGCCACGGGGCTTCTCTTGATCGCCATCCGGATGACTGTGGCGCCAATTCCAGTATTGGTCCTGCTGGTCGGGCTTCAACTTGTTGTATTCACGAACATCCTGTTGATTTTGCCCCTGGTACAGGCGGTAGGAGCGATCTTCGTTCTCATTCCAATCGTGGTAGTCCTTGTGGGTGCGATCATAGACACGGGTATTGTTTTTGTCATTGCGTTGGGTGTCTTCCTGGCGTTTGTCTTCTTGACGTTTGTCGTCTTGAGCGGCGGCGCGCGTCGTGATTGCCGCGGGTGCGAGAAGTGCGGCGGTCAGGGCAAGAAAACTCAGGTGTCGGTATCCGGCTTTCATCGGGTGGTCCTCCTCAGAGTAAGAAATCCAACTCTGAGCCTAGCGGTTGACTGGGACGCAAGCTGAGCAGGATTGACCACATCAAGAGGATTGTTTTTCCGAGCGGAGGGTGGCCCGCGCGTTTCGCAGTGTGTGCCTACGCCACCACAACCGAGGTTCAGACGCTGTGCTATCTTTGTGGCGCAGTCGTCCGGAAACGCGCCCTTCCAGCAGCCGATCGGCCGGCTTCAGGGACGGCAGACCAGACTAGACTAGGAGGGCTTGTGAGTTCCGTTAGACTCTTGACGGTATGTCTCGCCATTTTATTGAGCGCAGGCGTTGTTGCTGCGGATAACCCTGCCTACCAGAAAGGCACTCTCACCATCGCCACCGCCTCCGGGCACAAGTCTTACAACTTGAAGGCAGGCGTTAAGATCTACCAGATCGGCAACTGCGGCGACTTCCAGAACGGACAGGAAGTCGACTTCCTCGTGAAAGAGGACAAGATTTACATCGCCCACGAAGGCGCGAAGGCTTACAAGTGCTCGATCGAATCCACGACCGAGTCGATTGACCCTAATTCCCTGCCTACCCCCAACGATATGTCTCCTCCCAGCTATAGGAAGGGAACAATCCTGGGCTATTCGATACGCAGAGACATACATGTTTCGGGCGGTGGCAACGGGGTCGGCTCCAGCGCCCGCAAGGCCAAAGTCTATGAACTGCAAGGCTCGGACCTGATCTACCAGGTGGACTACTGCGGCGCATTTCAGGCAGGGCAGTTTACGCCCGGGCAGGTCGTGGAGTTCCGAGTGGACACCGGGGGCGGCCGGCTTTACGTCCGCCATGACGGCAACAAGGAATATAGCTGCCAGTTGGAGGGCACACGCAAGCCGGATGCACAGCCCGGGGCAGCGGCCCCATTGGCCGCTGCTTCCCCCGCATCCGCGGCTCCTGCTGCCGCTCCTGCCACTGCGAGGCTTTTGATCGCCTCGGTTCCGGACGGAGCCGACATTGAAATCGATGGAGCTTTTGCGGGCAACACGCCGTCCGATCTGGAAGTCCCAGAGGGCGACCGTTCCATCGTCGTCAAGAAGTCCGGCTACAAGAACTGGGAGCGCAAAATGAAGGTGGTCGCTGGAAGCAACATTCACCTGAACGCCGAGATGGAGAAATCCACGAATCCCTAGCGAGGCTGGGCCTAGCCTTTCTTTTTCCTTCCCGCGGGTGGCCCATTCTAAATTTCGCGTTCTTTGCGAGATTTAGAGTGGGGATGTTCATATCTCCCCAACTCTGTCATCCCGACCGGAACAGATCATCGCGAACGCGATGATCTGTGTAGTGGAGGGACCTGCTGCTGTGATGTCCCCCGACTGTGAGGGTCGCCAGAGATCGGAGAAACCTGGGGACGGGACGTTCCCTAGTTTCCTATTATTCGCTGTTGTCCGGGGAACGTTCGCGCCGAAGTGCGTGAGAGATGGGTGTTAACCCGCCAGCAGCGCCACTCCCGCCGCCACGAGCATCGCGGCGATCCACCGCCGCCGGTCCACTTTTTCATGCAGGAAGATTTTTGCCGCGAACGCATTCCCAATAAAAGTCAGCGAGGCGGCCGCCGGGGCCACTAGACTTACGTCTCCCCAGGAGAGCGCAAACAGCAGGCTGAAGAACGCGACCGCCATAGCCGCAACGCCTAAAAAGAAGTTAGAGTTGCCGAAGATGCGGGCGACCACCGTCCACAATCCAGCCCGCCGCCAGAGGGCGTGTACGTCGCCGACTTGCTTCATGGCGCGCGCCAGCAGAATGTCCCCCACCACCGACGCGAAGACGATCACCAGAATCCCGCCCCAGGTGTAAGCACTCTTCATCGCTCGACCCTACCGGACACGACGGGAGCATCCTCTTCCGTGGGTGCCCCATTTCTCGCGTCTTTTGCGAGAAGTGGGGATTTGTCATCCCGACCGTGCTCGTGCGCCGTGAGCGCCGGGCCTCTCGCAACGAAACCAACTCCGCCCGAGATCAATGCGATTCCAACCCAGCGCAGTGGACTAACCTCCTCATGCAGCGCAAACTTCGCCACCAGCGCCAGCAAAACGTAGCCCAGCGATGTCGCCGGCAACACGTAGGTAAGATCGGCCCAGGAGAGCGCATTCATATACGACGCGAAAAAGGCGAGCAGCAGAACAATGCCCACCGCGACCCAGGGATTCAACACCGCGAGAAGAATACCTTGCAGATGATGGAGGGAAATATTTCCGGTCTGCTTCATCCCATGCGAGAGCATGGAATCACCCGCCGCTGCAAACACGGTAACTCCAGCCAGCACCACATACTTGCGAAAGGTCACAATCTTATTGTCATTCCGAGCGAGGCGCTTTTTGCCGAGCGAGGAATCTGGGCGCGCCGTGCGAAAGCGTCGCGTTCTTTGCGACGCAACAGTCGCGCGTCTGGCGCGCTTCCCTATTCGTCTGCCGGTGACTAGACGTTGACCGGCTCCGCCGCCGCTGCGGCCTCGGCAGCATGCTGCTTCACCATCTTGTTGCGCGCGGATCGCAGCTTCAAAAAGCTCTTCGCCTCTTTGTACAGCCGCTTGCGGTCGTTGCTGTCAAAGACGGCCTTCCGCAAAATGCGGTACACAGCCTTCGGACGGAAATAATATTCGTCATAGAAACGATGCACGGCCGACATGATGTCATCGGCAGGCAGCCCGGGATATTGAATCTGGGCAAGCTGATGGCCGCCTTCGTCCACCATCTTGTTGTCGCCGACCATGAACCCGTTCTTCACCGCGTAGTCGTACAACTCCGTGCCGGGATACGCGTGCGCCACCGAAACCTGAATGGTTTCCACGTCGAGTTCCTTGGCGAAAGCAATCGTGTTGTTGATCGTCTCGTGCGTCTCGCCCGGCAAACCCATGATGAAGTCGCCATGGATCACCAGTCCCAGCTTGTGGCAGTCTTTCGTGAATTGGCGCGCACGCTCGATCGTCGCACCTTTCTTAATGTTCTTCAGGATCTGCTGATCCCCCGACTCGTAGCCGACAATCAGCAGGCGGCATCCCGCCTCCTTCATCGCCTTCAGAGTTTCGAAATCGGTGGTGACGCGTGAGGTGCAGGACCACGTCAATCCCAGCGGCTTCAGCTTGACACAGAGTTCAATCGTGCGCGCCTTCTGAATATTGAACGTGTCGTCGTCGAAGAAAAATTCTTTCACTTCCGGCCAAAGCTGCTTGGCTTTGGCCATTTCAGTCGCAACGTCGTCGGTCGAGCGCTTCCGCCACGGATGTCCGCTTAACGTCTGCGGCCACAGGCAGAACGTACACTGCGCCGGGCAACCACGTGTGGTGTACAGCGACACAAACGGATTCAACAGGAACGGCACGTTGTAACGCCGGACGTCGAGATCGCGCTTGTAAACTTCGGTCACGTGCGGCAGCGCGTCCAGATTCTCGATCTGCGGTGCGTCCGGATTGTGTACGATCTTGCCGTCCTTCAGGAACGACACGCCCGGAATATCCGCCAGAGGTTTGCCCTTGGCGTAATCCGTCACCGAGTAGTCGAATTCCTTGCGGCAAATGAAATCAATCTCCGGACAATCGCGCAGAGATTTCTCCGGCAACACGGTCACGTGCGGCCCCACAAACGCAATCTTGATCTTCGGATTCGCCTTCTTGACCGCCCGCGCCAGCAGAATGTCGCCCGGGAATCCCGGCGTCGACGTAAACAGCACCAGGAACTCGTAGTCCTTGGAGATATTGATCGTCTCGTCGCCCGAAACATGATGCGCCGGCGCATCCAGCAACCGCGCCCCCTCCAGCATCCCAGTCGGATAAGCCAGCCAAACTGGATACCAGAAACTTTCTATTTCGCGGGTGGCGGGCCAACGAGAGCCGGCGCCTCCGTCGAAGTTTTCAAAGGATGGGGGATTCAGAAATAGTGTTTTTAGAGGCATAGTGGGTATTCTTTGATTTTAGCATTCGTACGGGGATACTACGGGCTTTGGCCCAGTGTTTTTGCAGGTTCCCCGTACCCAACGGACATGACCTAAACGCTTGATTTTAATGTACTAGCTCTGCAACCAAAAGGGAATGTCGTTGGGGCGAATGCAGTGTTGGATGCAGTGAAAGGCGAAACGATGCGGTGAGTGGTAGGACGATGAATCGAGAGGAATCGAAAGGAAACGGCTATTGGGCTTCGCCGGCGGCCGGAATGCGGAAAGTGAGGCCGCGGTCATCGTTGGCTTTTGCCGTTGCGGGCAAGTCAAGATTGGAGAGCGGAATCTTCTCGGTACGCTGGGAAGCGAAGTTCCAGAGCGTCTGGCCGACGATGGCGTAGTTGCGAATTTCCTGTTTGTGTTGATCGCGGAAGACCAGAACTGTATCGGGCAGGACGGGCGCACCCTCTGCCTCGTGCTGCGCGGAACGCGGTTCAGAAGCGGAACGCGCGTAGAGATCCTGATCGCCGTCGGCTTCTTCCTGGCGCAGCATCTCTTGTTGTTCGAGACTCTGCTGGTTCGTCTCGTTGGCAGTGGCGCGATCGCGTTCGTAGTCTTCGTCGAAGGAAGAGCCGGAATCCCACCACCAGGACGGATCGTAATAGCCGCCGTACGCCCAAGGATAGCCAAAGCCGCGACAGGGGAAACCGAAGCAGTTATTGCGGAATCCATTGGTACGGAAGCGGGGGGCGCGAAATCCGTTTTGGTGAAACTGCCGATGCGAGGAGCCGCGTTGCGAGAAAGAAGGACTGTGCGCAAATCCGCGCGAGGCAACGGGACCGGAGCGCATGCCGCCAACATGACTACCACCGGAGTGACTTCCGCTGAAACCACCGCCGTGGCTACCGCTAAAGCCCGCGTGTCCGCCGAAGCCGCCACCGTGTCCGCCACCGGCGTGACCTCCGCCGTGCTGCGCCCACAGGGGCACTGCCAGGAAGAGCGCCAACGCCGAGATGGGTATCAGGCGACGCATACATGGATATTATAGGCCCACTCTGCAAGGAAGTTGCCGGTGTTTTTGAGATCCCGGTTCTTGACATTTCGATGACATACGCGAACCGTTATCCGCGCATACGCCCGACCGCGCGGGTCAGGGCACCACGCTGAACACCGTACCCGGACCAGGCGAGCCTCCTCCACCGGTGGTGCCATACAGTGTGCCTTTGAAGAGAAGAAGATCGCCGAAGGGAGAGGCGCCGTCGCCGGAAGAGGCACCAGCAAACGGATGCATGACGGCTTCTTTCCACGCGCCCCCCGCGACGGTTGGCGGGCTCAGCCGGAATACCACGCCATTGTTTCTGGAGTGGATGTTGTTCAGACCACCTCCGCTGGTCGTGCCATAGAGGTTGCCCGCGCCATCGCGGACCACTCCGCCAACGGGTCCAGCCCCGTCATAGTGTCCGGTGAAACTATAGAGCGTGGTTTCTTGCCACGGATCCCCATTCACCGCCGGAGGTGAGAGCTCAAACACCACACCTGCATTCGAGCTTCCACCGGAGTAGCCCGTGCCATAAAAATTCCCCGCGCTGTCGACGATCAACCCCGCGTGAAAGCTGCAACCTTCGGTTACGGTGAAATCGTGGAGGATGGTTTCGGTCCACGCTCCATTCGACGGCGCCAGCTCGAAAACAGTGCCACAGTTGTTCGCGCCCCCGTCCTGGGTTGTGCCATAGATCACGCCGCCCCGCGCGATCAGTCCGACGCCAGGAAAATACCCGTCGCCGGTGAACGAGCCAAAATTGTGAATGACGTTCATCGTCCAGGGTGCGCCCTGGCTGGCTGGTGGCACCAGTTGGAACGCTACACCGCATCCCCCACCGGGGCACGTCGTACCAGTTCCGCCAAACCAGGTCGTGCCGTAGAGACTGCCGGCGGCATCGACCGCCAGCTTGCCCATGGGCCAATTTCCCTCGCTATCATCTGCTGGGAAAATAAAGAGAATAGTCTCTGTCCACGCTCCGCCTTGCGTAGCCGGCGGGGAGAGCTCGAACACCGTTCCCGTGTTGTTGGGCCCGCCCGCGTGGGTGGCGCCGAAGAGATTGCCCTTCTTGTCGATAATCAGAGAGCCGTAGGGCTGGGATCCGTCGTTGTCGCCGCCCAGGAAGGTGTAGATGACGGTTCCGGTCCAGGCGCCTCCTTGCGTGGCCGGAGGACTCACTTCAAAAACCGCGCCACCGAAGGCGGCGGCACCCCATGCGGTCATGCCGTAAAGGTTGCCGGCCTTGTCGGCGACCAGCCCTCCATGGGGCTCCCATCCGGTGTTCCCGGTGCCCTGGAGACTGTAGAGCACCTGCTCAACCGGGCTGCTGGCGAATGCCGCCGAGGTGGATACTAGAACGGCAAAAGCAATGACAATGATGATCAAGCTGCTGGCGGGAGTACAGTTTTTCGCGACCATGGTGGCATCTCCTTACTGAAGTACGACGTGGCGGTCGGAGCTAACGCACAGCTACCCAGGTTCGAACAGACGGGAGTTTCGAAACTTGTCTAGGGGAGGAGGAAACAAAAGCTGCCCGGAAGTTTATTCGTGACGCGGCTCGATGTCAAATTCAAGATCACAGGTAGTGGTGCAGTTTCAAACTGCACCACCACACCATCACTCACCGGGTCGAGGTTCAGTTCCCATGGTTCTCCTACCCTTACGTCCCTGTGCCTGTCAGACTCACCGTTTGCGGGCTGCCTCCGCCGTTGTCAATGACGGAAACGTTCGCCGTCCGTTTCCCCGCAGCCGAGGGAGTAAAAGTCACCGTGATGAAGCAACTGGCTCCGGCTGCAACGCTGTTACCGCAAGTGTTGGTCTCGGCAAAATCTGCGGCGTTGGTTCCGATGAAGGAAATCTTGGTAATGCTCACGGCAACGCTTCCCTTGTTGCTCAGCGTAATTTTCTTGGGGAGACTCTTGGTGCCCACCGGCTGGTTGCCGAAATTGAAGGTGGATGGGTTGAACTCCACATAGGTTCCCGTGCCTTTCAAGCTAATCGTCTGCGGACTGAGCGGAGCATTGTCAGTGATGGACAGCGACCCCGTAACCGCCCCTGCCTTAGTCGGCTTGAAAGTCACCGTAAACGTGCAACTGCTGCCCGGATTCACCATCGAACCGCAATTGTTCGTCTGGGTAAACGGACCACTGACCGCGATGTTCGTAATGAACAGATATCCGAGGCCGGTGTTGTTGAGCGTAACGGTTTGCGTCTTGCTGTTGGTAAAGACAACCTGAGTCGCAAACGAAAGACTCGCCGGCGCCAGAGTCACCGTCGGCAGAACTCCCACCCCGGTGAGCGAAACCGACTGCGGACTGTTGGCAGCATTATCGGTGATCGTCAAAGCCCCGGTTCGCGTCCCAGTAGTAGTCGGAACGAACTGCACCGTTATCGTGCAAGTGCCATTGGCCACAAGAGACGACGGACACAAATTGTTCTGAATAAAATCCCCGCTATCTGCCCCCGTGATCGCAATCGAAGAAATGGTCAACGCAACATTTCCAGTATTGGTGAGATTCACCAGAACGCCCTGCTTAACCCCATTGCCGCCGACGGTGACATTCCCAAAATTAACGCTCGGAGGATTGAGCTGAACGATGGCCCCCAGCACCACCTGGCTCAGCACCTGCGAGGTACTGGAGCCAAAGTTCGGATCCCCTGCGTACGACGCGGTGATGTTGTGCGTGCCTATCGCGAGAGTCGAGGTCGAGAGAGTGGCTACTCCGGCGGAGTTGAGAGAGGAACTTCCTAGACTTTGCGTCCCGTCAAAGAAGCTGACAGGGCCTGTCGGCGTGGTCTTACCGAACTGATACTGCGGCGTTATTGTTGCCGTGAAGATCACTGCCTGGCTGTAGTCGGAGGGATTGGGGGAAGACACGAGAGCAGTGGTCGTTGGGAAGATGCTGGCATTAATTAGCACCGACGCAGCGCCGATAGTGGCTAACATAAGGTCGGGCCTGCCATCTCCGTTCACATCCGCGACCGCCACTGAGTATGCGGCGGACCCACCCGATGCGTAGCTCACCAGGCTCTGAAATGTTCCATCGCCATTGCCTAAGAGCACGCCGACTGTTCCGAAGTAATCCGCCTCCATAATGTCGGGTTTTCCGTCACCATTAATATCCGTGATTGCTATCGATTCAGGCCGCATGCCGTCGTAGTCATACACCACCGGTGCCTGAAATGTCCCATCCCCGTTCCCCAGCAGCACCGCTACCACACCAGTCTCGAATTCGCAGTCGACCATACATCCGTCCCCCACCACCACATCCAGTTTTCCGTCGCCATTCACATCCGCAACCGCCACTGATGCGGTATAGGAGCCACCTGCATCGTAAGGTGCCACGGCCTGAAACGTTCCATCGCCGTTGCCGAGCATCACGCCGACGATTCCGTTGTCGTGGCATACCTCATCTTGTAGGTCGTAGTCGCCACAAAGATTCGCGACGAGTAGATCGGCTTTTCCATCGCCGTTTACGTCCGCGACGGCCACTGAATCGGCATGATACGCGCTCGTCCCATAGGTCGCTGCTGCCTGAAACGTACCGTCACCGTTGCCTATCAGCACCCCAACGGTGCCAGAGCTCACTCCGTTACCGCAGTCCGTGACGGTGTCGCAGTCGTTCGTCACCACCAAATCGGCCTTGCCATCCCCGTTCAAGTCCGCAACAGCAACTGAATCGGCACCGTAGCCAACAGAACTATAAGTAGCCGCTGTCTGGAAAGTGCCGTCGCCGTTACCTAAAAGCACGCCTATACTACCGCTGGCGCAGCCGATTTCAGCACAAGGGTTCGCGACAACTAGATCGAGTTTGCCGTCTCTGTTTACGTCACCAACCGCGACCGAAGCGGAACCTCCGATTCCGCCGGAGCCGTAAATCACTACCGGCTGGAACGTTCCGTCGCCGTTGCCCAACATCACACCTACACCAACGCTGGCTACGATCAAGTCAGGTTTGCCGTCGCCGTTCACGTCTGCGACTGCTATCGAGGAGGCTCCGCTAGGAAGGGAATAAGTTACGGCCGGTGCGAAGTTTAGCCCCGGCGATTGCGGGTGGGTTGTCGGGCGCGCAGGTACGGTCCGGTGGCCTGCCGTGGCGAACGGGGGCCGTTCCGCAAGACGAGAAAGATTCCGCGATGCATGAGGCCGGTTCGGTCGGAAAGATGAAGTTGATTGGCCAAAAAGCGCAACTTCGACTAACAACAAACAGGCGAAGCAAGCAATTTTCATGAATCTCTCCTTCGGCGGATGACTCACTCTGGGAATGACTCAAAACTTTGATTCGTATAAGGCGGGGCCGAAAACCGATGGGTTAACCAATAACGCCAGCAATTTCACACTGGAGATTAAACCTCGTAAATGGCACGGCAGTGCCGGGCGGCACCACGTTCAGGCAACTCCACCAGCAATTGCGATCGTGAACATTCAGTCTTATTTCTTCTTTTTGTTCCCCGAGGCCTTCTTCGCAGGCGCCTTCCCCGCAACCTTCTTCGCTGGTTTCGCGGCGGGCTTTGCAGGTTTTGCCTCAGCTTTGGCAGCCTTGGACTTTTCGGCGACTTTCGCCGGGGCTTTTACTGGTGGAGCGGCGGGGGGAGCGACCGGAGCTGGCGCAACAGCTGCGGCGGCCTTCCCCTTCTTCCCTTTTGGTCCGGGCTTCGCGGGTGCGGCTACGGCTACTGGGGCTTCGGCTGCGCCCTTGGCCGCCCGTCCACGCCGGGGTGCTGGCGGCGGAGGTGGCGGCGGAGGTGCGAACGGCTTCAGGAACTTCAGCGTCTCGGTGCGCGAACGCAGCTTTCCGTCGAGCAAGAGCAGGAAGACATCGTGCGCGAGCTTCGGATACACGGGCAACTGCGGCGTGATCAGCAACTCCGTCATTTCCGGTAACGGAAGCTTCTGCTGCACCTGACGCCACTTGGTGAGGTAGTTCTTGATCTTCTGTTCGACCGACTGCTGCTTGGCAGTCACGGCCAGGAACAGCACCATCTCCGGACGCGCCGACGAGAGCAACTGCCAGGTGCGCGACGGGGTGGCGGCTTCTTTGCCCATCAGGCGCTTGGCCAGTTCTTTGGCATGATCTTCAATGTCGCGCCAGGCTTCGACCAGATCTTTGCGGGGAATCAGCTTTTGGATCTCCGAGACTTCTTTCTCGGAGAAGTGCGAGGTCAGAAAGTACATGAAGGCGGGGCCGGCGTCGGGAGCGTATCCCATGTCGACCATCTGCTGTCGCGTCTTCATGAGCTGGGTAATGCCGTTCGTGTCGACCTTGGCCACGGTCCAGTGATCGTGCAGGATCGTGAGCCAGCCTTCCTTCTCGAGCATCTTCACGACGTGCAGAGGATCGTCTTCATGCGCCAGGGCGGCGATTTCATGGCCGATCGACGAGCGCAGAATGTGGTCGATGTACTTGCCTTCCCTGGCCGAGTCATAGCGAGCCTGCGTGCGTTCTTCGAGCGTCCAGTGGAAACGGGCGGCGAAGCGCGTGGCGCGGATGAGGCGCGAGGGATCTTCGAGGAACGAATAGTTATGCAGAATGCGGATGACCTTGGTCTCGATATCGGCTACGCCGTTGAAGGGATCGAGCAGCAGGCCGCGCGATCCTTCATTGAGCGAGAGCGCCATGGCGTTGACGGTGAAGTCGCGGCGGCGCAGGTCATCGTGGATGGTGGCGGGCGTGACTATGGGAGGCTTGCCCGTCTTTTCAAAGCGCTCGGTGCGCGCCATGCTGATTTCCGCGCGGGCGTTGCCCGGCAACGAAATGAAAATCGTCCGCATGTCCTCTTCGACCGCGGTGATTTTCGCGCCGGCTTTTTCCAGATCTTTTTGCAGCTTGAGAGGATTGCCCTGGACGGTGAAGTCCAGATCGCGGATGGTGAAGCCGCTGATGATGTCACGGATGGCGCCGCCCGTGAGGTAAAGATTCATGCCGGCGGCGCGGGCTACGTCTTGCACCAGCCCGACGCCCTTGAGTTGGTCCGGGGTCAGCCGGATTTCCATCGTGTAAATGTAGTCAGCCATTCGCTTTCAAGCGCCCGTCAGGCCCCCGATTCCGGGTGCGATCAGTAGCGCAATCGCGACCAGGGAACGGGTCAGACGAGCCAACTTTCCACAAGATTTCCACAGCCTCGCCAACCACACCCTCTGGCCCCTCAGCCACCCGGATGCAAGTGGCTTAATTCAAAGTACTTATGCGAAGTGGAAACTTTGCGGCAAGCTAAAGAAAATAACACAACGTTTACATTTTGGCTACTGCCAAGGCAGATTCCGCTGGTTTTCGGCGAAAAGGTGCGAGAATCAAGGGCGGCGTCAGACCTTGGACCTTGGACCTCAGACCTTGGACTTCACCCCGCGAGTTCAGCTGAGATCGATAGCTTTGCAGTTACGATGCCAGAGGCCTGAGTCTTTGGTCCGCGACTGACGCCTGAGGTCTGAGGTCTGACGCCTGAACCTATGCCTTCAACGCACAAGAAAGTGATTGTCCGGAAGATGGACCGGGACACGGTCTCCGGCTATGTGTCGCCGTCCCAGTTCGTCCACGAAGGCAAACTGGAACTCCTGAACACTTCGGGCACGGTCATTTCCATGGAACTGCGCGAGATTAAGGGCGTGTATTTCGTGCGCGAATTTGGAGACTCAGAGGCGCTGACGCGCAAGACGTTTACTTCGCGTCCGCGGTCCGAGGGGCTGTGGGTGCGGCTGCGCTTCAAAGACAGCGAGATCCTGGAAGGGCTGATGCCCGCCGACCTGACGCAGACCACACCCGAAGGATTTCTGGTGAACCCTCCCGACCAGCGCTCGAACACGCAGCGCATCTTCGTGCCCCGGACAGCACTGGAGTCGCTGACGGTGCTGGCTGTGATCGGAGCGACGCGACGGCAGCGGCGCGGCGGGACGCAGGATCAGCGGCAAGTGCCAATGTTTGAAGAATGACACCGTGGTCTTTGAGTTATTGCGCCGAAAGGGATGATTTTTGACATCCACCGCGTGTGGGCGTGTTTGGCTTAGCGGGGGCTTCCCCTCTGCCCGAATCCGTGACATGATGGTGGTGTGGCGGACAAGCCAACCTCCGAACACGTTGCCGTGAAGCCGAGGCCTTGCGCCAGACCGCGTCGAGTGGATGGAGCACGCAGTAGTTCTCATTGCGAAGACGGCTCAATTGAAGCACCAACGATCGCTCCTGAAACGCGCGGATTCCAAGCGAGGCAGATAGCCGTGAACCATGGCAGTGGCGAATGCCATCGGAAGTTGCTTTCCGCTTCTTCGGACCTTTGAGATGGGAGGCCAATTATGCCGCTCGATCTAGCGTCCAAAAAACTCAGCAAATTCAATCCCCAAACCTTCCTTTCCACCATCGACGGCGGCGGCCGGAAGATCGCAGCGTTTCCCAAGAAGAAGACGATCTTTGTTCAGGGCGATCCGTCCGATGCGGTTTTTTACATTCAGAAGGGAAAGGTAAAGCTCACCGTGGTGTCGAAGACCGGGAAGGAAGCCACCACCGCCATTCTGAGCGAGGGCGATTTCTTCGGGGAGGGTTGCCTTACAGGGCAGACTCTCCGGTTGTGTTCCGCAACCGCGATGTCCGATTGCTCGGTGATGAGAATCGACAAGAAGTCCATGGTCGAAGTGCTGCACCGCGAACGTGCGTTTTCCGAATTGTTCGTGGCCTATTTACTGACCCGGAACATCCGCTACGAAGAGGATTTGGTGGACCAACTCTTCAATTCCAGTGAGAAACGGCTGGCTCGTGTTCTCCTCCTGCTGGCTCACTTTGGCAAGGACGGAAAGCCGGAAGTTGCAATTCCCAAAATCAGTCAGGAGACCCTGGCTGAAATGGTGGGCACGACTCGCTCGCGAGTTAGCTTCTTCATGAACCGGTTCAGGAAGTTGGGCTTCATTCGCTACAACGGTGAGCTTGAAGTCCACAGTTCGCTTCTTGGCATTGTTCTCCACGACTAGAGCTTTGATCGGAGGACCCCAGGCGCTACTCTCTTGCCGACATCGCTACTCTCGGCTTCGCCATTTCCTTGATGACTGCGGCGAGTGTCTCTTTGGCCGATGGCTTCTTGATTTTCTTCTTACCCACAGCGTTTCTCCTTTGCCCACTGTCCCCATCATGTCAGAGTTGTGAACCGATCACAGGTCAATTTAGATCAAGTTGCGTTCTTTATTATGCTGCTATAGTGAAGCACGGGGCGGTTACGTTTTTCTCCTCTTTCAGGTCCTCTGACCTAAGCCAGTCCATCTGAAGTTCTCCCACACCTTAGGCTTTTCCGCGAGAGAGTGGTGAGTCATGCCTTTTGAAGCGATTCTGGACGAAGTGGAACAACTTCACAACGTCAGCAGGCGTTTGGAGGGACTGGCGGAGCGACATCCTCCCGTGTCCCAGGCACTGGTCACGATTGCGGAAAGCGTTCGCAACACCGCCACTGTCCTGGCGGTGCTGGTCGCGACCCGAGGTCCAAAGCCGATTTGAATGCGGCGAGAAATCGGCCCAAAGCAAAAGGTGGCCCGAATAGGATATTCTATTCATATGGATCATCTAGGGGTTCTTCGAGACAAGATTGGGCGTCTGCGAGAGGAGATCGCTGACATTCAAGAGTTGAATCGACAGTTTCGACAAGAAGGCTTGAAGGGGACGGCTGCTCAAGTCGTTCACGGCCAGAGGCATGAACGGTTGCAGGCCATCCAGCATGAACTGGTGCAAGTCGCAGACCTGGGCCGCAGAGTTCACTCGACGGAGCAAATGAAAGAAGAGCATCGCTCCCGGCTACAGCTCGTCAAGCAGAAACGGGCTTCTTAAGATTTTCCGCCAAACGGGGACCGTCGTCACGGGCCTCGCAGTCCGTGTAGGCCCGACCTCGCCGCCGGTATCGACGTGATTCAGTTCACAGGCGTGAGCAGAAAGCCGTGGTTGGAACCGCCCTTGGTCCCTTAGCAGTCGTTGACCGTGATCGGCGCCACACGCCGCCAGCGCCACGGGGGCCTGCAGGGTCAGCGGCAAGTGCCGATGTTCGAGGCGTAAGACTCATAAGCACATACCCCACCCAGATTCTCTGCATCCATCGTTTCCGCCGCGGGTGCCCCATCCTTGCGCGTACGTTGCGCAAGGGTGGGACACGATGCTGCCGCCAGCGCCGTCTTCACCACAGAGAAATCGAAGGAACAAGGCCGGCGATGACTGATCCAGAGCCAGCTCGCGCACTCACTTGCTGATTCTGAAACTCACGTTGCTGGTCAAATTCCCCG